>JAABUX010009120.1_pt1 | contig 11297 bp, 8 predicted proteins | sample 5561851 | NCBI WGS metagenome assembly JAABUX01 (sample SAMN10711883, study PRJNA513361) | rock metagenome | isolation source: Antarctica rocks | place: Antarctica: Victoria Land, Richard Nunatak red sandstone | collected 2016-01-03 | reverse complement strand
CGGCGGCGGAGCCAGGCGAGGTTCGCGTCGACGCCGGGGCGGGCGAGGGCGTCGTAGAGGAGGATGTCGTGGCCGTCGGCGGCGAGGCGGTCCACTAGGTTCGCGCCGATGAAGCCGGCGCCGCCGGTGACGAGGATGGGGCGTTCGCGCAGGGGTTTGACGGTGCCCATCACGCGACCAGCCCGCGCTGCTCGAGTTCGCGCCGGGCCTCGGCGACGCGATCGACGGCTTGCTGCTGCCCGACCCAACTGGCGAGCTCGCCCAGGCTGTCGGCGAAGCTGCGGCGGGGGTGAAAGCCGAGGACGCGGCTGGCGAGGCCGATGTCGGCGAAGCAGTGGCGGATGTCGCCGATGCGGGCTTTGCCCATGATCTCGGGTTCGAGGTGGGGGACGCCCATGGCGTCGGCGAGGGCGCGGCCGACTTCGAGGATGCTGACGTCGCGGCCGCTGGCGATGTTGAAGACCTGGCCGGCGGCGTCCGGGTGCTCGAGGGCGAGGAGGAAGCCGCGGGCGACGTCGTCCACGTGGACGAAATCGCGGCGTTGCTCGCCGTCCTCGAAGACGACGGGGCGCTCGCCGTTGAGGAAGCGGGAGGCGAAGATGGCAAGGACGCCGGTGTAGGGGTTGGAGAGGGCCTGGCCGGGGCCGTAAACGTTGAAGAGGCGGAGGGCGACGCCCTGCATGCCGTAGGCGGGGGCGACGGTGAGGGTCAGGCGCTCCTGGACGAATTTGGTCAGGGCGTAAACGGAGGCGAGATTGGGGCGCTTCCATTCGGGGGTGGCGAGCGGGGCCATGGGCGCGCCGTCGGGGCCGATCGGGTCCCAGGCGCCGGACTGGCGGGCAGCGTCCTCGACGATCTGGCCGTTGGCCGTGCGGTAGAGGCCCTCGCCGTAGATGCTCATGGAGGAGGCGACGACGACGCGCTCGACGGGGCGGTCGATGAGGGCTTGGAAGAGGACCGCGGTGCCTTGGTCGTTCACCGAGACGTAGCGGTCGATGGCGTACATGCTCTGGCCGACGCCCACTTCGGCGGCGAGGTGGATGACGCTGTCCACGCCATCGAGCGCGTCAGTGACGCGGTCGAGGTCGCGCACGTCGGCGCGGACGAACTCCACGGCGTCGAGGATGGGGTTGCGGGGGGCGCCGCGGCTGTGGACCTGCTCGATGAGGCTATCGAGGACGCGGACTTCGTAGCCACGGGCCAGCAGGGCCTGCACGACGTGGCAGCCGATGAATCCTGCGCCGCCTGTGACTAGCACCCGCTTATGCATACCTTGATGGTCCTCCGTATTCGACTCGCGCGTGCGCATGACTGTGACAGGAGCGTGCAACATACCCAAGCAGTTCACATTGCTAAGGCGTCACGTCTAGCTACTTTCGATCACGATTTTGGGAGTTTAACAAGGTTTTGTTCCGGAGAGGGACGCGTGGGGCGCGTCGAGAAAGGGCTGGGCAGGCGAGCGGCGCGCGGGGCATGGGCGGCTCCGATGCTGTTCGATAAAGGCTTGCCTGAAGGATGCGGCGGCTTCAAGGCGCGAAATGCACCAATTCGGCTCCTTCCTCGACCAGATCGCCAGGTGTGGCGGCAACGCGGCCGATGGTGCCGTCGCGGGGGGCAGCAAGGCGCATCTGGACTTTCATGGCTTCCAGGACGACTAGGACCTGGCCCTTGGCGACTGACGCGCCGGACTCGGCGTGGACGGCGACGATGCGGCCCGGCATGGGGGCGCGCAGGCGGTCCTCGCTCAACCCTTCGGCGAGAGGCGGGCGGAGCGGGTCGATGAGGCGGAGGGGATAATTTTGTCCGGCGAGTACGACGGTAAGGGTGTCGCCGTCGCGGATGACGGGGACTCGGCGGCGGACGCCGTCGATCTCGAGGGTCGAGTCGGGACCGGGGCGGAGTAGGAGGGCGGTGTCGCCGAGCATGACGCGGACGCTGCCGTCGGCGCCGGGGTAGGCGCGGACCGCATGGCCGTGCTCGCCTTCGCGCAGGAGGAGGTCCTGGTAGCCGTCGCCGTTCAGGCGCCAGGCGGTGCGGAGGTTCCAGGGCGACCAGTTATCCTCCGTAGGCGGGCCGGGTTCGCGGTCGAGGGCGCGATAGGTCGCGGCGGCGAGGGCGATGAAAGGGGCGGGGCTGGGAGGGGCGAGAAGGGTGGCGGCGTGGCGGGGGATGAAGCCGGTGTCCAAGTCGGCGGTTTGGTAGGCGGGGTGGGCGGCGATGGCGCGGAGGAGGGGGAGGTTGGTGGCGGGGCCGACGGCTTCGTATTCGGCGAGGGCGCGGCGGAGGCGGACGAGGGCGCGGGGCCGGTCCTCGTCCCAGACGATAAGCTTGGCGAGCATGGGGTCGTAGTGGACGGAGATGGCGTCGCCCTCGCGGACGCCGCTGTCGATGCGGGTGTGGGCGTCCTCGGCGGGGAGGCGAAGGTGGGTGAGGCGGCCGGTGCTGGGGGCGAAGTCGCGGGCCGGGTCCTCGGCGTAGAGGCGGGCTTCGATGGCATGGCCGCGGAGGGGGATTTTTTCCTGTGGGAGCGGGAGGGGTTCGCCGGCGGCGATGCGGAGTTGCCATTCTACGAGGTCGAGGCCGGTGATCATTTCGGTGACGGGGTGTTCGACTTGGAGGCGGGTATTCATCTCCATGAAGTAGAAGTGGTTTTCCTCGGCGATGAACTCGACGGTGCCGGCGCCGACGTAGCCGATGGCGCGGGCGGCGTTGCAGGCGGCGGCGCCCATGGCTTGGCGTTGCTCGGGGGTGAGACCTGGGGCGGGGGCTTCTTCAAGGATTTTTTGGTGGCGGCGCTGGATGGAGCAGTCGCGCTCGTAGAGGCTGACGGTTTGGCCTTGGGTGTCGGCGAAGACTTGGATCTCGATGTGGCGGGGGCAGGTCAGGTAGCGCTCGATGAGCATGCGGTCGTCGCCGAAGGCGCTGGCGGCTTCGCCTTGGGCGAGGGCCAGGCCTTCGGCAAAGCCGGCCGGGGATTCCACGACGCGCATCCCCTTCCCGCCCCCGCCGGCGCTGGCTTTGATGAGGACGGGGTAGCCGATGCGGGCGGCTTCGGCGGCGAGGTTTTCCTGGGAGGCGCCGTGATAGCCGGGGACGAGCGGGATGCCGGCTTGCTCCATGAGGGCTTTGGCGGCTGCTTTGCTGCCCATGGCGCGGATGGCGGGGGGGGGCGGGCCGACGAAGACGAGGCCGGCGGCGGCGCAGGCTTCGGCGAACTCGGCGTTTTCGGAGAGGAAGCCGTAGCCGGGGTGGATGGCTTCGGCGCCGGCGGCGAGGGCGGCGGCGATGATGCGGTCGGTGCGGAGGTAGCTTTCGCGGACGGGAGCCGGGCCGATCGGGTAGGCTTCATCGGCCAGGGCGACATGCTGGGCGTAGCGGTCCGCTTCGGAATAGACGGCGATGGTGCGCAGGCCCATGGCGCGGGCGGTGCGGATGATGCGGCAGGCGATCTCGCCGCGGTTGGCGATGAGGAGGGAGGCGAGCATCTACATCCGGAACAGGCCGAACCGGGTCGGCTCGATGGGGGCGTTGAGGGCGGCGGCGAGGCCGAGGGCGAGGGCCATGCGGGTGTCCTCGGGGGCGATGACGCCGTCATCCCAGAGGCGGGCGCTCGCGTAGAAGGGGTTGCCCTGAGCTTCGTACTGGGCCTCGATGGGGGCGCGGAACTCTTTTTCCTCGTCGGCAGACCAGGTTTCGCCTTGCGCCTCGAGGTTGTCGCGCTTGACCTGGGCGAGGACGCTGGCGGCTTGGGGGCCGCCCATGACGGAGATGCGGGCGTTGGGCCACATCCAGAGGAAGCGGGGGGAGTAGGCGCGGCCGCACATGCCGTAATTGCCGGCGCCGAAGCTGCCGCCGATGATGACCGTGAACTTCGGGACGGCGGCGGTGGCGACGGCGGTGACGAGCTTGGCGCCGTCCTTGGCGATGCCGCCGGCTTCGTAGCGGCGTCCCACCATGAAGCCGGTGATATTTTGGAGGAAGACGAGGGGGATGCCGCGCTGGGCGCAGAGCTCGATGAAGTGGGCGCCTTTCTGGGCGCTTTCGCTGAACAGGATGCCGTTATTGGCGATAATGCCGATTGGATAGCCCCAGAGGCGGGCGAAGCCGGTGACGAGGGTGGGGCCGTAGAGTTGCTTGAACTCGTCGAGCTCGGAGCGGTCGACGAGGCGGGCGATGATCTCGCGGACGTCGTAGGGCTCGCGCGGGTCGGCGGGGACGATGCCGCCGAGGTCGGCCGGGTCGTGCAGGGGTGGCGCGGGTTCGTGCAGGTCGAGGGCGATGCGCTTCTTGTGGTTGAAGGAGGCGACGATGCGGCGCGCGATGCCGAGGGCGTGGGCGTCGTTTTCGGCGAGGTGGTCGGCGACGCCGGAGGTGCGGCTGTGGAGGTCGCCGCCGCCGAGGTCCTCGGCGGTGACGATTTCGCCGGTGGCGGCTTTCACGAGGGGGGGGCCGCCCAGGAAGATGGTACCCTGGTTGCGGACGATGACGCTCTCGTCGGACATGGCGGGGACGTAGGCGCCGCCGGCCGTGCAGGAGCCCATGACGATAGCGACCTGGGGGATGCCGGCGGCGGACATCTGGGCCTGGTTGTAGAAGATGCGGCCGAAATGGTCGCGGTCGGGGAAGACTTCGTCCTGGTTGGGGAGGTTCGCGCCGCCGCTGTCGACGAGGTAGAGGCATGGGAGGTGGTTTTGGAGGGCGATCTCCTGGGCGCGGAGGTGTTTTTTGACCGTCATGGGGTAGTAGGTGCCGCCTTTGACGGTCGCGTCGTTGGCGACGATGACGCATTCGCGGCCCATGACGCGGCCGATGCCGGTGATGAGGCCGGCGGCGGGGATGGGTTCGCCGTAGAGGCCGTGGGCGGCGAGCTGGGAGAGTTCGAGGAAGGGGGAGGCGGGGTCGATGAGGGCGCGGACGCGGTCGCGGGGGAGGAGCTTGCCGCGGGCGAGGTGGCGGGTGCGGGCGCGTTCGCCGCCGCCTTCGCGGATTTGGTCGATTTCGGTGCGGAGGGCGGCGACGAGGCCGGCCATGCGGTCGCGGTTGGCGCGGAAGTCGTCGGAGCGGGGGTCGATGGCGGAGGCGAGGCGGGTCACGCGCGCTCCACGCAGCGGAGTTCGACCCGGCGCTCGCCGGTGAGCCAGTCGTCCACGACGTAGAGGTGGCAGTCGGCGGCTTGCGGCTCGACGGGCAGGTAGCCGTGGACCAGCAGGCGCAGGCGTGCGCCGGGCAATGCGGCGAGGCTTACGACTTCGGCGTGCACGGCGATGGGGGGCGAGGCGGTCTCGACGTGGCGGACGACGCGCGCGATCTCGCGCAGCGCCCGCTGCACGCGATCGACTTCGCGGGGGCCGGTCATGGCAGCGTGCCGTCGGCGAGGGCGCGGGCGACGATCGAGAAGTCGCGGTCGCCGAGGCCAGCGGCGGCGAGGCGTTCGTAGGCGGCGCGGGCGTGCCCGCCGAGGAGTTGGGGGGCGCCCACCGAGGCGGCGGCGTCGGTGGCGAGGGTGAGGTCCTTGAGCATGAGGGCGGCGGCGAAGCCGGGTTGGTAGTCGCGGTTGCTGGGCGCGTTGGGGACGGGGCCGGGGACTGGGCAGTAGCTGGTGAGCGCCCAGCATTGGCCGGCGCTTTTGCTGCTCACGTCGAACAGGGCCTGCGGGGAGAGTCCGAGGCGACCGGCAAGGGCGAAGGCTTCGGAGACGGCGATCATGCTGATGCCGAGGATGAGGTTGTTGCAAACCTTGGCGGCTTGGCCAGCGCCGGGGCCGCCGGCGAGGATGACCGTTTTGCCCATGGCGTCGAGCAGGGGCCGGGCGCGGGCGAAGGCGACCTCGTCGCCGCCGACCATGAAGGTGAGCGTGCCTGCCGTGGCGCCGGTCGTGCCGCCGGAGACGGGGGCATCCAGCATCGGCAGGCCGCGCTCGCTAGCGGCGGCGGCCATTTCGCGGGCGGTGGCGACGTCGATGGTCGAGCAGTCCACGACGAGGGCGCCGGGCGCCGTGTTCGCGAATACGCCGCCGTCGCCGGCCAGCACGGCGCGGACGTGCTGGCCGGCGGGCAGCATGGTGAACACTGCCTCGGCGCCCGCGACCGTCTCGGCGATCGACCGGGCTGCTATGCCGCCACGGGCGACGTGTTCCTCGACGGCTGCCGCCCTGGTATCGCAGCCGCGCACTTGGTGGCCGGCGGCGACCAGGTTGGCGGCCATGGGGCCCCCCATGTTGCCGAGGCCGATGAACCCGATCGCCGCCATGCTGCCTCCGTGCGCTACCTCAGCAACACTACCGCCTGACGGAGCGTGAGCCAAACCCCCCACAGGATGGGGAGGCCCACCGCCGCCCAGGCGAGGATTGCGGCGAGCGACATCCCGCCGGCGCTGATGCCCGGAGTGGCCGCTGCGACAGGCGCTGCGGCCGCCTGCGTCGGTCCGTCAGGCATTAACCACCGTTCGGCGACGGGGCGGACGCAGAGGTTGGCGACGAAGCCCGCGACCAGCAGCCCGGCGAGGATGTACATGGTCACGTCATAGACGTTCGAGCGGGCGACTCCCGCGTTGATCGCGCCCTCGCGCATGTAGCCGACCAGCACCGGGCCGATCACGCCGGCAGTGGACCAGGCGGTCAGGAGGCGGCCGTGGATCGCGCCCACGTACCGGGTGCCGAAGAGGTCGGCGAGGTAGGCGGGCACGGCCGCGAAGCCGCCGCCGTACATGGACAGGATGATGCAGAAGGCGAGCACGAAGAGGGCCAAGCTGCCGGCGTGGGCGAGCGAGGGGACCACGGCGTAAAGGACGATGCCGAGCAGGAAGAAGGTGGCGTAGGTCGTTTTGCGCCCGATCAGGTCGCTGACCGAAGCCCAGGCGAAACGGCCGCCGATGTTGAACAACGAGAGCAACCCGACGAAGCCGGCGGCGATCGCAGCGATCGCGGTCCGCTGCCCGGCGTCGAGCTGCGTGAAGCCGATGGCGGGCTGGCCGATGAGCCGGCCGCCAAAGATCTCCTGCAGCATCGGCGAGGCGATGTAGAGGACGCCGATCCCGGCGGAGACGTTCAGGCACAGCACGGCCCACACGAGCCAGAATTGCGGGGTCCGGTGGGCGTCCGAAAGGGCGACGTTACGGGTGGTGACCAGGCGGCCGGTGCGCGGCGCGACGTAGCCTTGCGGCGCCCAATTTTCCGGCGGCACGCGATAGCCGAAGGCGCCGGCGACCATGAACACGGTATAGATCAGGGCGAGAACGACGAGCGTCTCCCAGACGCCGGCGCTCGATGCCGAATGGAAGCGGGCGATGAGCATCGCGGCGAGCGGGCTGCCGATCATGGCGCCGCCGCCGAAGCCCATGATGGCCATGCCGGTCGCCATGCCGCGCCGGTCCGGGAACCACTTTATCAGGGTGGAGACGGGGGAGATGTAGCCGAGCCCGAGGCCGATGCCGCCGATCACCCCGGCACCGAGCCAGATGAGCCAGAGTTGGTGGACGTAGACGCCGAAGGCGGAGACGAGCAGCCCGCCGCACCAACAGAGGGCGGCGGCGAGGCCCGCCTTACGTGGGCCGGCGCGCTCGAGCCAGCCGCCGAACAGGGCGGCGGAGGCGCCGAGCATCACGATCGCAAGGGTGAAGGTCCAGCCGAGGTCGGCGATGCGCCAGTTGCAGGTGGTGGTGACGAGGGCGTCGAGCAATGAGGGGGAGGTGCAGGCAGGCGGCGAGGCGCCGAGCGCGCGGGAGAGGGGCAGCCAGAAGACCGAGAAGCCGTAGATCATGCCGATGCAGAGATGGATGGCGAGGGCGGCCGGGGGGACGAGCCAGCGGTTGAAGCCGGGGCGCGCTACGGTGCGGGCGCGGTCGAGCAGTCCCGGCTGCGAGCCGACAGAGGTGATGCCTTCCAAATGCGTTTCCTCCAAATAGCCGGTTAGGCGGCTTTGTTCAGCTTCAAGTCCTCGACGGCCCGGCGTGCCACGGGCGACAAAGCGTCGCCCCCTTCAGCTAAGTAATTACAAATCGCGTCACGCATTCGCGGCGCCCAGAACTTCACCAAGTGGTCGGTCACGGCCGCCGCAGCTTGAGAATCGCCTTTGTATACGAATGCTAGGGCAATTTGGTTTGCCATCGCCGCTAATTTTTCAGGCGGCGTCACGCGCGGGCTCCTGCGTTGATCCGCCGATGCGCGCCGGATGGGTGAAAAGCTCGAATCCGTCGTCGCGCGCCACGCAGGCGAGGGTGATGCCGGCGGCCTCGGCGGTCCTGAGAGCAAGGCCGGTTGGGGCGGATACGGCGACGAGCACGGCAGCTCCCATCCGTGCGGCCTTCTGCACGAGTTCGACCGAGACGCGGCTGGTCATCACGACGACGCCGTCCGCCGTCTTGCCGGTGCGGGCGAGGGCGCCGGCGAGCTTGTCGAGGGCGGTATGCCGGCCTACGTCCTCGCGGAGGGCAACGAGGCCCTGGCCGGGGCGCCAGAAGCCGGCAGCGTGGACGGCGCGGGTGGCCCGGCCGAGGGTTTGCGCGGGGAGGAGCGAGGCGATTGCTGCCTGCACCTCGGCGGGGGTGATCGTAAGAGCGCTGGCGACGCGCGGCAGCGGACGCAGGGCGGCCTTCAGGCTGTCGAGGCCGCAGAGGCCGCAGCCGGTCGGGCCTGCCAGCGCACGGCGGCGCTCGCCGAGGGCGTCGAACCGGGCGGCGCCGATCCACATCCGAAGCTCGACGCCGTCGCCGCCGGGCACTGCTTCGAGTTCCTCGATCTCGTCGGCGCGGTCCACGACGCCTTCGGCCAGGCTGAAGCCGATTGCGAAATCCTCGAGGTCGGCGGGGGTGGCCATCATCACGGCGAAGGTGGCGCGGTTGTAGGTGAGGGCGACGGCGGTCTCCTCGGCGACCGCGCGGACGCCGGGCTCCCAATGGCCGTGGCGCCATGCTCGACGGGCGACCGGGGCCGCAGGGGGCCTCATACCAACAGTCATAAAGAATGACCGCTGGTCTGAGTCTTTGTTTTGCGTGCCGCCGGCATCACTCGGCGGCGACTTTCGGGGCGATGCGGCGGGACAGGCCGCTATGGGCGTTGTAGCTCCGCTGCCAGGCGCTGGGGCCGTTGCTGAGGCTGATCTGGACTGCAGTGACCTTGTATTCCGGGCAGTTCGTGGCCCAGTCCGAGTAGTCGGTGGTGACGACGTTGGCTTGGGTCATCGGGTGGTGGAAGGTGGTGTAGACCACGCCGGGGGCGACGCGGTCAGTGATGCGGACGCGCAGCGAGGTCTCGCCGGCGCGGCTGGCAAGGCGGGCCCAGTCGTTGTCGCGCAGGCCGCGGGTTTCGGCGTCGAAGGGGTGGATCTCGAGGAGGTCCTCCTCGTGCCAGACGACGTTGTCGGTGCGACGGGTCTGGGCGCCGACGTTGTATTGGCTGAGGATGCGGCCGGTGGTGAGGAGGAGCGGGAAGCGAGGGCCAGTGCGTTCCTCGGTGGGGACGTAGTCGGTGACGACGAACTTGCCGCGGCCGCGGACGAATTCTCCGATGTGCATGACGGGCGTGCCCTCGGGGGCGGCGGCGTTGCAGGGCCATTGGATCGAGCCGAGTTCATCGAGGCGGGCGAAAGAGACGCCGGCGAAGGCGGGGGTGGAGATGGCGATCTCGTCCATGATCTGGCTGGCGTGGGTGTAGTTCCAGTCGAGGCCGATGGCGCGGGCCAGGAGTTGGGTCACTTCCCAGTCCTCGTAGCCGTTGCGGGGGGGCATGACGCGGCGGACGCGGTTGATGCGGCGCTCGGCGTTGGTGAAGGTGCCGTCCTTCTCGAGGAAGGTGGAGCCGGGGAGGAAAACGTGGGCGTAGTTCGCCGTCTCGTTCAGGAAGAGGTCCTGGACGACGACGCACTCCATCGCTTCGAGGCCGGCGGTGACGTGGTGGGTGTCGGGGTCGCTCTGGGCGATGTCCTCGCCCTGGACGTAGAGGGCCTTGAAGGCGCCTTCGACGGCGGCGTCCAGCATGTTCGGGATGCGCAGGCCGGGCTCGCGGTCGAGGCGGGTGTTCCAGAGTTGCTCGAACAGTTCGCGGGTGGCGTCGTCGGAGACGTGGCGGTAGCCGGGGAGCTCGTGCGGGAAGCTGCCCATGTCGCAGCTTCCCTGGACGTTGTTCTGGCCGCGCAAGGGGTTCACGCCGACGCCGGGCTTGCCGATGTTGCCGGTGGCCATGGCGAGGTTGGCGATGGCCATGACGGTGGTGGTGCCCTGGCTGTGCTCGGTGACGCCGAGGCCGTAGAAGAGGGCGGCGTTGCCGCCGGTGGCGTAGAGGCGGGCGGCGCCGCGGACGAGGGCGGGGGCGACGCCGGTGATGGCGGCGGTGGCTTCGGGGCTGTGGCGGGGGTCGGCGACGAAGGCGGCCCAGTCGACGAACTCGTCCAGTTCGCAGCGGTCGCGGACAAAAGCGTCGTCCACGAGGTTTTCGGTGACGATCACGTGGGCCATGGCGGTGAGAAGGGCGACGTTGGTGCCGGGGCGGAGGGGGAGGTGGTAGGCGGCCTCGATGTGGGGGGTGCGGACGAGGTCGATGCGGCGGGGGTCGATGACGATGAGGCGGGCGCCGGCGCGGAGGCGGGCTTTCAGGCGGGAGGCGAAGACGGGGTGGGCGTCGGTCGGGTTGGCGCCGATAAGGACGGCCACATCGGTGTGCTCGACGCTGTCGAAATCCTGGGTGCCGGCGCTGGTGCCGAGGGTTTCGCCGAGGCCGTAGCCGGTGGGGGAGTGGCAGACGCGGGCGCAGGTGTCGACGTTGTTGTTGCCGAAGCCGGCGCGGACGAGTTTTTGGACGAGGTAGGTCTCTTCGTTGGTACAGCGGGAGCTGGTGATGCCGCCGACGGAGTTGCGGCCGTATTGCGCCTGGATACGGCTGAACTCGCTGGCGGTGTAGGCGATCGCCTCGTCCCAGGAGACGACGCGCCAGGGGTCGGTGATGCGGGCGCGGATCATCGGCTCGAGCAGGCGGTCGCGATGGGTGGCGTAGCCCCAAGCGAAGCGGCCCTTTACGCAGGAATGGCCGTGATTCGCCTTCGCTTCCTTGTAGGGGACCATGCGGACCAGTTCGGCGCCGCGCATCTCGGCCTTGAACTGGCAGCCGACGCCGCAATAGGCGCAGGTGGTGACGACGGAGTGCTCCGGCGTGCCGAGGGCGACCACGGATTTCTCGACGAGGGTGGCGGTGGGGCAGGCCTGGACGCAGGCGCCGCAGCTTACGCAGTCGCTGTCGAGGAAGGAGGCGCCCTGCCCGGCAGCGACGCGGCTGCCGAAGCCGCGGCCCTCGATGGTGAGGGCGAAGG
>JAABUX010009117.1_pt1 | contig 11299 bp, 10 predicted proteins | sample 5561851 | NCBI WGS metagenome assembly JAABUX01 (sample SAMN10711883, study PRJNA513361) | rock metagenome | isolation source: Antarctica rocks | place: Antarctica: Victoria Land, Richard Nunatak red sandstone | collected 2016-01-03 | reverse complement strand
GCCGCCTCCATGATGCGCGTGCGGTTACGCGCCGCGTCCGCACGAAGGGCGCGGTGCGGCTCACCGCATGCGTCCTGCCGCCCGTTCCTCTCCACGTCCTCCGCCATATCCATCGTCCTTCGCGGGCACGCCAGCTCCGTCGCGCCCCTACCACAGTAGATAGCTCTACCATCAACTGTAACACAAAAGGGCCGAAAAAGGGTATGCGGTACGTAGTATACGTTGACAAAACATGAGCAAATAGTGCATACTGACGCGGTACCGGACGGTTTGGTCTCACTTATCGGTGATGAGGACAGGTGTCCGTCGTTACTATAGAGCGCTTGCAAGGAGAACGCCAACCATGAACGAGCAACAGAATCAGCAACCAGGGAGTGAGCCGCCGCGGGCCGCCGGCCCCCAGGGTGGGGCTATGACGGTCGCGCCACAGCAGGCCGCGCCGCAGCCAAGCGCGGTCGCGCCCGCGCCGCGCGCCGCCGTCCCCAATACACGACGCATCGTCTTGATCAATGGAATCGGCCTGCTCATCGTCATCGTCGTGGCCGCCCTCATCTACTACTTCTGGCATCAAAGCTACTATTTTTATAACACCGATGACGCCGCCGTCACGGGGACCATCGCCAACGTCGCCCCGCCCCAGCCCGGCGCGATCACCCGCGTCAACTATGGCCTCGGCAGCACTATCGCTAAAGGCGCGACCATCGCTACCCTGCGCGCGGCTAACGGCCAGACCATCAACGCGGTCAGCCCCATCGCGGGCACGATCATCCAGGAGGGCGCCACGCCCGGCGAGGTGCTCCCCGCCGGACAGCCGCTGGCCCAGGTGGTCGACCTCAATAGCCTGTACATCACCGCCTACGTCGAGGAAACGCGCATCAACGACGTGCGCGCCGGTCAGGGCGTCGATGTCAAAATCGACGCCGTTTCCGGCACGACCCTCCACGGCACGGTTACGCGTATCCTGCCGACGGCGGCCTCGGCGCTCTCGGCCATCCCGACCACCGACTACGCCTCGGGCAACTTCACCAAGACGACGCAGCGCATCCCCGTCCAGATCACCCTCGACGGCTACGAAGGCCACACCCTGTATCCTGGTTTGTCGGCCACTGTCACTGTTCACGTTCACGACTAGTCGATGGTCGGTGGTGATACGGGGGGGTACAGGCCGATCGCCTACCCCTCGTCGTACCATCGACCATCGACCATCGACCGACGACTAATGGGAGTTCACATGGCACAAGCACTAGCCCCGGCGGGGGCGCGAGGTCCGGCGACGGCCGGGGGCGGCTACGGGGCGGCCGCGGCGGCGCAGTTGGCCACGCCGAACAAGTGGCTGGTCCTCATCACCGTTGTCTTCGGCGCCTTCGTGGCCATCCTCGACAACACGATCGTCAACACGGCCATCCCCAAGCTGCAGGCCGTCTTCGGGGCCGACCTGCACCAGATATCCTACGTGGCGACCGGCTACACGCTGGCCACGGGCGTGGTCGTCCCGGCGACGGGCTTCCTGGCCAACCGCTTCGGCATTAAGCGCATCTACATCGGTTCGCTCATCCTGTTCACCATCGGCTCGGCGTTGTGCGGTCTCTCCTGGAACACGGCGTCGCTCATCTTCTTCCGCGTGCTGCAGGGCGCGGGCGGCGCAGCGCTGTTCCCGCTCTCCTTCGCGATCCTGTTCCAGGCGTTCCCACCGGAAGAGCGCGGGCGGGCCAACGGTTTTTTCGGCATCCCCGTGCTGTTCGCCCCGGCGATCGGACCGACCATCGGCGGCTACCTCGTGCAGTACGTCGACTGGCGCTGGATCTTCTACGTCAATGTACCCATTGGCATCGTCGGCGCGATCCTGGCCCTGCGCGTGCTACGTGAGTCTCCACCGCGCCGTGAACTGCGCTTCGATGTGCCCGGTTTCGTGCTCGCAGCGGGCGGTCTGGCCTTGCTGCTCTACGGCGCCTCCAATTTGGCCTTCGATGGCTTCGGTAGCGTCTCGACCGTTTCGGGTCCCCTGATCGTCGCCGCCGTGCTGCTGATCGCCTGGATACCGGCCGAACTGCGCGCGCGCCAGCCCTTGCTTAACCTGCGCTTGTTCAAGCAGCGCAACTTCCTGCTGGGCAACCTACTGACCTGGATCGGCACGATCGGCATCTTCGGTCCCACCTTTCTGCTGCCGCAGTACCTGCAGAACTGGCGTGGCCTCGACCCCTTCCCCGCTGGCCTGCTCCTGTTCACCTCGGGCGTCGGCACCGTCGTCGGCACGATCCTGGCGGGCAGCCTCTACAACAGGGTCGGCCCGCGCGTCTTGATCATCGTGGGCGGCCTCGCCACCATTATCAGCAGCCTCTTGCTACAGGGGTGGTCGACCGCGGACTCGGCCTACAGCGTGTTGCCGTGGATCTTGCTGCTGCGCGGCTTCGGGCTGCCGCTGTTCCTACAGTCGGCCAACACCTCGGCGCTCTACGGCATCACCGGACGAGACCTGCCCACGGCGACCACGCTCAACGTGGTCGCGCGCAACGTGGTGGCCGCGCTCTCCATCGCCATCCTGACCAATATTTTCCGCACGCAGCAGGTCGTGCACCAGGCCAACCTGTCCGCCCGCGTGACGCGCGCCGACCCGGCCGCCAACGCGATGTACAACGGTTTGGTCAACCACTTCCTGAGCCTGGGCCTCTCAGCGAGCCAGGCGGTTGGCGCGGCCATCGGCCAACTCTCGCGCCAGGTCGCGCTGCAAGGCGCTGTGCTAGCCTTCCAGGATGTCTACTGGCTAACCGCGATCGTGACCATACCCGTTATCCTGCTCGCCTTCCTGGTGCGTGCGCCGCGTCCTGCCGCTGGCGGTGGTGGATCGTCGCAGGCCGTGATCCCGCGCCACGCCGAGTAGCCGGTAGACAACCGGATAATACAAAGCTCACGACGCCTCCCAAAATGGGAGACGTCGTGAGCTTTGTACTCCGTATTCTGTGGCGTGTCGATATATTCTCACGGTGCAAGACCTCGACTTCACGCACCTGACCTACACCTACGCGCTCCCCGGCAACCATATGGCCTTCGCCCTACATCCCCAACTCGTAAACGGCGCCGGTCGCGCCGAGTCCGCGGTCGAGGTTAGCAGCGAGTGCTCGGGAGACGCGAGCGGTATGAACTGCGCGGCCCCTGGCGCATCCCCTTCGTCGTCCCCTAGCGTCCCAGCGGCATATCCACCCGACAAAGCTGTATAGCAAGTAGGTACACTTGGGAGGATAAGCGAAGCATAATGGTGTGAGGAGGACGCGTCCATGGCCCAGGAAGAAACATACGACGCCATCGTGATCGGGTCGGGGCAGGCCGGCGGCCCGTTGGCGAGCGCGCTGGCCCGCGCCGGGCACAAGACGGCTATCGTCGAGCGCCTACACGTCGGCGGCTGCTGCGTCAACGAGGGCTGCACCCCTACTAAGACGATGGTGGCCAGCGCCCGCGACGCCTACCTGGCCCGGCGCGGCCCCGACTACGGTGTGCGGACCGGCGCCGTTTCGGTCGATATGACCGTAGTGCGCGGGCGCAAACGCGACATCGTGGAAGAGTTCCGCTCCGGCAGCGAAAAACAGCTGACCGGGACGGAGGGCGTCACCCTGCTGATGGGCGAGGCTGGCTTCACTGGCCCCCATACCGTACACGTCACGATGAACGATGGCGGTGCGCGCGACCTGCGCGCGGAGCGTATCTTCATCAACACGGGCGACCGGCCGGCGACGCCAAAGGTCGAGGGCATCGACGCGGTCCCAACCCTCGACTCGACGTCAATTATGGAGCTTGACACGGTCCCGGAGCGCCTGCTCATCATCGGCGGCGGCTACATCGCGCTCGAGTTCGGCCAGATGTTCCGCCGCTTCGGCAGCCACGTCACCATCGTGCAGCGCGGGCCGCAACTGCTAGCGCGCGAGGATCGGGATATCGCCGACGCCGTCACCGACATCCTGCGCGAGGACGGCGTTGAGATCCTGCTCGACAGCGCGGCCCAGCGGGTCGCGCGCGGCGGCGACGGGCGCATACAGTTGGACGTGCGAACGAAGGATGGCGACCGGACGCTGAGCGGCTCGCATCTGCTCGTAGCGACAGGGCGTGTCCCCAATACCGGCGCGCTCAACCTGGCGGCGGCAGGGATCGCGACCGACGAGAGCGGTCATATCAAGGTCAACGAGCGGCTGGAAACGAACGTGCCGGGCGTGTGGGCTTTGGGCGACGCCAAGGGCGGCCCCGCCTTCACGCACATCTCCTACGACGACTACCGTATCCTTAAGGCCAACCTACTCGACGGCGGCGACCGCACGACACGCGGCCGCCCGGTCCCCTACACCGTTTTTATCGACCCGCAACTCGGCCGCGTCGGGCTCTCTGAGAACGAGGCGAAGGAGCAGGGTCGCACAGTGCGTGTGGCTTCGATGCCGATGAGCTACGTGGCGCGCGCCATCGAGACAGCGGAAACGCGCGGGGTCATGAAGGTCCTCGTGGACGGGGCATCCGACCAAATCCTGGGTTGTGCGATCCTGGGCATTGAGGGCGGTGAATTGATGTCCATGATCGAGATCGCCATGATGGGCAAGCTGCCCTACACCACGCTACGCGACGCCGTCTTCGCCCACCCCCTGCTCGCCGAGTCGTTCAACAACTTATTCGCGTCGCTGTAATGCTCGTCAATTAGAGCGCCAGGGGATATGGTGACTATGATGGACGACAAGCAGGAGCCGCCAGAGGCATACGACGACTTCCTAGATACGCTGGCGCGCCAGGGAGGGCGCTTCGACCCGTCCGCATGGGACGACTTGGTCGACCGCCTGGCCGCGTATGATGTGACGCACCTTGCGGGCGGGAGCGTCGCCTACGGCCGGTCGGCGTCGGACCACGAGTCGGCCAGCGTCGAATTGGGCCGGTTGATCCGTGACTTGGCGCGCGCCGGAGCCGCGTTTGCGTGACGCCGTGATCGCGCTGCTGCTCCGTCATTCAGAGTACGCAAGCGCCGTGCGCGCCGTGATGTCGCTGCTCCCGCCGGACGATCCAGGCCGGTTCAGCCTCACCGCGCGGCTGCTCGCGGCGGCCGCGCTTCAGCGTGAACACGCGGCGACTTGGGCGCGCGCCCTACCCGGCTACCAGCAGATCGATGTCGCCGACCTCGTGACGGCGCTCGACCTGCCAGCGCCGGAGGAGGACGACGGGCGAGCGCTTCTGGCCGCGGCGCAGGAGTTGGTGCGCGGCCGCCACCGCACGCTCGATTACATAGATGGATGGGAGGATGTCGCCCGGCACGCCTTGCGCGAAACAATGGGCGTCGCGGCCTTCGAGCACATCATGGCAGCGGTGGGAGGGTAGGCGGTGTCGCAGTATGATCCCGTCACTCCCGCCCGCCTGCAGCAATTCCTGACGCGGCTCGGTCGCATGGTGCGAGAGCCGGGCCGCGTCTACCTCGTCGGCGGCACGGGATTGATGTATCAGGGACTCAAGGGGCTGACCAAGGACGTAGACTTGGACACTCCCAGGGCAAGGGGACACGTCATAAATCGAAAAGGGAGGCACACATGAACGAACCACGCACAGCGCCGTACGGCTCGTGGGCGTCGCCGATCTCGGCGCAATCGCTCGTCGCCGGGACGGTCGGGCTTGGCGACATCGCGCTCGACGGCGATACCATCTACTGGAGCGAGTCGCGCCCACAAGAGGGCGGCCGCGTTGTCCTCGTACGGCGTGACCCTGACGGCACAACGACGGACGTGACGCCCGCCCCCTTCAGCGTACGCACGCGCGTCCATGAGTACGGCGGCGGCGCCTACGCCGTCGCCGACGGCACGGTGGTCTTCTCTAACGACGCCGACGGACGCCTCTATCGCCAACACGTAGGCGGCGCGCCGGAGCCGCTAACGCCCGCGTCAGCGGACGACGCGCCGGCGCCGCGCGCGCGGCGCTACGCCGATCTGTTGATCGACTCCACGCGCGACCGTGTCATCGCCGTGCGCGAGGACCATACCGTGGCCGGGCGTGAGCCGGTCAACACCCTGGTCAGCGTCACGCTGGGGAACGCCCGCGGCGCCGACGCGGTCGCGGTGCTGATCGAGGGGGCGGACTTCTACGCCTCACCGGCCCTCTCCCCCGACGGCGCGCGCCTGGCCTGGCTTTGCTGGGACCACCCCAATATGCCCTGGAACGGCACGGAGTTGTGGGTCGCGCCGCTCGACGCCGGGCGACTCGGCGCGCCAGAGTTGGTCGCGGGCGGTCCCACTGAGTCGATCTTCCAACCCCAGTGGTCGCCCGACGGTGTGCTGCACTATGTCTCGGATCGCACCGGTTGGTGGAACCTCTATCGCTGGCGGGACGGGCATAGCGCGGCGCTGCTGCCTATGGATGCTGAGTTCGGACTCCCGCAGTGGGTATTCAACCAGTCGACCTATGCTTTCGCCGGACCGGAGCGCATCCTGTGCGCCTGCACGAGCGGCGGGACGTGGAGGCTGCTCGACCTCGACGCGGCGTCCGGGGCCTACGCGCCGGTCGACCTCCCGTACACCGAGATCAGTGGGCTGCGCGCCGCGCCGGGCCGCGCCGTCTTCGTTGGAGCGTCGCCGGCCATAGCCCCCGAACTGGCACGGCTCGACCTGGACGGCGGAGGGCTGGGGGTGGTGAAAAGATCGGGCGAAATGGCGCTCGACGAGGGCTACCTTTCGACGCCTGAGCCAATCGAGTTCCCGACCGAGGCGGGTCGCACGGCCTACGCCTTCTACTACCCTCCGCGCAACCAAGACTACGTAGCCCCACCGGACGAGCGGCCGCCGTTGATCGTGGTGAGCCATGGCGGCCCGACCGGCGCGGCCGGCACGGCGCTCACGCTAGGCACGCAATACTGGACGAGCCGCGGCTTCGCCGTCCTCGACGTCAACTACGGCGGCAGCACCGGCTACGGCCGCGCCTATCGTGAGCGGCTCGACGGGGCCTGGGGCGTGGTCGACGTCGAAGATTGCGTCAACGGCGCGCGCTATCTCGTGGAGCAGGGTCGCGCCGACGGCGCGCGGCTGATCATCCGCGGCGGCAGCGCCGGCGGCTATACCACGCTCGCCGCGCTGACTTTCCGCGATGTCTTCAGCGCGGGGGCAAGCCTCTACGGCGTCGGCGATCTGGAGGCGCTGGCGCTGGAGACGCACAAGTTCGAGTCGCGCTACCTCGACCGTCTGGTCGCGCCCTACCCCGCGTGGGCCGAGTTGTACCGCGCGCGCTCACCGATCCACCACGTCGAGCGCCTGACTACGCCGGTCATCTTCTTGCAAGGGCTCGAGGACAAAGTCGTGCCACCGGGCCAGGCCGAGGCCATGGTCGCGGCGCTGCGCGACAGGGGCGTGCCGGTGGCCTACCTCGCCTTCGAAGGCGAAGGGCACGGCTTCCGCCGCGCCGAGACGATCATCAGGGCGCGCGAGGCCGAACTGTACTTCTACGCGCGCGTCTTCGGCATCGACCTTGCCGAGTCCATCGAACCGGTCCCGATAGATAACCTATGAGAGCCTCGCGAAGGGGAGCTGGCGCGCTGCACGCATCTGGACCGGCGCGTATACGCGCCGGTCGTCGTGGATAGGTGTTACCGGTGTCATTGATCGGCTCCCGTAGGGACCGGGTGAGGGCTACTCCAGTAGCCGCGCCATCATGTGCGCATCGACGTACACGCCGTTGCGCAGTGCGAACTGGCGCGCCGTGCCCTCGATGACGAACCCGAACTTCCCGTAGAGGTGGATAGCCGGCGCGTTGTCCGTGTAGACCGACAACTCGATGCGGCGCAGCCCCAGCCAGTTGTCGGCGAGGTCCACCATCGCCGCTATCAACGCCGTGCCGACGCCGCGCCCCTGGACGTCGTCGTGCACGCCCATGCCGATGCCGCCGCAGTGGCGGCGTCGCGGGGAGGATTCGGGGTGTAAGCCCAGGTTCCCCACGACGCGGCCCTCGATCTCAGCGACGAGGCTATACGTCCCAGGTTCCTGCCGCGCCAGACGCTCCCGGCGGGCCTCGACCGATTGGTACGGGAGTTGGAGTGTGCCGGCGATGACGCCGGGGCAGTTGAAGATCGCGGCGATCGCCTCGACATCGCGCGGCTCACGCGCACGGACTTGGATCGCTGTCATCGGTTACGCCTCTCCATTAGCGCGGACCGTCTACCCCAGTACACCGGCCCAGAATCGCGGGCTTTCGAGCCAAGCAGAGTTCACGCTCAAGCGTCGGGGAATCCACGGAAGACCCCATCGGCGTCTACGCTGTCGGCGAAGTCCAACCAGTCCATATTGGCAATCGAGAGGTTGTTCTCGACGCTCCACATCTCTCGGGGGACAACGCGGAAGGTGGGTTCAGGCTCGTCCGCTAGGTCCAGGACGAGGATCGGATGCTCCGCGTCCGTTAGGGAGATCCGGTCGACGATGAACATGTAGCCCCGAGTGGGATCGCGCTGACCCAACGAGGTCAACGCGCTGATGCTGAGCCCATCGAAATCTGGATCACTGACAAACGAGACGTATGCGCGGAACTCTCCGACAGGAGCTTCAATCTCGCCGCAGATGCGAGCCCAGGCAGCCTCATCTGAGAAGTCGGTCCTGACGACAAGCGAATTCGCGGAGTCGGGAAGGTCTTTCATACCAACGTAATATACCACGCAGCCGCCACAGATGCGACCGTTGCCTGATCCCGACGCCATGGCATGGCGCACTCTATCGACATGGGGTGCGCGCCACTTTTTGATACTGTTGGCGAATTCACTGGAGCGATCACAATGGCCGAATAAGCGCGGGACCACAGCCTTGTCCGCGCGTCGCTTATAGCCCCACAGGAGTCGTGATCCGCATAAGCGCGGGGCGGCCAGAATTCGCCAGCAGTATCCTTTTTCGCGCTGGGTATCTACTGGGACCGCCGCCGTCCCGGCGGCCAGCCGCCGCAGGCGACCGTGTGGCCTCTGGCCGACGCCGTGGGCGCGACCGTGTGCCGCCGGGACGGCGGCGGTCCCAGTAGATACCCAGCGACCCAATCACCCCAGTCACCGCGAAAATGATGCTGTTGGTAAATGGCAGGGCGTAATAAGCGGGTGTGAGAGCGGGGTGTGGTATCACGAAAAGGAGGGATTTGGTCCCGCGCGGAAGCGCGGAGACGTCTAGCGAAGAGGACGGGAGGGCAGCATGTCTCTACAGTACGATTGGACGACGGCGGTGGTCCCGGAGGAAACGGCGCGGGTGGCACGGGCCGCATTCCCCAAGGGCAACGTCGCCCTGTGGATGCACGACCATCTGGGTGCGTTCGTGCGCGACATCGACCTGGATCGGGCGTATTGTCTGCACGGACGGCCGGTCGAGGCGCCGTGGCGGATGGTGCTGGTCACGGTGTTGCAGTACATGGAGGGACTCTCGGACCGGCAGGCGGCCGACGCGGTGCGCGCGCGCATCGACTGGACAGACGCGTTGGGGTTGGAGTTGACGGATACGGGCTTCGACTATTCGATCCTGAGCGAGTTTCGGGCACGCTTGAGCGGGGACGCGGTGGGCATGGGCTGGGAGGGGCTGCTGCTGACGCGCCTGCTCGACCGGGCGCGTCAGCAGGGTTGGCTCAAGGCGCGGGGACGGCAACGCACCGATTCCACCCCTGTGCGCGCGGCCATCCGCACGCTCAATCGCCTGGAAGCGGTCGGAGAGACGGTGCGGACGGCCCTCAACAGCCTGGCGGTGGCCGCGCCGGACTGGCTCCGCGCGCACGTCCCCGCGGATTGGCATGACCGCTACGACCGGCGCATGGAGGAAGACCGTCTGCCCACGGCCAAAACGGAGCGCGCCGCCCTCGCTGCCGCCATCGGCACGGATGGGTTGGCGCTGCTCACGGCGGTCTACGCGGCCACGGCCCCGGCGTGGCTGCGCGACCTCCCGGCGGTGCGGACGCTGCGTGCGGTGTGGGTGCAGCAGTACGATGCGCCCGACGCCACAGGCGCGGTGCGCTGGCGTGACGAGGCCGACTGGCCCCCCTCTGCCGTGCTCATCCAGTCGCCGCATGACCCCGACGCACGCGACAGCACCAAGCGCGACACGCACTGGGTCGGCGACAAGGCCCCCCTGACCGAGACCTGCGACGCGGACACGCCCTCCCTGATCACGGATGTGCAGACGACAGTGGCGACGACCGCTGATGTGACGATGCTCCCGCAGGTGCAGGAGGACCTGGCCTGGCGCGACCGGCTGCCGGCGGAGCACATCGTCGACGCGGGTTATGTGGATGCAGGGCACCTCGTCACCAGCCGCGACAGGTACGATGTGGACGTGGTCGGGCCCGCACCAGGCGACCAGTCCTGGCAAGCGCGCGCGGCCGACGGCTTCGACGTGGCCCACTTTGCCCTGGATTGGGACGCGGAGCGGGCGACCTGCCCGACGGGGCAGACCAGTGTCAAGTGGCAGCCGACGCACGACCAGCGCGGCCAGCCCATCATCAACATCGCGTTCGCCCGCGCCGACTGTCGGGCCTGCCCGCGGCGTGCCTCCTGCACCCATTCCACGGAGGACCCCCGCTGGCTCACGGTCCGCCCGCGCGCCCCACACGAAGCCTTACAGGACGCCCGTCAGCGCCAAACAACGACAGCTTTCAAGGACCAAGACGCGGCGCGCGCCGGCATCGAGGGGACCATCTCCTACGCCGTGCACGTCTGCGACCTGCGCCATGCCCGCTATCGCGGCCTCATCAAGACGCATCTCCAGCACGTCTTCACCGCCCTCGCGATCAACGTGACCCGCTTCGTCGCCTGGGACGCGGAGACCCCGTTCGCCACGACCAGAACGTCCGCTTTTGCCCGTCTTCCCGCTGCGGCCTGACCACGGTTTTCACCCGCCCCATTTACCAACAGCATCGAAAATGTGGCGCACCCTATCGATATGGATGCTATTGACGGAATGGACGCGAAAAGGATATGCTATCACTACCACGAGCGCTGCCGTACGGGGATGGAGGGACATCATGAGCATGACAGTACTGGACCGCGATGAGATCGAACAATCTCTGGCGCTCCTCGAAACAGCGGCCGCGACCGACGCCAACGTCAAGGCCGCCACAGACAAGCTGAAGCGCGCGCTGCGCGAGGCGGACAAACGCGGCCTGCTCACCACCGCCGAGGCCGCCGCGGCGCTGGGCATCCGCTCGATCAACACCGTGAAACGATGGGTCAGGATCGGCTACATCAACGGCGTGCAGCGCAATGAACGCACGCTGATCCCGGTCTCCGAGGTCGAGCGCATCCGTGACGACGACCGGGTACGCGCGCAACGCGCCTTGAGCAAGCTGC
>JAABUX010009116.1_pt1 | contig 11300 bp, 11 predicted proteins | sample 5561851 | NCBI WGS metagenome assembly JAABUX01 (sample SAMN10711883, study PRJNA513361) | rock metagenome | isolation source: Antarctica rocks | place: Antarctica: Victoria Land, Richard Nunatak red sandstone | collected 2016-01-03 | reverse complement strand
TGTTCGAGGACGATGCGCTGATCTTCGACCGGCTGACGAGCCGAAGGGTCGTTTACAGCGCAGGAAAGGGGCCGGGGATCGCAGTCGGCTTCGAGGGCTTCCCCACGCTCGGCGTCTGGACCAAGCCTGGCGCGGGCTTCATCTGCGTCGAACCTTGGCAGGGCTGCTCGGACCCGGTCGGCTTCACTGGCGACGTCCGGGAGAAGCCCGGCATCGTCGTCATCGCGCCGAGGGAGCAGCGGCGGTTCGCGATGACCATCGCGCTGGTGGACGAGGCGGGCTGATCTCAGCCGGACGACTTAGTCCAGCGCCGACCCGTCCGCATCCGACTGGCTTTCGCCGACCACGTCGCCAAGCGTCGTCTGGACCGCCGCCGCATCGCCCGCTTCGGGGTCGTCGAGGTCCATGTCGTCGGTACCGGTGCGGACGCGCGCGAGATCAATGTCGCCTGCGGGCGGGGTGTGGGGGCCGTTCATCGATCTTCCTCGCGCGCGTCGCCGGTGCCCAGCGTTCCGCCGGGCATTCCGGGGCTGTCGTCGCCGGGGCCACCGACGCCTTCTGCCGCGCGCTCGACATCGTCGGCGATGTTGCGGCGGGGTTCGATCGGCGGGGCCTCGATCCCGGGTTCACGGTCGTCCATGATGGTCTCCTTGGCGGTAGGCGGATAACGGGCGGCGGACGCGGAGGTTGCCCGGGGTCAGACCGGGTGCGCGATCGCTCCGGGACGGGCGAGCCACGACGGCCAGTCGATCCGCAAGGGCGCACCGCCGAGCGTGAGCGGCTCGTTCGCCGCTTCGACGCGCAGGAAGGCGATACCGCGTTCGCCGCTCCAGCCGCGCAGCTCGCCCGCCGCGCGGTCGCCCGCGAGGATGGCGCGCTCTTCGCCCGGTTCTTGCGTCAGCGTGACGGAAAGCAGGCGGCGGCGGACATTGTCGCGGTAATGCATCCGCGCGGTGTTCTCCTGGCCGACGTAGCAGCCTTTGGTGAAGCTGACGCCGTTCAGTTCGGCGGCGTTGGCCTCGAGCCACAGCGTCTTGTCAACACCGAGGTCGGTCGTACCCTCGGGGACGCCGTGCGCGAGACGATGCGCGCGGTAGGCGGACACGCCTTCAATCGCCCCGGCGGGGTCGCCCGGTCCGCGATGGCCCAGCTCGGGCAGCCGGGGATCGGGCGGCAGCGTGCTCGGCGCGTCGTCCCATGACGCGAGGACGCCGAGCGGGCTGCGCGCGATCGCCACCGCGCGCTTGAGCCGGTACATGGTCAGCCGCCGCGCGAGATCGTCGGCGCGCGCGACCTCGCAGTCGATCAGCACGCCGTCCTCGCCATCGTCGAACAGCATCATGTCGAAGAGCGCCTTGCCCTGCGGGCTGAGCAGGCCGGCCCACAGCGGGCGTCCGGGGGCGAGCGCGGCGAGATCGTTGGTGAGCAGCCCCTGCAGGAACGCGCGCGTGTCCGTACCCGTCAGATGAAGAAGCGCGCGGTCTTCCAGGTGGAGTGGCGGCATGGGCATCAAGCTAGGCACGCGCAGGGCCGCGCGCCATAAGTCCGCGATGACCTACGATCTGCTGCTGACGAACGCCGACGTATTCACGCCGGGCGGGCTGGTGCGCGCCTCGCTCGGCATCGCGGGGGAGCGCATCGCCGCGATCGGCATCGATGCGCCCGCCGCCGAGGTGATCGACTGCACCGGGCTGACGATCCTGCCTGGCGTCATCGACACGCAGGTGCATTTCCGCGAGCCGGGGCTGACGCACAAGGAGGATTTGGAGAGCGGCAGCCGCGCCGCCGTGCTCGGCGGCATCGTCGGCGTGTTCGAGATGCCCAACACCAATCCCAACACGGACAGTGCCGCCGCGCTGGAGGACAAGCTGGCGCGGGCCAAAGGCCGGATGTGGTGCGATCACGCCTTCTACGTAGGCGCGACGCACGGCAACGCGGCCGATCTGGCCGAGATCGAGATGACGCCCGGGTGCGCCGGGGTGAAGCTGTTCATGGGCTCCTCGACGGGCAATCTGCTCGTCGCGGACGATGCGGGGCTGGCGCGCGTGCTACGCTCGGGGCGGCGGCGCGTCGCAATCCATGCCGAGGACGAACCGCGCCTGACCGAGCGGCTGGCCGAGCGCGTGGCGGGCGATCCGCGCAGCCATCCGGTGTGGCGCGACGGCGAAAGCGCGCTCCGGGCGACCAAGCGCGCGGTGGCGGCGGCGCGCGCCGCGCAACGCTGGGTGCATATCTTGCACATCTCCAACCCCGACGAGCTGGCGTTCCTCGCGGATCACAAGGACATCGCCAGCGCGGAGGCGACGCCCAATCATCTGACGCTCGCGGCCGAGGACGCGTATCCGCGCTTGGGCACGCGCGCGCAGATGAACCCGCCGGTGCGCGATGCGGCCGCGCGCGCTGGGCTTTGGCACTGGCTGGGGCAGGGTGTGGTCGACGTGATTGGGTCGGACCATGCGCCGCACACCTTAGAGGAGAAAGCGCGCGAGTATCCGGCGTCGCCCTCGGGGATGCCCGGCGTGCAGACGCTGTTGCCGATCATGATGGATCATGTCGCGGCGGGGCGGCTGAGCCTGGCGCGGCTGGTCGATCTGACGAGCGCGGGGGCGGCGCGACTGTTCGGCATCGTCGGACACGGCCGCATCGCGGTGGGCATGACCGCGAGCCTGTCGGTGGTCGATCTCGCCGCGCGTTGGACGATCGGGGCGGAGTGGCTGGCGAGCCGCGCGGGATGGTCGCCGTTCACGGGAATGGATGTGACGGGGCGGCCGGTTGGCACGATCGTGCGCGGACGTGCGGTGATGTGGGACGGGGCGCTGCTCGGTGCGGCGAAAGGCGCGCCGTTCCGGTTCGAGGATACGCTGCGGACCTAGCGCAAACGAAAACGGCGGGGGTCGCCCACCCCGCCGTTTTCTACTGCGCGACGAAACTTTTCTCGATTCGATCCGCGAACCGATCCGTTTTCGATAGTGCAAGGCCCGTGCCAAACGCACTATTCGCCCAACGGCGAGGGCTCGTTGTCTAGCCGTTACGGATAGATAGGCCTTGAGTTGTAAAAAAAGCCGACATCGCGCGGAACAATGCGCGCAGGGCAAACGCCGTCAAAACGCCACATTGGTCGAGCAGGGCCGAAATGCCTGTCCGCGCGTTGTGCGCGAAGTTAGAGAGGGCCGATGGCGACCAGCGACACGCTCCCCCGCGCCGGATTTTGGAAGCGGGCACATTATCTGAACCGGATGACGATGCGCCAACTCGTGGCCGCATATTTCCAGCACCCGACGATCGTGATTTATCTCGCGCTGATCGTGGGGCTGATCGCGCTGGCGGTGACGCATCCCGCGACGCCGGGCCAGGTCGCGCTGTCGGTGGTGATGGCGCTGCTGCTGTATCCGTTATCGTGGTACGGCATCCACCGCTTCATCCTGCACGGCGGCTGGATGCACAAGCATCCAGTGACCGCGAAGGGCTGGAAACGCACGCATTACGATCATCATCAGGATCCCTACCACCTTGAAGTGCTATTCGGCGCAATCGAGCATACCTTGCCCGCGGTCGCCGTGACGACCGCGCTCGCGGGATGGGCGATTGGTGGACTGGGCGGCGCGGCGGCGGCATTCGCGACGGGGCTGATCACGACCTGCTTGTACGAGTTCTTTCACTGCATCCAGCATCTGGGTTTCACGCCCAAGAATGCCTGGGTGGCGGAGATCAAGCGGCGGCACATGGAACATCATTTCCATGACGAGAAAGGCAATTACGGGATCACGAGCTTCTTCCCCGACAAGCTGTTCGGCACCTTCTACGATCGCCGCGAGCGGCCCACGCGCAGCAAGACGGTGTTCAATCTCGGCTATACCGAGGAGGTCGCCGAGCGGTGGCCGTGGGTGAAGCGGTTGTCGGGCGGAATCGTGTCAAGCGGACCACGCCGTCCTGACGCGCGCGAGGGGTGAACGCATTTACGGTTCGCCCAGTCGAGACCGCACGCGATCTAACGCGATTTATCGATTTCGCCTACGACATCTATCGCGACGATCCGAACGCCTCGCCGATGTTGCGGCGTGATGCGGCCGAGTTGCTCAACCCCAAGAAAAACCCGTGGTTCGAGCACGCGCGCGCGCGGTTCTTCCTCGCGGAGCGCGGCGGCAAGGTGGTCGGGCGCATTTCGGCGCAGGTCGATGAGCTGGTCCTGCAATATATGGGCGCGGGCACCGGCCAGTGGGGCAGTTTCGAGCTGATCGACGACGCCGAGGTTGCGACCGCGCTGTTCGACGCCGCCGAGGGCTGGTTGCGTGAGCAGGGCATGACGCGCTCGCTCGGGCCGTTCACGCTGTCGATCTGGGACGAGCCGGGGCTGCTGATCAAAGGCTTCGATCACCCGCCGACCGTGATGATGGGGCACCACCGCGACTATTACGCCAAGCATGTCGAGGCGCGCGGCTATGTGAAAGCGAAGGACCTCTTCACCTACGAACTGGCGATCGATGCGCCGTTCAACAATGTCATCCAGCGCGTCATTAAAACCGGGCTCGACAACAAGCGGCTGATCGTGCGCGACACCATCATGAGTGAGTATGCCAAGGAGTCGAAATTCATTCTGGAAATTCTGAACGATGCGTGGGCGGGAAATTGGGGCTTTACGCCATTGACGCCCGCCGAAAGCACCTATGCGGGCAAGAAGATGCGGCCGGTGGTCTACCGCGATCTGGTGCGCGTCGCCGAACTCGATGGAGAGCCGATCGCATTCATGTTCACGCTGCCCAATCTGAACGAGGTGACGCAGAAGTTCAACGGGCGACTATTTCCTTTCAACTTCATCTCGTTGCTGCGCGCGGTCCGCAACCCGCGCCCAAGGTCAGTGCGCGTGCCGCTGATGGGCGTGCTCAAAAAATACCAGGGGACGCGCACCGCGAGCCTGGCGGCGTTCATGATGATCGAGAACATCCGTGCCACCGCGAGCACGAAATACGGGGCGACGCGCGCCGAAATTGGGTGGATTCTCGAAGATAACACGCCGATGCGCGGCATCGCCGAGGCGATTGAGAGCCGAATCAACAGGATTTACCGGATTTACGAACGCGCTCTCTAAGGATGATCAGCCCAGATCGATCCCTGTCGGCGCGTGATCGCTGGCGCGCTCGCGGCCGCGATAGGCTTTGTCCACCCCCGCCGCGCGCAGGCGATCCGCCGCCAAAGGATCGAGGAGCAGGCGGTCGATGCTCAGACCATGGTCGCGGTCCCAGGCGCCCGCCTGATAGTCCCAGAAGGTGTAGATGTGCCCGGTTGGCTGACGCGCGCGCAACGCGTCGGTCCAGCCTTGCATCAGGAGCTGGCGGTACTCGCGGCGCGATTGGGGCTGTACCAATGCATTGTCCACCATCTCGCGCATGCTGAACGCGTCCTCGTCGGTGGGGCAAACATTGTAATCGCCCGCCAGCACCGTAAGGCGGTCGCGCTCGAGCAGCGTCAAGGCGTGGGCGCGCAGGCGGGCGAACCAGGCGAGCTTATACTCGAACTTGGGGCCCGGCTGCGGATTGCCGTTGGGCAGGTAGATCGACGCGACGCGCACGCCCTCGACATCGGCTTCGAGGTAGCGCGCCTGCTCGTCGACGTCGTCCCCGGGCAGCGTGCGACGGACTTCGGTGGCGGGCGCGCGCGACAGGATCGCGACGCCGTGGAAGCCCTTCTGGCCGCGCACGAGGACATGGTAGCCCGCCGCCTCGACCATGTCGCGCGGGAAGGCGCCGTCAACGCATTTGATCTCTTGCAGGCAGACGATGTCGGGCTTGGTCTCGCCCAGCCATTCGAGCAGGCGCGGCAGGCGGGCGGCGATGCCGTTGACGTTGTAGGTGGCGATGCGCATCGCCGGCTCTTAGCGGGCGCGGGCTAAACCGCGAAGCTCGATCCGCAGCCGCAACCCGCCGTCGCGACCGGGTTCTTGACCTGGAACGACGAGCCGCCGAGCGCCTCGACATAATCGACGCTCGCGCCTTCGACGAACGGCAGCGCGGTCTCATCCACCAGCAGCGTCACGCCGTCAGTGACGACCGCGATGTCGTCTGGCTCGCGCGCGTCCGCCAAGCCGAAGCGGTACTGGAAGCCCGAACACCCACCGCCTTCGACACCCAGCCGGAACAGCGCGGTGGGCTTGCCCTGTTTGCGGGCAATTAGCGCCACGCGCGCAGCGGCGGCGGGGGTTAGCGTAGGAGCATCCATAAGCGACAAGTGGGGCGGGAGCGCGTCCCGATCAATCAGGGCTGAGCCGGGCCGCCCACACCGATGTCGACGACGGGCGCGTTCGCCGCCGCCTGCATCGCGGCGATCTGCGGCATCGCGCGCAGATAAGGCATCGGATCGACCGCGTGGCCGTCGACGCGCACCTCGAAGTGCAGATGGCTGCCCGTCGAGCGGCCGGTCGAGCCCATGCGGCCGATCTGGTCGCCCGCGCCGATATGGTCGCCGATGCGGACCATGATACGGCTCAGATGCCCGTAGCGCGTGGCGAGGCCGTGACCGTGATCGATCTCGATGCAATTGCCGTAGCCGCCGAACCAGCCCGCGCGCACGACCGTACCCGTCGCGGCGGCGGCGATCGGCTCGCCCGTTGGCCCCGCCATGTCGACGCCCGGGTGGAACGCTGCGCCGCCGTTGAACGGATCGTAGCGACCGCCAAAGCCGCTCGTGTAGCTGAAATTGCTGACCGGCATCCGGCTCGGGATCGAGGCCGTGGCTTGGCCGAGCTGCGAAAGCTTGTTCCACGCTTGGGATAAGTCCTGCACCTTGGCCTGGCTCTGGGGCGCTTGCTCCTGAAATGCCTCGTCCTGCAGTGCCCGCTGCCGAGGGGTGGGCGCGTCCGGCGTGATCGGATCGAACGGACCGCCCATGCCAAAGCTGCTGGCGCGCGTGAAACGGTGCGGATCAAGGCCGAGTTGGCGGATTGTCCCCGTCGCGCCGAGCAAGCGCGCGTGCGCGGCGCTGGTCGCGGTGACGACAAGCGCAAGCTGGTGCGTCTCGAGGCGCGCGAGCGGGGCGAGGATCTGCATCGCGCCGGGCGCGAGCGCGGCGAGGCGAGGATCGGCGGCGGCGGACGCTGCGGCGAGCTGGATGTGCGCGCGCTGGCCCTGGAGCGCGGCGGCGATCGCGACCTGGCGCGCCTCGATCCGCTGCGTGGTCGCCTGGACGGTGGCGGTCAGCGCGGCCATGCCGGTGCGCATCCGCGCGACCTCGACCTTCATCTGCGCGACCTCGGCCGCCTTGGCGGTGAGCTCGGCGGAGGCGAGCTGGTTCGCATGGCGGGCGTGGTCGAGCGAATACGCGGTCAGGCCGGTGCCGGTGAACAGCACCGCGCCAAGCGCCAGTGCGGTTCGGCGCTTTGGACCATTTGTCAGGTCTAGGACTAAGCTGAGTAGAACAGAGCCAGCACGTTTGAAGTCAAGGTCGCTGGAAGCGACAGGAGTAGCTGATGTATTCACTAGTGATACTTCCCCAACGTCATGCCGTGGTGGCGATATCCGGCGGCGATTGGCACGGTCCCCTGTCCGTGTTGCCTCTCGCTTGGCCTTCAAGCGGGGTTGTAGGCCTGAGCTTCGCCGGGTGACAAGTTTGCGACAGACGCATCGTACGGGCAGGAACAAATCGTTGCTGGGCGTAAGTGGCGGAAATGCTTGATTTCCACCTGCATAAGGCTACGCCGCGCTCGGTTAAACGTGGGATTAACGCGGTGTGACGTCGAACCGCCTGGGCTTAGCCCAGCGCCTGTGCGACCTTGAGGACTACGTCGACATGGCCGGGGACTTTCACCTTGCGCCAAAGCTCGGCGATTCGGCCGTCGCGACCGATGAGGAAGGTCGAGCGGTCGATGCCCATGTACTTCTTGCCATACATCGATTTCTCGACCCAAGCGCCGTATGCCTCGACCGTGCCGCCCTCGGGATCGGCACCCAAATCGAGCTTGAGGTCGTACTTGGCGGCGAACTTGCCGTGGCTGGCAAGCGTGTCCTTGCTCACCCCGATAACGGTGGTGTCGGCGGCGGCGAACGCGGCGGCGTGCTCGGTGAAGCTCTGCGCCTGCTTGGTGCAGCCCGAGGTGTCGTCCTTGGGGTAAAAATAGAGGACGAGCTTGCGCCCCGCATAGTCTGACAATTTGAGCGTGCGGCCCTCGGCGGCGAGCGCGAAATCGGGGGCGGCGTCGCCCGGATTGAGTTCGGTCACGATCCCTCCCTTGGTATGTCGAACGTCGCAGCCCACTGTCTGCCGATCAGCGTTTTGGCGGCTGCGAGGCGCGCGCGCAACGCGGGTGCGTCCACCTGTCCGCACGCACGCGCCAGCAGCGCCTGCGCCGCCTCGGGCGGTTCGGGCAGCGGGCCGTGCGTCGCGTTGTCGATCAATCGATCGACGATAAGCACGCGGGTCAGCAGCGCGTGCGCGGCGGGCAGCGCGGGATCGACCGCGCCGACGAGCGCGAGCGCGGCGAGCGTCTCGCGGAAGCGCGGCGTGAGGTGGCGATGTTCGCGCAACTGCAGGAATTGCACGATGAATTCGATATCGATCAGCCCGCCGGGACCGTTCTTCACATCGAACAGCCCGCCGCCGGGGCGCGCGCGGTCCATCTCGCCGCGCATCGCGAGGACGTCGGCCTTGAGCTTGACGGGGTCGCGCGGGGCGGTGAGCGCGGCGCGGATCACGGCTTCGGCGGCGGCGCGGTCCTCGGGCGCGGCGACGACGACGCGCGCGCGGGTTAGCGCCATGTGCTCGAAGGTCCACGCATCCTCGCGCTGATAGCGCGCGAACGCGTCGAGGCTGACGACTAGCGGGCCTTTGCTGCCCGACGGGCGCAGGCGCGTGTCGATGTCGTACAGCGCGCCCGCCGCAGTAGGCACCGAGAGCGCGGCGGTGAGCGCGGTGGCGAGGCGGTGGAAGTAGAGGCTGGCGGGCACCGGACGCGGGCCATCGGCAACGGCGTCCTCGCCGCCGCTGTGCAGGTAGACGAGATCGAGGTCCGAGCGCGCGGTCAGCCGCCCACCGCCGTAGCGGCCGAGTGCGAGCACGATCAGCCGCGCGCCCGGGATGCGGCCGTGCTTGGCCGCGTATTCGGCCTCGATCACCTCGGCGAGCGCGATCAGCGCGGCATCGGCAAGCGCGGCGTAGGCGCCCGCGGCGTCGAGCGGATCGATGCGTCCCTCGACAAGTTGCGCGCCGATCTGGAAGCGATGCTCGGCGGTCCACTGGCGCGTGACGGTCAGGCGGTCCTCGGGCGCGGGCGCGGCGGCGAGGAGCGCGGCGAGTTGCACGGTGAGTACGGGCGCGTCGGGCAGCGGCTCGAACGCGCGCGCATCAAGCAGCACGTCGAATAGCGCCGGGCGGCGCGCAAGCGCGTCGGCGAGCGCGGGGGCGGCCGACAGCAGCCGCCCAAGCAGGCCGACGAGCGGCGGGTTGGCGGCGAGCAGGGTGAAGAACCCCGCCCCCGCCGGAAGCTGTTCGAGAAAGCGGTCGAGCCGCACCAGCGCCGCGCGCGCGTCCTGCCCGGCGAACGCGGCGAGCAGGCCGGGCAGGATCGCAGCCAAGCCCGCCTGCGCGGGGGCGGAGCGCAGCGCGCGCCGGTTGCCCGCGAACCAGCCGCCCACGAGCCGCGCGCCGTCCTCGGCGTCGCCCACCCCGCGTTCACCGAGCCACGCGGCGAGCGCGAGCGGGTCGCGCGGTGGGGCGGCGGGGGCGGGTTCGGCGGCGATCGTGTCGTAGATGGGCGCGACCGCCTGCGTGATCCGCGCGAGATCGGCCTCCATCCGGGGCCAATCGACGTAGCCCGCGAAGACGGCGTAGTTGGCGCGCGCAGCCTCCGCGAGCGGGACCGCATGGGTTTGCGCGTCGTCCACCATCTGCGCGCGGTGCTCGGCGGCGCGCAAATAGCGGTAGGCGCGCGACAGCGTGTCGGCGACGGGCGCGCCGATGCGGTCGGCGGCGGCGAGCGCGGCTAACGCATCCAATGTGGCTGGCGCTCGCAGCAATGCGTCACGCCCGCCGAACACCATCTGATGCGACTGCGCGAAGAACTCGATTTCGCGGATGCCGCCACGACCGCGCTTCAAATCGAAGCCGGGGCCGAGATGCTGGCAGCCCTCGAAATGATCGCGGATGCGGTGCGAGACCGCGCGGACCTCGGCGATCGCCTGGAAATCGAGGCTGCGTCGCCACACGAACGGCGCGATCTCGGCGAGGAACTCGCGGCCGAGCGCGATGTCCCCCGCGCACGCGCGCGCGCGGATGAACGCGGCGCGTTCCCAGGGCAGCGCCTCGGAGTGGTAATAGCTCAGCGCCGCCTCGATCGGGATCGCGATCGGCGTGATCTCGGGACTGGGGCGCAGGCGCAGATCGATGCGCGCGACGTACCCATGGGCGTCGCGCGCCTGCATCAGCTCGACGACGCGGCGGCCGATGCGGATCGCCGCCTGCTCGGGCTCCTCGCGCGCGCGTCGGGGCAAGGTACTGGGATCGAACAGGAATATCAGGTCGAGATCGGACGAGTAGTTAAGTTCATGACTGCCGAGCTTGCCCAAAGCCAGCGCGACGAAACCGGTCGGCTCCGCCCCGGCCACGCGTTCGGCAATCGCGGCACGGACCGCCTGGTGCAGCGCAAGGTCGGCAAAGGCGGAAAGCACCCCGACCACACCTTCGAGCGGCCAAAGTCCGGCGATGTCGGTGAGCGCGACCGTCAGCGCGACCGTGCCGCGCGCGCGACGCAGGCGCTCGGCGACGGGCTGGTCCGCCGCGAGCGCGCACGTGTGCGCCTCGGCGAGGATCGGCCCCGGACCGTGCGCCGCAAGCCGGGCGATCAGGTCCCCGCTCCCGCGCAACAGCGCGCGCAGGAACGGCGCGTACGCCCACGCGGCGGCGACGGCGTGGGCGAGCGCGCTGCCCTCGGCCACCTGACCGCGCAGTGCTTCGGGAAGCGGTGCGGGCGGCGGCGGGGGCAGGCGATCGGGGATCACCGCGCGCGGCTCACTGCGTCGCCGCGCGCACCTCGACGGGGAGGCCCAGACCCGTCAGCTGTGGCCGAACGACCTTGGCGTCGCCCACCACGATCCACTGGAAGCGCGACGGATCGATGACGCGCGCGGCGGACGCGATCTCAGCGGGTGTAAAGGCGCGGTAGCGCGCGGGAAGGCGGACGTAGTAGTCATCGGGCCGCCCCAGCACCGCGTTCGATTGCAACGCGGCGAGCAGCGCGCCGCCGGTCTCGAACTCGCCCGGCAGCGACAGCACGGTCAGGTTGCCGATGCGGGTCAACTCATCCGAGGTGATCGGCT
>JAABUX010009115.1_pt1 | contig 11300 bp, 8 predicted proteins | sample 5561851 | NCBI WGS metagenome assembly JAABUX01 (sample SAMN10711883, study PRJNA513361) | rock metagenome | isolation source: Antarctica rocks | place: Antarctica: Victoria Land, Richard Nunatak red sandstone | collected 2016-01-03 | reverse complement strand
GCGCGCCAGCGTGGTTGGCGCCCGCGCGGTGGTGGGGGCGGGGACGGTGCTCGACGGGGCCGTCGTCGGCGACGACGCGGTGGTCGGCGCCGGCTGCGAGCTGCTCGCCGGCGCGCGGGTGTTCCCCGGGGTGCGGCTGGTCGACGGTGCTGTGCGCTTCTCCAGCGACCGCTGAGCAAGGGGGCAGATCGAGCGGGCCGGGTCAGACCTTGTCCGGCCGGCCGCCGATGTCCAGCGGCTCGCCGTTGTCCTGCGCGCCGGTCTCGTACGTCAGGTCGTCGCGCAGCCGGAACTTGGCGATGAACTGGGCCAGCCGCTGGTCGCCGGCGTCCTGCACCTGCAGCTGGCGCCCCCACGAGCTGACGACGACCGGCGCCGGCAACGACTCGTCCTTCCACGGCGTGAGCAGGAGGTACTTGCTCTGCAGGTCGACGCCCTTGTACGTCGCTGACCCGGTGCCCTCGTAGAGCGATCGCAGGGCCTGCACCTGCGCGGAGGGCAGGGACGGCCGGTAGGTGATCCACACGACCCCGTGCTCGAGCAGGTGCACGGCCCGCTCGGTCGTGATCGGCGCGGTGTAGATCCCGGCCGTCGCCCAGGCCGGGTTGTGCGGGCCGCCGACGGGCGGGGTGCTGGCGTAGGTCACCGGGCCGTTGACGTGGGTGTGCTCGATGCCCTTGTTCGCCGGGTCGGTAGGCGCGGTGGTGGTCTTGCCGCTGGCCGTGGTGTCCCAGGCCTTCACCCCGCTGATCCCGGAGTCGTCCGGGATTGGGACCAGCGGCTTCTGCCTGGTCATGTTGGTGGTCTCCACCGCGGCCGGCAGCACCTGCGCGGTCTTCTTCGCCTGCCGGTTGACCGCGAAGACCACGAGCAGCGCGATCAACGCCAGGACGACGACCCCACCGCCGACCGAGAGCAGCAGGGTGACGCGCCGCTGCCGGGCCTGCTGTGCCCGGCGCATGTCCTCGACCCGGGACCGGCGGGCGGCGACCTGCTGGGAGGAGTTCTTGGTGGCCACGGGCCCGGACTCTAGGTGGCGGACCTGAGCCGCGGCCGGGAGACTCCGCCTCGTGGTGGCGGCGGTGGAATCCACGGGCGAGGTCGCGCTGACCACGACGTACTCCCCCTCGCGCCCCGTCGACCTGCGGCTCACCCTCGGCCCGCTGTCCCGCGGCCGGGGTGACCCGACGATGCGTTGGGACGGCCCGGCGGTCTGGCGCACCGCGCTGACGCCGGCGGGGCCCGCGACGCTGCACCTGCTCGCCGGCCCCGGCCGGATCGACGGCACCGCCTGGGGTCCTGGTGCCGGGTGGGCGCTCGCGCAGCTGCCGGAGCTGCTGGGGTCGCTCGACGACGACGCCGGCTTCGACCACACCCTGCACCCGCTGTTGCGGGACACGGCGCGCCGGCTGCCCGGCCTGCGGCTGCCGCGCTGCGGCCTGGTCTTCGAGATGCTGGTGCCGGCGTGCCTGGAGCAGAAGGTCACCGGCACCGAGGCTCGACGCGCGTGGCGGGCACTGCTGATGGCGTACGGCGGCCGGGCGCCGGGACCCGCCCCGGTGGGCATGCGCGTCTGCCCCCCACCGGCGGTGTGGGCCAGGGTCCCCTCCTGGGCCTGGCACCGGGCCGGCGTCGACGGCAAGCGGTCCCGCACGATCCTCGCGGCGGCGGCGGTGGCGCCGCTGCTGGAGCGGACGGTGGCTCTGGGCAACGGCGGGCCGGCGGTCGCCGCGGTGCTGCGCTCGGTGCCCGGCGTGGGCGCGTGGACGGCGGCCGAGATCGCCCAGCGCGCCCACGGGGACGCCGACGCGGTCAGCGTGGGCGACTTCCATCTCGCGTCCTTCGTCGGCTGGGCGCTGCTGGGGCGGCCGCTCGACGACGAGGGGATGCTGGCGGCGCTCGCCCCATGGGCGCCGCAGCGGCAGCGGGCGGTGCGCCTGGTCGAGGTCAGCGGCGTCCGGCGGCCGCGGTTCGGGCCGCGACTGGCGATCGCCGACCACCGCAGCCGCTGACAGTGGCCGACGGTGGCCGTCAGTCCCGCACGGCGATCACCCCGAGGGCGGCGGCGACGACGGCGGTGAGGGTGGCCAGCGCGGCCGAGGCCGGCGGCACCTTGCGGGTGGCGCCGGAGATCACCCCGGCCACCGCGTCGGCGACGTCGACGACGACCCCGGTCGTGAGCACCAGCCGCCGGGCGTCGCCCTTGCTCGCCGCGGTCAAGAAGGCCAGCGCCCCATCGCGCGCCGTGAACAGGCGCATGAGGTAGGGCAGGGTCGGCTCGTGAGCGGGGTCCATGCCGAAGACCTTGGCCAGGGTGGCGGGTGCCACCCAGCCGACGGTCAGCCCCCCGCGCAGGCCGACGAGCAGGGTGCCGGCGACGGCGGGGGAGATCGGGTTGGCGGCCACCCGGGCACGGTAGCGGTCAGCGGTGCAGCAGCCCGGTCCCGAGATCGACCGGGGGCCGGTCGGCAGGCGGCGCCGCCGGATGGCCGACGGCGACACACCCGAGCGGCTGCCAGTGCGCGGGCAGGTCGAGCACCGCGAGCGCGACGCCGGGGCAGAACAGTGTGCTCGACACCCAGCACGACGCCAGCCCCTCGGCCGCCAGCTGCACCAGGAACCCCTGCACCGCAGACCCTCCGGCCACTAGGAACATCCGCTCCTCGCTGGCGGCTCTGGCCGCGTCGGGGTAGGCGTGGGCGGCGCCGGCGGTGTCCAGGCACGGCACCACCAGCAGGGGGGCGCCCCGCAGCACGTCCCCGCGGGCGGTCCTGCGGCGTACCGCCTCCTCGTCGAAGCCGTCGCTGCGCAGGTCGTCGACCCACCGCTCCCGCATGGCCGCCAGCAGCCGCGCGCGGGCGAGCGAGGACACCACCACGAAGCGGTACGGCGCGCTGTGGTGCGGCGCCGGCGCGGTGAGGGCGGCGGCGACGGAACGCCGCACGGCCGCCGGGTCCACCGGCAGGTCGGCGAACGTGCGCACCGAGCGCCGGGCGGCCACCGCGGAGCGGGCTCCGGCGGCGAGGGCCTCGTCGGTCCCGAGCCGGAACATGTCCTCCCCGGCCGGCCGCAGCACCGCCCGCACCCCGCGCCCGTCGTCGGCCGGCGGGGTCAGCCCGCGCACGACGGCCGCGGCGACCCCGGCCAGCTTGCCCATGACCAGCTCGGCCGCCGCGGCGACCTCGTCGGCCTCGGCGACCTCGGTGACGCCGAGCTCGTTGCCGTGGCCGTCGACCAGGCCGCGCAGGTCGCGCAGCGCCCCCATCCCGGCGATGCCGACGGCGACGTCGGTGAGCCCGCTGCGCCACGCGCGGCCACTCGTGTCGGAGAGCACGATGGGAACGTCGAACCCCAGCCGGCTGCGCAGCTCGGAGCGCAGGGCAGCGGCGCTGGCGTCCCCGTCGAGGGGGAGCAGCGCCACCTCGTCGCGCCGGACGTTGCTCGCGTCCACCCCGGCGGCGGCGAGCACGAACCCCTGCGGCGTCTCCACGATCGACGTGCGTCCCCGCGTCGCCACCACCCGCACGGTCTCGCCGTCGACCGCCGCCGCCCGGGCCCGCTCGCGGCCGGCCGGGTCCGTCGGTGTGGGCAGCAACCGCCCCTCGGCCTTGCTCACGACCTTGCTGGTGACGACCAGCACGTCGCCGTCGCGCAGCACTCCGCCTGCCGCGTCGAGGATCAGCCCGGCCAGGTCGTCCCCCGGGCGCACCTCGGGCACCCCCTCGACCGCAATGACCTCCAACCGGACGGCGGCGCGGTCCTCGCTCACTGGGCCGGACCGGTCAGACCGGTTGCGCCGGCGAGGGCCAGCGCGGCCCTGGCCATCTCGGCGGCCGCGTCGATGTCGGTCATGAGCAGCGGCACCGCCCGCACCTCCACGCCGGGCACGGAGGCGCCGGCGTCCGCGGTGTCGACCAGCCAGCCGTCGAGCAGCTCCGGGCCGTAGTGCCGCCCTACCGCCTCCGCGCTCGTCGGCACCCCGATCGCGGCGAGGCAGGCGTCGGCCATCCCGCGGACCGGCGCGCCGCCGACGATCGGGGAGAGCCCCACCACCGGCGCCGGGGTGATGAGCAGGGCGTCGCGGATGCCCGGGACGGCGAGGATCGAGCCGATGCTCACCACCGGGTTGCTGGGCGGCAGCAGCACGACGTCGGCGTCGGCGATCGCGGCGAGGACGCCGGGGGCCGGCTCCGCCTCGTCCGCGCCCACGCTGACGAACTCCAGCGCCGGCACCTCCGCGTGCAGCCGGACCCACCACTCCTGGAAGTGGATGGCCCGCCGGGTGCCGTCGGACTCGACCACGACGTGCGTCTCGACCCGGTCGTCGCTCATCGGCAGCAGCCGCACCCCGGGCTGCCAGCGCGCGCACAGCGCCGCCGTGACCTGGCTCAGGGTGAACCCCGCGGCGAGCATCTGGGTCCGCACCAGGTGCGTCGCGATGTCCTTGTCCCCCAGGCCGAACCACTGCGGCTGCACGTCGTACGCCGCCAGCTCGTCCTTGACCGTGAAGCTCTCGCCCTCCCGCCCCCAGCCGCGTTCCTCGCTGATCCCGCCGCCGAGGGTGTAGGTCACCGTGTCGAGGTCGGGGCAGACGCGCAGCCCGAAGACGGTCAGGTCGTCACCGGTGTTGCCGACGACGGTGACCAGGTGCTCGCCGGCGCCGTCGGCGTTCCCGTGGTCGCCAGGGCCGAGTGCCGCGAGCAGCCCCCGCAGGAAGCGCGCCCCGCCGATGCCGCCCGCCAGCGCCGTGATCCGCACCGGCCCATCCTCCCCGACGGCCCGCGGCGGCTCTCCGACTGGAACTCGTCCCCCGGCGGCGGGGCCGACGTACGGTCGCAACCGTGACGCCAGCACCCCCCACGCCCGCGTCGCTGCGCCGGGCCCTGCGGCGGGCCCGCGACGGCGCCACCCTGGACGCCACCGAGGCCACCGTGCTCCTGCACGCGCGCGGGGACGACCTGGAGGACCTGCTCGCGTGCGCCGCCCGGGTGCGGGATGCCGGGCTGGCCAGCCACGGCCGTCCCGGCACGGTCACCTACAGCCGCAAGGTCTTCATCCCCCTCACCAGATTGTGCCGGGACCGCTGCCACTACTGCACGTTCGCGACCACTCCGCACCGGCTGCCGGCGGCCTACCTCGAGCTCGACGAGGTCCTCGCCATCGCGGCCCAGGGCCGGGCGCAGGGCTGCCGCGAGGCGCTGTTCACCCTCGGTGACCGACCCGAGGAGCGCTGGCCGGCGGCCCGGGACTGGCTGGACGCCAGGGGGTACGACGACACCCTGTCGTACGTCCGGGCGGCGTCGGTCGCCGTGCTGGAGGAGACCGGGCTGCTGCCGCACCTCAACCCCGGGGTCATGAGCTGGCCCGAGCTGCAGCGGCTGAAGCCGGTCGCGCCGAGCATGGGGATGATGCTGGAGACCACCGCCACCCGGCTGTGGGACACCCCTGGCGCCGCGCACTACGCGAGCCCCGACAAGGAGCCGGCGGTCCGGCTGCGGGTGCTCGAGGACGCCGGCCGGATCGGCGTCCCCTTCACCACCGGGATCCTGCTCGGGATCGGTGAGACCCCGGCCGAACGGGTCGACGCGCTGTTCGCCATCCGCAGGGCGTCCCGGCTGCACGGGCACGTGCAGGAGACGATCGTGCAGAACTTCCGGGCCAAGCCCGACACCGCCATGCGGGCTACGCCGGATGCCGACCTGCACGACCTCGCCGCGACGATCGCCGTCGCGCGGCTGCTGCTCGGGCCGCGGGCGCACCTGCAGGCGCCGCCCAATCTTGTCGGCGACGAGCACGCGCTGATGCTGCGGGCCGGCATCGACGACTGGGGCGGGGTGTCCCCGGTGACGCCGGACCACGTGAACCCCGAGCGACCCTGGCCGGCGCTGGAGACGCTGGCGGCCCAATCGCTGGCCGCCGGTTTCACCCTGGTCGAGCGGCTCACGGCGTACCCCGAGTTCGTCCTCGGTGCGTTCGCCGGTGAGCCGTGGATCGACCCGCGCCTGCTGCCGCACGTGCGCGCGCTGGCCGACCCACGCACCGGGCTCGCCGACCCCGCCACCCGGCCGGAGGGGCTGCCCTGGCAGGAGCCCGACGGGGGCTGGGGCCAGCTAGGCACGGCCAGCACCGGGCGCACCGACCTGCACGCCGCCGTCGACACGACGGGGCGCACCGGCGACCGGCGGGCCGACTTCGACTCCGTCTACGGCGACTGGGACGAGCTGCGGTTGCGGCTGCCGGAGCAGCAGCAGGCCCCGGCCGTGCTCGCCGTCGGCGTGGCTGCCGCGCTCCGGCACGCCGCCGACGACCCGGCCGGCCTGACCGACGCCGAGGCGCTGGCGCTGATCACCGCCCGCGGCGACGCACTGGAGGAGGTGTGCCGGCTGGCCGACGACGTCCGCCGGGACACCGTCGGCGATGCGGTCACCTACGTCGTCAACCGCAACATCAACTTCACCAACGTCTGCTACGTCGGCTGCCGCTTCTGCGCCTTCGCCCAGCGCAAGGGTGACGCCGACGCCTACACGCTGTCGCTGCAGGAGGTGGCCGGCCGGGCCGAGGAAGCCTGGGCGGTCGGCGCCACCGAGGTCTGCCTGCAGGGCGGGATCAGCCCGGACCTGCCCGGCACGGCGTACGCCGAGATCGCCGGCGCGATCCGTGCCCGCGTGCCCGACCTGCACGTGCACGCGTTCTCGCCGATGGAGGTGATGAACGGCGTGGCCCGCACCGGTCTGTCGCTGGAGGAGTTCCTCCTCTCGCTGCGGGAGGCCGGGGTCGGCTCGCTCCCGGGAACCGCGGCGGAGATCCTCGACGACGACGTGCGTTGGATCCTGACCAAGGGCAAACTGCCGACGGCGCAGTGGATCCAGGTCGTGCAGACGGCGCACCGGGTGGGCATCCCGACCACCTCCACGATGATGTACGGCCACGTCGACGCCCCGCACCACTGGGTGGCGCACCTGAAGCTGCTGGCCCGGCTGCAGGGGGAGACGGGGGGCTTCACCGAGTTCGTGCCGCTGCCGTTCGTGCACACCAATGCGCCCGTCTACCTGGCCGGGCTCGCCCGCCCCGGCCCCACCGCTGAGGACAACCGGGCCGTGCACGCCCTCGCTCGGCTGCTGCTGCACGGGCGGATCGACCACGTGCAGACCAGCTGGGTCAAGCTCGGCGAGCGCGGCTCGCTGCAGGTGCTCGCCGGTGGCGTCGACGATCTGGGCGGCACCCTGATGGAGGAGACGATCAGCCGGATGGCCGGCTCGCAGCACGGCTCGCGGCGCACCGTGGCGGAGCTGGAGCAGCTCGCGGCGGCGGCGGGCCGGCCGGCCCGACAGCGCACGACGGCGTACGGCGAGGTGTCGCCCGAGCGGTTCGCGGCTGCCCGCCGGTCGCCGTTGCCCGTGGTCTGACGCCGCCGGGAGCCGGCGCATCCCTAGACTCCGCCGCGACCCACGAGCGGAGGACGGGACAGTGACGGATCAGCCCGACCAGGGGGACGCTGCCACCCCGAGCCAGCGCCAGGGTCCGGCCCTGGCCGACCGCATGCAGGACCTCGTCGCCAGGGCGGGTGCGCGCGTGTCGGGGCCGGCCGACCCGGCAGATCCGGCGGCTGAGCGCGGCGAACTCCTGGCCGAGGTCGCCGGGCTGCGGGCCGCCCTGCTGGAGCTCGCCGACGGGGTCCTCGGTGCCGCGCAGGGCCCGACGCCGGCCGAACAGCTGGCGCCCAGCCTGGACGGGCTGGCGGGCCAGCTGGAGGGTGTGCGCGACGAACTGGCGGCCGACCACGCCCTGCGCGACCTGCTGGAGGCGCGGCTGGTGAGCCTGGAGGACGCCCTCGACGGCGTCGCCGATCGGATGGAGTCGACCAGTCGTGACGGACACGGGGAGACCGCGCGCCGGCTGACCGCGATCGAGCTGCGGCTCGGGGCCGCGGAGGACGGCGGGCGCACGCCGACCGCGTTGCGGGAGCTGCGCGAGGCGGTCGCGGCGGCATTGGACGACGTCGGCGGCGCCGTCGAGCAGTCGCTGGACTCGCTCGGCGGCCAGGTGGGCGCGCAGGAGGAGCGGCTGCGGCGCTCGCTCGCCGTTCAGACCGCCGAGATCCGTGCCGACCTCGGGCAGTCCCTCACCACGCTCGGCGAGGCGCTGAGCGAGCAGTCGACGGCTGCGGCGGACGCAGTGCGCGAGGCGCAGGCGACCCGGCGCGACCTCGGTGAGTCGCTCGGCACTCTGGGCGAGGCGCTCGCGGAACAGGTGCCGGCTGTGCGCGCCGGAGTGGCCGAGACGGTGGCAGCGACCGTCGCGGAGGAGCTCCGCAGCGGCGTCGCGGGGGTGCTCGCCGACGGGGTGTCTGCCGCGGTCGCCGCCGCTGTCGAGGGCGCCGTGGCCGACCAGCTCCCGGTCCTGGTGGGCGACGCGCTCGGTGCCGCGCTCCCCGACTCGGTGGCCGACGCGCTGGAGCCGGTGGCACGGCGGCTCGAGGGTGCGGCGCGGGAGCAGGCCGCCGCCCTCGCCGGGCAGCTCGGCGACGCCCAGCTGCGGAGCGATGCCGCCACGGCCCTGGTCGAGACCAGGCTCGCGGCCGTGCACGAGCTGGTGGAGCAGGTGCGCGCCGACGCCCGGGTGGCCACGGTGGGCGCCGGCGACCGGGTGGACGCCGCCGTTGGCGCTCTCGGCGAGGGCCTTCGGGACGCGCTCGAGGCCGTCCGCGACCGGGCTGAGGCCGTCGACGGCGAGATCAGAGACCAGCTTGCCGCTCTCGCGGCCGACAGCCGGGCCGACCGGGACGCTGTCCGGGAGGGCTTCCAGCGGTTGGCCGACGTCGTCAGCGCGCAACACGCGCTGCTCGGGGAGGAGCGGGCGGGCCTGACCGCCCAGCTGCAGCAGCTGCTCGAGGAGATCCGCGCGGGGCTCACCGAGATCCGCGGGGTCACCGAGGCGGAGGTGCAGGCGCTCGCGACGGCTAGGGAGCAGTTCGCCGCCGCGGAGGTGATCGCGCGCGCCGACCGGGCCGCCGCAGACGAGGCAGCCTCCGCCGGGCGGCTCGCCGCCGAGGAGGCCGCACGGGCGGCGCGGGTGCAGGCGGACGACGCCGCCCGGCGCGACTGGCTGGCCGCCGAGGAGGCGGGCCGGGCCGAGCTGGCAGACCGGGCCCTGGTGGCGATCGAGCAGATGCGCGACGCCGCCGCCGCCGACAGGGAGCAGGGCCGCGCGGACGGCGACGAGCTGCGGGCCGGCATCGAGGGAGGCGTCCGCGACTCCCTGGCCCAGCTGCGCGATGCCGTGGGGAGCGAACGCGGGCAGCTGCTCGCGGCCGCCGAACAGAGCCGGGACAACCTGCTCGAGGTCGTCCGCGTGCTGACGGCCGAGGCGTCGGAGGAGCTGGCGGGGGCGCGCACCGCCCTCGTCGAGCAGACCGCAGGCCTGCGTCGGCTTGTCGCCGACGAGGTCGCCGGTCTCCGCGGCGGGGTGGCCGAGACGCTCACCCAGCTGCGCGAGACCACCGACTCCACCCTGCGCCAGGTGGTGGTCGCGGCCCAGGACGGCCGGACCGGCGTGGACGGGGTCGCGTCGGAGGCCCGGGCGCAGGCCGCCGAGGCACGCCGTCTGATCGACGAGGCGCGCCAGAGCGCTGCGGCCGCCGGCGACGCGGTGGCCGCAGCGGCCCGCACGGAGCTCGCGGCGGTGACGGCGCAGCTGCGCGTCTCCGTCGAGACGCTCGCGGCAGGCCGCGACAGCCTGGTGCGGGTGGAAAGTGGCTTCGGCTCCTCGGGACGGTCACTGCTCGCCTATCTCGCCGAGCGCGACCGGCTGCTCGAGGTCGAGCGCGACCGCGTCCTGCGTGACGTGCTGGAGGAGTTCGCGGCCGGGCTGTCCTCCGGCGAGCGGCGCTCGCTGGCCGCCCGCGTCGGGGCGGCCCGGGAGCGCCGGCGGGATGCCCGTGACGCCGAACGGCACCGCAGCGGCACGCCGGTGCCGGCGCAGCCTCCGGCGTTCGACGAGGCGGCACTCGAGGAGGTCGACCGGCTCGACGTCATCGACCGGCTCGACGTCGAGGAGGCTCCACCCGCAGCGGACCTCCCCGCGCCGACCGTGCCCGGTGCGACAACGGCGCCGGCGGGGGGTGTCCGGGTGCTGCCCCCCGCTGTCCGGGTGCCAGACCGGCCGGCTCCCCGCCGACGTGTCGCGCCGCCGGCCGACCAGCCCCCGGTGGCCCCCTCCCCGCCACGGTCCGGCACCGGCAGGACCGCCGCCAGCCTCGCCCCCTCGGCGCGCACAGTCCGATCGAAGGCGCCGTCGCCGGCAACGGCCGTCACGGCACCGGCGAGGAGAGCAGTCAAGCAGCCGGCGCCCAGCCCGAGCCCACCCCCCGCGGCGAGCGCCCCGGCGGTCAAGGCCCGGGCGGTGAAGGCCCCGGCGGTGAAGGCCCCGGCGGTCAAGCCCCCGGCCAGCAAGGCCCCGGCGCGGGCCGCAGGCGCGCCCACCAGTGCGGCCCGCCGGCGCGCGGTCGTTCCACCGGTGCCGGACGTGCCGAGCCCGGACGTGGCCCTGGACGCCGCGACCGGCCCCACCCAGCCACCCTCGCGCTGACGGCGACCGGACACGCCGGGCTCGCCGCGCCGTACGGGCCGGTGGGCGCTTGACCCGCACCGACTGACACGTGTGTAATTCCCTGCGTGTCGTTCCCCCTCGGAGCCGGTCCGGTGCGCTATGCGCACCGCCGTCCCGTGCCGACGCCGGGCGGCGTGGACCGCGTCGCCCGACCCGCCGCGAGCCAGGGAGCCCCCGTGACTGACAGCCGCCCCTTCCAGCCACGACCGACTGACCAGCCCGCCGCCGAGGTCGCCGAGGTCGCCGAGGCCGGCGAGGCCGGCGAGTTCGGCAGCTGGCAGGACCAGGCGCTCTGCGCGCAGACCGACCCGGAGGCCTTCTTCCCGGAGAAGGGCGGCTCGACGAGGGAGGCCAAGCGCATCTGCCTGGGCTGCGACGTCAAGCAGGAGTGCCTCGACCACGCTCTCGCGCACGACGAGAGGTTCGGGATCTGGGGCGGGCTGTCGGAGCGCGAGCGTCGCCGACTGCGCCGCGAGGCGGTCTGAGTCAGCTGGTCCGGCGCGTCCAGGAGGCGGCGCTAGCCTCGGTTCCCGTGCCGAACCCGCTGACGCCCGCCCCGCGGGCCCCCGAGCGGCCGCTGTTCGGCACCCCGTCCGAGGACGAGCTCGCCGAGCTGCGAGACCTGCTCGACGACGACCCCGGGGCGCTCGACGCCATCGGCCTGCCAGCGCCACTGCCGGCCGCCCGCGTCA
>JAABUX010009114.1_pt1 | contig 11301 bp, 17 predicted proteins | sample 5561851 | NCBI WGS metagenome assembly JAABUX01 (sample SAMN10711883, study PRJNA513361) | rock metagenome | isolation source: Antarctica rocks | place: Antarctica: Victoria Land, Richard Nunatak red sandstone | collected 2016-01-03 | reverse complement strand
GTCGATGGGCTGCTACCAGCCTGCCCTGCTGGCTCACTGTCTGCAGGATGCCTACATACTCCACGTGGCACTCAACGTGGTCGAAGTGTTGGCAGTCAAGCTGCACCAAAAAGTGTGTTAGATACAGCTGCTCAAGCATGGCCGCCTGCAAGCTCATCGATGCCCGTCACCAGCCCGAGGCACCACGGCAACCCGACCATGTTAACTTTCCGCTGATTCCGCTGTGCAGAGGCCGGCCCCAAAGCCCCATCAGCAGCCTGGCTCGGCGATCAGCTCCGACACGCCGCACCCCGCCGGGCGCATGACAACGACGTCGGACATCCATGACAATCTGAAAGGTCGCCAGGCCGAGGTACGTCCGGCATGTGGTTGATGTGGTGTGCGTGTTGGCAACGGCTTTTTATCAGGGGGCTTGTCTATCGTCTGTATGTGGTCTTCTGCTTTATTGATGCCAGCGTTCTGGCCGTTGGTGATGCTTGCTGCACATAATCAGAATGCATGTCTGTGCGGCGAGTGTCTGCCAGTTAGTGTCGGCAATATGGAGGCGCATTGAACCCACGACAGTGGCCATACGTGTGCAGATGATCTGGCCGGACGACAACAAGTGGAACCTCATCCAGATCGACTCCGCTGACCCGCGCAGCCGCAAGGCGGAGTGCGTCCCGGCACCCTCATCCTTCCGCATTCGGTCAGGAATGCATGCAAACAGTGATTATGTGGTGTATGCAACTGCTCATACCTGCAGCAGCACTGCTCAGTCAAGGTTGTGCCGCTGCAACGTACAGTGGGTCTGTCATGCAACCAGTAATGCCTGTTGGTCTGGACTGCAGGTTGTGAGCATCCGCATCAATACTCGGTCAACGTATGCGCAGGATCCAGTACATGTCAGGGGACACTGAGGAGCTGAACCTCGGCGATATTGTGCGCGAGCGGCAGATGTCTTTGATGCCTCAGAGGCCATAGGCATCGTGAAACAGAGTTGTGATGCGTGGATCCACAGCAGGCTGTCGTCTAGTTGCAGAGCAACGCAAGCTGTGGGCATACTCAGCTGCCAGGTTGACTGCGCAGACAGACGTCATAGTGCATGTGCAGCTACCACGAAGCAGTCCTTATCGAGTTGACATCAACTTGATGGGTCTATGGCTACACCTGGAGTCACCTGACGTTCGTCGGAGTTCCTCACAGCTAGCATGCAAAGAAGACACACTAAATGGCTTTCGCCCAACTATGACCGAGGCTGCACATGCCTTTGTGTTCAGTCTCCCAGCTAGTTTCGGCTCGTCTGTCACCGTTGCCGCAAGCTGCCTAATAACCGTGCTACTGCCTGTCTGCCTGTGGCTTCAACAGCCGCAAACAGCCTGGTTTTGCCTGTCCTCGGACAGTGTCCTCAGACGCGCTCGAATACGATGAGCTGGCCAGTTCCGCTGACATCGCTGCAGCGGATCCCGCGCTGCTGGCAGGGGCCTTGGAATGCGGTCAGCAGATTCTCGACAGCTGCAGCACTACCGACCCTGTAGCCGGCCGAGTGCGATGTCCGCTCGTCACCTGCAGCACATGTCGTGCAGCAGAGTGACGACATTTACCGTCAACTGCAGACCAGCAGTGTAAGCACAGCATCAAGTGTGGCATCTCCGAAACTCTGTTGAGGTATCAAGTTAGTTCTGTGTGGGGCTGTACGTACCTAAATTGCGTATGCAGAGTGCGAACTGGCCTCTGTTGGCGTATGCGTAGTCGCTCCTGACGTTCAGGTGCACTGCAGAGATGTCGCTATGCGCGATCCACTCCGCCAGACACTCCCCCACGCACGGACTGCACTGCGGCGGCCGCATGACAAGGTCATCGCTGTGGTGTATGCCTTGCATGATCATACCTGGCCCCTGGTATGCAAGTTTCCAAGGTGTAAAGTGCATCCTCAGTTGCGGGCAAAGCCCACTGTGCCGGCCGCAGTACCCCTCTAATGCAACCGCCCCACCAGTGCGCAGCGCGCCATGCGCGTCAAGTCGGCATGGCCATATGCATGTGATCAGGGTCATGGCAAAGCATCGAGCCTGGATGCCCACCTCTGTGTACACCGTGTTCGCGTACTCCGCGTATTCCTCCCAAGCAGGCCCCCGGTTGTGCATGCAGAGTGTGAAGCCACCCATGATCACCTCCAGCAGCCTGACACTCATGCTGACACCCCCTCCTGTGCCTCCCCATCCACCCTCTTCCTGCAGCGCAAACAGGCCTCCCGTCTGAGACGACCAGGTACTTGTCCAGGATAACATGGATGACCAAAGAGTACATGCCAAGAGCAGGGCAGCACAGGTTTTGACTTAAAGTCTTGCATCTCACAACGGAGCAAAATCTGAGCGCGACTTTCATATGCCCTCTGCGTTGATTGAATCCATGCCGTGTGCAACTCAGATTCACCTGAAGCTGAATGTCGGCGGCTTCCAACCGCAGCAACGCCGCCGGCGGTCCTGGCGCCAGTGATACGTACAGGCACTTTTGCTCCCCCAGCACCCGCAAGTCATCCAGGTTTTCACCTCAGCGACATTGGGCTGCTTCACATATCGAAAACCATTTGGGTTGCTGGCTACATGCCATTTCGCGGCGCAGGCCTAGGCTATTGCAGGCGATGTGCACCTCAAGGGTCTCCAGCCCGGCTGGAAGACCGGCCAGCTCTACGGAGACTTCATCATGTCTATCGATTTCATCTTCGGGCCCACTCAGTGGTGATCCCACATTCATGCGCAGCTGCCGCAGCCGGGGCAGACACGCAAAGCTGCGACCCTGCAACAGCATGCAGTCAGCTGGAATTCGGGGGGTGGCAGTTTCGCACAGCGGCGTCGACATGCACCAATACAGAGGAACATCGTATGGAGCGGAGACCGGCGTGTCGTCTCTGTGGTGCCCGATGGTGATTGGAACGATGAGCAGCAGTCTTAAGGCCTGGCATGTATGTGCTGCACAGCACGCAGGTTCACTTGGCGATGACAGCGCTAGCACCTCAACGAAGTCCATGCCGTCCAGCTGGAGCGACTCTAACGATGTGGGAAGGCTTTCCAAAAGCTCCTGAGCCTGCGCAGGCCAGCGGTCGCAGCAATTGGTAATGATTGCGCTCAACGCTTAGGTGCTAGTATGCCCGATATTACGGCCACCAGCCGTTGTTGCAGTGTCAGAGTGCACTCCTCAATCGGCATGCGCAGCCCGTAACGAGTGTGCGCGCAGGTCGCAGTGCGGCCGGCGCGCACCCGCGACACCTAAGGCTCGCAACAAATATGAGCAGCCGCAGGCAACTGCTGCATCCAGTCTCGTGCCGCATGTTACGGTGCAGCCGTACAGCTGATCGACAGCATCATAAGCTGATCACACCTGGTCTTCGTCGAGCTCGTGCCAGCAAGACAAGGTCAGGCAGCGCAGCGCTGTGAAGCGACCGAGCGTCGTCACGTGCCGTGACGGCTTCACTATCAGGCCATGCGCTTCCTGCACACACAGCTGCAGGTGTCAACTTACGCTGCAATGCTTGCACGTCGGCGGGTACTCATATTAGGGCATCGGCTCGCAGGCTGTGTGAACACGCGGCAAGCAACACAACATAGCACAGCCTTCAGAACATCTAGAGGTCGGGTCAGGGTAGTTCGGAGCCCGATCAGGTTTGAGAGTGGGACCAGCATTAGGGCAAGGCCTACGTGGAGCCCCGTTGAGTCGGAGGTTGGAAACAAATCAAGGAGCGTCTGTAGGGCAAACCTGCAGGTAGGGCATCGAGGTCGCCAGCATGTCGGCCGACAGTGCAAGCACGGTGGACGCCGCGTGTTTGCTGTAGGTATGGCGCCCCCGGGCGAAGGACAGGTCGATGCTAATGCTCCGCAGCGGGATGCGCATCGCGTGCAGCCAGGCGACCTGCTCTGATGATGTCATGATCGGCCCGGGCGTTCGCCGCTTCAGCACCAGGTCAGCCGGCTCCTTGCTCATAATCTCACGCCAGCCCCTGTTGCAGCTTGCGTTGAGTTGCATCAGGACCATGTGACCCACTGACCAAGCAAGAGATTGGTTGCGACGGCTTGACCAGCCCAGAATGGACGAGCATGGTTCCACGCAACGTGAAGACGGGTTGTGCTGCCAGATCGCATCTCACCACGTGCATAAAGCCTGCGCAGGTTGCTGAGTAGTCTGCGCATCTGCTCTATGGCGGCATTCGCACCTGCAGACGATGCTCAGGTGCAGCCACTGCAGCACCGCGCTGCCGCCGTTCTCAAAGGCCTGGCGCACGATGCGTTCGGCCAGCGGCGCCGGCAGAGAGCTCCAGCTGGCGTGCCTAGGCTGACCAATGCTTGCGTCGGGAATGAGGGGGTCGGAGGTTGGCTTGCGTGTTGAGTCAACGTGCAGATGTACAGCCATACTACATTCTGTGTGTCTTGCTCGATTGTCCGGAAATGTAGCGAAGCACAGCATGGAGGGCAGAGTCGGAGGATTAGGCAGGGATGCAATCCGGCGGAGGGTCGCGCAGCTAGCATAGACTCGTGTACTGTAGCTTGCTGTTGGTTTGCTTGCAAGGACACTCGTGCAGAGGGGACCCTCATGATTGCCCAACCTTGCTCAGACATGCAACGCATAGGAAGGATGCCTACGAGGCAGCCGTAAGCATGTCGGCGACCGCCTCGGCCCTGCCTATACCAGCGAGCCGGAGGGTTGCACCGGCCGATCAAAAGCCGCACTCCGTTGACGCAAGAGGCCGTGCCAGGGCGCAACGGCACCGCTGCTGAGGCCACTCAGACCCCCCGCAGCACGTTGATCGCGGAGCCGGTCGAGTGGCAGGATGGCCGCTGCGCCATCAATGCGCGCCAGCGCGGCGCAGCGGGGGGAGTCGCTCACGCTGCAGGAACGGCGAGCGTCCGGTCGCGCGGCGTCGTGCAGCTCCAGCACGGCAGGTTCTGAGCGCAGCGTCAGGCGACAGCACCGGGAGCATGTTGCAGCGCACGCGCAGCTCCCCAGCGCAGCGGCTGAGCGTCTGGGCGTCGCTGAAAGAGACGCCTTGTCGGACATGGACACAGGTGCGTGCTTGCTGGCGTGTGTGGAGACCCACTGACCAAGCCTCTTATCGCTGCATTCTACCACCTGCGCTGAAGCTGGCAAGCAACACCTTTTCCACCTGGGCTCAATTGCACTCTGTTCGCGTGCTCTGTAGGTGAAGTCCGTCCGATCAGGAGGCCGCGGAGACCGGACTTTCAACCGGTCGTCCAAGGTGCTGTTGCACGCTGTCCCCTGCCGTGAGGCTGCGCCACGCCCGCAAGCATCACAGCCATGTGTCAACCCAATGTGCTGTTTTAGACCGCAGCATGATGACAGGAGCGCAATGCCTGATGTGAATGATTGTCCTGTCGAGCGATTGATTTGTCTTGACCCTCAACGTCTCTGGCTGCAGGCGGCTGGGTCGCGCAGCGGCAGGCGGAGCCGGGGCAGGGGCTGCAGCTGCGGCTGGGCAGCAAGCTGTTCACCAAGGGCGACGACCTGTTCCAGCACTTCTCCATGGTGCGCTGCGCGGCTGGCAAAGCAAACAATTGGGATTTCACTGGACGTGTTGGACCCTAAGCTGCCGCGCTTTGGCTGGTCCTCAGCTGCTGGAGAATTTGATTATTCCAACACAAGCGACTGCCATAGAGGCCCTTGCTGGAGCTTGGCAAATGGGACCCTGACCCTGACCCTGACCCTGACCCTGACCCTGACCCTGACCCTGACCCTGACCCTGACCCTGACCCTGACCCTGACCCAGGCCCTGACTCTGACCCCGGGGACAGCCCTGCGCAGATGCTGAAGCACTCCGAGCCCGGCGTGCCGCTGCCAGAGCACTCGCAGCGGCAGTTGCTGGACCTCCTGTACCTGGGCCACCGGGTGCGCACCGTGGGCCGAGACCACCAGCAGACCTCTCTCAGCAGATCCTGCCACTGATGCTGCCCATCCTTAGTCTCGTCGTCTGACGAGCCACGTGCCCTTCATGCCAGTGTCTTGCAGTGGCACGTGTATGTGTCCGTCGCTTTGCTACAACAGCAAGCATCAGCTGTGTCCTGCGGCGAGTTCGGGGCAGCTGGCAGCAGTGTGGTGCGTTGTGTGGTTGGTGCCGGCGCACTCGCTTGAACCTCTGTTCACGGCCCCCGGCATCCAGTGCAGCCAGTGCAGCCATGACGCTCGTTTACGCTGCGCAGGACGCGGCCGCCAAGATTGGCCCTGGCATCCGCCACGTTGCCGTTGGCTCCGTGGTCAGCCCCGTGGACGGCTCGACGCTAGTCCGGTGCTTCACGCTGCACCGCATCGACGGCAGGTGCCCTGTCGCCCTCGTCAGCAGCATGCACTCTGCTGCCAGGCTATTGGGCCGAACACGGTTCACGTGGGCCTTGCTAATGGTTTCTACAAAATTCACAAAAAGGGTTGGGCAATGGAGGACGCGAACGCATTGCACCACGAAATCTACAATCAGCATCAATATGTGGCCGTTGATCCGGGCAATAACAGATTGCAGGCTGCAGGTCAAGAGCTTCAGTCGGTGTCAATCGTTCTATACCCTCATGCTGTTGGCCTCAACACAGCCGCCCTCTGCTCGCGCAGCGTGGAGGACTTCAGCTACCGCAAGTGCATCAACCGGCTGCTGCGCGACGACTGGGACGCGTCGCTGCCGCGGCTGCTGCAGTTCCGGTCCTGGGTCACCCGCATCGTGGCGGCGCCGGAGGCGGGTCCGCAGGAGGTGACAGTCTAGTTCTGCTGGGATTGGTCTGCGTGCTTGCGTCAGCCGATGGCCCGTAGTCCTGCAGTCATGCGTCATGCAGCTGATTGCTCGTTCATGTTCAGAGGTAGGAGCGCACGTTTGCTTCAGGCAGTAGTGCCGCATGGTCAGCTACCACTCTCGCCGGTCAGGTTTGGAGATGTGGCACTTCATTTATGGTCAGGATATGATACTGGCCATGGGTGTAACACTTGCCATACCTGCGCCAGTATGGCCAGCCTTGACCTGATCCGCGTTCTGCCCCTGAGCCACAGGCAGCAGATCCGGCCTGGGGCGAGATGCCTATGCCGGCGGCGCAGTGGCCCGCGCCCACCGCGCAGCTGCCGGCGCCGAGCTTCGCAGAGGGGGTGCTCAGCACTGCGGAGGAGACCGGTGAGAGAGAAGCCGCCGAGCTGCCCGAAATTCCAATATGGATGTGCTGACCTCTGCCCATGACCCTGTCTTCTGGCCTGACTTGACTGATTTGGAAGCCTATGGGTGGTTCCGCGCCTGCAAACGAAGCGATGGTGTCTGTACCATGCAGTGCATCAACCGTTGCTTACGCTGCGCACAGTCGATGAGCTGACGGTGGCGACCGCCACAGCCGCGGTCTTCTCCCTGGGCATGTGCGCGCCAGCTCACCTGTAAAACACAGTTTTACCTATGCCAACATGAGTGTGCTGCATGTTGGCAGCAGAGTTAATCTCTGCAGCGCTGCCTACACCTTGTGTGAAGCCGGGCCTGGCCTAGTTGCCGTGAGCCTGGCTCGACTCCATCCCATATGCCAGCTGCAACATCCCGTCAGCGACCCTCAATGGGGATAAGCGCATGACCGATCACCTGCAGGTGCGCCCAGGCACAGCCGTCGCTGCAGCCGGTGATCGCGCAGGACCCGCGGCTGCCGCTGCTGGAGGGCCCCATCTCGGCGGCCAGCCTGGCGCGGCTGGGCGACGACGATCCCATGCTGCTCACCGAGCTGCTCTGCGGTGCGTGCGCCTTTGCTGGAGCTGCATGACATGCTTTGCGGGAAACCTTGGTTGGCAGGCAGCCTCGAAGGCAAAACCTGGCTGAAGAGGACGCTTACCCCATCATCTTAGACTGCTTGAGCATCATGCGCGAGAGCTTCACCGTGAGCGAGGCTTACTTCTGTGTGTGCCACAGCGCCGTGGTGGTGGATATGCATTATCACAAAGCGTGCCATCCAGCGATGCTGAGAGCATGTCAAGGCACCATTGGTGACTGTGGCGCTGGAAGGAATGCAGGCTACTCGCGGCTAAAGTACGTGCCCTGGACCGGCGTGCTGGACTGCTTGAATGCGGAGCTGCTGCGCCGCCTGCCACAGATGCCGTACATAGCGATTGTGAACATCGTATGCTGGTGCGTGCTGCGCCTGTCGTGTTGCCTCATCACAAAGAAAAAAGCTATCAGCGCATTTGCCACTAGCGCTCACGCAATCGATGCTCCTAAGCCATTCGAATTGCCCCGGTGTCCGCTAGTTAGGAGCCCTGCCTCGCATCCTGGGCTTCCTGTTCGTACATTGGCGACCTGAGGTGATGACGAACTGAACACGATGATCATTGTATGCATCCGCATCCGTGCCACACATGAGACCCTTGGCTGCACCAATTGCAGCTACAAGTGGGGCGAGACGGCGCTCGTGGCGCCGCCGGAGCTGCTGGCGTGCGCGGCCCATCTCGTGGAGGAGGGCATGTGGGACGAGACCTCCGGCATCGCCAACAACGAGGTCAGGATGCGCGCCAGCTGCCTTTCCCCACATCCCGCCCATATCTTCCAGAGCCGGCGCAGACCTGTTTCAGCGACATTTGCAGAGGAGGCACCCTCCGCAGTGTCGAACAGAAACAACCGCACCAGGTTCATAGCTGTCCCCACGGCATGTTGGCTCCGTGCTTGCCGGCCTAGACACGCGATGGTGCCCTGGATGCGGTGCTTGCGTCGTTGCAATCCCCGGCTAGGGAAACTGCTGGTTTCGATCCTGCAGTGTGCTGGGAATGCAGGTGGCGCTGTTCATCGGCAACTACGCGTCGCTGGAGGTCATGTCCGATTCGCTGCTCACCGCCATCCTGGTGTGGCTCAGCAGGCGCGTTATCCTTAGAAGTCTATGCAAACCCTTAGCACGTACACTGCTTGTCATGCGCTTGAGGGTGTGCTGGAGCGATTGCAAGACGAAAGCCATTTTTTGCAGATCACGCTCCGCTCGCTGCCAGATGCAAGTTCTCATACGGCGTGCTGTGCGGTATCTCCTTGTTCTCATGTCGGCTCGAATCAAAGTCCGAAGCGCTCCGCAGGCACGTGCACGAGCTGAACCACGTGGAGGCGGGGCTGGTGCTGGGAGGCCTGACCGCCGCGAACGGCGGCTTCAACCCCGGCACCGAGCTCATGGACGCCCTCTTCGACGCCGTCATCAGCGAGCAGGTCGCGCTGCTGCACCCTTCAAGGTCATCACATGCTGGCTCAGGGTGTTGGGTTCAGCCGTGAGGCTGCTTTAGCTATCACAGCCGCCACTCTGAACGGCGCTGACAGCATCATTGAGACGGAGTAGGGCCATACCATGACATGGGTGTGGCTTGCTGATCCTCCGAGCTGGTCGGTGCTTGCAGCCATGAGCTGTCAGGTCACTGATCTGCTGCGTGGTGGCAATCGATCAGACACCGGTGTTGCCTGGCACTGCCACGCAGCATCGATGGGGAGCCTGACAGCTCATGACAGCACGCTTAATGATCCAACGCTCCAGTTACAGCATCACAGGCAACAAGCTCGCCTGCTTCCGTGGCTCATCCTATCGCATGACTCAGCCTAATCCTGAGCGTGACCCTAACCCAACCAACTGTGACCGTCACCGTACACATACCCCTAACTAAAACCCCAGCCGAAATCCAAACCCCAATCTCAACCTTCACTGCTCTCAGAGCTGACGGTGTCCGTCTGCGCAGCTGCTGCGGCACGCCGAGGAGCGGACGCTGCGGTCCCGCCGCCGCGCCGCCATCCGGGCGCTGGTCGCGGCGTCCACCTTCCACCACGCGCCGAACCAGCTGCAGTCGCTCGGCCTGTGCTCCATCATCGTGGCCGCCACCGCCCGGCTGCGCCACATCCCGGTGCGAACACTCTGCTGGGACTACACGGGAACATGTAGTGCACCCTCGTGGCAACCCTGCTATGCAGTGGCTGTCATGTCATTGCCTGTGCAGTACAGCTGCAAGGTGCTGGTGCTGCATGTGGAGGACCACCGCATGCGCTGCCCTGTGTGGAATGCGGTTGAGCTGCATCATGCGCTGTGGCAGCGCATCGTGGTGGTGTTTCAGATGCAGACAAAGCGGCATACCACGTGAGTGCGGCATGTTTCCTCGAGCAGTCCGTGACCGGCGGCCGCTTAGAGCATTGAAACCACCGGAACCATCCCCCATCCTATTCCCGCGAGCTTGAGGTTGTAAGGCTATTTTGTAGAGCTGTGACGGCCCGCATCTGTCACAGTGATGGCCCATGGCTTTGCGAACTATGACGGATCCCCAAACCTTGAGCTTCATACCCTACCGCTGACGTGCCACCAGGGACCTGGTGGACTGCCTGTACTCGCTGGAGTGGCGGGCTGTTGGTTTTGTCAACATTCCGTGAACTTGACGTTAAACCCTAGATCCTAGACCCTGACGTGCCAGGTCCGGGACCTGGAGGACTGCCTGCACTCACTGCCGGTGGCGGGTTGCTGACTCTGTCAACATGTCGTGCAAATGCAGAAAACCCTAGACCCACCTGAAGACTCAAAGATTCGACTTGGACTCTAAGCCCAAGACCCTGCCGTGCCAGGTCCGGGACCTGGAGGACTGCCTGCACTCGCTGGCGGTGGTCGGCGCCTGGCCCGCGGCCGAGGGCGCGCCGCCGCTGACGGTTGCGCTGCTGCGTGCGGCGCGGCCGCAGATGCTCAACGCCCACGCCGCGACGCACTTCCAGCTGCTGCGCATCGTCTGGTCGGTCGCGGCACTCGAGGTGCTGCGCGCCTCTGTCTTACCCTCAGCCTAATACTGACCCTGACTTGCGACCCTGATCCCAGGCTAAAACCCTCAGCCTTACTCTTACCCGAACCCTAACCCGAACCCGCGCCTGCACGCGCCACATCAACCTGCAGAAGCCCTTTGAGACAGGGCTGTGTTGCTGCATGCATTGCCAGCCAATGTATGCCTGGCCGGAGCCTGCAGTTCCGAACCGTGCCAGTTTGCTTACGAGCCCGGTATGAACTGTAAGCGCAGTCCTGCACTCCACTCGCGAAGCTTGCGCCACTGGCAGTCCTGAGTGTTTCTGCCGTTGGTGCGCAGGAAGCGAGGCACACGCCGTGGCTGCGGCACGCGCTGCGGTACGCCACGGCGCGGCTGGACCTGAGCATCACGCCGCCCGCGTTCCTCAGCCAGCTCATGCACACCGTCATGCTGCTCGACCACGAGGTGAGCAGCCACTGTTCATTGGAAATCAGGATCTGTTCGACCCTGCTTGCGGGCCTCATCAACAGAGACCCAGACCGTGCAGTCAATAGCACACCGACACGAGGGGACGGC
>JAABUX010009111.1_pt1 | contig 11301 bp, 12 predicted proteins | sample 5561851 | NCBI WGS metagenome assembly JAABUX01 (sample SAMN10711883, study PRJNA513361) | rock metagenome | isolation source: Antarctica rocks | place: Antarctica: Victoria Land, Richard Nunatak red sandstone | collected 2016-01-03 | reverse complement strand
GGTAGTGTTGCAAATAAAAAGCTGATCTGCTACAGTGGATGAAAACGAGCAAAAAAGGATCCCTTTCATGAGCGAGCAGAGTCAGAGTCCCTTCAAATGGCGTCACTTCCAAGCCGACATCATTCTCCTGTGTGTCCGTTGGTATGTCCGCTATCCTTTGAGCTATCGACAGCTGGAGGAGATGCTGCTGGAGCGTGGTCTGCACATCGATCATACGACGATCTATCGCTGGGTCCAAAGGTACGCTCCTGAGCTTGAGCGGCGTTGTCGCCCTCATATAAAGACAACATCGGACTCTTGGAAGGTCGACGAGACGTACATCAAAGTCAAAAAGGAATGGGTCTACCTCTATCGAGCCGTTGATTCAGAAGGAAACACGCTCGACTTCCTGCTGAGCCCAACCCGAGATGGGAAAGCTGCCAAACGCTTCTTTGTGAAAACCTTTGCTGCCTCTCATACCACACAACCACGGGTGATCAACGTGGATAAAAACGCCGCGTATCCCAAAGCGTTTGCTGAACTCAAAGAAGCAGGACTCCTTCCTGAAAGCTGTGAATTGCGGCAAGTCAAGTATCTCAATAACTTGATCGAACAAGACCACCGTTGTATCAAACGACTGACCAAGCCAGGGATGGGCTTTTTCTCGTTCGAGACGGCATGGCGAACCTTGCAAGGATTTGAGGCAATGAACATGATACGCAAAGGACAAGTGCAGGGCGCGAAAAGAGGGGATGTAAGAGGTCAAGTTGCACTGATTGCCAAGCTATTTGGAGTGGCAGCATAACTGAACCAGGGGAACCTCTCCTCGTCCATCTCACCTGCTTCATCGTTTTTGCAACACAACCCCTTCGCCACACTGGCAAGCACCTCGGAAAACTTTCTGCGCCTCGAAACCCTGAAAGCTGCCAATGATTGCATCAGTAATGCCATCGCTGCTCTGACGATTTTTCGGCACTATGATATTGCCAACGTGGTTCACTCCAGTAGCGATGGGCAAAAGTTTGAAACAGCTCTTCCCACATTCAATGCCCGCTATTCACCGAAGTATTTTGGCCTCAAAAAGGGGGTGGTGGCCTATACCCTGGTTGCCAATCATGTCCCGGTGAATGCCGATATGATCGGTGCCCACGATCATGAGAGCCAATTTGTCTTCGATTTGCTCTTCAACAATACCACGGACATTCACCCGCAGGTGCATTCCACTGACACGCACGAGACAAACCAGGTGAATTTTGCTTTGCTGCATCTCTTCGGGTATCAGTTCGCGCCGCGCTATAAAGGCATCCAGGAGAAACTTCGCACGTCGCTCTATGGCTTCGAGCACCCCCATCAGTATTGCGACGTCCTCTTGAAACCAGTACGCAAACTCAATACCGATTTGATCGTGGAAGAATGGGATAACCTGCAGCGAATTTTCGTCTCGTTGGCGTTAAAAACCACGACGCAGAGTATCATCGTCCACAAACTCAACTCCTATGCTCGAAAAAACAAGACGCGCCAGGCTTTGTGGGAATACGACAATATCATGAGCAGCCTCTATTTGCTCGATTTTGTAGACTCGCCACTTCTGCGCAAGAACGTCCAGACTGCGCTCAATCGGGGCGAAAGCTACCATCAACTTCGTCGTGCTGTTTCCTACGCCAATTTTGGTAAATTGCGCTTCAAGTCAGAAGAGGACCAACATCTGTGGCATGAGTGTAGCCGATTGGTCACCAACTGCATCATCTACTACAATATGACCATCTTGTCGCAGTTGTGGGCACGCCAAGAGGCCACCCAAGACATGGCGCACATCGCCCACATCTCCCCGGTGGCCTGGCAACATATTAATTTCTATGGTCGGTATGAGTTTACAAAAGCGTCAGAGTCTATCAATATGGAGGAGATCGTCGAAGCCTTAGCGCATCACCCCATCGTATCGATGTGGATGAAGGAGATGCCTGATTGAAGCCGAGTGCACCGTTTCGGGGGGTTATGCAAAAACCCCCAACAACAACCTTCCGCAACCAATTCAAGCAACTCGTCGGTATCAGCCCACAGGCGTACCGACGAGCATTTCAAGGAGCAGTTGCGAACTGATATGGGGACTAGCTCACGCTTTCTGCCGTCGAGGCTGTAGGGTCTGTAAGATCAACGTCCCTATCTCCTTCAATAGAGGCGCGTACCACCTCGACGGGCCTGACACTGGCAACCGCCCAGTAGAAGATGGCCAGGCTGAAGATAGCAACAACGGCGATATCTACCCACTGCGGGATGAACCCGCTACCGCCGCCGTACTGACCCAGAAGCGAGATGATTGCCATCCCAATCAGGTAAGGCCACAGCCAGACTGTGTGCCGGAAGTCGAGCGATGGACGAGCGCGGGCTGAGTTCGTAGCGAGAGAGATCGCCATAAGTATGAAGCCAAAGGCGAGTACAACAAGTAAGCGCCAGATGACAGTCCAACCACTCCAATACACAAGCAGGTTGGCGGCGATGAAGCCGAGCGGCGCGAGCACAGGACCGCCTCTGAGCTCAAACGGACGCTTATAATCCGGATCGCCCCGTTTCAGTGCCGCGTAGGCCAGTGGTGTGAAGACGTACATGAGCACAGCCGCCGAGGTGACAAAGCCCACAAACGTTTGCCAGCCAGGGAATGGTAGGAACAACAGCAGACCGATGACGAACGAGAAGATCAGGCTAATGATCGGGACTCCCAGCACGCTCACCCGTGTAAGGATTGCCGGAACATAGCCTTCGCGCGCGAGCGCATAGGCGAGCCGCGAGCTAGCACCAATATAGAGGAGGCCCGTACCCGCAGGTGAGATAAAGGCATCGATGTACAGCAATATAGCCAGCCATGTCAAACCCAGGCCACTGGCTATTCCGGCGTAGGGGCCAAAACTTCCTTTGCTAATCGGATTCGCCCAGCCGTGCAAAAGATTCTGGGGAGACAGGGCGGCAATGAAAACAATCTGAAGGAGTAGATAGATAACCGTGCCAATAATCTGTGCGCTGATAATTGCTCGCGGAATATTGCGATTGGGGTTGCGCACCTCCCCGGCCAGCTCAACGGCCTGCTCGAAACCGATCAGGGCAAATACTACTCCAGCCGGTAGGGCCTCGAAGATCCCTTTGACTCCGAAGGGAGCGAATCCACCACCGGCAGTGAAATTACCTGGATGGAACGCCACGATACCAAGCGTGATAATGGTAAGCAAAGGAATGGCAATCTTCCACCAGACCGCCGCCGTGTTGGTTTGCGACAATCGCTTAACGCCTAGAGCGTTGATCACGGTGAAGACAAGCATCAGAATGCCTGCCACGACGTAGCCAAACAGCGTAAGAACCGCCACCCCGCCACTCTTCTGAGTCAGGCCCGGCAGGTAATTGGTGGCATATTGGATTGCCGCCTCCACCTCAATCGGGGCCAGAGTCACGCTATAGACCCAACCCATCCACCCCGCAGCGAAGCCCGCCAGACCTCCAAACGCATAATGCGGGAACCGGGCCGATCCGCCAGCAACTGGGTAGGCAGTACTGAGTTCGGCATGAATCAGCGCAATTACTGCGACAATTACTGCAGCAAGAATCCAGGAAATCACCGACGCTGGCCCGGCCACCTGGGCAGCGGAGAGCGCACCAAGCAACCAGCCAGACCCAATAATCGAACCAACCACGGCGAAAGTGAGGCCAAGCAGTCCCATATCTCGCCGCAACTTGTTCTCTGCACGCGGACTAGAACCAGCCGCACGCATGTCCGTTTCCATAGTTACCTCCATCATAAAGTTGTAATAGGTATACTAGGATCATAGCAATTACGCATCTCAGAGGCACCAATTGATTGCGCGCGCAGGCCCCGTTCACGGGGAGGCCTCCACCCACGCTCCTCTTACACGTTCATGCTCACTGATGGCAGCACCGACGTGATCGAAGCTTGTCTGTTGTAAGCGAGCTTAATCTGCAATCCTCCCCGTGAACGGGGCCTGCGCGCAATCAATTGGTGCCTCTGCATCTCGATCACATGGCAATTATTATCTTAGCCCATTGACAAATGACGTAATAACCATTATTCTAAACTATACCATTACGTCTTTTACCTATCAAGCCTTTAGATATATAGATTGCAAGGAGATCAAAAGATACATGTTGCGGCCACAACGGAGTGGAGTGTTACCCCTGCCGGTGCATCAGAAATCAGCCACCCCCGCATACATCCACCTGACAAGCGAGGGCGAGCTTTGCCTCGATCTGATTAATAGTGAGCATTTTGACTACCGGGGACGAGAGGAGCCGCAGGACAACCTGGAGCAGCCTGAGTGGATAAAAGCCTTTTCACAGCGCTGGCACCTGACCATTCCATCCCCACCTGGAGCTTTCGAACTCTCATCGCTGCGTATTTTACGGACGCTGCTCCGCCAGATGTTTGAGGCCGTTGCCGCCCACCAGCTCATCACCGATGCCCAGATCGAAGAGCTCAACGTATTCCTAGCCTTAACCCCGATGATGCAACAGGCTCAGCGTATGGGCAACGAAATATGTCTACAGACCATTCCCCTGCAAACCGGCTGGACCTCCGTGTTGACCCAGTGCGCCTCCTCCTGGCTCGATCTCCTGGCTCGCACACCCCCTCATCGTCTAAAGGTATGCGCTAATCCCGCCTGCCACTGGGTCTTTGTCGATCAGAGCCATAACCTGAGCCGTCGCTGGTGCCGCCCGGTAGCGTGTGGCAATTTAATAAAGGTGCGCCAATTTCGCGCGCTGAGCGCAAGCTCAGAATAAAAGTTGGACTAGCGCTCTAGCACTTTAAACGCGAGGTGCCGTCCTTTATGCTGCCCAAAGACGAGCGCGAACCAGAGGCTTCCGATACTATCAACCAGCGAAGTCTGCTCAACACCACCCAGGTATATAGGGCGCAGGCCAACATCCACAATTAACTGCTCTACAGCTTTGTGAGACTCGCCATCAGGGCCACAGTAAAATAAATCGGCGGGCACGCCGTCGAAGAGCGGATCAGCAAAGTTTTCCCAGCCGAGCGTATTGAACGCGCGATAGATATGCGCGTGCGGCGTCTGTTGTTGGAAGGTTGCAAGACTGCTCAGCAAACCACCTCCCAGGCGATTGGCGGTATCGATAATGACTTTGCCGTCAAGTTGAGCGGCGTAAGCTGTAATAGTTGAGTTCATAGCCGCGCCAGGCAGTGCCATCACGATTACATCCGCTTCCTGAGCAAGAACTTCAGAGGTTGTGCCAATCATAACGCCGTTGCCGAACTCCGAACGTAATGCCCGAGCACGTTCACCCTCAGGATTACTCACTCCGAAGGTGACTTTGTGCTCGGTCGCCAGCCACTTCCGTCCCAGCGTGCCACCAATATTACCCGCTCCAAGTATCGTAATCGCCAATTTTTTTGCCATCATACTCTTTCTCCCAAAACGTAAGTATTGAACATATTTTATACAAGTATATTCAAAATAGTGTACTAAAACAAGTTATGTGTTGTTTGTCGCAATTCCGGGCTCTGGCACAAGTTTGGTGAAAGCTCTTCTGTTATGTGAACTCAGTCACAAGATGTGTGCTCAAGTAAAAATGGTTTTCACCTCGATAAGCTCATCATTCACCAAACTTATGCCAGAGCCATGTTATTTGACGATCAACAATCGTTTCAATCTCAAGCAAGATCCCCGGCCTCTGGCAACTTTGACGTTCGCGCAGACCAATGCGTGCATTCAAAGTGTTTCAATCTCAGGCGAAATCCCTTGCCCCTAGCAACTTTCGCCTGCAAAGAATTGAAGGCTTGAATATTCTTGAATTTCAATCTCAAGCGAGATACCCAGCCCTGGCAACGCCCTAATGGTCGCGGCGAAGGCGTTGCCAATAACGGTAACTGACTGAAGCAATTCGCTGCACAGATGTTGAGGTGGCCAAGTCCTTACGTTGAGCCAGTAGTTCTAACCCCTCAGCAACCGCTCCTCGCTGCGCCAGTAATACTCCAAGCTGGTGGGAGGCCTCAATGTGTCCAGGTTGGAGAGCTAGCGCTCGACGGAGAAAGACTTCTGCTTGGCCCATGTTACCTTGCAGAACCAGAAGTTGCCCCAGATTCGCAGCAATCGTTGCCGATTCAGGTTCCAGAGACGCAGCGTGCTCGAGTGTAGATACTGCTCGCGTCCGTTCCCCTATCGCAACCAAAGCCCAGCTAAATCATTTAAGACGTGTGGAAATAGGGGGTCGAGTATTAGCCATGCGGAAAACCACGTTAAGGCCAAAAAGGAGGAGCCAACATGGTTTTTCAGGGCTTTTGAGAGGATGAATAGGCAGTAACCAAGCTGTTTGGACTTTTGAGAACAACAAGAAGAAGTGCTTCGTTGTGGTTTCATCTCAAAAATAGACACCTTTTGCTTCACTAGCATCTTTTCTGCTTTTTGACTTTCTTTAGAGTCCTTATCGTTGTTTTTTGCGTGGCTAATACTCGACCCCCAACCCGCTCCAGTTGCATTGTCAAAGACCGAGTGGAATGCAGTTCGTCGGTGTGCTGAGCAACTCGTTCGCCGTGATCACGGCCTGGCATTAGCACTGGCAACCCTGTTCCGCTATGCAGGTCCGCGGGTCTCCGAGGTCGCAGCACTTCAGACCCCCGACGTGCAAGTAGGGGTACGGCGCGGTCTGCTTATTATTCGACGAGGCAAAGGACTCAAACATCGGGAGGTACCACTCGTGCAGGAAGCACGTGAACCACTCGATGTCTATTTCACTCACCGTGAACATCTGGCCGAACACTGGCGAGAGCGGGCAAGGGTCAGGGGAGAAGCTGTTGCTGCCTGGAGTAGCTGGCCAGATGGGCATCTTTTTCTTGGTCAGCGCGGACCTCTGACCGAACGTGGCATCCGGGAGATTATTGCGAAGCTTGGTCAGGCAGCAAAACTCTCTTCACCTCTTGGTCTCCACGATCTTCGCCATACCTTTGCCAAATCACTTCTTGATCCTGCTGCCTATGGGCAAGGTCGCCCTCCGATGCCGCTTCCAGCGATTCAGCAATTGCTGGGCCATGCAGACATTGCAACCACAACCATCTATACACGGATTTCTGCTGACGATCTTGCTCGTATGATGGGAACATCCGAATCGCTCTAGACGAAAACTGTGCCGGACTTATCTACTTTGCGGCTACAGGGCTCCTTCCTTAACGCAGAGCCTCATAGGCGTCACCATATCAATTTGGGAAAAACCTACGTTAAGATTCACACATTCTGAATATGAGTGCGCCTTCACCATCGACTCTCAGTTTCTTCTCACAGGAGGTCTTCGTTTTCCTTCGCCATCAATTGATAATAGATCGTTCCCATGTCCTCAGAAGAAAGTGGGGCCTCCTGATTGAGCCACCAGGAAAGTAAGCTAAGCAGTGACCCCGCTGCATGGACCGCGAGTATCTCGCTATTCATCAATGATGAGCTTCCCACTTTCAAGGCCCAATACCAACGTCGACTCTGTTGCCCAATTGTCAGGGCAAGCAGATACAAGCATGGGGCGATTTGATAAGAGAAGAGAAGACTGTTTTGAATAATGAAAAAGGAGCCTTCTCATGTCACTACCACCTTCTCAATCGGATACCATTCCCGAAGAAACGGCACGTCTGGCTCGGGCCATCAATCCAAAGGGAACGTTGTATATGCAGATTCGCGACCAACTGGGGAGATTTACCAGAACAAGTCGTTTGCCTCCCTGTTCTCCACTCGCGGTCAACCAGCAGAAGCTCCGTGGCGACTGGCATTGGTCTGCATTTTCCAGTTTCTGGAAGGACTGACTGATCGACAAGCCGCTGAAGCGGTTCAGCAGCGTATCGATTGGAAGTATACCTTGTCGCTTGAACTGAGCGATTCGGGCTTCGACTATTCGGTTTTGAGCAAATTTCGGGCCCGATTAATTGCAGGTGGCCAGGAAATGCAGCTCTTTGACGAAATGTTGGCTCTGCTCAAAACGCAGGGGCTGCTCAAAGGACGCGGCCGCCAGCGCACTGACTCGACTCATATTCTGGCGGCAGTCAGGACACTGAATCGGCTGGAACGTGTAGGAGAAACGATGCGACATGCCCTCAATACGCTGGCAGAAGTGGCTCCTCATTGGTTGCGTGCTCATGCGGTTCCTGAATGGTATGAACGCTATGGTCGGCGCATGGAAAACTATCGCTTTCCGAAGGCTGAGACCGCGCGTTCAGAACTGGGAGCGACGATTGGACGTGATGGCGTTGAGCTGTTACACGCTCTGGAGCGCGCAACATATCTACCCTCGTTGCGGGATCTGCCTGCAGTTGAAACCTTACGCCAAGTCTGGACGGAACAATATACCGACCTCTCTATGGAGACGATCTGCTTTCGCGAGAAGAAGGATTTGGATATTCCTGCCAACTTGATTGCCTCACCCTATGATACCGAGGCTCGTTTCAGCACCAAACGAGGAATGGACTGGGTGGGATATAAAGTGCACTTTACCGAAACCTGTGACGAAGATTTGCCTCATTTGATCACCCATGTGCAGACAACGGTTGCCTCCATACAAGATGATCAAGTCCTTGAAGCAGTTCATCAGGGATTATCGAAGCTCGAGGTCTTGCCTGCTATTCATCTGGTTGATGCAGGCTACACCGATGCAGAAGGACTCGTACGCAGTCAAGAGGAATATGGCATCACGCTTACCGGTCCTGTGGCTGCTGATCCCAGTTGGCAAGCCAGAGCAGCTGAAGGCTTTGAGAAAGCGTCGTTCCTCATTGATTGGGAACGAGAGCTCGTCATCTGTCCTGCTGGCAAGCAAAACTACTCCTGGTTACCTAATGGGGATAGCAGTAGAGGAGTCATTGGAGGGGTTCGCGTGCAATTTTCCAGCCGGGATTGTACTCCCTGTCCCCTTCGTGCGCATTGTACCCGGGCGAAAATTGGCCCACGAGAACTGATACTCTTGCCACGGGAGCAATATGAGGCATTACGAGCTGCCAAGCACCGCCAGAACACTGAGACCTTTCGAGAGGAATACGCCATGCGAGCAGGAATTGAGAGTACTCATTCCCAAGGCATTCGTCGCTGTGACTTGCGTCGGACTCGTTACATCGGGCTGACCAAAACACGATTGCAGCATATTTTCACGGCCATTGCTCTCAACATGGTACGAGCCGTCGAGTGGCTGACAGATCCTTCACCCGTTGAACCCTCTCAGCCGAGAACACGTCTCTCACGTTTCGCTTCTTTAGAACAGGCGATAGCTTCATGATGAGCTTCTTTCTCCTTTCGGCAACAGAGTCAATGTATGTATTGGGCCAACTTGAGCGGATCGCACCCATGCTGACCCAGCAGCAACAGCAGCTCACTCAGATGCGTACAGACGTTGAGGAACGTGTGAAGACACTGGACCAGGTACAGCAGCACCGCCTGGAAGAAGTTGTCACACGTCTGGGTGCCGAGGATCATGCGCAGCAGCAGCACCTTGAGGAGTTGAACACGACGCTTTCACAGATGAGGGACACTGGAGAGCAGCAGAAACGGGACCTGATTGCACAGATAGAGACGTTAGAGCGTGACCAAGCGCGAGATGTGGCAACATTGACTCAACAGCTAGAAGCCATTGACCCCAAATTGGCGCAGATCGTCACGAATGCGAACAATGCACTTGCACCTGTTCAAAAGCGTGTCGAGACACAAGAGCAGCAGATACGCGCACTGAGCCAGGAAGTGCAGCAGGAACGGGCGGCGCGTGAAAGCCTCTCGACCACGTTTGAAGCACAACAAGAGCAACTAGAAGCCTTGCTTGGCATGGTGGAGACGCTCACCAAGCGCAAAAAAGGGTAAGAGAGGAAGTGCGTGGTATCTTGCAAGAGGCACCACGCCGCCTGCGAGAGCGATGTAGGCCCTCTCTGTTGTGCATAGATAGAGGTTGTGAGAATAGTATATATTATTCTCACAATCTCTATCTATGCCTCTCGTAGCTCTTTCGGAAAAGCGTGTTTCCCATGTAGGGGGTAATGTAGTAACAGACCTGGAACGTACGATAAGGGCTATATGCGTTCAGAAAGAAGAGCACAAAGAACGAGTGCACGTAAAAACTGCATGCTACAAATCCCCTACTGAGGAGAATACCTTTTCCCTCTTTCCTAGAATGGCTCCAGGAGCCATTCTATCGCTTAACGTATGTTCCAGGTCCGTTACTACATTACCCCCAATTTGAGGGGTGGCGCGAGCGAACGTTGCTCTCCCACTATCGCATCCTCTACTTAGATGGAGTTCACTTTGCCGTTCGTCATGGTGATCAAACTGATTCGACCATCCTATTAACGGCACTAGGCGTAGACCTGGAAGGCAACAAAGAGGTGCTGGCGTTACGAGCATGCGCTGAAGAAAGTAAGGATGGGTGGATAGACCTGCTTCAAGATATGCGAACACGTGGGGCAACGCAGGTCGATCTCATCGTCACAGACGGACATGATGGCTTGCTGGCAGCCGTTTCTACGCTCTTTACGGCAACCGCACGTCAACGCTGTGTGGTGCATAAGCAACGCAATGTGATGAACGCCATTCCCAAACGTGAGCAGAACACTGTAGCAACCGAGTTAGCGGGTATCTGGAAAGCCGTGACCAAAGAGGAAGCTTTCACCCAATTAGAAGCCTTTAAAGGAAAGTACTGTCAGCGATACCCTGAAGCGGTGCGAAGCTTGATGGAAGACGAAGAGCATCTCTTGAGCTTCTATGCGTTTCCACAGGTGATGCATCGCTACATTCGTAGTACCAATGCCATCGAAAGCTTTTTTAGGAATGTTCGGCAACGAACTGATCAGATTGATGCGTTTACAACGGAAACGAGTTGTGTGACCATCGTCTGGGCTGTGATGCAGGATATTCGCTTACCCAAAATTCCAGTTGGCTAACAATCGATGGCTCTTAGTGGTGAATAGACAAGCAACCAACCGTTAAGGTTGGGTCAAGGAAGGATGAGGTTTTTCGTGTTTTTTTGGGCAAGATGAATCTCGTAAGATCGTTTTTGTCGATGCATCATGCAAACTTACACAGCTTTTTGTGTTCGGACAAGGTGCTGTTCACGGGGTCTCCTGCTCGCTTGCCTCTTCCTCATCTTTTACACAACTATCGGGATGGTGTCCCATTCCTCTTCCGATCTGACACTGTTGGTAAACCCTTTGATCATACTTCCCTCGAACGTTCTTTGTACAGACAAACGAGCTTGAATTCTGTTCGGCAAAAGGGTTTACTAGCAGTGTCAAATCTGGATATGAACCATTAGAGAGGTCGGAAAACCAAACGGAATGAAGTCAAACAACAAAACCTT
>JAABUX010009110.1_pt1 | contig 11303 bp, 14 predicted proteins | sample 5561851 | NCBI WGS metagenome assembly JAABUX01 (sample SAMN10711883, study PRJNA513361) | rock metagenome | isolation source: Antarctica rocks | place: Antarctica: Victoria Land, Richard Nunatak red sandstone | collected 2016-01-03 | reverse complement strand
TGGATCGCCTCAACATTAGTCGCCATGCGTTCCACGGTGAGTGGAACTACACCATCCATCCCTCACCACTAACAGTCAGAGCATTTAACTCCGGATGAACCCTTAGCCCGTCAGGGAACCGAACTGCTGTGCAGGACGAAACTTTCCTATCAACCACCGTCGTCCTTTGCGGATCATGTGCATGATCTCGATGCCTGCGATGGTGATAGCGGCTGACCAGAACGATTTGAACCTCAGCATCAGTCGGGTCAGTCGCTTGACCGCCCGCTGATCCTGCTCAACGGTGTTGTTGAGATACTTGACCCGTCTGGTTGGGATCTCCGCGTGATGCTCGGCATTGTAGCTCTCGATCGCAGCCGTGTTGGCGCCGCTCTTGTCGATCGTGACCATCTTGGGAACCCCACGACGGCCAGCCGCCTAGCGCAGGAAACAGTGCCGCCTTGCGATCCCGCTTGGCCGTCAGGAGGAAGTCCACCGTGGCGCCAGCCTTGTCGACAGCTCGCCCGATAGAGATACTTCCACTCGCCTTTAATGCGTATATAGGCGTTGTCCAGCCCCCAGCTGTCGCCCACTGGACGCTTGCGCGCCACGACGACCTTCTCCAGCAACGGCACGTAGCGCACGAGCCAGCGATTCAGCGTGGAATGGTGACCTCGACGCCCCGCTCCGCCATCATCTCCTTGAGCTGGCGGTAGCTGATCGGATACGCCACATACCACCGCACACCCCACAGGATGATATTACACTCGAAGTGGCTGCCCTTGAAGTCGATCGCCATCGTCTGGTCCCGAAAACGGCGCCCTCCCATCATACAGCAGGCGGCCAAGCCGCAAAACTTGCGACAGAACCGATGAAGTTCAGCATCGCCGCAGACGACTTATTCTGTCATTTGTGCGACCCGATGTCGCCATAAGGGGGGGGTGGTCACGATGCCACGGCACCCTCCGGGCACATCACGGCGCGCGAGGAAGTCGATTCCAGCGGTTCCGAACCCGCGCTCGGCAATATCCTTGGATAATGGCACCCTAGCCCTGGACGCTTGGGCGATCCTGGTTCGGTGGTTTGCGACTCCGGCTTTTACAGTATGTTGCCCGGGCTTGCCCTACTCGGATCATGAAATGCCGAATCAACTCGACGAGGAACTTAGCCGACTCGACGCCGCGCTGGCGGATGCCGAGCGTCAGGCCCTGGCGGTCGTGTCTGCCGTTCGCCAGCTTCGGCGGCAAGCAGCAACCGGCGTGCTCGCCGGGCTGCCCCGCCGGCTGCAACAGCTTCCAGCAAGCTCGGAGCCGCTGGCGGCTGCGCTGACTAAGGCGAGCCGCAGCTTCGACTACGACGCGGAGGCAGCCTTCGCCGACGGCTCCTATCTGACGGACTTGCAGGCGGCAGCAGAGGCCAAATCGCTCGTGCTGGTCGAGCGGGAGGGACGAATCACCGCCTTCCCGCTCCTGCTGAAGCTGGAACCCTCCGTGCCTGCCATCCGCGTCGGCCGCAAGCTCGAGCGACAATTGCGGCCTGGCGTGCTGACGGGGCTGCTGAAGAAGGCGCAGGACAGCGCCACCTTCAACGCAGCCACATTTTTGATGACGCTGTTCCGGGCGGCGGCCATTCTCGCCCCGGCCGATGGCCTCGCCGAGGAGCCCCGGCCCGGCGTCGTCGTCCCGCTGCTGGATATCTACGACGTGTTGACCCTGCGGCCCGGCCAGGCAGCGGAGTATCCGCGCGAGGCGTTCGCCGTCCATGTGCTGCAGCTGGATCGCGCACCCGACACCCGAACGAAGGGGGGCCACCGCTTCAGCCTGCCTGCCTCCACGAGCAGCAAGGGCAAATCCCGCCTGACCGTCTACGACGAGACAGGAGCCGAGCACATCTATGTCGGCATCTCGTTTCGCGGCAATGGCTGACCCGGCGTGGCGGTAATCCCGGACGTCTGGCTCGATGTGATCGGGCGCGAATACCTCGGCAGCTTCGTGCCCGAAGGGGGTGGTGCCGTCCGCTTCGTTGTGGGGGACGCGGGCGGGCTCGCACGGGTCAGCGACGGCTTGCGTGACCAGGCCGGTGCTGCTGGTTTGCAGGTGGTGATGCTCGACGTGGCCCTCACCCGGCTGCACATGCTGCAGACGGTCGTGTTCGCACTCGTTGACGCGCTGCCGTGGGACCGCTTGTTGCAGGCACGTCTGGAGGCGCTGGTCGCGAGCGCCGGGTATCGCTGGCCAGAACCGGGGCGATCCGTGCTGTTGCCAGCCTTGGCCGAGGCGAACTCCGTTGCCATCCACCTGCTGCGGCGCGACCTGGTGCAGGCGCTCAGCCGCGAGGTCTGGAACGAGCCACGGCTGACGCTGGATTTCCGCTACGCCATGATCGCCCTGCTGGAGGCCCGGCTATCCGGCGAGGAGGCTGTGCTTTCCGATGCCGTTATGAGTTGGCTGACGGGCACCTTGCGGACGTTGAGCCAGGTGAAGCAGGCGCAGATCGGCCGCCGCATCGGCCGGCAGAACGCCCGCGCCGTGCTGATGTCGCTCTGCCATTGGGTGCGGTCGTGCGGCGGTGCCGGCGTGCTGCTGCTGATCGACATCCGCCAACTGCACCTCGAGCGCCGGGCGGTCACCGAGGGGCTCGTCTACACGCCCGCCGCCGTGATGGATTGCTACGAGGTGCTGCGCCAACTGATCGACGATGTGGAACACTTCCCCGGGCTATTCGTCGCCGCCCTGGCCGATGACGCCTTTCTCAGCGACGACCCGAAGCGCTCACTGAGCCAATACACTGCACTGCAGATGCGCATTTGGGACGACGTTCGCCCGCAAGGCGGCGACAACCCGCTGGCCCCCCTGGTTCGGATCGCGTCGTGAATCCTGTCGAACACTTGACCCTGCGGACGGCACTCGAGGCCTTGCGCGCCGGCGTCCCCAACAGGGCCGCGGTGATGCTGCTCGGCAGCGTCGAGGACGTAATTGAGGAGCGGTTCGAGGCCGGGCTGAGCCAAGTGTGGGACGGCGTGCCGACACCAGGCGCCCTGTTCGCAGGCGGCTTCGGCGCCGGCAAGTCCCATCTCCTCGGCTTCCTGCGCGAGATGGCGCTGCGGCAGAATTTTGTCACGGGCCGCGTCACGATCAGCAAGGAGACGCCGCTCTCCGCCCCGTTGGTGGTGTTCGCCGCCGCCATGCGGGACACCGTCGTGCCCGGCCACGCTGACGACGCATTGGCCGTCGCCTTGGCGGAATTGCAGCGCCGGCCCACTGCTCTCGAGGCGCTGGAGGCAATCGTCAGCGCGCCGGAGGCCGGGTTCGTGCCCGTGTTCGCCGCCATCCTGTATCTGCTGCGACGGCAGGTGCCGGCGGACCTGCTACGCCGTGTCGAGGCGTTCCTGGCCGGCGGCAAGCTGCCCGGCTCGGCCCTGCGCCAGGCGCTGACGCAAGCCGGTGCACGCGGCGTGTTCGATCTGGCGCGCATCACCGAGGCAACACTGGCCCAGCAACGCCAGCGCTTCATCCCGCTGCTGTTCCGCGCCGCCGGGTTCGCGGGATGGTGCGTGCTGATCGACGAGGTGGAGCTGATCGGTCGCTACTCGCCGCTGCAGCGAGCACGCGCTTATGCAGAGCTGGCGCATTGGCTGGCGCTTGGCTCGGCGCCTCGTGTGCCCGGCCTCTACGTCGCCGCCGCGATCACCGACGACTTCGCATCCGAAGTGATCAACAACCGGCAGGATGACGAGAAGCTGCCGGAGCGCCTGCGCCTGAAGGGTACGCCGGAACTCGGGGAGTTGGCGCTTGCCGCAATGCGCGCGATCGAGGCAGCGCCCGTGCTGAGCCCGCCTGAGGAGGCAGACTTGCAGCGCTATGTCGACATACTGCGCCGCAGCTATGGGGCGGCCTATGACTGGAAGGCGCCGCCCCTGCCAGTCGGGGAACGGCGGACCAACCGCACCATGCGCCACCACGTCCGAAGCTGGATCACCCAATGGGACTTGCTGCGGCTGCGGGGCCACACTACTCACACGGAGGTGGAAACGGTGCAGTCCAACTATGCTGAAACAGCGGATCTGGACGAGATCGCGCCACCGGCCGAGGACGAGTCCTGACCCAGGGCAGCCAAGCGGACCAGTTCGAGTTGCCCTGGCGATCCGCGCTGCACGGGTTCCAACTCACGGGGATCGCGCGCCTGCTCGCCTCCGACGCGACCTTGCTGGCCGACGAGATGGGGCTGGGCAAGACCATCCAGGCCATCGCCGCCCTTCGCATCCTGGTACGGCAAGGCAAGGTCGAGTCCGCGCTGATCGTGACGCCGGTGGGCGTGTTGCTCCAGTGGCGCCAACAACTGCGCGCCTGGGCGCCGGAGTTGTCGCTGGCAACAGTGGCCGGCTCGCGCGAGCACCGGATTGGCCGCTGGCAGTCGCGGGCGCAGGTCCATCTGGTCGGCTACGAGGTGCTGCGGAACGATCGGACCCTACCGGGTCCGTTCGGGCCCGGCCGCCGGGTGTGGGACTTGGTGGTGGCGGACGAGGCACAGCGCATCAAGAACGAGGATACCGAGGTCTCCGCCGTGCTGAAGAACTTGCAACGACGCCGCGCCTGGGCGCTGACCGGCACGCCGGTCGAGAACTGCGCGGAGGACGCGGCTTCCATTCTGGACTTCGTCGCGCCCGGACAGCTGGACCGGCGCGAGATGATGGTGGGGCTACGGCGTACGCTCGGCGCCGTGCAACTGCGGCGGCGTCGCGCCTGCGTGCTGCCGAACCTGCCACCCAAGACTGGCGTGCCCGTCGACATCACGCTCGGCCCGGTGCAGCGCGCCGCGTATGACCGGGCCGAGCGCGATGGCAGGATCTGGCTGCAGTCGCTCGGGGCGGATATCACCATCGCCCACGTGCTGGAGCTGATCTTGCGCCTCAAGCAGATCTGCAACGCCTGCCCGCAGACCGGCGCATCGGCGAAGCGGGATGACCTGCTGCTGCGTGTAGCCGGGTTGGTGGCGACCGGCGAGAAGGTGCTGGTATTCAGCCAGTTCGTGGCCGAGCCGTTCGGCGTGACCACGCTGGCCCGCTATCTGGCCCCGTATCGTCCGGTGGTGCTGCGGGGCGGGATGACCGCGGCGGCGCGCGATCAGGCGATCACGGCCTTCCAGCGCGATCCCGGCCGCACGGTGATGGTGCTGTCGCTGCGGGCTGGCGGGATCGGCCTCAATCTCACGGCCGCCTCCGCAGTGGTGCATTTCGACCGTTGGTGGAACCCGGCGGTGGAGGCGCAAGCCGAGGACCGCGCCCACCGCATCGGCCAGGATCGCCCGGTGCAGACGTTCGCCTATCTCTGCGCCGATACGATCGAGCAGCGGATTGGTGAGATACTGGCCGAGAAGCGAGCCTTGTTTGCCGACCTGGTGGACGACGTCGCGGTTGCATGCCTGCGTCACCTGGATTTGCCGACGCTGCTGCGCGCTGTGGGTGTCTGACCCGCACTTCGCTGCATATACCGGGCTGTTCAACTTCTAGACTGTCTGCACTGGGACTATCGCAAGGTTGGGGGTGCGGAAGGCAGAGGGGTATTTTGTTGTCTATTCTCTCGCCGCTTCGGCCTCACACACATTGAGGAAGAGCCACGATACTTTAGAATACTGCTTGCTCAACTGCACGAAACCCCGGACAAAGTTCGGTGCAACGTTGCTGGCAAGTTGGTGGCCGGAAGCGACAATGAAGTCGACAGCGAACAGGGCGCCTGGGATGTCGCACAGCAGCGGGCGGCGGTCATTCGCGCGCTCCTCATTCCGGGAGCACGACGCCTTGGAACAGCGGCAGTAACTGTAGCGGCGGAGGAGTTTGGTATCAGCCGCTCGGGCCTCTACCGTCTCATCGCCCTCTTCCGCGCTGTCGAAGTGACGTCTACCCTCCTTCCTGGTCGTGCAGGCCGCACGAAGGGTGCTCGCTTGCTGGATGCCAGGCGAGAGTCCTGCGGATTCCAATCGATGGTGGCCACTGATTCCAATCGATGGTGGCCAGGGATTCCAATGATCCCGGCCGGGGTCGTCATCGACGTGGTTATGAGGTCAGGCGGTGACGTCAGCGTCAAGCATGATCGCCTTGGCGGCCTGCTTTCTAAGTGATTCTCCCTTCAGGATGAGGCGGTGGGCGTTGTGGACGAGGCGGTCCAAGATGGCATCCGCGATGGTCGGATCGCCGATGACCTCGTGCCAGTGGTCGACCGGGACTTGGCTGGTGACGATGGTCGAGCCTTTGCCGTGGCGGTCGTCCATGATCTCGAGCAGGTCGCGTCGTTGTTCGGCGCTGAGCGGTGCCAAGCCCCAGTCATCCAGGATCAGGACCTGCACCCGGGCGATCGTCTTCAGCATGCGGGCATGACGTCCGTCACCACGGGCAAGTGCGAGGGCTTCGAGCATCCTGGGCATGCGATAGTAGGCGACGAAGCGGTCATCTCGGCACGCCTTGTGGCCGAGCGCGCAGGCTAACCACGACTTGCCCACGCCGGTCGGCCCCAGGATCAGCAGGTTCTGCTTGCGGTCGATCCGGTTTCCGGCTGCGAGCTTCTGAAACAATGCCCGATCGAGCCCGCGTGCGCTGCGCAGGTCGACGTCCTCGACCACGGCCGCCTGTCGGAGCGCTGCGAACCGCAGCCGGGCAGCCAGTCGCTTGTTCTCCCGGTCGGTGCTCTCGCGATCGATGAGCAGCGCCAGCCGCTCCTCGAAGCTCAGTGCTGCGATGTCGGGCTGTCGTCGCTGGTCGTCGAACGCCTTGGCCATGCTGCCAAGGCCGAGGGCGATCAGGCGTTCCTGGGTAGGATGGGTGAGCATCGGAATTCCTTTGTCAGTGGTAGTAGCCGCGACCGCGGATGTTCTCGTGCAGCACGGGAGCGATGTCGGGGGCTGGATCTTCCTGGGATGCGCGGTCGAGGCCGTTGCGCAGGATCGAGGCGATCGAGCCGTAGCTGCGGGCGCCAATGGTGACACCGCGCTGGCAGGCCGCCTCCAGGCGGGCGCTGCCATAGGTCTTGGCGGGCTGCAGGATGCCGAGGCAGGCGCGGAAACCCTGCTCGGGATGCGGCTTGGCGCTCATGATCGTCTCGACCAGGGCGATGGTGCCCGGACCGACCTCGGCGGCAAACGACTGGATCCGCGCCGGCGTCCAACTGGCGTAGCGGCGGTGGGCGCTCGGCATGTGCTCGGGCGTCGTCGTATGCCGCCGGCGCAGCGCCGACCGCGGATGCGCCGCGACCCGCTGGCCGGCGTGGAACACCTCGATCGTCGTGTCGGTGATGCGGGCTTCGACCAGTTCGCGGATCAGACGCGACGGGACCGAGTAGAAGTGGCCGTGCAGCTCGACATGGTAGTCGGGTGCCACCCGGCAGCGCTTCCACTCGGCATAGGCGTAGGGCTCGGCTGGCAGCGGCATCAGCGCCGGCCGGTCGATGCTGTCGAAGAACTCCCGCCGGCTCGCGCCAAGCTTGCGCATCAGCCGGGCATTCATGTCGCCCTGAACCGCGTGGATCGCCTCGTTGAGCTCGCCAAGCGACAGGAACCGCCGGTTGCGCAGCCGCGCCAGGATGAACCTCTCGACGATCAGCACCGCGGTCTCGACCTTGGCCTTGTCGCGTGGGTGGCGGACACGTGCCGGCAGCACCGCCGTGCCGTAATGCGCCGCCATCTCCTGGTAGGTGCGGTTGATCCCGGGCTCGTAGCGGCAGGTAGCGGTGACGCCGGAGCGCAGATTGTCGCACACCAGGAGCTTTGTTACCCCGCCCAGGAAGGTCAGCGCGTTGACGTGCGCGCCAATCCAGTCGGCCAAGCCCTCGCTCCATCTGGCCTCTGCATACGTGTAGTTCGACGCACCCAGCACCGCGACGAATACATGCGCCGGCCGCTCCTCTCCGGTCGCCCCGTCGAACACCGGCACGGTGTCGCCCGCGTAGTCCACGAACAATCTCTCGCCGGCAACGTGGGTCTGGCGCATCGTCGCGCTGACACCGCGGCGCCAGCCGATGTAGAGCCCGCAGAAGCGGCTATAGCCGTAGCCGTCCGGATGCTCTGCTCTGTATTCTTCCCAAAGCAGCACCAGGGTCACGCCCCGACGGCGGAGCTCGGCGTGGACGTGGTTCCAGTTCGGCGCTGCCCGAGCCAGGGCCGTGTCAAACCCGGCCGGCGTGAACAGCCGCCGCTCCAGCTCGGCATCGTCCATCTCCGCCGGCAACGGCCAGGTGATCCCGATCACCGCCGTCCGCCGCAGATACTCACCCACCGTCGTCCGGCTGACCCCCACCGACTGGGCAATCATCCTCTCGCTCGCCCCACAGGCGTGCCGCAGCCGTAATACCTCTCGAACCTTGCGCATCGACACTCTCTCGGCTGGCATCGCGTCCCCCACTCATCATGGGAGACACGCTACCGGGCATCAGATCGTCGACTTCAAACCCAGGCCCTACAGGGTGGCCGCATTCGTTGGAATCAGTGGCCGCATTCCATCAGAATCACCGGCCGCTTTGCGTCGGAATCCGCAGAGAGTCCATCATCGGCTACGAGATCGAGACGTTCTACCTGAGAGCTGAACGGCCCCGGGTGTCGGACCTCGTCGAGCGCATTGGTGCGAGGTGCCACGAGGCCGGGATCCCGGCGCCGAACTGGAGAACGATCTACAGCCGCGTGCTCAGGACGGATGCTGAACGGCGGGCAGGCAGACGGCAGAATCACTCAGCCCTGGCGAAGCTCGTACCAGTTCCCGGTGAATTCACGGCAGCGAGGCCGCTGGACGTTGTGCAGATCGACCACACCACAGTCGATGTCTTCGTAATCGACGCCGAGGATCGCCTTGGCATGATCCGGCCGTGGCTTACCCTCGCCATCGACGTCCATACCCGCATGGTGGTGGGCTACCATCTCTCGTTAGACGAGCCATCGGTCATCTCCGTCGGGCTCTGCCTCCTGAACGCAGTCTTCGACAAGTCCGCTTTGCTGGAGGGCATGGAGGTTGATACCCCGTGGCCGACCGTAGGGATGCCCCGGACCGTTCATGTCGACAACGGGCCCGAGTTCCACAGCAAGGCCTTCCTGCGCGGGTGTCAGGAGCACGGTATCCACGTCGATTGGCGGCCACCCGGGACGCCGCGTTATGGGGGCCATATCGAACGTCTGATCGGCTCTCAGATGGGCGCCGTCCACATGCTCCCCGGAAGCACCGGCAGTTCCGTCGCTGATCTCCAGGGACGCGATGCCCAGGCAAGCGCGAGCCTGACGATGCGTGAGCTCGGGCGCTGGGTGCTGCTGGAGATCGTTGGCAAGTACCACCACAAGATCCATTCCAGCCTGCACCGTCCGCCGATCGCTCTCTGGCGCGAGCTGGCCGGATCAACGCCGATGCGCCTGCCTCCAAACCGGTTTGCGTTCTGGGTCGCCTTCTTGCCCGAGCAGCGGCGTCTTCTGCGCCGAGATGGTGTTCACCTGTTTCGGGATCCGCTACTGGTCCTCGGCATTGTCACAGGACATCGGCCGTAGCAGCGAAAGTCTCAAGGTCCGCTACGATCCGAGGGATCTATCAACCGTATTCGTGTGCCGCTCGAATGGGCACTTTGTCGAGGCGCGCTACCGGACCTTGGGGCGTCCAGCAATCAGTCTGTGGGAGCGCAACGGTGCGGCCAAGCGCTTGAACGAGAAAGGCCGGAAAGAATTAAACGAGGACATGATCTTCACGTCCGCCATCGAACAACGGGCGATCGAGGATAACGCGCGTCACTCGTCGGCTCAGGCTCGCCGGAGTCGGGAACGTCGGCCAGCCGGCGCAAAGGAAAAGCAGGGCGAAAGCCGACTGCGGGACATCGACATGGCGGCGGCTACTCTTCGTCAAGATGAGAGTGGGAGCTCCTGGGACGAGTCCTGACCATGCCCACCTCACGTCGGCTACCGCCGCCATCCTGAGCACAACTGACGCGCAGCGGATTGACTCCATTCGCGAAGAGCGATGGATCACCTACCCGCGGGCGCGCTTCTCGTTGGAGGTGCTCGAGGCACTGCTGATCAGGCCGCGCACCACGAGAATGGCCCGCATAGCCATCTATGCTGATAGCGCAATGGGAAAGACGATGCTGATGGAGCGCTTTCGGCGCGATCACCCGGCGAAGTATGACCCGATCGAGAGGCGCATTATCACGCCCGTCCTCGCCATGCAGATGCCGAGCCACGCCACCGAGCGCAGGTTTTACGGGCACCTCCTGGCGACAATCAGGGTACCGTTTGCGCCGCGTTCGAGCGTGATGGACCTTGAGGTTCAGGCGCTTCGCAACCTCAGGCGCATGGAGGTCCAGCTACTCATGCTGGACGAGGTCCACAACATCCTTGCTGGCAGTGCTCGCGAGCAGCGGGTCGTGCTCAACACGCTCCGCTATGTGAGCAACGGACTGAAGATCTCGCTGGTCTGCTTCGGCATCTCGGAGGCCAGGGAAGCCATCGGCGGCGACGTGCAACTGGCGCGCCGATTTGAGGAGATTGCCTTGCCGCGCTGGCAGGGCGATGAGGAATTTCAGGACCTTGTCGTGGCCATCCTTCGGCATTTACCGCTAAAACGGCGAGCCAGATCTCAGCCCGCGCTTGTCGCCACGTGCTCCAGGTGACGGAGGGCCTGACCGCGCGTGTCTTCGGGCTGTTCAATGACCTGGCGATCCAGGCCATCGCGTCCGGAGCCGAATGCATCAACGACGAGAACATCGAGTCCTGGCGGCCAATGACCCGGGCAACTCCTGCGTTCGCATGAGACGATCCGCAGTCCGATGTACCCCCCTCCCCTACATCCCGGCACTCTTCCCAGGCGAACTTCTCTCCTCGTGGCTGCGGCGCACCGGAACCGAGTTCGGCGTCAGCCTCCAGGCCCTCGCACGGCATTTCGAGTTGTCGAAAACGAAGGCGATCGACATCGACCAGGATCTCTCGATCGACGACGTCCAGCGCCTCGCGGTAGCGATGCGATCGGAGCCGGCAGAGATCCGCCAGGCAATGCATCACCGGCTTCGGCCCGAGGTTCGTGCGCTCCGGGCGACGTGGGCACCAGTTCAGGTCTGCTCGACGTGTCGCTCGCTTCATCAAGCTGGAAGCGCCGAACCGGTCTCCGTTACTCAGCAGTCGATAAGTAGGGCGACACTCCTGTTGTACTGGCTCGCTTCCGGTGGCATACTGGCGGCATGAAGCGAGACGGACGCGGTTTTGATCATAGGACGCTGGAAGCCATTCGGTTGATGGCGGTCGAGCGGGTGCGGGACGGGGAACGTCCTTCATCTGTCGTGGCATCCTTCGGCTTCAGCCGCACGACAATCTAC
>JAABUX010009109.1_pt1 | contig 11304 bp, 10 predicted proteins | sample 5561851 | NCBI WGS metagenome assembly JAABUX01 (sample SAMN10711883, study PRJNA513361) | rock metagenome | isolation source: Antarctica rocks | place: Antarctica: Victoria Land, Richard Nunatak red sandstone | collected 2016-01-03 | reverse complement strand
CTCATCGCGCCGGGCACGGCGCGCGCCTACGTGACCAGCGTTCGGCATCGCGCGCTGGCCGAAGCGGCTTTCGGTTCGCGCCTACGCATCGAACGATTCCAGCGAGCGGCCATGGTGCGCGACATCGCACCCGATGCGATGGAGCGGCTCATCGACGACGCCCTGGTCGCGCAGCGCGAAGCATGGTTCGGTTGGTACGACCGTGGCCGCGCGGTTGATTTTTCCGAGCGCCTCCATGAGCTGAAACTTCCCACCGTCGTCATCGCCGGCAATCGCGATCCGCTGGCTCCGCTTGCGCGTCTGCGGCGCGACGTTGGCGCTGCGATCGCGGGCGCCGTCTTCATCACGCTGCGCGACGTTGGCCACAACGCCCCCGTCGAAGTGCCGGCAGAGGTCGCTGGAATCATCGAACGATTGCATGCGACCCAACCACATGCCGGCGCTCAACGCTCGAGCGCCGTTCGGTCAGGATAGATTGGGCGATTGATGATCTGCTCCAAGGTGAGGGCATCGGCTTCGAGCGCGAGGGCGCAAAAGCGTTCGAAGTTGTCGCGCTCGGCTTGGCCTTCGGCATACCGCGCCGTCTTGGTCAGATCGACTTTGCCGTCGACCATTGAGAACCGTATGAAACGCCCGTCGTCGTCGACACCGCTCACGACGAGTTTCGCCTCCTCGAAGATGCGTACGGCAGCACCAACCGTCGAGCCCTCGACGCCGTCGACTGTGAGCGTGCGCGCGACATCTTCGTAGTTGGTGCGCAGCACATCGTCGGAGGCCATGGCACGCATGCCGCGGTACAGTTCGCGCAACGTCTTTACCGACGGCGCGGTGCGGCCGATGATGAAGTCGTTGATGCGACGGTCCGATTCGCCGTACAACAGATGAATGCGCGCAGCGGTGCCGTCTCGGCCGGCTCGCCCAGCCATCTGGTTGAATTCGGTGAAGTGGAAATTCAGATGATAGAGCACGACGTCGCGCACATCGGGTAGATCGATGCCCTCTCCGAACGCCGATGTCGCGACCACGACGCGCACCGAACCGGCGCGGAACAGGTCTTCGACGACCGCTCGCTGTGCAGCCGGGACGCCGGCATGATAGAACGCAACCGCGGGTCCTAACCGTGCCCGCAGGCGTTCCGCCAGTTTCGTCACCTCACTGCGCGAATTACCGTACACGATCGCCTTGCCCGCACCATCGAGTTCGCGCACGAGATACGCCGGGCGTTCGGCGGTGTTGCGCGCGTCGATGACGTGCAGATTTTCACGGACCGTCGGATCGATCACCCACGCCTCGATCCCGAGCATCGTTCGGATGGCGGCAAACGCATCGGCGTTCGCGGTCGCCGTCAGCGCGAGCAGCCGCTGGGGACGCAGTTCACCGATGAACGCGCCCAGCGCGCCGTACGCCGGTCGATGGCGGGACTCGAAGAGGTGATGCGCTTCGTCGACGACGACGAATTCGGCCTGGTTCTCCCGCCGCAGGAACGCCGTGCGGTGAAAGGTCGCAAACTCCGGCGTCGTCAGCATGATGTCCCACGAACCGTCTTCGAGCGCTATCTCGAGGTCGGCGCGCTCCGCACCATCGATCGCTCCGTTGGCGCGGAAGATCCGTAGGCCGAAAGGTTCGAGGCGCCGCACGAGCGCGTCGTACTGATCGTTGGCCAGCGCTCGCAACGGATAGAAAACCAGCGTCTTCGCGCCGCGTTCGAGGGCAATACGTGCCGCCGGCAGTTGAAAGCACAGTGACTTCCCGCGACCCGTGCCGAACACGGCGAGCGTGCGGCGCTGCTGGTCCAAGCGTTCGAGCACGCGCCGTTGGGTGTCGCGCAGAGGGCGGCCGCCGATCAACGCATCGCGCAACGCATCGTCGCTGACGGGGGTTCGGCCGCCGCTCGGCGGTTGGACGGTTGGAGTTCGGCGCTGGCGCTCGCGACGCACGCGGATGTTGACGCCGACGTGGCGATCGCCGCCGCCGGTGATGCTGCCGACGCTTGCCGTATAGCGGTCGCCGCGATCGACGTTGGTCGCCAAGCGATGCGCGATTTGGCGCCGCAGATACCCGAGGTGGAGTAAACCGAAGCGTACGGCGATCGCATTGGGATCGTGCGGGTTGTCCGGTTCACGCACGAGCGCGAGCCCGTTACCGGGAAGCAATCCCGCCACGACGTTCTGTCGTCCCTCGAAGCTGACGCCCACGATCTTCGTGTAAAAATCGTCCGCCTCTCCGATACTCGCGAAGCGATCGCGCCGTACAAAGGCTTCGCGCTGCGCGAAGAGTTCGTCAATGAATGCGGAGGCATCCGGCGTCGTCGTCGTCGTCGGCTTGGCTGACTGTGATGTGGACGATTCGTACAGCGCGGCATTCACGACGGTTGGCGCGTCCTGTTCGGCACACTGCCGCCGCGCATTTGCGCCCGCGCCGGTCTCGCGAGCTTCGTCTATCGGTGTGTCGGCTGGTTCTTCACCGAAGGTTGCGAGCAAGTGCTCGAAGGCAGCCTCCGACGGAGTCGGTGGCGGCAGTGCGCCCGGCGTCCGTGCGGGCTGCGTCGGGCGCCGGTTATTCGGGTTTGCGGGAGATTCGCTCTTCGAGCGGCGCAGCGTCAGCTTCCGGATCGTCGAGGTTTAAGCGAATCTCCTCATGCCCCAGCGCCAAGTCGTGTTCGTGAAGCCCCGCATTCTGGGCGTCGAGCGGATCGATTTCGAACCCTTGTGTCGCATACGAGCCGTACTCGTCGTCGCCAAGGTCGTCTTCGGCTGCGGCAGCGTCGTTGTAGACGGGCTCTTCGTACGTGGCTGCTCCCGTCGCGGCGTCGGTCCGTTTACGCCGGTACTTCGCCGGTCCGCTGACGGGTCGCGCGGCCATCGCTTTCTCGCGAGCGCGCCGTTCTTTGCGCGCGGCTACGACCTCGTCGCGCGACATGCCGCGCGCGGCCTGGGCTCTGGCTTCGGCCACGGTACGGGGACGCTCGAGCGCATTGGCTCTCGCCAGTTGCCGCTGCGTCGCGGCCTGGCGCAACTGCCGTTCGCGCAGCACGTTGACGAGCGGAGCCGAGAAGAAGATCGAATGATAGCCGCCCGAACAAATGCCGACCAAGAGCGCGAAGGCAAAGTTCTGCAAGCTCGCCCCGCCGAAGGCGAGCAGCGCGACCAACGTTATGACGACGGTCGCGAGCGTGTTGAACGACCGGGTCATCGTTTGCAGGATCGACGTGTTGACGATCTTGGCGTACGACTCGGACGCCATGACCCTGACGTTCTCGCGGATTCGGTCGAGGATCACGATCGTGTCCATCACCGAATAGCCGATGACGGTCAGCACGGCGGCCAAGAATGCGTCGTCGGCAGGCCGGTCGGCAATCGCGTAAATGCCGATCATCATCGCTGCATCGCGCACGAGCGCGATCACGACAACTAAACCGAAGATGTAGTTCCAGCCGAAACGGAATGCGATGTAGATGAACTGGATGACGATCGCGATGACCAGCGCCTCGCCGGCCTTGGTCAGATACTCTTTGCCAAGCGAAGGACCGACGGTCGTGATCTGCGACTGAGAGCGATCAACGTGCCCGACGCCACCGAGGGCCGACCACAGCGGGGCAGGGTCGTTGCCGAAGTCGCGCTGAGTCCCGATCGAGAAGCGCTCGTTCGGTTGCGCATCATTCGCTTTACCGAGCGTGTTAATGCGCGCATCGGTGACCCCGATTTTGGCGAGGGCCGCTTGCACCGCCGGCACGCTCGAGGGCGCTTTGTATTTGACCGTGACGTCGGTGCCACCGGTGAACGACAATCCCAAGCGCAGCGCGTGCGAAGGCTGGAAGCCACCGCCGGGCGCATGCGTCGCATGCCACACAAGGGCCGCGATACCAAGGCCGATGATGACGGACGAGATCAGCGAGACGGTCCGAAACCATCCCACGACGTTCCAATTCAAACGGCGAAAAAACATCGGTCCCTTACGCGCCGTACACTTTGGGGCTTTGCGCCAGGTTATTATCAACCACCATATCGACGAGATACCGCGTCACGAACGTTGCCGTGAACAGCGAAAACGCGGTGCCCCAAAAGAGCGTATACGCAAAGCCTTTCACGGTGCCCGTACCAAGCATAAAGAGCACGCCTGCGCCGACGATCGTGGTGAAGTGGCTGTCAAAAACGGCCGTGAAAGCGCGCTTGAAGCCGGTCGCAACCGATGCGCGCAGCGATCGACCGGCCCAAATTTCTTCCTTGAGCCGCTCGAAGATGAGGACATTGGCGTCGACGGCCATGCCGACCGAGAGTACGAAGCCGGCGATGCCCGGCAGGGTCAGAACGGCGTGCACGCCCGCCAGCAACCCGAGCAGCATCAGCACGTAGACGACCAGCGCGATGTCGGCCAGAAAGCCCGGCAGCCGGTAAACGACGAGCATGAATACGAGCACGAGCCCGAGGCCTGCCATCGAGGCGTACAGCGACTTCTGCAAATCGATCTTGCCGAGGATCGGTCCGACCGTGTCGTTCTCGATGACGGTGACCGGCACCGGAAGTGCGCCCGCGTTGAGATCGTTGGCGAGCCGGATCGTGTCGTCTTCCGTGAAGCTTCCCGTGATCTGTCCGTTATCGGTGATCACGCCCTGGATCGTCGCCGCCGAGATGAACTTCTTATCGAGGAAAAAGCCGAGCAGCTTGCCGAGATTGGCTTGGGTGAGCTGACCGAACTTCGCCGGGTTCTTCGTCGTGAAATTAATCTGCCATCCGCCACCGCCTTGGCTAGGCGCCGAGGCAGCGCTCTTGAGTTCGGCGCCGGTGTAGACGATCGCACCGCTGTCCTTGAACGCGCCGTTTGGATTGTCGGCATACTTCTTGTCGCGCGTCGCGCGCTCGTTCACCGCTTCAGGGATGATTTTGAAGTCGAGCTTTGCAATCTCTTTGAGCGCACGCACCGCTTCGTCGGGATTTTTCACGTTGGGCAACTCGACCAGCAGCCGATCGGTGCCGACCGTCGTGATCTGCGGCTCGGTGACGCCCAGGCCGTTGATGCGTGCGTCGATGACCTGCTCCACTTGGCCTTGAATCTGTTGCGTGATCTGCGGAACTTCAGGACTCGTGTTGAGCTGAAGCAGAACGCGAACGCCGCCCTGCAAATCGAGGCCAAGCTTGATCTTGTTCTGGATCGGAAGGACCAAGAACAGGCACAAAGCTACGAGCCCGGCCAAAAATGCCCCGACCACCCAGGGCTTGTAACGCTGCCACACCATACTGAAAAAAAGCCCCACGGGAGGGGAGAACCTACGCATTGTAGCAGGCTCGTCCCACCCCGTCAAACGAGTCGCCCCCTGTGCACTCTACACTTGGCAGAGGTTTGGATCAGCGTGGATGCCGGGTTGTTACAATCGCGCTACCGTCTCACGAAACAGCGCGCCGCCGTTTTGCGCGCCCTGGGAGACGGAATGCACCTGTCCGCCGAGACGATCCACGCCCGCGTGCGCAAAGACGTGCCCGACGTGAGCCTTGGAACGATCTATCGCACGCTCGACATCCTACGTGCGATCGGACTCGTGCAAGCCTTTTCGTTCGCCGGAGGCGCGGCACGCTATGAAGCAGCGCTCGCCAAACACCATCACCTGCTGTGCTCGAGTTGCCGCTCGCTCGTCAACGTCAGCGCCGACGGAATCGCCGATGTCGCGCGCGACATCGCAATGGGGGCGGGCTACACCGAAATCGATTACGCGCTGACGATCACGGGACGCTGTTCGACATGCAGCAGGCAACGCTGACTTCATTGTAATCGACTGCATCTAGCTTGCCAGTGCCGTGAGCTGCGGCGATTTCAAAATGAGGGCGGGACGTAGCTCGAGTTCGGGCGGGAGTTCAGCGTAGGCGAAGACATCGAGCCGCACGTCGAAACGGGCCAAGAACTCCGCAAGTGCCGGGCGCAGTGCCGACGTGCACACCACGGCGGCGCGTTCTCGTGCGACCGTCTTTGCGTACGCCAGGGCGCTCGTGCGCAGATGCAGCGCGATCTCGGGATGCGGCGCAAACGTTCCCTCGACGAGCCACGCTTGCAATTCCGCTTCGAATGCCGACTCGAGGATCAATGGTTCGAGAACCGGCACGTCGCGCCGGCGCACGAGCGGCGGCACGAGGCGGCGTCGCACGGCTTCGGTCAGCTCGCGCGGGTCGCGCGTCGCCGCCGCCGCATCGACGAGCGCCTCGAGCGTTCCAACGGGGTCGCGGGGCCACACCCGCTCGCGCAACAACGCTTCGAACACTCGGTGCACGGTCACGAGCGGCACGCCGTCGTTGCCGATTTCCTTGACCAGCGACGGCACCGTCGCGCGCAGATGTTCGACGAGCGTGTGCAATTCCTGACGCCCGAGCAGCGCGGCTGCATGCGTTCGCGCGATCTCCGCAAGATGCGATCCGATGATCGAGATCGGGTCAAAGACGAGCGCTCCCGCTTCCATCGCCGTTTCGCGGTGCAGCGCCTCCAGCCAAGCGGCCGGCATGCCGTAGACGGGTTCACGCACGCGTTCGCCGCCCAAGCGCATGAGCACCGCCTCATCGGCGACGGCCAGCACGCGATCCAGATGCAACCGCCCTTCCCCCGCGAGTTCGTCGCGCACCCTGATCGCGTACGTCGCAGGCTCGCGCGTCAGATCGTCGCGCAGGCGCACGCCCGGCAAGACGATCCCGATGTCGCCGGCGAGTGCGCGGCGCACTTCGCCGATCCGGTCGAGCAGGGCATCGGCGAGCGGCGGCGCGAGTAGCGCGGCCAGATCGGCGCCGATGTCGATTGCGACCGCGTCGGTTCCCACGAGCGCAAGCGCCATCTCGGGGCGTCGGATCGCGGCGCGACGTGCCAGATCGTGCGTCGCCGTAGCAGCCGCGGCCCGCGCCGCGCGAGCACGTGACGCGTAATGGCCCAGGCCGAAGAGACCGGCGGCCAGCGCAGCGAACAAGACGTGCGGAAGGGCGGGGACCAGCGCCAAGACCGCCGCGAAAGCCCCGGCTGCGCGCAACACGCCGGGGCGTTCGAGGACTTGCGTCGCGATGTCGATGCCGAGCGACCCGTCGCCCGCCGCCCGCGTTACCATCAGCCCCATCGACGTCGACAGCAAAAAGGCCGGCAAGGTGGTGACGAGCGCGTTGCCGATCGAGAGGATGGCGAACGTATTGAGCGCGTCGAGCACGCTCATAGCGTGATACGCGAGTCCGACCACGATGCCGCCGATCAGATTGAGCACGACGATAACGAGCGCCGCAATCGCGTCGCCTTTGACGAATTTCCCGGCGCCGTCCATCGCGCCGTAGAAATCCGCCTCCCGCTGCACCTGCGTCCGTTTGCGGCGCGCGCCGTCAGCATCGAGCAGGCCGGCGTGCATCTCCGCGTCGATCGCCATCTGCTTGCCGGGCATCGCGTCGAGCGTAAAGCGTGCAGCGACTTCGGCGACGCGCCCGGCGCCCGACGCGATCACGATGAATTGGATCGTTATGAGGATAGCAAACACGATCAAACCCACGACCAGGTTGCCGTGCACGACGAGCGCCCCGAAAGCGGGAATGATTGCCCCCACGCCGCCTTCGACGTGGCCCTGCGTGAGGATGAGCCGCGTCGCCGAGACATCGAGCGCCAGCCGAAAGAGCGTCGCGATCAACAGCGCCGGGGCAAATGCCGCAAACTCGAGCGGATCGCCGATCGTGATCGCGAGCAACAGTACGATGCCCGAACCCAGAATGTTGAACGCGAGCAGCGCGTCGAGCACGACCGGCGGCAGCGGTACCAGCAAGATGCCGACGATCGAGAGCACGATGCCGGCGAAGCCGTACGTGAGGTAGGGCTGGTTTTTCACGAGGCGATCGCTTTGGTGCGCAGCAGCATGGCAACGATCGCGGCGATCGCACCGTAGGCGTCGGACGGAATGAAATCGCCGACCTCCGTCGTCGCCAGCAGCGCGCGCGCGAGCGCAACATTTTCGACGATCGGGATGCCGAATTCACGCGCCAAACGTCTGACTTCGCGCGCGCCGTCGCCCGTCGCGCGAACGAGTACGCGGGGCACCGCGACGGCGGGCGGCGCGTATTCGAGCGCAATCGCGACATGCGTCGGATTGGTGACGACGAAAGCGGCGTCGCGCACGCGCGCAACCGAACCGCGAATCAGCGCGCGGTGCTGCTGCCGCCGACGCCCACGCAACAGCGGATCGCCGTCGCTTGCTTTATGGTCGCGCCGCAGTTCTTCGAAACTCATGCGCAAGCGACGCTTCCACTTCACCCGCTCGAGGAACGCATCGGCGCAGGCGAACAGCAAGGCAACGCCGACCGCGCTGCCGAGCGCCGTCAACAGCGAGCGCACAACCAGCGCCGAGAGGCCAGCCGGCGACGCGCCCAGCGCCGGCGCGAAGCCGCGACGCACCGCGGGCACGAGTGACACGCCGACCGCACTCGAAACGACAAGCGCCTTGGCCGCGCCGAGGGCGGCGTCGCGGCCGCACAGGCGCGCGAGCCCCCGCAACGGATCGAGCTTCGCAAAGTTCGGTTGCGGAAAGCGCACGACGAACGTTTGCATCTGCAGATACGCCGCCGCCAGCCCCCCGCCGAGCGCCGCGATCAAGACGCCGCCGACGCCGCAGGCCACCACGACATACGGCCACGGCGAAAAAGCGAGTGGATTTACCGCAGCAGCGAGCGCAGCGCGCGTCGCGGCCGAAAGCGGCCCGAGCGCCGCGCCGAGCGCTAACAGCGCGACCGCAAAGGAGACGACGGCGCCGAGATCCTGCGAACGCGCGACGTTGCCTTCGCGCTTGGCGCGCGCCAGCCGGCTCGGCGTTGCAGCGAAGCGTTTATCGTCGCTCACGGGCGCTTGCCGTGCAGCGGGGTCAGGTCCCACCAAGGCTGCGCCGCCGCGCCGAGCACCGCGGGCAGCGCCGCCAGCGTCGCCAACAGCACGCACGCGAACACGACCGGGAAGGCGAGCGTAAAGGTCGAGAACCGCGGCACGAGCCGCGCCACCGCAGCCAGTGAGATCTGCGCGACGAGCGCGATGGCAATTGCCGGTCCGGCGACGAAGAGCGCCGCGCGCAGTAACGTTTCGGGCAACGCGACGGCGAAGGTGCGCAGGTCGGCTGCGCTGACGAGCGTCCCGGGCGGCAGGCGTGTGAACGCATCCGCAAACCCGAGCAGCGCGAAACGATCTCCGCCCAGCACGAAGAAACCCGCCGCGAACGCGAGCGACCAAAGCCGTCCGAAGCCGGCACCGGCGGCAACGTCGGCGCTCGGCACACTGGCGCGGATGCCGACGTAATCGTCGAGGGCGCGGCCACCGGCGAAGGCGCCATCGTAGAGCATTGAGGCCGCGATTCCGATCGCCGCACCGAAGAACGTCTCAGTCGCGAGCGCGAACACGAAACCACTAGGTCCGATGTGCGGGCCCGTCACCCTACGGCCGCGCAGCGCAAGTGCGAGCGCAAAAGCGAAGCCGGCGCGCACCGGCGGCGGGACGTCGGGATGCGAAAAACCGGGCGCGCGAAACACGAAGCCTGCGCACCGGGCAAAGATCAGGAGAAAAGCCTCATTCACGGCGCACCGCGCACGATTTGCGGCAGCATGCGGATCGCGTCGGCGAAGAGCGACTCGGTCAGGCCCAAGCCAAACGCCCCGAAGAGCGCGACCATCGCACCGACGGCGAGCATCTTGGGAAGGAGGGTCAGCGTCTGTTCTTGCACCTGCGTCGCGGCTTGCAACACCGCGACGAGCGTGCCGATGCCGGTCGCAACGACGAGTACCGGAAAGCACAGCACCGCAGCAACGATCAGCGTTTCGCGAATGATACCGGCCAGCGCATCCACGCCGTCATGGTAGGCAGCGCGCGTTACCGCAATGCTGCCGCCGTATGAACGCTAGCCGGGTATGAGTTCGTGCACGGCATTGGCGGCGATCAGGGCCGAGACGACGGCCCGTGTCGCCGTCGATTTGTTGAGCGTGTAGAAGTGCAGGCCGGGCGCGCCACGCGCCAACAGCTCGCGGCACTGCACGGCACAGTACGCGACGCCGAGTTCGAGCACCGCCTCAGGTTCATCGATGCGTGCTGCGAGTTCCGCGAGCAGGCGTTGGGGGATGCGAGCGCCGCTCATCCGCGTCATCCGTCCGATCGCATCGTAGCTCGTGATCGGCATGATGCCGGGAATGATCGGCACCGTTACGCCTTGCGCGCGCAGACGGTCTACATAGCGAAAGTATGCTTCGTTGTCGAAAAAGAACTGCGTCACGAGAAAATGCGCGCCCGCTTCGACCTTCGCAACGGCGATTCGGATGTCGTCCGTGCTGCTCATCGCTTCGGGATGCGTTTCCGGATAGGCGCCCGCACCGACGCAGAACGAAAATTCGTCGGCCAAAAAAGCAATCAAGTCCGTCGCGTAGCGTAGGCCGCCCTCGACAGCCGTAAACGCCTCATCCCCCTTGGGCGGATCGCCGCGCAGCGCCATGATATTGTCGATATCCGCTGCTTCCAGTTCAGCGAGCAGCGTTCGCAATTCGTCGCGCGTGCTGCCGACGCACGTCAGGTGGGCCATCGCCTCGATCTCGAGTTCCGCTTTGATGCGCTTGACTACTTCGAGCGTCCGAGCGCGGCTCGACCCGCCGGCTCCATACGTCACCGAAATAAATCCGGGATTGAGAATGCGTAACGCCTTGGCGGTCCCCATCAGCGTCTCGACCCCGGCATCCGTCTTCGGCGGGAAAAATTCGAAGGACAAACACGGCCGCCGCCGCTCCAGCAGATCGCCGATACGCACGACCGTCTATTCTCCGATTGCGGTACATGCTCCGCCGTTCATGAACTAACGAAAACTGGAGACGATGCCTCCGCAGACGAGCGCCCAACCGTCGACCATGACGAACAGTAAGAGTTTGCACGGGAGCGACACGATCGGCGGGCTGAGCATGAACATGCCAAGGCCCATCAGGATCGAGGCGACGGCGAGATCGATGGCGACGAATGGCAAATAGAGCGCGAAGCCGATCGCAAAGGCGCTGCGCAATTCACCGACGACGAAGGCCGGCATAAGAACCTCCGGCGTCACACGAGCGGGCGAGACGATAGGCTCTCGCGCAATGCGGGCGAACAGGGTGAGGTCTTTCGCGTGGGTCTGACGGATCATGAAAGCGCGTAGCGGCTCGAACGCGCGTCTCAGCATGACGCGCAGCGAGATCGCGCCGCGCGAGTACGGATCGACGGCGTCGTGAGAAATCCGAGCGATGGTTGGCGTCATGATGACGAACGTGAGCACGAGCGCAAGCCCCGTGAGCACGGCGTTCGGCGGCAAGGACG
>JAABUX010009108.1_pt1 | contig 11304 bp, 17 predicted proteins | sample 5561851 | NCBI WGS metagenome assembly JAABUX01 (sample SAMN10711883, study PRJNA513361) | rock metagenome | isolation source: Antarctica rocks | place: Antarctica: Victoria Land, Richard Nunatak red sandstone | collected 2016-01-03 | reverse complement strand
GACGACGTGCGTCAATGCGTCGGCCGAGCTGACGCAGCGCGGCGAGCTGCACGGCTACATCATCAACTCGCTGCGCGACGGCGCCGACATCGAGCGCGCGCGCCTGCCGGTCATCAGCATGACCAAGATCGACGGCTGCCACGGCGACCTGGTCGCGCCGCCCTGGTACCACATCCGGCACCTGGCCGCGCTGCGCGGGCAGCAGGGCCTGTGGGGCCACGGCGCGCCGCGGCCCCGCGAGGACCCCGAGGCCGCGCCCTGGCTCGCGCGCGTGCCGCGCCTGTTCTTCCGCGGCACGACCACCGGCGGCCTGGTGCGCGCGGGGACGCCGTATGCGCGCTTCCACCGCCACCGCCTGGTCGAGGCCGCGGCGGGCGACCCGCGCATGGACGTCGGCTTCAGCGCCTACCTGCAGGCGCGCCGGCTGCGTCGCGCGCGCTGCTGCATGCCAGAGGTTCCTGCCCCAGACTTGCCTCCAGCGCTGCCCTGTTGGCGTTGGTGCTTGCGCACCGCGCACGCGCGCCCGCGCACTGATACCGCGCGATCATGTGCATAGTCGTGAGAGGTGTGGCACGTGCCCTGTCTGAGTGCGTGCCCCTGCCGCCCGGCCCCATGCCACTGCGTGGCTTTGCAACAGGAGCAAGCGCCTGCGCATTTGAGCAGCGGCGAGCGGGGTAAAGCCAGAGAGCAGTCCCAAGTGTGCGGGCGCGGTCTGACCCGTGCGCGGGCGCCGGTCACGCAGTGCGAGCCGGAGATCTGCCGGCAGATGGAGGCGCGGTACGGGCGCAAGGACTACGTGGAGGAGCGCGTCACCTTCCGGCACCGCTTCCTGATGGTGGTCGACGGCAACTCCTTCAGCACCAGGCGCGCGCGACATATCTCTTCCTACGCCCGTCCGCGCAGCATGTCTGCTGCGTGGCGCCCTTCCTGTTCTGGTGCTCGCCCCTGCATCCGTTCGCGGCTGCAGCGCCGTGGCAGGCACCTCCAATCAGGCCTCTGCGCATACCTGTTGGCAGAGGGCGGGCTGATGCGGGCTGCCTACCTGACAGCCGCATGTAAATTGCTGTTCAGCTTTTCTGAGTGTGAGTCAATACTCTCTGCATGCGGACCAGGCTGCTGTGGACGCTGTCGTCTGGGTCGCTGGCCTTCCGCAGCCACCTGTTCACGGAGTGGTACGAGGACCGCATCCAGCCCTTTGTGCACTACCTGCCGGTACGCGCCCCGCGCTTGCCTGTGCAACGGAGGACTGACACCTGGGAGGGTGCTCGTAGTGATGTTCACAGCCCTGCGAGACGTGATGGCTCTGCCCGCTCCGCGCTCACCGCTCCTCTGACGTCTCAGTAGCCAAGCATGCCCGTTTGGTGGCGTTGGTTTTACTGCTTCCTGAGCCTCGCTCTGCTCAGAGCCGGACCTGTGTCAGCATCTTGTGTGCCAGGATCATGGCCGCCATGTCAGGGAGGTCGCGCACAGAAGCGCTCGAATCCGGCTGCGCAGGTGCAGCTGGACTATGCGGACCTGAGCGAGCGGCTGGACTGGGCGCTGACGCACGACGCAGAGGCGCACGCCATTGCAGAGCAGGCCGCTGTGGTGGCGCGCCTGAATCTGCGCATCGAGGATGTGGAGTGCTACTGGTGCGCCCGCGCCGCTAGCATGCGCATTGGCTGCTGTCGCAGGTGTTGCGTAGGATGCCCGGCCCGTCTGCATTGCACACGCATGCAGTGGCTGGTGCTGCGGGTGTCTTGCTGTGCTTGAGTGTGCTCCGGTGTTGCCATGCGTCTTCAAGAGCTACAGACGTGGCATGCACGGTCAGCGCCCACTCCTGCGCTTCCAGTGGCACTTTTAGCACTGTAACTTCTGCATGGCGGCCGCGCAGGCTGCGCTTGCTGGTCGAGTACACCGCGCTCCTGCAGCCAGAGTGAGAGTCCTCTTGTAACGGCGAGCTGAGAGTGCTGGCACATGTCCGGCAGTCCCCGTGCTGAAGCGGCTGTTTGCGGCGGCCCTGCCTTGCCTGTGCGCCTGCAGAGCAGCCTGTTCATGGCTCGTGCGTCTCAGCACAGAGCCGGGCATGAAGTATACTAGGTGCTGTCTTTGTGGGCCCTCAGGTTTGTGTGTGTGTCATGTGTGCCCACATTTGCTGCTTGCCTTATGTTTGCAGGACAGCCATTCTCATCGTCTTGTATCGCAACGTGCCTGCGAGCGTCTGGCATCATTGTGCGCAGTGTGAAGTCCAACATGACCGAGCGTCGTGAGTGGGGAGACAGTGATGCACCGGTGGTGCGCTGCGGTATGCTTGCAATGACTTGACGTGTGCCGAGTCACGTGCGGGTACAGACCGCTGCGCTTGACATCCTTGTTTGATGCTATGTGCATAGGTCTCTCTCTGGGGCTGAACTGGTGCGGGTCTGGCAGCAGGTGCCAGCAGCCTCCAGGTCCTCCGCTATGGCGGACGGTCCTTGTTTGTAAATGTAACAGATAAACCGAAAGAACAGATTGTTGGCAGGACCCGTGAACGGAAGTCAGGGAAATCGGGGGTTCACGAAGTGGGCATTACGGAGCATTTGCGGCGCGAGCGCCCGGAAACTTCCGTTCGCAAGTCGTAGAGTGCGAGGTGAGTCGATTTTACATTAACATTAACAAACACTGCACAAACACAGCACAGACACAGCCAGCTTTGTTTGTGTGCATGTGTCTCTCAAGTGAGCCAGGGCGGGCGTGCAAGTGCTCGTTGGAGCAAACATGACACATGTGGCGTTTGCCGCAGCACCTGCTACTTAGCCAGGCCCTCGATGTCGGCCACAGTCCGGGCGCTGCCACTGCCTGTCGGCCACTGTGGCCGACAGTGAAAACTGACAGCAAAAACCACTGTCCGGGCGCTGCCACTGCCTGTCGGCCACTGTGGCCGACAACGAAAACTACTGTCCGGGCGCTGCCACTGCCTGTCAGCCACTGTGGCCGACAGCACAAACTATTGTCCGGGCGCTGCCACTGCCTGTCGGCCACCTGCGTGCGACCTTATCTGGTTTCCTGGTGAGCGGAGGAGCCACTTTTCGATCTTTACCAGGCCAGGCATGATCATTCCTGAGGGGCATCTGCTTGGCACTCGGAAAAACGGTCCTCCCTAACGGCAAGATGTGCGTAAGTATCCACTGCGTCTCATATACGAGCTCGGCGAGTTCATCATCCGGCAGTATAGGGCGGGCACAACACCGACAGAACTTGGGTATACCGAGTATATCAGTGGCAAGGGCAAGCATCAAGTGCATTGGCAACGGCCGCTTGCGCAGTTGTCCAGGGATTCGGGAAGCCTGGACACGTTTTAACCCCTGTTGCGGCCAATGCCAACGCACTTGATGCTTGCCCTTGCCACTGACATACTCGGTATACCCAAGTAGTTCTGTCGGTGTTATACACGCCCTATACTGCGCGGATAATGAACTCGCCGAGCTCGTATGAGACGCAGTGGATAACGACGCACTTCTTGCCGTTTGGGAAGACTTTATTTCCGAGTGCCAGGCAGCCCACCAATGGATATATTGTTTTCCGGACATTCATCATCACGGCCCTTGCCAGTCAGTGCATTGCCCCCTACGGGACATTTCCTTGACAGCACGAATTTCTTCTTCACATGCAGCTCACCTAGATGGCCACAAACAACTTGATATGAAGGGCGTCGCAGAGCGCAATTAGCCTATGAGCTGCGCAGGAGGATGAGAACACTGTTCCTGGCCGTTTCTGCATCACGCTGCAAGGCACACCACTTGCGGCATGGCTCTCGTTTCTGCTTAGATAACAAACCAATTGTCGACTCCGGGTGTGCGGTGTTCGCAGGCGCTCTTGACTTCGATAGTGCACCGCATGCCCTCGCGTGAAAGAAATTTTCGGGCTGCAAGAGGGGCATGCTCGCGTGCGACGCCCTACAACGGCCACAGCCACGGCTTGGAGAGCCCCGAGTACAGCACAGAGCATGTTGCAGCGCCGCCGCAGGTGGTTCGCCCACCTGCTGCTGCCCCGCATCCTGAAGTATAGTTTCGGCGGGCAGTGCGCCTCACGGAGGTTCCTGGCTGGCTGTGAGGCGTCCAGGGCTTTGTGCTCTGCTTGCAAGGCTTTCCGCTCACAGGGTGTGCTTTGGCAGGGCGACCGGCGCGTCAAGTTTTGCAGGCAGTGCGGGGCGCCGCTGGAAATGCGGGTGCCTGCGGGCGAGCGGGAGTGGCGGCCGGTCTGCACGGCCTGCAGCACGGTGGACTACAGCAACCCCAAGCTTGTGCGCCCCTTGGTTGGTCCGTAACACGTTGCAGGTCGTCCTCTTTGAGACGCCACGCGACACTCCCTTCACCTGTATGTGCAGCGCGGTATGGCTGGGACTCGAGGCCGCCGCCTGCAGAGCAACTGCTTGAAGTCGCCAACAAAGCCAGCAGTCCGGAGTTGGGTGCTGCAGGTCGTGGGGTGCATCGTGGAGCACCAGGGCCGGGTGCTGCTGTGCAAGCGGGCGATCGAGCCGTGCCGCGGCCTCTGGACGCTCCCAGCCGGCTACCTGGAGATCGGCGAGGGGTCTGCCGCCGGCGCCGCGCGCGAGACATGGGAGGAGGCGTGCGCGCGGGTGGAGGTGCGCGTCCACCGACTCCTGCTCAGCGGCTGGCGCCGCGCGCGGCGAGCATGCCCCACCCCGCGCACGTCCTCGCCAGGGCGCTCGTCCGCATGCTGTGTCAGGGCTCGTCCTGTCTGCTCGGCCTGCATGGACAAGCGACCTGCGCAACCTCGCCGGGCTGTCACTTCCGCAAGCAGCTGCGCTTGTTGGGCGCCTGGAGCCGCCGGCGGTCAGGCGCCAGGCCGGTCTGCTCGGCGGGTGCGGCCCCGAGGCCGCACCCTGCGCGGCAGGTGCTAGCGCCGTACTCGCACTTTGACATCCCCGTGATCGGCCAGGCCTACCAGCTCTTCCGCGCGCGCCTCATGCCGCCGTTCACGTTCGAGCCGGGCGCGGAGTCGCTCGAGACGCGGCTGTTCGCGCCGGAGGAGGTCCCCTTCGACCAGGCAAGCCCGCCGCACCCGCTGCTGCGCATGTGTACGCTCTGCTTGCGGCGCGAGCCACCAGGTGGCCTGGCATGCCGGGGTCGGGCGGCGAGCGCGCGCCCGCTTGCTATACACCATGCTGCGCTTCACATTGACCCACGGTCCCCGCGTTTGCATGTGTGCTGTTCAGTGAGGCCCCGTAACCTGCCCATGGCCGTGGTGCACATGTCCGCGTACAAATGAAAAGGCTCTAGCTGTAGCTCAAGCACAGCGCCCGTGGTCACGAGATGTCGTCGGACCCGCAGATCGCGTTCACGAGCATCGCGGTGGCCCTGCGGCACTACCTGGCCGACCTGCGCGCGGGCCGCTTCCACATCCACCACGGCGTGATTGCCAAGGTCGGCGCGCCGCCGCTCTTGCTGCACCCTGGGTTGCAGCATGCTGAGCACTCACGTCAGGCCTCGGACCTGTCCAGTATCAGTAAAGAAGGAACAGGATGGGTGCAGCGACCCGGATGATGATTGCATGCCTCCTGCCGCCGCCAAGCGTCTGCTTGCACTGCGCAGGTGCCAGGCTCGCGGCCAAATGACCCGGCAGGGTTCCAGCTGCGCGACCACTTTGCAATTGCCACCGACGTCAGCGCGGGCGAGCGCGCGCCGCAGCCTCCGCAACCAGCGCCCCGATTGTAGCCTCTGCCCATGTGCAGCAGTGCAGATGTGAGATTTGTGAGAGCATGGGTTTTTTTTTGTCGATACATGGAGTGGCGTGCATGTGTGGGAATGCAGCGCACTGTGCCTTGAATTCTATCAGGATTGGATACCAGCTGCGCAAACTGCAGCTCTGCTAGCAGCACACAACGGAGGCAAGATCTATGCATTTTCTACCTGAGCATCGGCTGGTGCATCGCATGCATAGGCTGCCAGCACCTGTCTGCACACCCAGTCGCGGACAGGCAAACCAAGACTTCGTCTGTGCGCCTGCAGCCTACAGCATGTGTGCGGACAGGGCAGTGCTATGGCATCACACACAGGCGTGCATGGCGCTGGCACCCGGCTCTCCCGTCTCCTGCCAGACATGCTCATGCCAGGCTGTCGATGTCTTCAAACATCGACGGCGCCGGCTCTGCCCTAGCCCGCCCCGCCACCAAGCCCGCCAGGGCCTTGCCCGGCGAGCCCCACCTCACCGCCTTGGGGCTGCCCTCCGGGGTCGGCCCCCCCGTGCCCGCCTTTGTCTGCGCTGCGCTCAGAGGCAGCCCATCCTCAAGGACGGGCCGCACCTCAGCGCTCGGGCCAGCGCCGCCAGCCCTGGGGCTGCTCTGGGTCAGCGGGCCCACGCCAATGGTCCTGGCATACTCCTCCACGCTCGAGCTGCCTGCCCCCGCCTCGCCCCGCTGGAAGCCGGATGGCAACCCATGTTGCGCCGCAACGGGCGCGTCCGCCGCCTGGGGCGCATGCACCTGCGCTTCAGGCGCGCCCGGCCTGCCCGCAGCCGGGGCGGCGCGCGCGCCCGCCGCGCCCTGGCCGGCGCGGGCGCTGGCGCTGGCGTGCGCCGCGATGCTGGCCTCCGCATGCCAGCTGCCCTGCTCGGGGCCCTCGCTCTCGGTCTGGGTGCGCCGCACGTCGACGCCGCGGCGCGGAGGCGCCGCCGCCGCGAGCGCCGTGGCGCCCAGCGGCTCCATCACCCGCGGCGCACCCCTCGACGAGCTCGCGCGCACCAGGGGCTTGCCTGCCGGGCCTGGCGCACGCGTCAGCCTAGTGTGCATGCGTACCTTGAGTGGCTTCAGCCTCGGGGTGCACGCCCTGCCTGCCTAGAGCGACCCTGCTTGCCGCAGCATCAGAGCTGCGTGGCGAGCGACCTGGGCGCCTGGCAGCCGAGCCGGTCCACGTGTGCAGGGCATCGGGCAGGTCGCAGGATGTGGTGCCCGCCTGAGAGCCAAGCACTGCTGCAGGTGACAGAGGAGAGCAGGCAGCATGCGTGCGTTCAGCCAGCGTCAGCTCATGCGCCCTGGATCTTGTCGGGTGAATGCACAGGCGCAGTGAATGCTGCAGGCTCCTGGCAGCAGCGACCCATGCTCGCCGCGGCTGCCAGGCCCGGGGAGGCGCCCGCCGGGCGCAGGGCGGCAGCCAGGGCGCGCGCCTGACAGGCGCGCTCGCGCCGTGTCGGCCGCGCCGGGCTCGCGCTCTGCCGGCGCCGGCATGCTGAGCGCGGGCACCTCCACCACGGCCGGCAGGCCCGCAAAGTGGAAGTCCGCGTCACCGCGCTGCACCTCCCCGCCCTCCGCGCCGCCCTGCTCCTCGTCTGCGCGTACGCCGGCGGCGCCGCGCCGCGCCGCCTGCGCCGCTGCCGCGCCGCCGCCGCCGGGCGCCCCCGTCGCGGCGCGCCCGCGCACCGCCGGGCGCGCGGCGGCCGCCGCCGCACGCTCCCACGCCACGTCGGCCGCCGCGGCCGCGCCGCGGCTCCAGGCAAGCGCGCGGCCGGCGGCGGCGGCCAGCGCGGGGCACGCACGCGCGGCGCGCCGCCGGCAGCGCGCGGCGGTGGCGGCCCATGAGCCGGCCTCGCCCTCCGGCCCGGCCAGGAGGAGCAGCGCGGGCAGGGCGGTGCACGCCCAGAAGTAGCTGACAAGGCCCGTCCAGCAGCATGCGAACGCCATGTGCCTGGTGCGCGGAGCCCCTCGCCTTGCGAGGCCGCACGTGCGGCTGTGCGGCAAGGTGTGCTGTACTCACGCGCGCGCCCTCCACTGACCGTCAGCTGCCTAGGCCAGCCCGTTTAAGCTGTCACATGCCTCTGACACGCCCTCTGAACGGACTGCTTGTGCACCAAGGCCTCAGAGAGGATCTCTTGCATGCCGGCAGGTCAGCGCACAGCTCCCTGGGCAGTCTGGAGCGCGCGGGAGGGTGCGCGGACCTGAAGACGGGCATGACGCAGGAGAAGAGCGCGATGCCAACGTTGAGCATGCCGAAGCTGCCCGCGTTGATGGAGATGCCCATGGCGGTGAGCGCGTCGCGCGTCTTGTCGCCGCGCGTCGCGCTGTAGCTGCCGCAGTAGGCCATCGCCACATAGAGGCACTGGTCTACTGAGTACCTGCGCGATGCGAGCTCTCCCACTTCCAGGCGCATTCTACCCAGGATGCCCTGCATACATGCAGTGTTTGGGGTACGCTCCAAACCCGCAGGGCAATGACAACCTGGCTGCACATGCACCTTTTTGTCAATCTGCCCATGTGCCGCAGGCAGACGCACTGCCAGCTGCCTGAAAGCATCCTTGGCAGCCTTACGGATCCGATCAGGTGTTATGAGTCTGTGCATACTGCCATGCAGCCCCAGGACAAACGAAGGCAGTGCGTGGGGCTCTCTAATTCGCCCTTTGGCCAGGCGCTTCTTGGCCCGGGACTTGCTTGAGCACATACTCATACTCATAATAGTTAGACAGCAGGTCAGGAACCGCTCAAAGTGCGCAGCACTGAGACTATGCGGCCACGTGAGGGCAGCCATGACCCGCGCGCATGCGCGCAAGGGCAACGCTGCACAGCGTCACAGCCCCTTTCCATGTGGCTGGCGCCCGGGCGCACGCGAGCATGAGCGCCGCGGCCGCCGCTTCCGCCACGCCGATGCGCCAGCGCAGCATGGCGGCACCGATGCCAGCCGCCGAGCTGAACGCGCCGACCACGCAGAAGGCGACGAGCGCAGCGGCGCGCCAGTTGCCCGTCACGATGTTGGCTGCCACGAACACCACTGCCAGCGCCAGGCCCAGGCCCGCCTGAAGCACGCATGCAACGTATGTGTCAGGCCAGACACGGCGGTTCCAAACGTCGTGCATGCGCTCGGGCGCCGGCGGTGAGCGGTGACACGTGTGCATGCAATTCGATGTGTATGGGCCGTCACTGTGGCAGCGCCCCCATGGGACGTGCAGGGATGGTGCGGGTGCTTGCTGTGGATGCATGCAGCCGACTGATGCGCACAATTGCACGGCTAGCTGGATGAGCGTGCACTGGGGTAGCGGGAGGAGTGTGGAAGAAGCAGGGAGGGCGCACGGCAAGGCCGCGCAGCACTGCCCTGGAGCCCTCGTAGGCGGTCCATGCGCCGGGCAGGGTCTGGAACGCGTTGTCGACGCCTGGGGGCGCGAGGCGGTTGAGCGCGCGCGCGAACGTCTCCCAGGCGTGCAGCACTGGCGCCGCCTGGCGGCCCCACGCTAATGGTTCCATGACGGGAGCAGCCACACTCCATGCCGTGGGTCATGGCCAGTGCTGCTTGAGCACTGCTGCGCGCGACCTACAACCAGATCACAGGCCTGTGCGCCGCACAGGCCTTGGCTGCACAAGCAGCAAACAGCCGCGCACGCTTCAAGCTGTTGGCATTATTCTTGTAGGCAGATCACAGCACTCTGTTGGGCGAGCTACACATTGGAGCAGCACCTGCGAATTTGGCAGCGCCAGCGGGAACGTCGCGTTGAAGGTCATCTGGATAAAGCGCAGGCTCACGCCACCAGCGGCGTCACGCATGATGCCTGCGCGCACAACAAGAGCGCCTCAGGGTGAAGTAGTGGCGGGGCCAGCATGCACGGCGTCTGTGGCCAGCAGCGCAGAGCGTGTACATGGCAGCATGGACGCAAGGCCCGCTTGATGTGCGCCCAGAACACACAGTTTTACGAGTAGCCCATGACAGGCACAGCCTGCCACACTTGCACCAGCGCGCTTGCAGAACACAGCTCGATCTACTGTCACCATGCAGCGCCAGAAATTGCATGGACTGGACAGCCCAGGCACATGGCCGAAGAGGAGGTGAGGGCTGGCAATGCACCAAGGTGCAGCGGGTACGTGGCCTGCGTGGCCGGCAGCGACGCGAACGCGAGCAGGCTGGCCAGGAACTGCGCGCGCGGCAGCGGCAGGCTGCCATTGTTGGCGGCCAGCCAGGCCGCCAGGCCCTCCATGAAGCACAGGCCCTCGTTCGGCCGCACGAGCTGCCCGCTCGCGCACGCGGGTGCGGCGCACGTCGCGGCGCGCGCCGCTGCGCAGACCTGCGCGCTGAGCCGGCAGTCTGAGGAGCTTGGCCGCATGACGCGCGCTTGAGACAGCACCCGCTTACCAGACAGCACGCAGTGCACCTCTGGGCATGTGGAGACAGAGCTTGAGACTGACTGAGTGCCTTACAGCCGTAGCTCGACAGCGCAACACGCGGCCAAGGAAACGAAGAACGCGGGGGGGCTGCAGACGGGAGTGCAGACATGCCTGCAACAGGAAGAGCTGCGCTTGGGCGCTGGAGGGGTCGAAGCTGCTGTCGAAGGCGAGCTGCCCAAGGTCTGCCGCATCCCACAGCACCTTGCTGCTCGTGTCCATACCTTGCAGGCCCCATATCAGCCGGACCTGCACAGCAGGCACTCGCAGAACTGTCAGGCAATCGCCTAAACACTCACATCACAGTGTGTTAACTTCACGCATGGCTGGTAGTCGCTCCATGCATGTTTGGTTGGGGCAGGATGAGGTCGTGCAAGTCCCTGCCCACCCAGTATGAGGGTCTCGTGTCTCCCTCGTGTGCCACTGTTGACCTCAGAGGAAGGTGCCACTGTAAGCCTCAGAGGAAAGGTGGCACATCAGGGCACATGGCTCAGTGCCTCGCCTGGGGCGCGTCGGCGCCGCCGATGGGCCGGAGGGGCCCGCCGGGCGATGCGGCCAGGTCGAGAGCGCGCTGGAACATGTGGTTGCGCGGCAGGCTGGGCACGGGCAGCTCGGGGGTGCGCAGCTGCCGCCGCGCACCAGTCAAGAGTGTAAAACACTGTGAGCGACATGTGCGAATGTGCTGGCACTGGCGGACAGACCAGCAGGGGCACTGGCAACATGCGTTTTGGCGAGGCTGACAGGCGGCAGGGCACGCAGCAGGGGGGCAAGCGAGCCCTAACCAGCGCCGCAGGCATCCTCTGCGATTGCATGCAAACTCATTGATTGTTGCGCGGCGCTAGCTCAGACATGTGGCAACTTTGGTGAAGGCTTTCTGGGAGCGCTGGCTCTGCTGGCGCTGCAAACAGCGTTCATGACGAGCTGAAGCACCTTGCTAAGCACCTCCGTACAGCGCTGCGCCTGCGCTGTCGCTTGAGGCGCGAGCGCCGTCGGGGGCGGCCGGGCACCTGGGTGAGCATGGCCACGCCGATGACCCAGATGCAGCAGAAGGAGGCCGCGATCAGGCGCGGCCGGCGCGCGAGCATGCCGAACCACGCGCCCGCAAACATCTTCTCCATGGGCCGCAGGTCGATGATGCCCTGCCGCCGCAGCTCGCCGCCGGCCGCGATGTTGACCGCGGTGACCCC
>JAABUX010009106.1_pt1 | contig 11310 bp, 14 predicted proteins | sample 5561851 | NCBI WGS metagenome assembly JAABUX01 (sample SAMN10711883, study PRJNA513361) | rock metagenome | isolation source: Antarctica rocks | place: Antarctica: Victoria Land, Richard Nunatak red sandstone | collected 2016-01-03 | reverse complement strand
GGCCGCGTCGCGGTAGCGCAGCTCCGGCCAGGGCGCCGGGGGGTTGCCGACAGGGTCCGCGCCAGGGTCTGCGGCGGCGCCCGCGCCGGGCGCCGGCGCCGCCCCGCCGTCGGCCTCCGCGCCGCCGGGGCCGGCGGCAGGCGGAGCGCAGGCGGCGCCGGGGCTGCCGCCGCCGCGCCGCGCCTGGGTATCAGCTGACGTGGCCGGCTCGCCCGCCGCTGTCACGCTCACGGCCGCTGCAGCCGCGGCGGGCGCAGGTGCGCTAGCCTGCAAGGTCGCGGCGCCGGCTGGACAGGCCGGGCCTGCTCCAGCAGCAGGGCTGGCAGTGGGGCCAGCGTGTCGGCCGGCTGGCGCCGTCTGCGCCCTGCTCACCAGCTGCGCCGCGCGCACGCTTGTGGCTGTGAGAGTGTGTCTGGCTGCAGGAGCGGATCTCCAGAGTGGCAACTTCCGCGCTCATGTGCATGCGGGGCGCGGCCGCAGGCGTGGCGCGCGCAAGCGCCATGCATGCAATTCATGAGTGTGCAAGCCCAACACAGAGTCCTACCTGCTCCCGTCCTGCACACACCCACCCCCCAACCCCAAGGAAAAGCAGGCAGCGCGGCGGCGCGCCTGGGCGGCGAGCGCGGCCGCGGCGGCGCGGTAGGGCCCGCCGTCCGCCTCCCAGGGCTCCACGGCCAGCACGCCGGCCAGACGCGGCGCGAGGCCGGCGTCCACGGCCGCGCGCGCCGCCGCCGCGTCGCCGGCGGTCAGCGTCGCGAGCGCGTCCACGAGCGCGCAGAAGTCGCGCAGCTGGAAGTCGCGCATGCGGCCCTGCGCGTGTGCTAGCTTCAGGCTCGCGCGCGCGCATGGGCCGCCCATGTCGGCCTTGCGCGGCTGACAAAAACACGAAGGGCGCCAGCAGGTGCGCGGCGCCTGGTTTGCACGCTCGGCGGCTGCCGCAATGCGGCCGGCGGCGGCTGCAGGCGCGCCAGTCAGCACGCAGCAGCTGCGCAGCTGGTGGGGCACGGGCCCTGCGTGCAGAGGTATCGCCGAGCCTTGCAGGCTCAAAGGGCTGTCCGCCACCGCTCAGCAGCCCATGTGCACCAATCAGAGACCGAGCGCCACAGCGGTTCAGGCAGGGGTCCCGCTGCAAGGTCTGCAAAACAGAGCGCTCCAGCTCCGAGCTCAAGCGCGCTGGTCCCTGCACCACCCACTGCACTCTCACTGCACCCCCACTCCCACCCCCCACGCTGGGGCAAGTCGGCGCGGGCCGCAGCGTGGCGAGCGCAGGGGCGCGTCGCCAGCGCCGCGCCCAGGGTGGCGACGGCCGCGGCCGCCGCGGCCGCGCGCTGCGCGCCGGGCACGCGCGACCAGCAGCCGCGGCGCTGCGCCAGCCGCAGCAGCAGCAGCACCGCCGCCGCCAGGCCGCCCGACCTGCGCGCCCCCAGCGCGCACCGCTGGACAGCGCGTTCCGGGGGCAGCGCTGCATGGTGTGAAGCGGCGGCAGCGCCGCCGCCGCCAGGCCGCCCGAGCGCCGCCGGCATACAGGCGGCACGTCATGCTGATGTGTGGATTTGCAAGAGGTGGGCTGGATGCTGGCCGTCAGCGCAGGTCTAGCTTATAAAAGACATGCACATAGAGAGGACGGGAGCGGGCTGCCGCACGGTCCGCGGCGGCCGCCCTCACGCGGCAGGCTGAACGCCGCCCACAGCGCTGAACGCACTCACAGAAGCGCCCCGCATGCATACCGCCGCCCGGCGGGCGGGCGCACTGCTGGGCGGGCGGGGCGCCTGCGCCGGCGCGGAGGCGGCGCGGGTCCCAGGCGAGCGCGCCGCCCGGCGCGGCGCCGGCGGCCAGGCTCGCCTGCAGCCCCGCCGCCAGCGCGCCCACACCGCCGCCGGCCGCAAACTGGCTCAGCAGGCGGTCGGCGTCCGCGCCGGCCGCGCGCGCGACCGCGCGGTGCAGCCGCGCGACCTGTGCCCCCGCCGGAGCTCTTTCGGACGGGTGAAAGCCACTATGTACAGCTGGCAGACGTACAGGCCCCTGTGCCGGAGCGTGCGATCAGCACTTGCCCCCACACGCCTGTCTGGCTGGACAAGGTATCAAGCTGCACTTGGGCGACACAGGCAGCACTGCTTGGTGCTGCGCATCAGCCACCCGTGCCCCCCAGGCAACCTTGTACGGCTGCAAGGCAAGCAGGAATTCACAATATACTGTTGCAAGGCCACGCCTGCTCCAGGATGGGGTTGGCCGGCACGGCTCCGCTGGCTCCGCTGGCAGGCACCGGCGCCAGCTCAAGCTGCCCCGGCGCGGGCAGCGGCGCATGCCCGGCCATACCTCAATACCAGCTGTGTGGCAATAGTAGAGTCTGATGACTAGCCTAGCCTACCAAGAAAGATCACGCATAACAATAACAAGATAGCACTCGGCTGACTTTGTGCTTTGTGCTGCACATCTCGAGCATTCAAATGGCAGGGTGAGATGCAGGGCCTGCTGGCAATAACAACCGACGTGCTGCTGGGGGCTCTCCAGGCAGCTATCACAAACAGCAGGTTTGTGTTGCATTTTACAGCCTGTTGCAGAACTGTGACTGCCGCTGGAAGCCTGGCTTGTGATTTCGGTTCACAGTCTACAGCGCACGATGGCGGAGGCAGCCGAGGTCGCCTCCCTGGACCGCGTCCTCACCCGGCTGGCGCTGACAGAGGAGGACAGCCTGGAAAAGGCGCGCAGGCGCTCCGCTCTCCGGTGCCTGTAAACGCTCAATCAACACTATGCTTGTGCAACGGTGACAGCACAAGCCAAACAGCGACTGCCAAGCGTGTGCTGACCTGCCCAGAACGGCGCATGCTGCTCGGTTGCTGCCTGGTGTGACTCACTCCCGCCAAGCTCCTGCCGGCAGGTGCTGAGCAAGCTGCTGCCCGTCGTCATCGATCAGCTCAAGTCCTCCCACCAGGCGACGCGTGCCAAGGTATGCGCTCGCGCAACATGATGCATTCCATGCTTTGCATGTCTTGGTGTCACCGCACCAGGATCTGCCGGGCCGCGCTGTAGCAGGCACGGCGGCAAAAGGCGGCCTGGGCGCCAGGTGCTGGAGATCCTGTCGCACGTGAACAAGCGTGTGCGCGGGCACGGCGAGATCAAGATGCCGCTGGATGCGCTGCTGGCGCAGTACGCTGCGCCCGGCGCCGCGCCGCTCGTGCGCAACTTTGCGCTCGTCTACCTGGAGATGGCCTACGAGCGCGTGTCGGAGGATGCCCGCCTGGCCGCGGTGCGCTCTATTAAGGACCTGTCCTGCAAAACCCCAGGGCCCAGCAGCTGCCTCCTGCCTGCTGTGCCACCACGTGGCTGGTCTGTACTGAAAAGAGCGCATGCGCACCGCACCTGCCTGTCGCGCGCTGTGCGGCGCCTGCATCTGGCAGAGCTGCGGGTGCAGAGAGTGCACGCTGTGGTCGCTCAGGTCGCGCGCCCAGGCTGGCCATGCGGGGACGCGGCGCCACTACACATGCTCAGGCCGTCCGGCGCTGCTGGCTGCGATCCTGGCGTGCTATTTCACGCCAGGCCGGCAGGCCATGCACGTCTGGCGCGTGCATCTGCAAGTGAGGCAGGCGCATGGCTGGCGTAAGGCTGTACGAGGGTGGCGCGCCGCGCCTGAGCCTGCCGCGGGCCAGGCCGGCCGGCCACGCGTGGCACAGTGCGAAGCCTGTGCGGCGCTCTGGCAGGTGCCCAAGCTGCTGGACGGCATCGCGGCGCGCACGCCGCAGCACCGCGAGCTGCTGCTGCGGCTGGCGGCGGCTGGGCTGCGCGCGTATGCGGTGCTGCCGCCCGCGCACCGCCTGGGCTCCGAGGCTGAGTTTGCAGCCCGGTGCGGCCTGATTCGTCCGGTTGTAGGGTTAAGGTTACGCAACCCTCACCGCCAGCGCACCGCCTGGGCCCCGAGGCTGGATTGCAGCCCGGTGCGGCCTGGTTTACTCCATATATAGGGACATGGCTGCGCAACACTCACCGCCCGCGCACCGCCTGGGCTCCGAGGCCCACCATGCAGCCCGGCCAGGCCTGGCTAGGCTCCTTGCTAGTGCATCACCTGCTCGTCGCTGTTAGCCCCACCATACCTCGCTTTCAACCCATCAGCCGCATGTGCCTCAGATGTGGGTGCTTACCTTTTGCTGTCCGGGCATGGCTCATGCTTTCCCTGCATGCGGCGTGTGCCGATGCGGCGAGTGCGCCTGCAGGCACCCGTTCCTGGCGGTCGACGCGGACCGCGAGGCATTCCTGGGCTTTGCGCTCAAGGTGCTGCTGTACCAGCCGCCGGCCACGCTGCTGCGCGCGGCGCCGGCGACGCCGCTCGACGCGCCCGCCGCAGGGGTGCGCCCCGCGCCACGCTGGCGCTCAAGCGCGCGGGGCTACCTTCCTGCGGAGTGCGGGCGGCGCATTGCCTAGCTGGGACAGCAGGCGCGCAGGGGCAAAGGAGCAGGCGGCCGGCTTGCTCTGAAGCGCGGCGTGAGTAGCGCGGCAAGTACCTCAGTTACCAGCATCTGAAGCTACATGTGCCTCAGCTCACCTGGCAGACAGACGCGAGCGTAGAACACACACGCGTCAATTATTATATGATGGTCTGGTTTGCGCAGGCGCTCAGGATGCAGAGCGGTGTGGTCGGCATGCTGCCGGGCGCGCGCGCGGCGCGGCCGGCGGCGGCGGGCGGCGGCGCGGCCGCGAGCGGCGCGCCGCCGCCGCTGACGCCGCCGGGGCTCGCGCCGGCGGACGTGGCGCGCGTGGAGGGCCGGGCGCCGCCCACAGGTGCGGTCCTGCGGACGATCTCCCGCGGGTTGGCGGTTGGCGTCTTTCTCTAGCGGTGCAGCGACTCCGGGGACGCACGCATGCCACGCATGTGCTATCTAGCGCTGGAGGCTAGGCAGATGCGTGCGCGCGGGGCAGCCTGCATGCCTGGTTGCCCCGGCGCCGCACCCAAATGACAAGGCGCAGGCACGCAAGCAGGGGCCTGCTAAGTTGTGACGTGGCGCGGGCGGCCTGGCGCCCATGGATGTGCTGCCGCCGCGGCCTACACGCCGCTCCGCCAGCGGCCGGTCCACATGTGTCATGTGTCTGGTCGGCCTGCCAGGGCACGTAAGCCGGCGCGCGTATGCAGCCATTTGCTGAACCCTAAGCCTAACCCCATCGCGCCAGGCGAGGAGCTGCAGGCGCGCAAGCTGGGCCTGCTCAACTTTACGGCCGCGGCGGGGCTGGCGCCCGCGGACTGCCTGCCGCTGTACCTGGCCGCCGCGGCCGACCCCACCGAGCCCGTGGCGCGCCGCGCCGAGGAGCTGCTGCGCAAGCGGTACGCGCGCACTGCGCCACCACGTGGGGGGTAGGGTTAGGGCGAGGGTCAGACCTACCCTACCCTGGGGGTGGGCCCTATGCGCTCCGATGCTGATGGCACGGGAGCTTCCAGGCCCGCGAGACCTGCGTAAGCATGCGCAGGCGCAGCATATTGGCGCTGCCCCACCGCGGCGCCGAGCGCCATGACACACTGGACACACTAGATGCTTAAGGGTCTGGGCCGCTGAATGTGCTCTAGCGCGCCCAGGTGCGCGCGCGTGCGCACTGCACCGCCGCGGCGCCGAGCGCATTGTCGGCTTGGAAACACTGGGAGCATCCAGCCTTGGGCCACTCAATACACGCAAAATGCGCAGGCCGCTCAATACACGCGCAGGTGCAGCATGGACGGCACGCGCCCGGCGGTGGACCTGGAGGACGCGGCCCTGGTCGGCCGCCTGTTCGCGCTGTTCCACGGCGCGCCCGAGGGCGGCGGCCCCGGCGCGCCGGAGGCCGAGCGGCCGACGCCGGCCGCGCCCGCGCTGCAGGCGCGGCTCATGGGCGTGTTCATGCGCAGCCTGGCCGCCGCCAACGCATTCCCCGCCGTCCTGCAGGCGCGCCCGCCGCGCCCGCCGCGCAGACCCGTACAGAAAAAAGGAAGAGCAGGTACAGTCCGGAGCTGGGCCTTTTTCACGTGCTGCAGATTGTATGTCAACAGGCGGCATGGCCCCATGTCTGGGCAGGCCCAAACAGCCCTGTGTCGCATGCGTGTGCCCAGTGAGTTCGAGCAACCCTTGCTTTTACGCAACTTCCTGCTGCCGATGCGGCTGTTTGCTGGTGCCAGCGACGTGTTACCTTGTTGTGACACTTCGTGACTATGATGAAATTCTGGGCGGGGGCGTCAACTCACGCGCATGAAGTTGTGAGACCGTGTCCACTCACGGCCTTCCACAACATCATCGGACACATCGTGCGGGGCGGTGCAGGCGGTGCTGGCGGGCGTGTATGGCGCGAGCGCATCGCTGCGGCTCAAGGCCAGCGGCATGGAGCTGGCGGTGTGGGTCCTCAAGCACGCGGCCGACGCGCGCCTGGTGCCCGCCGCGCCCGCCATCCTGGCCGCGCTGCTGCACCTGCTGGACGATGGCGCGCGCCCGTTCTATGAAAGTATTGGTGTTGTGATCATGTGTTGTGATCCTGTATTTGAAATTTTCGCTTCAATGATTGAAAATGTGGAGTGCATGGGTGCTTTTACTGACATGAATCCGGGGAACTGCAGATGCGACGCGCGGCAGCGACGCGGCAGCGGCCGGCCTGCGCGGCTTCACATACCAAGCGGTCGGGCAGCTGGCGGCGCGTGCGCCCAGCCTGCTGGCGGCCGACGCGGGCGTGGCCGCGCGCTTCTTCGCCGCGTTGGCCACCGAGCCGCCGGGCGTGCGCGCGGCGCTGCAGGAGGCGCTCGGCGCGCTGGCCGGCGCGTACGCAGGCTGTACCGGTGCGCCCAGCTCGCCGCGGTCGCCGAGCCCCGAGGGCGCTGGGCGCGAGCCAGGTTTATATGCGGGCTGCGCTGGCGCCCTGCTCGCTGCTATGTGGAAGTCAATCAGGGGCTGGGCGCGCTGGCTGGCGCGGGCCGCCCCGGAGCGCCATGCCTGCCGCCGTACATTGCACTGTCCAACTCAGGATCAGGATCATGGACAGGGTTAGGGTTAGGATATGGCGGATCCACTGAGGCCGCGCGCGCGCGCAGGCGACGCGGCAGAGCGCGTGGAGGCCCTGGTGCTGGCCGGCATCGGCAGCGGGCAGGAGGCGGTGCGGCTGGCGGCCGCGCAGTGGGCGGGCCGCCTCTGGCCGTTCGGCCACGTGCCCGCGCGCTACGTGTGCGTGCTGGCAGCCGGCGACGACAAGCTGGGCGTGCGCGAGGCCGGCGCCGCCGGGCTGCTGCCGCCCAAGCCCGCGCCGGGTGCGGCGCGCGCCGTCCCTGCACGGCTTGTAGCCGGACAAGCTTGCGGGCGTGTCCCTCGTTGTTGCGGCGCTGCTGCGCGAAGTGGCTGCTGCGATGCTGTGGGGCGCCCTTGGGCCGATCGCAAGTGCTTATGCTCTGTGTGCCTGATCCACGCCGCATCAAGCCCCAGCCTGTCTGGCAGCATGCCCAGGCGCTCCCAGGCCCGGCGGGTGGCGGGTGTGCGCTTTGCAGCCTGCAGCTGGCGGCCGGTGGGGTCGCGCAGCGCACGCCGCGCGCACCAGCGAGCATGCGCGGCGCCGGCGCAGGCGCTAAAGCGGAGACCGCCGGCGCCGCAAGCTACCCGGCGGCGGAGGCCGTCGTTGCCTTCCTGCGCGCGCGGCAGCCGCGCCTGGCCGCGCCAGCCGACGCCGGCAAGCCACTCGCGCTGCCGGCGCGCGCGTTTGTCGCGCTGGTCGCCTTCCTGCGGCGCTGCCGCGCGGCAGCAGCGGCGGCGGTGGCGAACGGCGGCGGCGGCGGCGGCGGCGGCGATGCGGACATGGCCGACCACGGGGGCCTGCCCCTGGAGTACCTGGGTGCGCATGCCTGCACCCGCGTGCAGACGCTCTGCACCCTAGTACGTGATCTGCGCGCGTGGTCGACACGCTCTGCCGGCCTCAGCGGCGCGTGCGGGTGCGGCCCCGGCCCGGGCAGCGCAGCGGCCGCGGCACGCGTCGCCGCAGAGCTCGCAGGCTTGGGCAAGCTTGGGCAGAGTGTGAGCGCCGCGCGCGAGCCGGGCCCGCTCAGGCGCGGCCGCGCGGGCAGGCCTGCTGGAGCACGCGCTGGTGCGCGACGGCACGAGCGAGCTGGCCGTGGCGGCGCTGGAGGCGCTGCTGGAGGAGGCGGGCGCCGCGCCGGGCGCGTTTGCGGCGCACTACCGCCCGCGCCTGGCCTGGCTGCAGGGCTTCCTGGGCCACGCGGACGCGGCCGGTGCGCGCGCGGCGCGCGGGGCTCTCAGTCTGTGCAGCGCGCTGTCGCCCGCGCCGGCCTGCCCCTGCCAATGCAGACACCGGGTCGGGCGCCGCAGCTCCGAGCTTACACGAGGGGCGGAGGAATGCAATGTGGCTCGTGCCTTTGCTTGGAGGTGTGCATCACATGCGCAGTCAGGTGCTACATGCATTGCTGGTTCCTGTGGGTGTCTACCAGGCTTCATCAGGGTTGCCCCTGAGATGCATTGAGCGCTGCAGAAGGGAGCTGGTCGGGCGGCTCCTGGAGCCTGGGGGAGTGCTGCTGGCACAGGGGTCACAGACGCGCACGCTGATCATGCCCGAGCATGCAGTCTGAGCCTGCCCGGCGCTGGGGCGGCAGCGCGCGAGCTGGCGGCGCAGCTGCTCGGCATCGCCGCGGCCGAGCTCGACGGCGCCGCGGCCGCCGCGCTGCTGGCCGAGCTCTGCGCCGCATTCGCGCCGCCTGGCGCTGGGCCGGGCGGCGACGCAGGCGCGCGCGCGCCCAAGCACAGGCGGTACGAGGACGTGGACGGCAGCCTGGCGGCCGCCGGGTATGTGCTGGCGCAGTGCGCGGCCGGTGCGCGGCTGGGCCCCGCGCGCCCGTGGCCAGCATGGCACACAGGCAGTTGTCAGCATGTGTGTTTGCTTTAAACATCATCTATGTGGCGAAGTTGGTGTGAGCTGGAATCGGGGGTCATGTGCTTTGGTGTGCGAGCAGCTGGCTGGCGGGAGAACTTCACAGCATATGCATGCACTGCAGCGAGCTGTCCTTGACGCAGGCTCAGCCCGCAACACGTGATGTTACAGAGACGGCCTGGTGCTTGATGCTGACTTGTGTGTAGGCGTGCGGCTGACTTCGCATGTGCATGGCAGGCCGGCCTGCAGCGCCGCCGGACAGCCTGGCGGCGGCCGCGGCCGCGCTGTGCGCCGCGCTGCGCAACAAGGACGCGACGCTCGCGGTCGCGGGCGCCGCCGCGCTGGGGCACGCCGGCCTGCGCGCGCCGCTGCCGCTGCCGCTCGGCGCGCCCCCGCGGCCTGATAAGATTGCCGCGGGTGGAGAAGCCCCGGATGCCCCGGCCAGCGCCGCCGAGGCCGCTGCCGGCCCCAGCGCCAACGGCGGCGCCGGCGCCAGTGATGCGCCGACTGCCATGGACACCGAGGGCGCCGCGGGGGCGGCGGCGGGCGCCGGCGCCCCGCCGGCCAAGGGCGCATCGCCGGGAGCGGCTGAGGCGGCCGGGCAGGCGGGGGGCGAGCCTGGTGCGGGCGCGGCGGCGGCGGCGGACGAGGCGGGCGGCGCCACGCGCCTGGGCGCCATGGCCGGCGCGGCGCGCCTCATGGCCGACAAGGAGCCCAAGGCGCGCCGGCTGTTCGTTTCTTTTATTTAGTAACTCGGGTGTCGAGGGCGGCACGCCCATGTGAACCCAATGCACATACATTGGGTGCCTCGATCGAAGCTGCTGTGTGCGCGGCAGCTGCTGCGCGCAGCAGCGCTGCCGGGCACACATGTCCACTTGAGCACCGCCGCATGCGTGCCGCTTGGTGCTGCCGCCCGCGCGCCGCCGGGCACAGCAAGGACATGGCGTTTCGTCCGTGTCGAGGCAGCTCCCGGGGCCACGCGCCGGGCAGGTGGCGGCGCGCGCGGCGACCGCGGCGGGGCACCTGTGCCTGGGCGACGGCGCACCGCCGCTGCTGGCCGCGGCCGCCGACGCGCTGCTGGGCACCGCGACCACGCGCGCCGAGCCGGTGCACTTTGCCGCGGGCGAGGCGCTGTGCTGCGTCTTCGGCGGCGCGCCCACTGCCCTGCTGCCGCCGGCAGCCTTCATGGAAGGCTGCCTGTTTGCCAGCAGCCTGACTGGGCTTGTGCCCGTCTGCTGGCGCACACGCGCCGCCTCCTGACCATGCCTCCACCTGTGACTTGTGGTCGTTTAGCCTATGGTGTAGGGTAAGGATGGGTAGCCTATGCATGTGTCGTCCTGACATACACACTACCGCCCCGGAGGTGCCGCTGGGTGGATGCTAGCATGACTTTTGCGGCCTGTCACACAGCAGGGCTGCGCGGCAGGCCTGGGGATCCGGCCCGAGGCGGTCCTGCACCGGCGCTTCCGCTCGCTCGCGGCGGAGCTGGAGGCGTCCCAGGGCCCCGACGCCGCGGCCGCCACGGACCCTGCGGAGCCCGGCCGGGCGCCTGCGGGCGGCGCGCCCGGCGGCGTGCCCATGCCCATGGCCACGGACGCCCTGGAGCCGCGGGCGCCAGAGCCGGGCTCGGGGCCCAGCGATACGGCGGCGGCCGCGCCCGCGAAGCGTGCCGCGCCGGCGAGCGAAGCGGCGCAGGCCGGGGGCGGGGACCTGGAGCGCGCGGCGGTGCAGCGGCGCATCCTAGACCACATCCTGGGCGAGTGCATCTACCACCCGCGCGCGGAGGTCGGCGCCCCGCTCACGCTCACCCTGCCGCTCTTCTTTATTCCATACTTTCGCTCAGCTGAGGCTGTGCACCACGCGCCACCAGCGCGGTCTGAGCTGAGCAGAGGCGCGGCCGCGCCCTGCGACACAAGCCGCTCCCCCCGACGCTGCAACAAAGCGCACGATGCTGTTCGCTAGAGCATCACTGTGGACCCCTCGTCAGCGGCTCCGCTACCTGGGTCCAGCACGCTTCTGCCTCTCAGCGCTCGCCATTGGCCAGTTGTGTAATACCTTCAGGCAAGCCTTGCCTGCTTTACAATCTGTCCAAGTGTGAGCAACAGATGCTGCTGTTCGGCAATTGCGACAGCCGCGCAGGTGCGCACGGCGGGCTGCATCTGGCTCGTCGCGCTGGCGAGCTTCGCGGGCGCCGCGCCGGCGCTGCGCGCGCGCCTGGGCGAGCTGCAGGAGGCCTTCTCGACGCTGCTGGGCGACCCGAGCGAGACGGCGCAGGAGATGGCCTCGCGCGGCCTCAGCCTGGTGTACCGCCTGGGCGACGACGCCGGCCGCGCGCAGCTGCTGTCCTCGCTCATGGGCACGCTGCAGGGTGCGGCGCCGGGGCATGCCTGCGCATGCCTGGGTGCATGCCTGGGCGGCCATCCTGTTGACATTTGACGCGCT
>JAABUX010009105.1_pt1 | contig 11310 bp, 8 predicted proteins | sample 5561851 | NCBI WGS metagenome assembly JAABUX01 (sample SAMN10711883, study PRJNA513361) | rock metagenome | isolation source: Antarctica rocks | place: Antarctica: Victoria Land, Richard Nunatak red sandstone | collected 2016-01-03 | reverse complement strand
TGGGGCGGGCGTTGATGACCGTCGTCGCGGTGGCCGAGGCCGCTGAAGTTGGGGCGACGGTCGGCTCGATCCGAAGTCGAGAGGCAAGCGCGGGTCGCGGTTCGGGGTTGGTCCGCGTTGGGATGAGCGGCGACGAGATGATGGGCGACGATGTCGCATTCGCGGAAGCGGATGGGGCGGAGACCCGCGCCGGTGGCGGCGCCACTCCCGCCGACCCGTTGGCGGGCAGGGTGCCCGGGACGATGCTGGACGCGGCCCAGATCGACTCGAGGTTCGTGACGGACGGGTTGAGGGGGCGACGCTTCCGGGGGGGACGCATGGTCGTCGACTCTCGTTGTCGCGGATTGGAACAGGACGAGTGGAGCTTCGTTCGAGCGCGAAGCCGGCTCGGAGGATCAAGCCGATGGAAAGTGATGAGGGCAGCTTATGGTGGGCGGTCGGGGGGCGTCAATCAAAAAATGCCGAAGTTAGCAATAAACGATCCGACCCGCGATCGGGCCTTCGCCTTGTCGCCCGGAGGTGGGCCAAGGATAATGGACGGCGTGGTTGTTGGCCGGGCTTCGGCTTTCAGGCTTGTCCTTCGTTTTCCAGGACCCTCCGACGTGTCGACCGCTTCGCTCAGCCGCGCCGAACCCTCCTCGAAGCTCGCCAGGCCGGAGCTTCTGGCCCCGGCGGGGGACCGGACTTGCTTGATCGCGGCCGTCGAGAACGGCGCCGACGCGGTTTACTTCGGGGTCCAGGGGCACAACGCCAGGGCCAGGGCGGCGAACTTCGAACTCGACGACTTGCCCGAGGTCATGGACCTGCTCCACCGCCGGGGGGTCAAGGGGTACGTCACGCTCAACACGTTGGCGTTCTCGCGCGAGTTGCCCGGGTTGGAAACGACGATCCGGGCGATCGCCAGGGCGGGGGTCGATGCCGTGATCGTCCAGGACGTGGGATTGGCCCGGTTGATCCGGGCCGTTACCCCGGATCTGGAGATCCACGCTTCGACCCAGATGTCGATCACCGAGGCCGATGGCGTCCGGCTGGCCGCCGACTTGGGATGCTCTCGGGTGATCCTCGCCCGCGAACTTTCGCTCAAGGAGATCGCCAAGGTCCGCGAAACCGCCATGCTCCCCGTCGAGGTGTTCGTCCACGGGGCGCTCTGCGTGGCCTACTCGGGGCAGTGCTTGACCAGCGAGGCCCTCGGCGGTCGGTCGGCGAACCGGGGTGAATGCGCCCAGGCGTGCCGGCTCCCTTACGAGATCGTCTGCGACGGCGAAGTTCATGACCTCGGCGCCATCCAATATCTCCTCAGCCCCCAAGACCTGGCGGCGTTCGACCTGATCCCCGAGTTGGTCAAGATCGGCGTCGCCAGCCTCAAGATCGAAGGGCGGTTGAAGACCCCCGAGTATGTCGCCAACATCACCCGGAACTACCGCGCCGCGATCGACTCCGCCATGCTCGGCCAGGCCGGGGCGATCGGCCCCGACGCCGTCCGCGAGATGGAGTTGTCGTTCTCCAGGGGGTTCAGCCACGGCTTCTTCGACGGCAACAACCACAAGGTCCTGGTCCGGGGCGACTACGCCAAGAAACGAGGGGTGTTCGTCGGGGTGGTCGAGTCGGTCGTTGTCGGGCGGATTCGCTTGAACCTGTCCGCCCCCGTCAAGCCGGGCGATGGGTTGGTTTTGGATGAGGTCGAGGCGACCGGAGCACCCGAGCAAGGCGGGCGACTCTACGAGGTGCTCCGGGTTTCCGCTTCAAACAATCGCTCGGGTCGGATTCCTTCCGCGACCGTCGGTCCCGAAGGTCTGGGCGCCGGGAAGGCCGACCTCGGATTTGGTCGACGCGACCTCGACATCCGCCTGGTCCAGCCCGGCCAACGGGTCTGGAAGACCGACGACCCCGAGTTGACCCGCCGCCTCCGGCAAACCTTCGAAGGCCCGTCGCGCCGCAAGGTGAAAGTCGAGGTCAAGGTTCGCGCCGTTGTTGACCAGCCGATCGAGATCAAAGCCTGGGCGAGCAACGGGGCCGAAGCGGCAGTGATTGGTGACCAGCCCCTGGCGGTTGCGACGAATCAGCCCGCGAATGTTGCCTCGCTCCGCGAGCAGGTCGACCGGTTCGGCGGGACGATCTACGAGCTGGCGGGGTTTGGGGCCGAGGTCGAGGGGGGACCGCTGGTCCCTCGGAGCGTGCTCAACGGGTTGCGGCGGGATCTGGTCGCGGCGCTCGATCGCGCCGAGATCGCGCCGGTTCGCCAGGTCGCCGAGGGGCCGGTGTTGCCCTCGCTCCGGCCAGGTTTGCCCGCCTTGGACGCCGCTATTTCTTCGACTTCGCCCGAGTTGACCGTGCTCTGCCGGACGGTCGGGCAGATCGAGGCCGCCGTCGCGTTCGGGTCGAAGACGATCTACGCCGACTTCCAGGACATCAAGGAATATGGCGCGGCGGTGGCGGCGGCTCGGGCCGAGGCCGGGGTGGAGGTCTACCTGGCGACGCCTCGAATCCAGAAGCCGGGCGAAGGCAACATCTACCGCTACCTGGCCCGCCAGGAGGCCGACGGCTTGCTCGCCCGGAATGCGGGCGGGATCGCGTATTGCTCCGAGCAGGCCATCCCATTCGTGGCCGACTTCTCGGTGAACGCGGCGAACGAGCTGGCGGTCGACTTCTTCAAGGGGCGAGGGGCGCGCCGGGTCACCGCGTCCTACGACCTCAGCTTCGACCAGTTGGACGACTTGCTCCAGGCCGTCCCGACCGGCTGGCTCGAGGTGGTGATCCACCAGCAGATTCCCATGTTCCACATGGAGCACTGCGTCTTCTGCGCCTTCCTGTCCCCCGGGACCGACAAGACCAACTGCGGCCGACCGTGCGACCACCACGACGTCAAGCTCCGCGACCGGGTCGGGATGGAACACCCGCTCAAGGCCGACGTCGGCTGTCGGAACACCTTGTACAACGCCGTCCCCCAGACCGCCGCCGAGTACCTCCCCCGCCTCATCGCCCGGGGGACCACCCACCTCCGCGTCGAGTTCCTCGACGACACCCCCGCCAACGTCGCCCGAACCTTGACCTTGTACACCGAAGCGATCCAGGACCGACGCGACCCGAGGTCGCTCTGGCGCGACCTCAAGGCCACGGGCAAATACGGCGTGACCCGGGGGGCGCTGGCGGTCTTAAACTGAACGAGGCGTATGTTTTCCGGCGACACCGAGTTTGTCGTCGCCTCGACGGACGAGGGGATCTTCCTCAAGCCGATCCGGTTCGCGTCGTCGAGGCAGGTGGAAGCGTTGACGCCGAAGATCATGAAGGCCCACTCGGAGACGCTCCAGAAGTTGGCGCTTATGAACCCGACATTCCTCAACGGTGGATCACGTCCTCTGGCTCCAGAAACAGCAACTCTCCCAGGATGTCGGGCTGGCCGGGGTCCGGGATTGGAACCTCCTGGAATCGGCCGCGATGCGGGCGATGGCGACGTTCGACGGGATCTACCTCCACGAAGACCTCTTCTTCATGGCCGCCGCTTACCTGTTTCACCTCGTCAAGAACCACGCTTTCATCGACGCGAACAAGCGAGCCGGGCTGGTGGCGGCGTTGTTGTTCCTGGAAATCAATGGGTTGGTCGTCGCCGACCCGGACCAAATCCTCTACGATACGACGATCGCCGTGGCCGAGGGGAAGCTCGGCAAGGCGGAGTTGGCCGAGGTTTTCCGACGCCTGGCGGTCGCGTCGCCGGTTGACCCCGGGTCGGCTGGTCGTTGAGAAGGGGCGTTGGTCGATGAAGCGAGTGGCGGTGGGGTTGCTGGGCCTGGGGACGGTGGGTTCGGGCGTGGCCCGGTTGCTTGTCGAGCAGGGGGACCGCGTGGCCCGACGCGCCGGGCGTCGGGTCGAGGTCAAGTGGGTCGCCGTGCGCGACCCGGGGCGCGCCCGAGACTGCTCGATCCCCCGAGACCGGATCGTCGACGACCCCCGGGTGATCCTCGACGACCCCGACGTGGCCGTGGTGATCGAGGTGATGGGCGGGATCGAGCCGGCGTTCGATTGGATCTGCCAAGCCCTGGCGAGCGGCAAGGATGTGGTCACGGCGAACAAGGCGCTCCTGGCCGAGCGAGGGGCCGAGGTTTTCGCCGAGGCCAGGAAACTCGGGCGGGCGATCGCGTTCGAGGCCGCCGTCGGGGGCGGCATCCCGATCGTCCAGGCCCTGGCCGTCGGCCTGGCGGCGAACCAGGTCGAGTCGATCGCCGCGATCGTCAACGGGACGTGCAACTTCATCCTCACCGCGATGGGCCGCGACGGACTGCCCTACGACCAGGCTTTGGCCCAGGCCCAGAAGCTCGGCTACGCCGAGGCCGACCCGACCTTGGACGTCGACGGGACCGACACCGCGCACAAGCTCGCGGTCATGGCCCAACTGGCGTTCGGGGCGAACGTCACCATGCTGGATATCGCCCGGGAGGGGATCGACCGCCTCCAGCCCGCCGACCTCGCCTATGCCGCCGAGCTTGGCTACGTCGTCAAGCTGCTCGCGCTGGCCGACCTGACCCGGCACGGCTTGCGGCTCCGCGTCGGCCCGACCTTGGTCCGAAAAGGGACCCCCCTGGCCGACGTCCAGGGGCCTTACAACGCCGTCCGGGTCGTCGGCGACGCGGTGGGCGACACCTTGTTCTACGGTCGAGGCGCCGGTGCGATGCCGACCGCCTCGGCCATCGTCGGCGACCTGATCGACGTCTTGGTTGGTCGCGCCGCCCTGACCGCGAAGGCGCTCGACCTGTGGTCGGGTTCGACCCCCGCCCCCCGGCTCGCCCCGAGCGACCAAGTCCGGAGCCGTTATTACCTCCGGTTCTCGATCGCCGACCGCCCCGGCGTGATCGCGGCGATCACCAAGGTCCTCGGCGACCACGGGATCAGCATCGCCAGCCTGATCCAGCACGACCCCGGCGACGACGCCACGCCATCGACCCCGGTCCCGCTCGTGATGATGACCCACCTCGCCGTCGACGCCCACCTCCGCGCCGCCGTCGCCGAGATCGACCGCTTGGACGTCGTCCGCCCCCCCACGGTTTGCCTGGGGGTCGAAGAGTAGCGACTTTTCCCATCACCCCAGCCGGAGTTTCCCGATGAATCGTCGAGAATTCTCCGCCGCGGTTTCATCCCTCGCGGCCCTGGCGACGGGTCAGCCCCTCTCCGGCGCCAAGCCCGACGATCCGGCGGCGCGGCTCGACCGCTCCGGCGACCCGTTGCCGCCCCATGCCCTGGCGAGGCTGGGGACGGCCCGGTACTGGGATGTCATGGGCATCCGGGCGATGGCGATCTCGCCCGATGGTCGGCTGATCGCCACGGTCGATTTCGAATCAACCATCACGCCCTGGGACCCGTCGACCGGCAAGGTGGTCCGCAGGCTCGGCCGGAGGTCGGTGAAAGACGATGGCGGCTTCCATGCGAGTCCTTACCTGGCCTTCACGCCCGACGGCGCGACCCTGGCGGTCTCCTGGAGCATCGAGCGCCGCGACCTGGCCAAAGACCAGAACTTTCCCGCGCTCGGCGGTGTCGGCATACCCATCAACGGGGTCGCCGGCTTGCCCGACGGCGCGACCCCGGTTGACTCCCGCAACGAGGGGATCATCGAGCGCCGGGACCTGGCCACGGACCAGACGTTGCCCACGCTCGGCGGCCACGGCGAATACATCAACGGGATCGCCTACTCGGGCGACGGCAAGACGTTGGCCTCGTGCGACTCGGACGGCCTGATCCTCCTCCGGGACGCCACCACCGGCCAGGTCCTCCACAGGATCGAAGCCAAGGACGCGCCGCCCAGGGGGGGCGATCACCTGATCGGGATCGCCTTGTCAAACGACGGGTCGCGGCTGGTCGCCTGCGGTTATCATGACGTCCCGATCACGCTCTGGGATACGGTTAGTGGCAGGCGGCTCCGGAGCTTCATGCCTCCCCGCTATCGCTTGATGTTCCGCGACGCGGTGGCGATCTCGCCCGACGGCAAGACGGTCGCCGTGGGCGGCGCGTACGAGGTCGGGATCTTCGACGCCAACTCGGGCCAGTTCCGATTCTTGCTGAGGCCGAAGGAGAACCCGGCGATCGGCCCCGAGGACGTGGACTACAAGACTTACGCTCGGGTCAAGGCGATGGCGTTTTCGCCAGATGGAAAGACCCTGGCCTCGACGAGTGCCAACGACGCGGTCCGACTCTGGAATTTGGTCGAGCCGGACAACTTGAGACCGGGCGAGGACTCGGGGTGGGGCCCGGTGAAGGTTGCCGACGAACGGGTTCGGTTCGACTGGCCCGAAGCTCGCCCTTCGGGCGTTGCCTTCAGCCCCGACGGGAAATGGCTGGCTTCGACATCGGGGACGGGGACGATCCGGATCTGGGACCTTCCTGAGGCTAAGGAGCGGACCCGGGCCGAGGGGCACCGCTCGGAGGTGCTCGCCCTGGCCTTTGCGCCCGATGGCCAAACCCTCGTCTCGGTGGGGGGTAACATCGTTTGCGTGTCGAACCCCGAGACCGGCGAAATGCTCGGGCGTCGGCCACTCCTCCCGCCGATCTCCGAGGCATGGGCGCTCTCGCCGGATGGCCGGACCCTGGCACTCCGACCACGCTGGAGCGAGCGGCGGGTCGACATCGTCGACGTCGCCTCGGGCGCGGTGGTCCGGCGGATCGACCGGATGACTCGGACGACCGGGGTCATCACGCCTTTCTTCTCCGCCGACGGCAAGACTTTGCTTGTCCAGGAGAACTGCTCGGAGCTTATCGCGGAAGGGGAGGATGTACAAACCTGGTTCGCACTCTTCGACCCGGCCACCGGGGCCGAACTCCGGCGGTTTCGGCCCAAGGAGGGCGACTACCCCGACCAACTCCTCCTCGCCCCGGGCGGGCGGACCTTGGCGAGCTTCGGATTCGCCGGGCTGTTCCTCTACGACGTCGCATCGGGCCAGCTTCGTTATCGGATCGAATTGCCGGACAAGGAACAATACCGGATGACCTTGAACTTCCGGGCCGTCGCCTTCTCGCCCGACGGGGCCTTGTTGGGGACGACGGACGAAGGCGGGTCGCTCCGGCTCTGGGATGTGGTCGAGGGCAAGGATATCGGCTTGTTCTCGGCGAAGTTGGCCAGAGACGGTACCTCGATCGCCTACGCCTCGAATGGCAAAATGATCGCAACCGGGTCGAGTGTGGGGCGTGAAGGCAACGCGGTCGTCCAGCTCTGGGAGGTCGCCTCGGGACGCGAGTTGACGCGGTTCGAGGGCCACCAGGGCTGGATCTCCGCCCTCGCCTTCTCGCCCGATGGTCGTCGGCTGGCTTCGGGGTCCGGGGATACCACCGTTATGGTCTGGGACGTATCGCCCTGGCGTTGATCCGCCGGCGGAGACGGAGACGGAGTGATCTGGACGCCCTGAATTCGGCTTGCGTTGCTCGTTGGCGAAGACTAGGCTTGCTGGATCAGTCAACCGCGGCGACGGGCGACAGGCTCGGCGCCGCGGTCTTGTTGCTCTTGGGGTTTCGCAAGGTCGGTCAACTCTCATTCGAAGATTGGCCATCACCTCGAAAAGCCTTTTCACCCCGTCACGTCCGTCGACAGTCCGACTCTGGGAGTCGCAAGGCATGATCGCAGACCGAATCCCGATGTCGAAAGAAGGCTACGATAAGCTGAAGAACCAGCTTGATACCATGAACAACGAGGAGATGCCCAAGATCGCCGAGGCGATCGCCGAGGCCCGAGCGTTCGGCGACCTCTCCGAGAACGCCGAGTACGACGCCGCCCGCGAGGCCCAGGGGATGCTCCAGGCCCGGATTAACGAACTCCAAGACAAGCTCGCCCGCGCGCTGATCGTGGATCGGTCGACGTTGCCGACCGACCGCGTGGTGTTCGGTTCCCGGGTCACGGTCCTGGATCTCGACATGAAGGACGAGGAAGACTTCATCCTCGTCGGTCCCGGCGAGGAAGACTACGACCAGAACAAGATCCTCATGACCAGCCCGATCGGCCTCGCCCTGGTCGGCAAGCAGATCGGCGACGAGGTGACGGTGCCGATCCCGCGAGGAACGCTCAAGCTTCGCGTCGTGAAGATCGCGTTCGACGATTGATGGATCGATCAGGCGCCCAGCACCCGCCACCCGGACCATGACGGGGGCGGGGGGGCGTGCAAGGTCATCGGGCTTCGCCGGATCGGGTGCTCGACCGCCAAGGTCCGGGCATGAAGGGCGATCCCCCGGTCGAACGGAGTCGTCGACCCGTAGGTCGCGTCGCCGACGATCGGCCAACCCCTCGAAGCGGCTTGGGCCCTGAGTTGGTGGGTCCGGCCGGTCTCGGGGCGAAGCTTCAGCCAGAGGAGCCGATCACCCGAGGGCGAAACCGGCTCGGGATCGCCGACCTCGACTCGGGTGATCGCCTGGACCGCGCCTGGTGTCCCGGGCGGGACGACTTGGGCCTGCCCCGAGCGATCGGGGCCGAGCAACCAGTCGTCCCAGACTTCGCCCGTTTGAGGGATGCCGTTTGCCCCGAGCTCGACGATCGCCCAGTATTCCTTGCGAGCCAGGCGACCGGCGAACTGCTCGGCCCAGCGGTGCGCGGCCTTGGGTGTCTTGGCCCAGAGGATCACGCCCGAGACCGGGCGGTCGAGCCGGTGGACGGTCCCGAGGTAGACCGAAGCCGGGTCGTCGGGGCGGAGGTGGAGGCGGATCGAGCCTTCCAGGGTCGGCTGATCGTCGCCCGACCGCGCCGGCTGGGTCAACAATCCGGCGGGTTTATTGACGGCCAGGCCATAAGGATCTTCCCAGAGGACGTCCAGAGGTCCCATCGAGAACGCCCCCTCTGGGCCCGGGCCGTCAAGTTGATTTTCGACCCGATCCGGATCAGTTGGGGCTGGGGAAGTCGTTGGCCTGGCCCATCCGCCCCGGGGAATCCATCGCCGGGACGACCGCCTGGCTCGACGGCGGCGCGATCTCGGGTCTAGGCTCGGCGTCGGGCGGCAGGGTGGTCGGCGCGGGAGCAGGCGCGGGCGACGCCGGGTCGGGCTTCGGTTCGCCGCTCGGGGCGGGCATCGACGAGGAATCGGTGGGCAAGACCATGTTGTCGGCCCGGCTCGGGTCGCTCCGACCGCTGGTCCCGGGCGGGCCGAACGCTCCACCGGCACCGCCGAGGATCGGCGCGACGTTGGGGCGATTCCCGCCCGATCCGATCCCCTGGCCGAGTTTGTTCGCGCCCGGGCTGTCGGGCATCAAGTTCGTGACCGCCGCGCCGTCGACCGGGTGGCCGGCGGAACTGAAGTCGATCGCGGGGCGTTGGCGGCCGTCCTTGGCGTAAGGCCGACCGGGGGGGACCTCCGGGCGGGTCATCTTGCAGCCCGAAGCGGTCAAGAGGAGGCCGAAACCACCAAAGGCGAGCGAGCGAGTAAGCCGATCCATCGGCGAGCACCTCATCATTTCAAGGTCCACACCTCCGGCAACCTCGCGAGGGCGTCGAAGCCCCTCGAAGCGCCCAAGGTGACTTGGTGCCTGAGCCGGTGATGCGGTTGGCGGCGAAGCGGGCAGGATCATAAGGGGGGCACCGGACGGCGTCGGAGGGGTGAACGCCCCTCCGACGCGCCGCATCGTACCCGAAGATCGTCTTCGGTCAACATCGATCCCGGTTGCGGACAACCGCGAACTTTGCCTTGATTTCCTGAAATAGACCGGATCGACTGGCTTCGAAGCCCGTCGGGCCGATCAGGCTTTTTTGGCCGAGTCGTAGAGTCGGTTGACCTCGTCCCAGTTGATCAGGTTCCAGAACGCCGCGATGTACTCGGGGCGACGGTTTTGGTACTTGAGGTAGTAGGCATGCTCCCAGACGTCGAGGCCGAGCAGGGGGGTCTGCCCTTCGGCGTAGGGGCTGTCCTGGTTCGGGTATGACGTGACGCCGAGCTTGCCATCCTTGCCGAGGACGAGCCAAGCCCAACCCGAGCCGAACCGGGTGGTCGCCGCCTTGTTGAACGCTTCTTTGAACGCGGCGTAACCGCCCAGCTCCGAGTCGATGGCCGAGGCGATCGCGCCGGTAGGCTCGCCGCCGCCGCCCGGCTTGAGCAGCTTCCAGAACATCGAGTGGTTGGCGTGACCGCCGCCGTTGTTCCTGACCGCCGTCCGGGCCGCTTCGGGCACCGAGGAAAGTTCTTCGAGCAGTTGCTCGATCGGCTTTCCTTGGAACTCGGGGTGATCCTTCAAGGCGTTGTTCAGGTTGGTGACGTAGGTCGCGTGGTGCTTGTCGTGGTGGATCTCCATCGTCTTGGCGTCGATGTGGGGTTCCAGGGCGGCGAAGTCGTAGGGGAGCGGCGGCAACGTGTACTCGGCCATGATGGTTCCTCGGTGATCTGGTTCGAGCAAGCCTCGGGCGCGACCGAAAATCGCCCAGCGCCCGTCTACGTGTTGGCAACGATCAAAATACCACGCCGACCCGGCTCACAATACTTCGAGGCGACCGTTCGGGTCGCTCGCCGAAGGATCGGGGTGTGGCTTTCGAAATCTGGAGATTCTTCGAGATTAAGAATCGCAAATCTCAGGATTGCAGATCGCAACAGATTGAAGAATCACACTTTCCGAGTTTTTTGCGATTTGCGATCCTGCGATTTGCAATCCGAATCTCTAGATTCAAAAGCTATACCCGAAGGATCGCGTGCCGGGTCGGCTTGATCAAACGTCTCGGGTCGAACGGTTCGACCTACCCATCTGAACCTTTCGAGGAGGCTGTCAGGCCGGGTCGACCGGATCGCTTTTTCGGATCGCGGCTTTCACGTCGGGGACCGCGCCTGGGCCGCTGGGCGGTCCAACCGGCTGGCTGGTCACGCCCTTGGCGTCGGCCTCGGCACCGGCGGGGCTGCCGAAGGCGCCGGGGACGGGGGGATTCGGGGCCGCTTCATCATCGTAGGATCGACCGTCACCCCCTCGGGCCAGGTCTCGGGGGTCGTCGCTGGGTTGCCCACCCATCCCCATGGCCCCTTGGCCGGAACTGGTATTCTTGGCGTTCTTCTCGTGGTGCGAGTAGCTATTCGGCATGGCTTGAGGTCCTTCCGGGTGAAGTCGATCGGGCGGAATGGTTGGCCGCGACGTTCCGCGACCAACGTGATCCGTTCGACGATGGCTGGACCAGAGGGCAAGGCTCGTGCCACGCGGGTTTGTTTTCAACCGGGATCAGTCGGCGCGGGTGTAGCTTTCGATTCTGGAGACTCCCTGGGATCAAGAATTGCAGATTGCAGGATCGCAAATCGCAAAAGATCGAGGGATCTTGGTTTCTGGGTTCTTTGCGATTTGCGATCCTGCAATCTGTGATCTCCGGGTTCGAAAGCTACACCC
>JAABUX010009104.1_pt1 | contig 11311 bp, 9 predicted proteins | sample 5561851 | NCBI WGS metagenome assembly JAABUX01 (sample SAMN10711883, study PRJNA513361) | rock metagenome | isolation source: Antarctica rocks | place: Antarctica: Victoria Land, Richard Nunatak red sandstone | collected 2016-01-03 | reverse complement strand
CCCCGGCCGAGTTGGGTGCCCGCCACCGCGTGCGCAAGCGCGATGTCAGCTTCGGCCCGCGCAGCCGCGCGGGCATCGCGGCGTGGGACATCTTCGGCACGATCACGCAGACGGCGGCCAAACTTGGCGTCAACGTCGCCCACTATCTGCATGACCGCCTCTCCGGCACCTACCAGATGCCCTCCCTGGCTGCCCTCATCACACAACGGGTGGCCGAAGCCCACTTTAACTCCGCGGCTGCCCTCGCCGCCTAGTCCCCGACTTTTCAGCAAGATACATAATTGTCTCGGTCGATGAGGCCAGCCAGGCCACAACAATATCATCAGCCATCAAGCTCAAACCATGAGCCGTGAGCCGATCAAGACCTCTGACAATATTGAAAGGATTAGTAGTTTGCCACAAGATGTGCTCAATAAGGTTCCGTTGGGGCCTGCTGAGATGGATGAAAAGCCTTCGGTAGGCGCTCCGCTACCCACCCAGAATACGGCCGCGCGACGGTTTCCATGCCGAAACGAGAGCTTGATTAGGCCGAAGCGCTCGTCTTATCCGATGATCTTTCGGCCAAAATGCGCCATCTCAGCAGGCCCCAACGGAACCGACGTCGATGACCTGGCCCTATAAGCGGCCAACTGGGGTACCCGCCCCGGCCGCAGCGTCCCACGGCTCAGTCGATTGTTCTGTCGATGCGTCGGGCGCCTGTGCCACGATCTCCCGCCGGAATCCCCGGCGCCCTGCGACAGTGTAGACGGCGGCCGCGCCGATGATGACCAGTCCCTGAATGAGGCCCTGATAGTTTGCCCCCAAATTCAGGATGTTGAACCCGTTCGAGAGGGTGAAAAGGATCAACGCGCCGATCACGGACTTGACGACGCTTCCCGCCCCACCGAATAGCGACGTGCCACCCAAGATGGCCGATGCGAGGACGACGAGTTCGGTCCCCGTGAGCGCGTTCGGATTGATCGCCCCGAAGCGGCCGGCATATAGGATGCCGATGAATGCGGCCGCCAGCCCGCTCAGGACGAACGGCACGATCTTGTAGCGTGCGACATTGATGCCCGAGAGGCGGGCTGCCTCGGCATTCCCTCCCACCGCATACAGGCGGCGCCCGACGACAGTGAAACGCAGGACCGCCCATGCGATCACCATGATAACGACGAGGAAATACACGGGCATCGTCAGCGACCAGGATGTCGCGAATAGCGCGCCCCCACCGATGGCGAGGAGGAGCCCGACGCCGACAAGCGCGCCGTCCCAGATGCTAAGCTGGCGCCTACCTTGGCGCCCACGACGCACGCCGAACACTTCGACAGCCACAAGGATGACACCGGCGACGACGGCCGTAACGCGTAGGTTCAAGGCCGGTCCGGGGCCCGCGAGGCCGTTTAACGCCGTGCTTTGCGCCTCGACCGACTGCGCATTGGTGAGGATCAAGACCAGCCCGCGCACAGCCGTCAGCGACCCTAGCGTAACGATGAACGCGTTGATCCCGACGACTTGGACCAAGATGCCATTCACCAGGCCCAATACAATACCGGATGCAAGCCCAAGGAGGATGGCTACGATCACGCCGTGCGCATCAAGGACACTGAGTGCGAGGCCGCCGGAGAGCGCGGCGATCGAGCCGATGGAGAGGTCGAAATTGCCGCTGATCAGTGTGATGGTCATGAAGATGGCGAGGATGCCGTACAGGGAGCTCTGATCCAGCACGTTCGCCATATTGATCAAGCCCAGGTAATCCGTTCGCCCATTGGCTGCGGCGAGGATCGCGACGACCGCGACGATGAGCACGAACGCGTACACCACGCCTGCGTTCTGGAGCCGGAAGGGCTCCAAATCCAGGCGGCGTGCGCCCTGTTTGACCGGCGCCGTTATTTCCTTCGATGTTGTCACTGCGCTACCCCTGTTTCTGTCGCGAGTCCACCGGCCAAGGCCACCAATTCGTGCTCGGATGTCGTGTTCGCCGATCGTTCAGCGATGATGCGGCCCTGACGGACGACGAGGATACGCTGCGCTATGGCTATGAGCTCATCGAACTCCGAGGATACGACGACAATCGCTCGTCCGGCGCGCGCGAACCCGCGCACGAGCTCGCGTATGTCCGCCTTCGTTCCCACGTCGACCCCGACAGTTGGTTCGTCCAGCAGGAACACGCTCGCGTCGCTATAGATCCACTTGGCGAAGACGACCTTCTGCGCGTTGCCGCCGCTTAGGGCCCCGACCACAGTACTTGTTGAGGGCGTTACGATGCGCAGGTCGATGATAGCCTGCTCCGCCCGTCGCTGTTCTCGCGCGCGCAGGGGGAAAACGTCTAGGCGCGAGAGCGCGGATAGATCCGGCAGGCTGATGTTCCGCCAGATTTCCCAGCCGGTCACAAGTCCCTGGCGGGTGCGGTCCTCCGGGACCAGCGCCATGCCCGCGCGCACGCCAGCGCTCGGCGACCGGCCGACGACCCTTCCATGCACACGGACGGCGCCCGTCGCCTTGGGATCGGCGCCGTAGATGGCCTCGAGGATTTCCGACCGACCCGCGCCCAGGAGGCCGGCTAACCCGACCACCTCACCCTGCCGCACGCTGAAGGTAACGCCCTGAATTTTGCCAGGTGAGCGCAGATCGGTGACGTCCAGAGCAACGGGAGCCGTGGCCGCCATTGTCGTCCGATCTCGGTCGAGTCGCACTAGCTTCTTTCCGACGATCCCCTCAACGAGGATGTCTTCCGTCAGGTCGGCCGTGGCCGCGTCGGCTACAACGCGGCCGTCGCGGAGCACCGTCACATGGTCGGTCAGCGACAGGATTTCATCCAGGAAATGCGAGCAGTAGAGAAAACCTGTCCCCTCCCTCGCACTCAGCCGACGGACGGTGTCGAAGACGATGCGACGTTCACCTTGCGCCAGAGACGCCGTCGGTTCATCCATGATGACTAACTCGGCCCCTAGAGCCAGCGCCTGCATGATGGCCACCATCTGCCGTTGCCCGATCGGCAGGTCCGACACCAGTCTTAATGGGTCGATCGTGTAGCCGACACGGTCCAGCAGCGCCTGGAAATGCTCCAGACGCTGCCCCTGTGCGCGCCACAGCCCTCCGCGTCCCAGGAAAACGTTGTCGAGCACCGAGAGCGTGGGCACGAGCGGGATGTGCTGATAGATGGTGGCGAGGCCGGCGGCGTGCGCGTCCGCCGGCCTCTTCCACGCGGCTACCATACCCTTCCATACAATCGTGCCAGCCGAGGGGGCCAATGCGCCCGCCATGATCTTGATCAAGGTAGACTTCCCCGCTCCGTTGGCGCCCACGAGGCCATGCACGCTACCGCGCTGGACCTTGAAGGAAACGCCGCGCAGCGCGGCAGTCCCATTAGGATAGGTCTTGCCCACCCCGCGCAACTCCAGCAGCGAACCGCCTGCCCGCGTCAGATCACGATCGTTGACCATGTCGCTCTACCACTGCGGGACGCAACTGTTGACATTGGCCTTGGTGATAGCCGGCGTTGTGTAGTAGATCAGCTTGTGCTGATCGTGCACCTTGCCCGTCAGTTGCTTGTACATCTCGTCCATGGCCTGCTGGCCCTCGGTGTACGGTTTGTAGCAAACCGTCCCGTATTCCACGCCGCTCTGGATGGCCTTGATGCCGAGCTTGGAACCGCCGACGCCGATCACCTTCGCGTGCGAATGGCCCAGCGTGACGGCCTTCGCGCAGCCCACGCCCATGTCATCCGATTCGCTATAGAACAGGTCGATAGTCGGGTGCGCGGCGAGGATATTCTGGCAGGCGGCCTGCCCTTTTTCGGCCAGCCAATCGCCCGGTTGCGTAGCGACGATCTGGAAACCGCCGTGGCTGGCGAGGAGACGCTTGAAGTCGATCTCGCGCAACCGGTCCTCGGCGTAACCCGCCTGACCCTCAATGATCGCCACGGCGCCGCCGTGCGGCAATGCCTGGATGGCGAGTTTCGCTGCGAGACCGCCGGCTCCCACCTCGTTCTCGATAATCAAGGCCTTGAGCCCAGGGTAGACGTCGGACAGGGCACGATTGGCGCCCACCTGACCGTGGACCGACATAACCGGGATGTGGGCCGCGTTGAGTTGGTCGACGAGTCGCGCGGACTCGGCGGCGTTGACCGGCATGAGCAGCACGCCGTCTGGTTTAAGCGTGATAATATCTTGTACGTCGCTCGCCTGCTTCTGGGGGTCGGATTTGCCGTCTAGCTGCGCGACAATCTTGACGCCCAGTCTCTTGGCCTCGTCCCGGATGCCCTGTCCTTCGGCGGCGGGGAAAGGGAATGCCATTCCCGCGTTCGAGATCGCGACGGTCAATTGCTTGGCCGTCGCGCCATGAGAGGAGCCGCCGTAGAACGTCGCGCTCATGGCCACCAATAGGGCGACGGCCACGGCTTTCGGATTTGTCTTTATACGCATCGCTTGTTCTCCTTGAGAGTCACTCGCTATCAACACGCCCGTGTGCTTTGCCGCGCGGCGAGGTTAGGGTTACATGCACCGCTGAACACCTTTGCCTGGGGCCATCACCTCCTCTCGACCGCATAGATGTGGGTCAACACGAGGACGACTTCATCACGCTGGTTCATCGCCGTCACCACTTCATCGACGAATCCGTGGCCCGGCCGCTTGGCATCGTCACGCTTGCCCTGGACCACCGCGTCGACACGAATGGTATCGCCGATGAACACGGGGCGGACGAAGCGGATGCGGTCGTATCCGTAGCTGAAGGCGACGGGGTTGATGCGATCGGCCGTCAGGCCAACAGCAATCGCGAGCACCAGGGTGCCGTGTGCGATACGCTGCCCGAACGGCTGTGTCTTGCACCACTCGGCGTCCATGTGGTGAGGAAAGAAGTCGCCGGTCTGGCCGGCGTGCAACACGATGTCGGCCTCGGTTATCGTACGCCCATAAGACCGGCGTATCTCCCCGACTTGGTAGTCGTCAAAATACTGGGCGATCGTGATCATTCGTCGTCTCCGACGTCGTCTCCGAACAGGGGTTTGTGCTCGCCGAGGTGGGGGGCGGCAAGGGGGGATTTGATCACCTTGCCGTCGATGCGCACCGGACCACGCGTTGTGACGAAGGTAGCTCCGTCGCGGCTCACCTGCTGCAGCATGTCGAGCGCCTTGAAGCCGTCGTGCGCGAGGAGGCGCGGCCAGTTGTAGACATCGGCACACCAGATACCGGCCGGCTCCAGAATCGCCAGCCACTGTGCGGACGGCCTCGTCCGCAGGCGCGCCGCCAACTCCTGTTTGATGTCGTCGCGCTCGGTGAACCAAGTATCGGGATCCTTGTACTCCATAAGCGCCGGCAGGCCCAGAAGCTCGCCCAGAAGCGGGACCGATCCCATGGCAAGAGCAAGATAACCATCCACCGTGGGGTAGATACCATATGGAGCGGGGAGATATGGGTATGCGCCGGCGAGGAGGCTACGTTCCGGCAACGCGCCCCCGTTAAGGTATGTCGTCAGGACCTCGAACTGGAAATCCAGCGCCGACTCCAGCAGACTCACGTCGACCCGACCGCCCTCCCCTGTGATACCCCGGCGCACGAGTAAGGCCAGAATACCCTGCGTTAGGTGCCCCCCGGCAAGGGTGTCTACGATGGAGAGTCCGAAGGCGAGAGGTGGCTGATCGCGGTTGCCGTTGAGCCAGGGTAAACCGGCTAGGGCCTGGACGACAAGGTCCTGGCCGGGCTTATCCCGCCAGGGACCCTCCTCGCCGAAGCCACTCACAGACGCGTAGATGAGGCGCGGGTTCAGCACACGTACCTGTGCGTAGTCCAGGCCCAGTTTCGCCATCACCCGTGGCCGGAAACTCTGGATGAGCACGTCGGCGCGCGCGATCAGGCGCCGAACCCGCTCGAGGTCCACCGGGTCCTTCAAGTCGACGGCGAGACTTTCCTTATTGCGATTGATCGTGTGGAAGAGCAGGCTATCGCCGTCCAAGTCGAGGTTGGCAAGCCGCAGCTGTCGACTGGCTTCGCCGCCCTCACGACGCTCGACCTTGACGACGCGAGCGCCCCAATCCGCGAGGCGTAACGCGGCGGACGGGCCGGCGAGGAACTGACTGAAATCGAGGACCAGCAGGTTGTCCAGCGGCAGCAGCGCATCGTGTGACATGTATAGCAACCTCAGTACTCCGTAGGTAGTTTGTGAGAGCGATCCCACAGATCATGCTGGTATTATGAATAACACAAGTGCCGTCGGGTTGTCAATACCCCTTAACCCGCGCGTTGAGCCCGAATATGGGGTGTTGACAATCTCTTAGGTCGATGGTATAAGATGGGGAAGGCCATTTATGTGGGAGCGATCCCACTTGGACGGAGACTCTACAGCGGCCCAATAGCGGGCGCCGTACTACTCGGTCGAGGCCCTAGAAACAACCAATGGCGCGGAGTATATGTGGTGCAAAGCCATGATGGACACTTAACGATCAAAGATGTCGCGCGCCTGGCCGGCGTCTCCCGGTCGACCGCGTCGCGCGTCCTCACCAACCATCCCCGCGTGAGCGCCACGGCGCGCGAGGCCGTGCAGCGGGTCATCGCGGAGACAAAGTATCGCCCCAACCATGTCGCGCGCGCGCTTGTGCTGGGCCGATCCGCGCTTATTGGGGTCGTGGTGCCGAGCATCGCTACGGCGTTCTATGCGGAGTTGATCCGAGGCATCGAAAAGGCGCTGGGCGACGAATTCACCCTGGCTATCGTGAGCACGGAGGATGACGAGCACCTGGAACGCCGCGCTCTCGAGCGACTGTACGAAGCGCGCGTCGCCGGGTTGATTGTGTCCACTCTCCGCCATCAATCTCAGGATGTCTTCGGGGAAGATATCCCGCTCATCTTCGCCAATCGGGCGCCCACGGAGCCGCGCCACAGCGTCGTGACCTACGATAATTTTCGCATGGGCTACTTGGCGACCTCGGTGCTCCTGCAGCACGGACACCGTAAGATAGGCTACGTCAGCGCCTCGCTCGACCTGCCAACGGTGTGGCAACGCCGCGAGGGGTATCTACAGGCGATGCGCGATGCGGGCATCGCCCCCGCGTCCTCGTGGAGCGCCACAGGCGATATCACCATGCAGTTCGGCGTGCAGGCGGGGCGGCGATTAGTCGAGGAGAAAACAGAGATCACCGGCCTGTTCACCGACAGTGAGGTCGTCGCGATTGGTGTCATGGAGGCGCTCTGGCAGGTCGGTCTCGCCGTGCCGCGCGATCTTAGTGTCGTCGCGTGCGATGACAGCCCCCTCGCGGCCCTAACCCCCGTGTCGCTCACTACAGTGAACGCGCCACGCGCGATGGTGGGGGAATTGGCCGGCGGCCTCATCAAAGAAGCGATTCACGCGGGACGGCCGCTGGACGCGCGCACCGTCGTCTTGCCGGTCGAACTCATCGTGCGAAACTCGGTGGCGCCGCCGCGCCGGCAGGCGGACCTCGGTAGACGGTCGCACGGCCGTCCGACGTGAGGTCGTTGAGCGCGCGGGCATGGACCTGTGCGACCGTTGAGGTGATGGCGCGCCTGACCACTGTATCGAGTCGGATCGGGGATTAAGGAGGCTACTATGGACGAGTTGCGGGGGATCACCTGGGACCATGCGCGTGGGCTCGCGCCCATGCGCGCGACAGCCGCCGCCTTCGCGCGTGAACACGGCGACGTGGCTATCACCTGGGCAACGCGTTCCTTGCATGCGTTCGGCGCGCAGCCGTTGACGGAGATGGTCGCCCAGTACGACCTGCTCGTGATCGATCACCCATTCGTTGGCGCCGCCGCGCAGCGCGGGTATCTGCTGCCGCTGGACGACTACCTGCCGCCCGCGTTTCTCGCCGCACAGGCCGATCAGAGCGTCGGCCCCAGCTACCAGAGCTATGCCTATGCTGGCCATCAATGGGCGCTAGCGATCGACGCGGCGGCCCAGGTGAGCGCCTACCGGCCGGATCTCCTGGCGATGGCCAGTGTGCAGACGCCACGTAGCTGGGGTGAGGTCTTGACACTGGCCGATCGCCGCGCCGGACCGCGTATTGCCCTCCCGCTCAAGCCGGTCGACGCTATCTCGTGCTTCTTCACGCTCTGCGCGAACGCGGGTGAGCCGGCGTGCCGCGATACCGCGCGACTGGTCGGCCGTGCGACCGGCCGGATGGCACTGGAGCTGCTGCGTCGTCTGGCGGTCGCCTATCCCGACTCGCTCGGCCTGGACCCGCCCGGCACACTCGACCGCATGGCCGGGGGTGACGAAATCATGTACGCTCCACTCCTCTTCGGCTACTCGAACTATGCGCGTGCCGGATACGCCCCGCACCTGGTCCGCTTCACCAATATTCCCCTGGGCGCCGACGGAGGCAGGCCGCGCGGCGCGCTCCTGGGAGGGGCGGGCCTGGCGCTCTCGGCGTCCTGCCGCGACATCGCGCACGCGTGCGCCTACGCTGAGTGGGTGGCCGGAGCGGACTGCCAGCGCGTCCTGTATGCCGATTCGGGCGGGCAACCGGGCAACCGCATCGCGTGGACGGACGCGGCGGTCAACGCGGCCACCAACAACTTCTTCCGCGACACGCTGGAGACGCTCGATCTCGCCTATCTGCGTCCGCGCTACGCGGACTTCGCGGACTTCCAGGATGAAGCTGGCCAGTTAGTCAATGAGTGGCTGCGGGGCGGCGAAGAGCCGGACTCCCTCCTGGACCACCTCGACGCGCTGTACGCCGCGAACCACGCGCGGGAGCGGGAAACGAATCCGACGTAACACACGGGCAGGGCCGGCCTGCGTGGACGACAACCGATGAGCCGCTAGGAAGGGGGCAGACCATGCGTGACGACTGGCATGTCGTGGCGACGGCGCCAATGCCGGAGCGCCGCGATTATCCGATTGCGATTGTGGGCGCGGGAGGCATCGTCAACGATGCGCACCTACCGGCCTATCGCAAAGCCGGTTTCAACGTGATCGGCATCTACGATGTACGGGAGGAGCGCGCCGTCGCGACGGCGAAGCGGTTCGACATTTCCACCGTGTACCCCCGCCTGGAGGATGTACTCGCCGGGCCGGCTACGATTGTGGACGTCGCCGTGCCGGCGCGGGAGAACCTTGCGACCGCCACTCAAGTCGCGGCGGCGGGCAAGGCGTTGCTGCTGCAGAAGCCCCTCGCGGAGGATCTGACCACAGCCCAGGCGATCGTGCAGGCCGTCGAGGACGCGGGCATCGTGGCTGCCGTCAATCAGCAGGCGCGCTGGATGCCGGCTGCGGTGGCCATGCGCGATCTCATCGCGCGCGGTCTGCTCGGCGAGATCTACCAGGTGTCCTTCCTCATCAACGTCATGACGCCCTGGGACCTGTGGCCGTGGATTATCGCGGGCTCGACCGTCGAGGTCATGTATCACTCCATCCACTACCTCGATACGATCCGCTCGCTGCTCGGCCGCGAGCCACGTCTCGTCCTGGCCGACGGGGCGACGTTGCCGGGTTTCGCCACGGGCGGTGAGACACGGACGAACATTCAGTTGGTCTTCGACGGCGAGGTGCGCGCGACCGTGTTCGACACCCACCACAACATGGGCGGACTCGACGACCAGTTCGCCACCGTGCGCGTCGAGGGCACCGCGGGTAGTGCAGTTGCCGAGTTGGGCTTGCTCAAGAATTATCCCGTCGGCGCACCCGACGGCTTCCGCTATACGAGCCGCCATCTCGAGCTGGGCACCTGGATTAGCCCCCGTTTCTCCAGCTCGTGGTTCCCGGACGCCTTCATCGGCACTATGGCCAGTGTGATGCGCGGGCTGGAGGGCCAACCGGGCGCACCGGAAACCGGGGTGCGCGACAATTTGGGCACCGTACGTGTGGTCCTGGCGGCCTACCGGTCGATGGCGGAGCGGCGCGCCATCGACCCGGCCTCGATCTAGCCTGCTGCGGCGGGACAAAAACAGAAAGGACAGAGAGGAGAAGGATCATGACGGTCGACGGTGGGAAGCGGTTGCGCCTGTTGGGGCGCAAATTCATCGGCTTCGAGCAGGCGCTGGGGATCCAGGCCGCCGCCTTCGAGAAAGCGTATCCCCGCGTGGAGGTGGCGCTGGATTTCCTGGAGCCCCAGGAGCTTTATGCCCGGACAATCGCTGGCGAAGGGTTGCGGGGGAGCGAGATCGACGTCACTCTCACGCTCACCGACTGGCTGCCGGAGGCCATGCAGCGTAGACTCCTGATCCCGCTCGATCCCTACCTAAAAGCCAATCCGCCGGACGAGTGGCCGGATGGATGGCCGCCAAGCCTGCGCGGCTTGCAGAGCGACGCCGCGGGGCGCATCTACGCGCTGCCCTATCACGATGGCCCTATGATGCTCATCTATCGTCGAGATCTATTCGATGACCCGGCCGAGCAAGCGGCCTTCACGGATCGCTACGGGCGGCCGTTGCGGCCGCCCGAGACTTGGTCGGATTACCTGCGCGTCGCCCAGTTCTTTACGCGGCCCGAACGTGACCTCTACGGGGCGGTCGCGGCCGGCCTGAACGACGCGCATAACAACGTCTACGACTTCATGATTCACACCTGGAGTCGGGGCGGCCGCCTGCTCGACGAACAGGGACGCCCCACCTTCCACGAGCCGATCCCCGTCGAGGCCCTGCAGTACCACGTCGACCTGTTCAACCGCCACAAAGTGGTGCCGCCCGAGGCCAAAGGGTACGACTCCGTCGTTTCGGGCGAGTGCTACGCGGCCGGGCGCGCGGCGATGATGGTCAATTGGTGCGGGTTCGCCACGATGGCGGAAGTGCCGGAGCAGTCGCGCGTCGTGGGCAAGAATGGTTTGGGCCTCGTGCCACGCGGCGACAGCCCACAGGGGCGTCATACCTCCATCAATGTCTACTGGGTACTGGCCGTCGCCGCGGGGAGCGCTCAGAAAGAGTTGGCCTACGCGTTCCTACGCGCGACGACCAGCCCCGTGATGGATCGTGTCACGGCATTGAACGGCTGCATCGCCACCCGCTACTCGACGTGGCGCGATCCCGCTATCTTGCGCCAGTTCCCCGTCTACGCCACGATCGAGGCCGTGCATCGGAGCGTGAACAGCCCCCCGCCGATCCCCGCGTGGCCCGCCATCACCGAGGTCTTGAACGTGGCCGTCGATGACGCCCTGCACCAGCGTAAGAACGTGGAAGATGCCCTTGTCTGGGCTAGCGCCGAAGCGCGGCGGATTATGGAGGGATGATGAGCACTGCAATGACGACCGTCGGAGAGATACAATCGCTGTGGATCGATCCACGCTTCTATACGCAGCCGCCCCGCCCCTGGCGCAAGATCCATCTCGACTACCACAATAGCCAGTATATGCCGCGCGTCGGCGAAGCGTTTGACGCCG
>JAABUX010009102.1_pt1 | contig 11311 bp, 8 predicted proteins | sample 5561851 | NCBI WGS metagenome assembly JAABUX01 (sample SAMN10711883, study PRJNA513361) | rock metagenome | isolation source: Antarctica rocks | place: Antarctica: Victoria Land, Richard Nunatak red sandstone | collected 2016-01-03 | reverse complement strand
AACCGGACGCGGCGTGCCCAGTCTGCGAGCGCAGGCTTCCCGCCGGCTTCGAGCCACCGCGCATCGAAGCGCTCGATGACTGCATGAACGGTTATCGAGAGAAGGAAACGGCGGCGGAGACGGCGCGCCGAGGGTTCGAGGAGGTGGAACGCGACCGAACGAGAGCAGAAGCGTTGTTACTCACGGCACAACGAGAAACCGCCGCCGCGAACCAATTAGCGAGCGTAGCGGCGGCGCATCTCAGCGCACTCGGGCATTCCCTTCACGCCGCGACGATCGAGGCTGCGACCGCCGTATCGCGCAAACGGAGGCAGTCGACCGAAGCGCTCGCCGTTTCGCAACGAGAACGCGCTACCGGCTCGTCGAAAATCATTGCGACGGAAATAACGGGGCTCGCCATAGCGCGCACGCAATTGGGCGACGCTCGCGCACGAATCGCGCACGATCGCGAACGCTCGACCGACGCGACGATCCGCCTGCATGCCGACCGCGAAGCGCTCTTGCCGGAGTGTCGTCCCTCAGAGGCTCTCACCGATGCCGAGATCGTCGTAGCGCTCGAAACGGCACGAGGATTCGAGCGAGACGCGCGCGCCATCGAGGCTGCGCTAGAAACGACCGGCGCCAGGCAACGCGAGACGGAGCGCCGCTACGATGCGATGCTCGCCACCCGACGCGGCGAGATCCAAGCCGTCGTCATCGAGCGCCTTGCAGACGTTGCCGGGGAGATTGCCGCGGGACGACTGACGATTTACGGTGAGCCGCCGGCTCACTCGACGATGGACGAGGTCGGAACAGAAACCTTTCGCTGGGCAACGACGATGGCGTCGCGAGCGATAACGGTCATCGAACGTCTTGCAGCGGAGTGCACCGCGCTCGAAGGTGCCCGGCTCGAGGCCTGCATGACTATTGCCGCCGTGCTCGAGGGCGAAGGACTGGCGACAATCGAAGCGCTTTCTGGGCTTTTCGCCGAAACTTCGCGTCACCGCGCCGCACTCGAAGAGCGTCTTCGCGCTGCGGAAGTCACCGCCGCGAATGCCGACGAACTCGATGCAAAGCTTGCGGCCGCGGAGCCGCTCACAACGGCGCTCGAGCGCCTGCGCGGATACCTGCTCGACAAGTCCTTCAAGGCGTACGTGATGGGCCGTCGCGAGCGCCGGCTCCTCGGAGTCGCGACGGAGACGTTGCGAGCAATGACGAGCCAGCGCTATGCTTTCGCCGAAGGGTTTGCGATCCTCGACGGACACTCCGGGCAAACGCGGACTGCAGCTACTCTCTCCGGCGGCGAAAAATTTCTCGCGAGCCTCTCGCTCGCGCTCGCACTCGTCGAGCTTACCTCGCTTGCGGGCGGACGCCTCGAAGCACTGTTTCTCGATGAAGGGTTCGGCAGTCTCGACGCGACCGCACTTGACGCCGCACTCGCGGAACTCGCTCGACGCGCGAGCGGCGGTAAGCTGATCGGCGTCATCACGCACGTTCGTAGCGTGGCGAGCGAGATCGACGATATCCTACGGGTTCGGCGGTTGCCGGGAGGTAGCACGGTCGAACGACTCGACGCCGTGGAACGGGAGCGATTTTTCGACGACGCGATAGCGGCCGGCTTGCTCGAGGCGGTCACGGGATGATGAGTGGGTTAGCCTTCATCCTTGCGCCGCCGCGCTCGGGCCGTGGTTCGGTCGTTTTTCGCTTTCGCGAGCGCGGCGTTCAGCGAGGTCTCAAGCTCCGCGTCGAGGTCAGGCGGAAACGTTTCGAGCGGCAAATCGGCCTCGATCGCGGCTTCGAAACGAGCGCGATCGTAGGCGTCGTCGACGGTTTCTTTCCAACATGATTTCAGCGATGGCGTTTCTTCGAGCGCGCGTTCGACTCGCTGCGCATGTCCGGTGATCGAGGCGGCCCACGAGTTCGAACGCTTCTCCGGTTGGAATCGCTCCTTCAGAAGATGCGTCAGCACGATCGCAAGATTGGATTCAAACGCTCGGCGTTCACTCCGGCTCAACGCGTCGAGCTCGTCAGCGAGCTCCTCGACGTCGAGCGCCTCCCAGCTATGGTCTCGCAGCGCGCGAGCCTGCAGTCCACACCACCGTGCGAAATCTCGGGGAGTTGTGCTCGTCTCCGGGCGCATTCGAGCGGCCATGGGTGATGTTGTAGCACATTCATTTCCGCCTGGCGTATTTCAGATGATCGAACGCTCCGTTCTTTGGCACAATGCTAAGGGCGCTGTCAGCGAGGAACTGCGATCAAGGGCTGAATTCTTTGCTAGATCGAGCGCAAGCGGGGGATGAGCCGTCGATCTGGCGGCGCTGGGAAGCTCAGCGCAGATTTCGGTACAGTGAGGCCGCGCCGAGAGACGCGGAAGTGCGGATTTAGTGCCTGCGCACGAATCAGCGAGCTAACTTCAACGAGGCTCTGGTTATAGCTCGATGAATCATGAAGCGGGACTTATCCTCGAAACTGCATACCGACCTGTTGACCTTTTCGAAAAGCATGCGCATACTGTGGCCATCCGCGGGAAGGAGCGCGGAAAAGGCCGCCCGCAGGAATGCGAACGACCTCGATGGCTTGGCCAGCCGATCGAGAGCGTACCCTTCATGCAGGCGGCCGTCAAGTGCCAATCGGGCGCCGACTTCAGCCATTACGATGCGAAAGGGAAATGCTATGCTCTCCTACGATGCTTTAAGAACTGCGGTCTCCGAACAGGCTGCGTTTCGCCGCCGTCAACGCTTGCAGCCCATCGGCGGTGTCGGCGATAAGGTCTTCCCGCCGACGTATCCGGGCGAGAACCGAGGCGATCCAGCACAACACGTTTTCGAGCGTCGCCGGCTCGATGGCGAGAACGTATGGACCGTCCTTCTCGATAGCGTGCAGAGCTCGACGAACCGCCAAGAAGAAACACTTCTGCGGCTTTCGCGAGCCGGCAAGATCGAGCTCCCGTTCCTCAGCGTGAGCTTCAAGACGACGGACGTGCCGGAGATCGGCGAGATCACCTCGCTCGATGCGCCGCATCGCGTCTTCGATGCGATCCTGCGCGATAGCAATCTGGACGCAAAACCCCTCATGAAATCGGAGCTCGGACAGCGATTGCAGTTGGCGAAGCCGGCAAATGCGACCGCGATCTTCGAAGCGTCGCCAAACGCGCTTCTCTTCGGCGCCTGGAATAGTACCGGCGAAGGCGGTGGGCTCGGAGCAAAATTCGCGAGATGCTCCGTCAGCGAGGTCATCGGCATCGGCGTTGCGGTGAACCTCAACGAACGAAACGGAAAAGCGAACGGCGATCCAACGCCAGCAGGACGCCGCACGGGAAGCCGCATCGATCCACTCAACATCTTACGGGGCGTTCCCGTCTATAAGAGTTCGAACGATTGGGATAGTCAAGAACACAAGGGCAACAAGGATTTCAAGAAGGTTCGGCCATCCGAAATCAATCACGGCAATATTGCGCCATCGATCGTAGATCTCGGCGTTACCATGGATTACGCCGAGCATTCGTTCGTCATCGGCCTTGCAGCCGTACGACGCCTCGGGTTCGGAAACGACCAACGCGATCTCGCCGCGCGCAGCGCTATTGTTGCGCTCGGGCTCGTGGCAAACCTCGCCCAGATTCGAAGCGGATACGCGCTGAGATCCCGGTGTGATCTCGTGAGCGACGGTCACGCACCGCTCGAACTCGTGCGCTTCGACGGCTCGACCGAGCAGATCGACGTCTCGCTCGACGATGCGCTTGCGCTGTACGGCGAAGCCGTCGCTCGAGCTCGAGAAGTGGGATTCACGATCGTCGCCGCGCCGACGCGATTGCTGCCGCAAGAGAAGCTCGTCTATCTCGTCAAACAGAGCCGTGAACTCGCGCTCGCCGGCAAAGGCGGCGAGGCGCCCGAAGGTACGACCGATGCTGGGGCTTGAGATAGAGTTTCTCGCCGGGATCATCGTCGCTCGGCGAGTCGACGATGAAACGGCACTCGATTGGCCGCCGCAGCCCGACCGCATCTTCTCGGCGCTTGTCGCATCGTGGGGCGCCCGCGGCCGGAACGATGACGAACGGGCCGCGCTCGAGTGGCTCGAACGCCAGGAGCCGCCGCTCATCGAAGCATCCGGCATATCAACTCGTTCGGCACCGATCGTTTACGTGCCGCCAAACGACGCCAAGACATCGACGATCCAAAAACTCGACGTCATTCCGGAGCGGCGGCAACGACAAGGCCGCCGCTTTCCGACGGGACGCCCAATTGATTCGACAATGCGCCTCGTGTGGGGAACCGAACCCGACGAACGGATGCTCGCGCATCTCGACGCGATCGCTCGCGATACATCCTACGTCGGGCACTCGATTTCGCTTACGCGGTGCCGCTTCATGCCGATCGACGTGGCCGCTGTACGCGAATTAAAGCCACCAAGCCGGCGCGTCTATCAAGGGCGACTCGAAGAGCTCGAGCGCGCGTTTCACGCGTCGATACGACCGTCACCCGGCGACCCCGTGGCTTCGCAGGACACGCCGCTAGTCGACGCTGCCATCGGTCAGTCGGTTTTCTCCGCCGCTTGGGTCGTCCTCGCCGATGACGGCGGACGCGCTCCGGACATTCGAGCGACCGCGATGGTCGCACGGAAGCTGCGAGACGCGCTCATGGCCGCATGGCCGGATCCGATCCCCGAGTGGTTCTCCGGTCACGACGACCAGGGACATCCGTCGAAGGGCCCGCATGTCGCGATCATTCCACTCGCGGACGTTGGTTGGGAGAAGTCCGAGGGGCGCCTCATGGGCTTCGCGCTCGTCATCCCCAGACGCATTACGCCGCGCATCGCGTTGGAGGCGCTCGGCGCATCGGTGAGACGACTCATCGAGCGTAGCGGCGAGCCCGCGGAAGGCCGCGTCGACCTGCATTACGCGCCCGGGATGTGTTGGCATCTGCGGCCGACGTTCGTGCCGCAGCGAGCCTCGCTCCGAGCAGGACGCTATCTCGGCATTCAACCCGCAGGCGACACGAACGATCGCGAACCGGTTGCTCACGTGTGGGCGACGGCTACGCCGATTGCGCTCGACCGATATCCGAAGGGTAAATCGCCGGATGGGCGCCGCCGCGAGATGGAACTCTCCATCGGGGCGGCTTGCAAAAACATCGGGCTACCAGAGCCGAAGGCCGTAAGCATTAACGTCGGCTCGAGCTTACGCGGAAGCCCGGCATCCAGCGTACCGCGCGACGCGCAGCCATGGCAACGCTGGCAACTGCCGCGTTCGCTGCAAGGGCGTCATCTCGTCCACGCGACCATCGAATTCGAAGACGCCGTCCAAGGCCCCGTCGTGCTCGGGGCCGGGCGTTTCGCGGGCTTGGGCCTTTGCGTCGCGCGCCGATGAGAACGCTACACGCCGGCACCGGAAGGGATTCGATCGCGATCGCGGACTTCGACGATTTCTTTCACTCTGCGAACGGCTACGCGCCATTCCCGTGGCAACAGCGGCTGGCGACGAAGCTGTGCGAGACCGGGCGCTGGCCCGAGCTCCTTGATCTTCCTACGGGTACCGGAAAGACTGCCTGCATCGACATCGCGGTATTCCACCTCGCGTTCGAGCTTGCGAACGGCCGCGAGCGGCAAGCTCCAATGCGAATCGCATGGGTGGTCGATCGACGGCTTATCGTCGACGACGCTTTCGAACGCGGGCAGCGCATCGCAAGACTTCTATGCGATGCCAAAGACGGCATACTCAAGACAATGGCCAGCGTACTTCGAAGGACTGCCGGTAAGGACGAGCAGGCGCTGGTGGCGGCACGACTTCGAGGCGGCGTGCCGCAGGAGGGCGATTGGGCCCGCACGCCGACTCAGCCAACGATTCTCTCTTCGACAGTCGATCAAGTCGGTTCGCGACTGTTGTTTCGCGGCTACGGGATCAGCCGCGCGATGCGACCGATTCACGCGGGACTGCTCGGCGAGGACACGCTCGTCATCCTCGACGAGGTTCATCTCTCGGAGCCGTTTCGCCAAACGCTCGATCGCGTCTCGCATATCGAGCGACGGTCCGGCATGCCCTGGCAGTTTGTGCAGCTCTCGGCGACGCCGCGCGAGTTATCGAACGGCGCGGCCTTCACGCTCGACGACGAAGACTTTTCGAACGAGGCGCTCGAGAGACGCCGCACGTGCCCGAAACCCGCCAGGCTCGTTCGCATCGGCCGGGTCGGCTTCGGGTCGAGCGAGCATGCAGAACGTTTTGCGGACGAAGCGCTCAAAGTCAGCGTCCTCGGCATGGGAAGCGCCAGGAACACGCTGATCGTCGTGAATCGCGTCGACCTGGCGCGTCGAATCTTCTCCTCGCTCCGTGAGAAGCTCGTGGCCTCGGGCGGCGAGTCGCCGAATTTGCTGACGCTGCTCATCGGGCGCGCGCGGGAGCTCGACAAGCAACCGCTACGCGACCTCGTCGTCGAACGATGCCGCTCGCGTGCGACCGGCGACCCGGACGTGGAAACGAACGACGATCCACTCATCGTCGTCGCGACACAATGCATCGAAGCCGGCGCGGATCTCGACTTCGACGCACTCGTCACGGAAATCGCGTCGCTCGACGCGCTGCGCCAAAGATTCGGACGCTTGAATCGCATGGGCCGACCGATCGGCGCGCATGCCGCGATTCTCGCTGTCGATGCCGAGATCGCCGCAAGCGCGAAACCAGATCCAATTTACGGCTTCGCCGCCCGAGACACATGGGCATGGTTGCACGAACGTGCGAAGCCAACCGGCGGAAGTATCGACTTCGCCTCAAGCAAGCTCGATGTTGCCCAGGTCGACGCCGCCACTCTCGAAGCGATGCGCAGCTCGCGCAACGATGCCCCAACCCTCATGCCTGAGCATCTCCGTGCGCTGTCACGGACGTATCCTGCGCCGCCGTGGTCGCCCGACGCGGCGCTCTATTTGCACGGGACGCCGAACTCGCCTGCAGACGTGAACGTCGCTTGGCGTGCTGACTTGCCTTCCGATTCCTTGGAGCCCGAGGTCCGGCGAGTAGCCATCTCCGCGATCTTGGAATACCTGCCGATACGCTCAAGCGAAACGGTGGCGTTACCGATCGGCGTCGTTCGACGCTGGCTACGAGGACAGTCACCGGGGGACGTCGCCGACGTCGAGCTCGACATAACTCGGGAAAATACGCCCGCGCCCAACGCTATCTCCGCGTGGCGGATTCGTAACGCGGACGACGACGTCGAACTGGTCACGGCGAACTCGCTACGGCCGGGGAATACGATCGTCGTTGCCGCCGCCGCGAGTGGCTGCGACAGGTTCGGCTGGAACCCGAGGATGGGTGCGCAAACCGGCATTTCGGTTAGCGACGTCGCGGCCGAAGCGTCATTGCCATATGCGAAGTCCAAGTACGGCGTTCGCATCCATCCCGAGCTCCTTGCACAAGAACTGGACCCCCAACTGTCTACGGAGACGGAATCCGCGTATCGTGCGCGCCTCGAGTCACGATGGAAACCTATCAGCGACGTTGCGGCGGCCTACGGCCACGATCCAAAAGCGATGATCGATGCGCTCTACGAGCTCGTTCCGGAACGCTGGCGCCCTCAGCTCGACGTGTTGCGCAATCCTCGCGGGCGCATCACGATCGAATATCCATACGGCGGGCGCGATGACGACGACCTTGCTCGCTTTGGTTTTCTACTCATCGCAAAGCGTGGCGTAACATACCTTGAACTGCAATCCGCGCAACTTTCACAGCTCGAATCCGCAACGGAGACGAGTACGATCGGAAGCGCCGGACCGAAGATCGTTCCGCTTTCCCTCGCGGATCATTCGCACGACATCGAAGCGCACGTACGCGGTACCGCCGAGCGACTCGGGCTCGAACGTTTCTCCGAAGACCTGTGTGTCGCCGCCTTCTTGCACGACGTCGGAAAAGCCGACGGCCGCTTTCAGGAGTATCTCGCCGGCGGCCCATGGCATCAGAGCGACGTGCTCGCTAAGTCCGGGCGGCGGCGGACACGCACCGAGGATCGAGCCATCCGGCGTGCCGCGAATCTGCCCCCTGAATGGCGCCATGAGGCGCTCTCGGTTCGTATCGCCCGCGAACATCCGCGATTCGCAACGGCGAACGATCCGGAGCTCGTGCTCTGGCTTATCGGGACGCATCATGGGTTTGGGCGACCGCTGTTCGATCACGATGAGCCCCGCGACGACGAGGCGGCCACATTCGCAATCCTTGACGAGACGCTAAACGTGCCGCCTTCCGCCGGTCCGCAACGCATTGACTTTACGTTGCGAGTTCCGTCCAGCGACGGAACAACCGAGGTCGATTGGGCGACAATGTTTGCTCGTTTAGAAGAACGGTACGGAGCGTGGGGGCTCGCATGGCTCGAGAGTATCGTTCGACTCGCCGATCACCGCGTCTCGGAGGCTCCCGGTACGCCCGGCGAGCGGCCGGCATGACGAACGCTTTTCGTCTCGACGGTCTCGAAACCGATAATCTGCTCGGCTTCCTCTCACTCCTCGGTCTTTTACGAGCGCTCGAGACTGCCCGACCGACATGGTTTGCGCGTGCGTATTTTTCCGGGGTTCCGCTGCGAGCTTGGTTGATCGTCGGCGAGGACGCCGATAAAGCGGAGATCGCCCGAGCTGCTGCCGACGGTTGCTCACAGTATGCCCAGTTGCTACGCTTCGATCATAGCGACCTCACCTTCAACCAAGCGGAAGCCCGCCGCTTGCTTCGTGGTTCGGCAGAAGAGCCGGCGTCTGCGTTCGTTCTCTCGGCGCTGTTCAGCGACGCGGCTATCCGGGAAGGCGATCGCATCGAACCGACACCGCTCTGCGCGATGTTCGGCCAGGGGCACCAAAGCTTTCTCGCTCGGCTCACCACGGTCACACACGGAACGCTTTCGAAAAACCTCGTAAAGATTCGTAAGCCACCGAATCTCAACGATCCAGCGCGGATCGAACGCGCTCTATTCGCTTCTTGGAACCGCGCCGACGAGACCGAATCATTTCGCTGGGATCACGGCGACGATCGACGGTACGCTCTTCGCGATGTCGATCCGTCGACGGAAAAGAGTACAACGGAGCACGGAGCGAACCGGCTCGCCGTATTGGGTCTGCTTTCGTTCCAGAGCGCGCCTCAAGGCGGACCGAGCGGCCGCGTAAACCTCGCGACGCGCGGCGTGTCTCGCGGCGGCGCGCGTCGGAGACCAAGGATCACCTGGCCCATTTGGGAACGGCCGGCGACGCTTCGAGCGATCGAAGCATTGCTCGACGAGCCGGCGTTGAGCGCCGACGAGCCATCATTCGATGTGCTACGGAGGCGCGGTGTGCTTCAGGCACGTCGCGTCACGCGAATCATGACGGGAAAATTCATTTCGTTCACGCGGGCGACTGCTCTGCCGTAGCAGAGCGCGAAGGGTGAACGCTGAGCACAGCCGTTGAGCGACGCCACCATCGCGCGTAACGCGCTCCTTCCGGATCGGCATCGCCGCTAGACGTCTGTCATTAGTACATCTGCGCCTAAGCATTGAACATCGCATAGGTTGGCACGATATCCATCACGGTGAGTGTAAGCACGTGAGCCGGGTGACCGAGCACCATGCGGTGTCCGCTGCGTCCGCCGCGATCGTGACCGACCACGAAATGTATCCGGCAGCAACAGCGCTCACGCCAGCTTAAGCCCGGATGCCGGATGCTGAGATGGGCGTTGTGACGGGATGGGTGATCGATGGAAAGCGAGGCGACTGAGGAGCAGTAGTCACTCACTTGACGCTCTCCATGGGTACGTTCGTTTTCGCCCGCATTCATCATGAATCGTCGCAGTTAGCGCACGTCACAGAAGACGTTCTGGAAGGCGCTCCTTGTACATCACAATCGCGTCCTCATTACTTTCAAGCGTCTCAACTACTGCAGGATGAGGCTCAATATAAAGCTGCGGATAGTCGAGCTCGTCGTACATGGTACGGATTGGAAACGCAAGGCGCTCTTCGACGAGATCAAATGCCGCGTTAACTCCTTCCTTGTTTCCTCGAGCGTCGACTCGGTGCCACGCTCCTTCAAGATAAAGCGCATTAAGCGCGTGAATGGCATAGCCGGCGCTATCGTCGTCGAGAAGAGTCAATCGCTGATAACAAATAGCCGTTGGTATGCCATAACGTCTGAGTAGAGCGGTGAGAAGATGACTCTTCGGATAACAGATCCCCTCTCGGTATTGCAGAGCCTCACTAGCCGTTCGTGTAACGCGACGCCCCTGGATGTCCCAAGAGTGCTTCACGGCATCTCGTACGAATGTAAAAGCGCGTCGTGCCGCTTCGATTGGCTTCGCATCAGAGAGTTCGCTTTTTACAAACGCCGCGATCTCCGGAGCCTCCAAGTCGACGAGAGGCGCCGACTTAAGAAATGCTTCGATCGGTGCGCTGGTGACTAACGTTATCATCCTACTCGACCTCTTCGCTGCCGAAGACGTGATCTCTCCAAAGTAAGCCGCCTATCACTGCGTCTAACCATCTCAAGATGCCGTTGACACCGCTTAGCGTTATCAACCGATGATCTCGAGAGCGGCGACATGACGAGGAAGCGCAGCTCGCCGCCAACCGCGAACGAGCAGCGTGGGCCGAAGAACGAACACGGGTGCTTGCGGCGATCGAGTTTCTCCCGCCAGATATTCGGGTGTGGCTCCACGCGCTTGCGGCCCAAGGGCCTGCAGGCTGGACGCTGGCACCCGAAGCGCCGCTGTACGTGATGAATCTTGTGCGCGTCTATAAGGCAAGTCGCAACCGGGGGCGTTAGCGTCCCCTCCCCTTGCAGCTACGGCTGATGGGCTTGGTGATTTGTTGCGAAGGCGCCCGCGCGAATCCGCGCGGCACGGAGCGCAAGCCGCTGCGGTGGCAATGGAACCGGCGCGTTGTTCCTTCGTCGACATACCGGCTTCGAGGCCGTTAGCGGCTCTCTCGGAACAAAACGAGATACCGCTAACAGTTTAGAAGACTTGGTACACCAGGGAACGGCTCGATTTCGACTCGCTCGCCGAGCGTGCCCGCTGTGGCGTGAGGAGCAGGCGCAGCGAGATCTCGGCGTGGCATGCATCCGCGGTGCTCGGCGCAAGCTCGGGCGCCTCATGAACGTCGAACTAGCGGTCGCGCTGCGGTGCGTCCGCGCGCAGTGCTCGCGCGAGAGCGAGCCGGAATGAGACACGGCGTCACGTTGACGGGCGTCACCGTCGGGGAGCGTCGCGTAGCGCGCGAACGTCGGCGTCAACGCCGACGCGGCCGAGTTCAAGCTCCGGAAGATGCGCGTGCTCGGTCGTATCGAACGCGACCCGTCCGAGCACGCGGCCGTCCTCGAGTCGCCGCAGATAGCCGAAAGA
>JAABUX010009101.1_pt1 | contig 11313 bp, 8 predicted proteins | sample 5561851 | NCBI WGS metagenome assembly JAABUX01 (sample SAMN10711883, study PRJNA513361) | rock metagenome | isolation source: Antarctica rocks | place: Antarctica: Victoria Land, Richard Nunatak red sandstone | collected 2016-01-03 | reverse complement strand
CTTCAACGCGATCCTGTGAGCACCGCGACGTGAATCGCACGCCATGGCCCAGCGGCTGCAGAGTAGCAATGCGAGAACGAACGCTCCGGAGAAGCAGGCAAGGGACATGAACACGCTGCGGGCACCGGGACAAAAATCCGGTCAGATCGAGCTATGGTTTCTGACTTACTTGTTGCTTGGCATCGCCGTGTATGGCTTGTCGGTCATTCTGATGCCGTTGATCGTAGCTGCCGCTGGGCATCGCCCATTTCGGATCGGTGCAGTCATTGCACTACAAAACACCGGATTGCTCGCCGCTCCTGGAGCGGGGCTTTGGATGGATAAGTTTGGACGGCACCGCCTGGTTCTGATGTTCGGTTGCCTGATGATCGCGCTCGGGTTTTTGGGCTTCTCCTCGGTTACGAGTCTTAACGCGCTTTTGTTTTCCGCGTTCTGTATTGGCCTTGGAACCGCAGCTGCGACCACAGCAACAATGGTTTTTACTATAGAGAAGAGACATCCGAACGAGTGGAGTAATAGGATTGGATATGTCCAGCTCTTTAATTCGGTAGGCACGACTATCGGGCTCGGAATAGCAGGGTTGCTCTCCTTGCGCGTAGGCACCATAGCCGGCCTCGTAGCTGCCGTGGCTGCCGCTGGGCTGGCCCGGTTCACACTGCCTGCCCAAGCTGCCGTGTCAGCCAGTGCCAGTCCCGAGTTGAGCACTTCCCCAGTTATGGAGGCGCATCGGCATATTTCCGGAGATCTATTGCGTCTCCTTATAGGCTGGTTCCTCCTAATACTGGGCGTCTCGTGCTTTTTTTCCCCTTATCCCATCATCATGCATCATGTCTTTGAGGTCAGTACCAGGTCTTCGTCTTCTGTATTATCGATCGCAACGCTCGTCGGGCTTCCTCTGTATGCAATCAGTGGAAATATGGTTCACCGTCTCGGGTCTCCGGTTGTTTTGATCTTTGGCACTGCATGCCGGCTCGCCAGCCTTAGTGCACTCTCGTTGTTTGCGATCTTGCATATTGAAAAGAAGGGGACTGCAATTCTATTGCTGGCAGTTGGGGTTTTTCAAGCGTGTTGGCCGATCATAAGCGTTTCCATCAACGATCGACTGCTTAGGACTTCACCCTATGGCCAGGGATTTGCCGTGGGACTGCTGACATTCGTCGGCGCTGCCGCTTCTGCGGCAGGAGCATTGATCGGTGGCGTCATCGCCGAGCGTGCCGGATATCGCGGGGTAATATTTGCAGCTGCTATGATCGTCTTCTTGGCGGCGTTACAAATTAGCTGGGGAAGCATATGGCTGAAGACGAAGGACAGGAGTACCAGCCGTGGCTAAGAACGCCTCCAAAACGTATGGCTCGCCCCGTCTGCAAGCAACTTTCTCGATCTGATCTAATCAGTCTAGGCCAACGTATCCGTGTCTGGATGGCCCCCTAGCTTGCAAGAAAAGTTCGGCGTTCAGTGGGGCCTTGTTGCTTGGACCAGCCTGAAGTTGGGCTGGCCCTACCCACGGATCGCGCCAGACGAAGCGAACAGCGGTCGGTTTGGCGATGCGGATCGTTCGGTTGAGGATCTGGATGGCGATAGCGACTTCGCCCTCCTGGCTATCGGATGATCGGGCTCGGAGATTCGGACCGATGATGGGCTTGTAGCGGCTGACGGCCGTTTCGACGAGACTGCGGCGGCTATAACCAGTGGCCTTCTGCCAGGGCATGCGGCCCTTCTCGGCGATATACCGCACATGACGAGCCCGAACGGTCGAGGCGCCAGCGTCATCGGCGTTGACCACCGAGGACGTGCGCGGCGGGGTGACGATGTTGGGCGGCGGATCGTGTTGGCGAATTGAAGCCGCTTCGTAGACGGACGCGCCGTCATAGGCGCCATCGGCGATGACGCTGTTAATCGGTCCTTCCATCGTCGCGAGCATGCGCGGGACCACCGTGATGTCGCCCTCATCCTTGTTGGTCAGGACGTGCGCCACGATCTCGCCGGTCTCTGCATCCATGGCAAGTATCCACCTTCCGGTGAAGCTCGTGATGATAACCCCAGGCTACTTGATTCTTGATCAAGAAAGTAAAGACATTAAATGAGCACTATTCAATCCACGTGGAGCGGAAAGTGCATCACCTCGCTTCCTCTGGTAGCCGATAATCCAACGCACCGCGTCGGCGTCCTCGAGCTTGACATCGATCTCCATGTGCTGAGAGGTCCACAGGGTGCAATCCGCCTTGGCCCACTCTATTTTGCCCTCACCAAGCAGCTGATGCAGCGGCCCGACGGCCTAATCAGCCGGACGCAGCTACTTAGAGCGTTGTATCCTGATCCTGACGACGAACCGGGGACCGCCGATGGCGTGCTGCGCAATATGCTGTCCTAGCTCCGCGCCCTGTTCCGCGTGCTGGGCGACGATCAGCTGCAGATCTCGGCCGAAGCTGGTAAAGGCTACAGGCTCTACGTTGCCAAAAGCCAGAACGGCATGTGAGCAGCCGGCCGAAACTGGTTCGGTCGACGGACTAAGAGCGTATCATTTAGCGTCCTCCCCATCAGTGTCACTCTCCGCTCGCGGTAGGAAGACTATGCTTCGGTTCTCAACAGCATAATCAGTTTCCACCGAAGAGCGAAAATTACCGTTTCACAGTCAGAGCACTCCTTGAGATATTCAGCGACAATTTGGGACTGTGTTGCACGAATCGTCCGGTGGCGTTGGTGCACGCAGCACGCCGCTTTTGGTTTGCTGTTACGCGAGGCCGACGTAATCCGGGCGCCCAAGCCTGAGCATCCGGTTCAGCGCTTACGGTGATGGCGACCTCGGTCGCTCGACGCCAATCGGTGAGGGATCGTAGCCCGTCCCCGATGACTCGTTGGAAGCGACTGATGTCAGCCTCCACCAGAGCACGCCAGTGATAGCCCAAGGCCTTCTGCCAAATCATGCGGCCACGCTCGGCAATGATCTGCAGGTGCCACTTTCGCATCGTGGGCGTCGTCTCAGCTGTGTCGCTCGGCACGGCGCTGGAGCGTGGTGGGACGATGACGGATGCCTCGGGATTACGGGCGGCGACGTTGCCATGGACGCTGTCCTGATCGTAAGCACCATCGGCGGTGAACAAGGCGACCGTGCCATCCACCTGATCCAGCAAGATCCCAACCTGCGAGGCGTCGTCGACGTCGCTGCTGGTCAGCGCCGGCGTCGCAATTTCTCCGGTGTCTGCATCCACGGCGATGTGCAGCTTGCGCCAATCCCGGCGTGTCTTCGTGCCATGCTTCTCGAGCAGCCATTCGCTGGAGCTGCATAGCTTCAGCCCCGTGCTGTCCACCATTAGGTGCACGGGACCGGAGCCTGGCCGGGGGCGAACCATGTCTAGCGTCTCGGCCCGGCGGCTCCGGTTCGGTTCCGAACGCTCTATCGTGCCGCCCGAGGTTCCCGCACGTCGCCAGGCGCCGGGTGCAGGCTCAACGGATCGAACGGCAAGGTCTGGTTTTCCGTTGGCAGCTCGGCCGTGCTCCAGCCGCCGCCAAGTGCTGCGACCAGGGCGACCCCGGCCTGCAGGCGGCGGGTCTGCACCTGCACCTCGGCGGTCTCGGCGGTCAGGGCGGCAATCTGGCTTACGGTGACATCGAGATAATTGTCGAGCCCGCCGGTATAGAGGCTCAGCGACATGCTTTGCGCCTTGAGGGCCGCCTGCAGTGCCGCCTGCTGCTGTATGGCCTCTGTCGCCAGCCGCTCGGTCAGGACCAGCCCGTCCTCGACCTGCTGGAATGCGGCGAGCACGGTGGCGCGATAATTGTCGGAGGCCTGCGCCAGTACCGACCAGCTACGCTGCAATTCGGCGCGGCGCAGGCCACCCTCGAACAGCGGCAGCATCGCCTGCGCGCCCACCGCCCACAAGCTGTTTGGCAACGACGCCAGGTTGAAGCCGGCATCCTGGAAGCCGGACAACGCGCTCAGCCGGATATCCGGGTAGAACGCCGCCCGCGACACGCCGATCGCGGCATTCGCCGACGCCATGACGCGCTCCTGCCGGGCAATGTCGGGACGACGCTGCAACAGCTCGGATGGTACCCCGCTCGCGACGTCCGGTATGATCAGCCGCGCATCGGCGATCATTGGCAGCATGAATGAACTGGGATTGATGCCTGCCAGCACCGCGATGGCATGCTGGACCAGGGCGCGCTGCGCCAGCACTTCGGTGTCCAGCGCCTCGGCGGCGGCAAGCTGGTTCTGCGACCGCGCAACATCCAGGCCGGAGGCGATCTTGCCGGCCAGCCGCTGCTGGGTGATCGTGACCGCCTTGCGGTAGAAGCCAATCGTCTGCACATACACCGCATGTTGCGAGTCCAAGCCGCGCAGCGCCATGTAGTCCGACGCAAGCTGGGTTTCCAGGCTCAACCGCGCCGACGCCACCTCAGCCGCCGTCGCTTGCGCCTGCTCCTTGGCGTACTTGGTCTGGTTGCGGATCCGGCTCCAGAAATCCGGCTCCCATGTGGCATTGGCCTCGATCTCGTTCGAGGTCTGCTCGTTCGGGGTCGTACGGTTCGAGCGGAACAGGCGATACTCGGACTGCTTGTTCTCGCTCAGGTCGCCATAGGTCGAGAGTTGCGGATATAGTCCGGACCGCGCCTCGGCAGCGACGTCGCGCGACTGGGTGTAGGTCTCCTCCGCCGCCTGCAGCGTGGGATTGCTGGCGTCGAGCTGCTGCTCCAGCCGGTCGAGCACCGCATCGCCGAACATCTCCCACCATGGTCCGCGCGCGAGCTGGTCCTGCGGACGCGCCACCACGAACGGACCCGACCCCTGATACGAGGCGGGCAGGATCGGGTGCGGCGCCTGGTAGATCGGCGCCAAGTCGCAACCGGAGAGAATGGTCAGGCTGGCGAGAAAAGCTAGGCGGCCCTGCCGTACAAGCCAGCGCATCACCCACCGGTACCGGCGCGGGCGGCCTCGACACGGGCGCGCTGCGCATCGGACAGGTGTTTCGGCAGCGCCAGGCCTCCGATGCGGAACTGAGGTTGCGGCGCGATACCGGGCGCGCCGGGCACCACATGCACCACCTCCCCCTCCAGCAGCCCCGCCGAAGGATTGTTGATCAGCCGGTCCGAGGGCTTCAGCCCCGCAATTACCTGCACGGTCTGGCCGAGATTGAGGCCGAGCTTGACGTTCTGCAGATGCACCTTGTTGTCGGGCGCGACCAGAGCAACCTGCATGCCCTCGGCGCGGAACAGCAGCGACTGCTCCGGAACGATCAGCACGTCCGGATCGGCACTCGTGGTGAACTGCACGCTGGTGTAAGTGCCGGGCCAGATCATGTGATCCGAATTGTCCACGGTCAGCTCTGTGATCACCGTGCGGGTCTGCGGATCGAACGCGTTCGCCGTGGTTTCGTAGCTCGCCTTGAACTGCCGGTCCGGAAATTGCGGCAGCGACAGCATTGCGGTCAGGCCGGGCTTGAGCATCGCGGAATAATCCTGCGGCACCGAGACGAACACGCGCATCCTGTGCAGATCGGCGACGCTGAACAGCTCGTTCGAGCCGCCATGCCCGCTGGGGTCGCCGCCGGCGGCATTTACATAGGCGCCGACGTCGGTGTTGCGCGACGTCACCATGCCGTCGAAGGGTGCAACCACGTTCTTGAACTGCTCCATTGCCGCGTAGCGGGCGACGTCGTGCTGTGCGGCCTGCACTTGCGCCGACTGGGATTCCGCGCTGGCCGCCTGCACGTCGACTTCCTGCTGCGAAACCGCCTGCGTGCCGGATAATGCCTTCCAGCGTTTGGCGGTGACGGCGGCGAGCTTGTATTTGGATTGCGAGACCGCGAGATTGGCCTTCGCGGTCTCGTACTGCTCGTCCAGGCCGGGCGCTGCGATGGTGGCGAGCAGATCACCGGCCTTCACTGGGGCGCCGTAATCCTTGTACCATCTGCTGACATAGCCGGAGACCTGGGCGTAGATCGGCGCCGCGTACCAGGCCTTGATCGTGCCCGGCAGCGACAGCGAGCGCGTCGCGGGGCCGTGTGCCGGCTTGATCACCTGCACCTGCGGCACGGACTGGTCGTCGGCCGCAGCGCGCAGGTCGGCGAGATGGCTGCGGCGCCCGATGATGCCCCAGGCGATCAGCCCGATCACGATCAGCCCTGCTGCCAGCATCAGCAGCCGGCCGCGGGTCTTGCCGCCGGTCTCGTGGCTCGCCGTCATGCGTGCGATTCCCTGTGTCTCTTGTGGTGCAGCAGCGCGAAGACGCATGGCACGAACAGCAATGTCGCGAAGGTCGCGAACAGCAGACCGCCGATCACCGCACGTCCGAGCGGCGCGTTTTGAGTGTTGCTGAACGACATCGGTAGCATTCCGATCATCATCGCCAGCGCGGTCATCAGCACCGGCCGGATGCGCCCGTAGCCGGCCTCGATCGCGGCCCGCACCGCGTCGCCATGCTCGGCCAGACGCTCGCGGGCGAACGACACCACCAGGATCGAGTTCGCCGTCGCCGTGCCCATGCACATGATCGCGCCGGTGAGTGCGGGCACCGACAAGGTCGTGTGGGTCAGGAACAGGCTCCAGACGATTCCGGCCAGCGCCGCCGGTAATGCAGTGATGATGACGAAGGGATCGAGCCAGGACTGGAAGTTGACGACGATGATCAGGTAGACCAGCAAGACCGCCAGGGCGAGACCTTCGAGAAGCTGACTGTAGGCGGAACCCATCGTCTCGGCTTGGCCGCGCAGATGCACGCTGGCGCCGTGTGGCACGCCATGCTTCATCCTGGTGACGATCCGGGCCACCGCATCGTTCACCGCGCCGAGATCACGGTCCTGGACGCTGGCGAAGATGTCGATCACCGGCAGGATGCTGTAGTGCGAGACCAGCAGCGGCGTTCCGGTCTGGGTGATTCTGGTCAGCGCGCCGAGCAGCTGCGTGCCGTCGCCGCCGGGATCGCCGTTACCCTTGTCTATGGGGATGGTTTCCAGGTCGTTCATGGTGGCAAGCTGGTCCTGCGGCGTCTGCAGGTTGACCAGATGCGACACCCCGCTCGAGGTGTCGAGCCAATAAGTAGGCGCGGTCTGGCCGCTGCCGGACAGGGTCGCCAGCGTGTTCTTGGCGATGTCGGCCTCGGTCAGGCCGATCCCCGAGGCAAACGACCGCGAGGCTTCGATATGCATGGTTGGCTCGTTGAAGGCCTGCTGGATATTGACGTCGGCGATGCCGGGAATGCGGCGCATCCGTGCCGCCATCTGCTGCGCATAGGCCAGGTTGGCGGCCTGGCCGCGGCCGGAGATCTGCACGTCCATCGGCGCGGGCAGGCCGAAATTGAGGATCTTGGCAGTGATGTCTCCGGGCAGGAAGGTGAACGCCGTGCCGGGATAGAGTTTCGTCAGTTCGCGGCGCAACCGGAAGCGATACCCGTCGACCGGAGACTCGTCGTTCTTCAGGCTGATGGTGACGTCGCAATCCTGCGGACCGATGGTGCCGGTCGAGCTATAGGCCTGGTTGGTGCCGCTGACCGGCAGACCGCAATTATCCACCACGTTCTCGACCTGGCCGGGCAGGATGTGCCGGATCGAGCCGTTGACCAGCACCGCGATTTTCGACGCGTCCTCCAGCCTGGTGCCGATCGGCGCGCGCATATGCATGTCGATCTCGCCCGACTTGATGCCCGGAAAGAAGTCGCGGCCGAGAAAGGCGATCAGGCCCAGCGAGCTGATGGACGCCAGCGAGAACAGCACGATGAAGCGTCCGCGCCTGGTCACGGCATCGGTGAGTACGCCCCGGTAGCCGTCGCGGAAGGCGGTGAAGCGGCGATCGAAGCCGCGCTGGAACCGTTTGAAGATGCCCGGATTGCCGGACTGGCCATGCTCATGTTCATGCTTGTGCTGCGCAACCTGGGCGCGCAGCAGCCAGGCGGCCATGGTCGGCACCAGCGTGCGCGACAGGATGAAGGAGGCGAGCACTGCGAAGATCACCGCTTCGGCGAGCGGCAGGAACAGGTAGCCAGCGACGCCGGAGAGCTGGAACAGCGGCAGCCAGACGATGCAGATGCACAGAGTCGCCACGAACGTCGGCACCACGATCTGGTTGGCCGCCTCGATGATGCCGGGTTCGAGCTCGGCGCCGCGCTCCAGATGGCTGTCGATGTTCTCGATGATGACGGTGCCGTTATCGACCAGGATGCCGACGGCGAGTGCGAGACCGCCCAGGGTCATGACGTTGATGCTCTGGCCGAGCCAGGACAGCACCAGCACCGCGGCTAGGATCGAGAGCGGGATCGCGGTCACCACGATCAGCGTCGAGCGCCAGCTTCCCAGGAACAGCAGCACCACCAGTCCGGTCAGGACAGCGGCGGTGACCATCTCCTGCACCACGTCGTCCACCGAGGCGCGCACGAAGGTGGAGGCGTCGTTGAGCGGGGTAATGGAGACGCCGGGCGGCAGGGTGCGCAGGATTCCCGGTATCATCGCCTTGACGCCCTCGACCACAGCCAAGGTCGAGGCGTCGCCGTGCTTGAGGATCTCAATCAGCACCGCCTGCTTGCCGTGCACCAGCACCGCGTTGATCTGCGGCGGCGCGCCGCGATGCACATAGGCGACGTCGCGCAGATAGACGGTGGTGGTGCCCACGGTCTTGATTGGCAGGTTGTTGAACTCCGCCGCCTTGAGCGGGCTAGCATTGCTCTCGACCATGTAGTCGAGATTGCCGATCTTCTGGTCGCCGGCCGGCAGCACGACATTCTGGTTTTTCAGCGCGTTGCCGACATCCACCGCCGACAGCCCGTGCGCCAGCAGCTTGCGCTGGTCGAGATCGATCTCGACATTCAGCGAGGCGCCGCCATAGGGCGTCGGGATGGCCACACCGGGGACGGCGACCAACGCCGGGCGGATCAGGTTGGATGCCATATCGTACACCTGTGCCGCGGTCATGCCGCTGGCCGCGACCTGCAGGTCCAGCACCGGCACCGAGGACGGGTTATAGGACAGCACCTGCGGCGGCGTGATCCCGGCCGGCATCTGCTTGAGCACGGTCTGCGACACGGCGGTGATCTGCGCCTGCGCTGCGGCGACGTCGGTGCCCGGCTGGAAGAAGATCTTGACCACACCGCGGCCGTAGAACGACTGACTCTCGATATGCTCGATGTTGCTGACAGTGGTGGTCAGAGCTCGTTCGTAATAATAAACCACTCGCCCGGACATGTCCTGCGGGCTGAGGCCGTTATAAGTCCAGACCACGGCCACGACCGGGATGCGGATGCTGGGGAAGATGTCGGTCGGCGTCCGCAGCACCGCCAGGCCGCCGAACAACACGATCAGGATGCTCATCACCACGAAGGTGAGCGGCCGGCGCAGTGCGATCAGCACAATACCGTTCATGGCGTCACCGTGCAGCCGGCATCGGGCAGGCATCCTTCGTTGGCAGCGCCAGCAGGTAGCGGCCAGTCATGCCTGCGCCAATTAAAATAGACTTTAATGACGGAATCACAACGGAATCTCAGCCATGGATGCGGAGCATGTAGCCGGTGCCGCGTATGCTGTGGATGAGCGGTAGCTCATCGGGCGCATCGACCTTGCGCCGCAGCTTGCCGATATGCACGTCCACCAGGTTGGTCTGCGGCAGGAAGCGGTAATGCCAGACATCCTCGAGCAGCATGTCGCGGGTCAGCACCCGGTCCGGGCGGCGCAGCAGGTATTCCAGCAACCGGAACTCGCGCGCCAGCAACTCGATCGGGCGTCCGTCCCGGCTCACGCTGCGATCAATCAGGTCCATCACGATAGGTCCGACCCGGAGCACGCTTCCGCGCGTCTCGATCGGACGCCGCAACAGGGCTTCCAGGCGCGCGGCCAGCTCCTCCATCGCGAACGGCTTGGTGAGATAGTCGTCGCCGCCTGCCTTCAGGCCGCTGACCCGGTCGTCGACGGCGGAAAGCGCACTCAGCACCAGCACCGGAACCCGATTGCCGGCTGCGCGCAGCTGCTTGATGACACTCAGTCCGTCCAGTCCGGGCAGCATGCGGTCGACGACCAGCACATCGAAGCTGCCCTCGCGTGCGCGGGCCAGGCCATCCGGGCCGGTCTCCTCGACGCGTATCGAGAAGCCGCGCGCGATCAGCTCGTCGGCGAGATCCCCTGCTATCTTGCGGTCGTCCTCGATCAGCAGCACGCGCGGGCATGCGGCCGGTGGATGAGGCGCAAGCGTCTGTTCGGTCTCGGGAGGAATCATGCAGCGCTGGATGCAGCCGCGAGAGCGGCGATGGAAGTAAAATCTTATTTAATGTCCGCACCCTCAAGTTTCCCCTCATTCCGGCTATGTGGCGGACGGCCTGAATGAATTCAGGACGGTGATGGATCTACCTGAAAAAGAATCAGGCAGGGCGTGTTTTTGGGGGTTCTGCTGCGTAGTCGAGTGTGGGCCTTGCGGGAGGCCGGGAGCTGAAGAAGCTCCTTGTGCATGTTCGACGGCGATACGGAGGCTCTGACCACGGCACGCAGCCATGCATTCCACTTCGAAGAGGTCCACGATTTCCTGCGCGGCGTGTTCGCCGACGACCTGCACGCCAAACAGGGTCCGTTCGCTGGCCGGTGCCACGCTGGGCGTCCTGGAGACTGCCTCCCTGGCGGTTGGCACGATCGGCAAAGGCCTGGCGCTGGCACGCGGGGGTCTGACCGAGCATGCGGTCAAGCAGGTGGACCGGCTGCTGTCCACCCCGGATCGATGTCGACGCCTGGCTCTGCTAAAGAATTCTGAGTTCTCTCGCTGTCCGTTTCCCTTAATGATGCGAAACTGGCGATCCAGAGCAAAAGCGTGTCGTTGTGTTCCTTCCTAATGCGACTCACGCGGCAGAAGAGACGGCCGACTGCGCGCCCGCAGCATCTCCAGGGTGCACAAAGATGCGGTCGTTTGGCGCATCCTGCTGCATCGCCACGATCCCCTGCTTGGCCATCTCCAACCCGGCGACGAGCGTGCCGGCGACCGCCGCCCGCTGCTGCCGGATGCGGCGCACGATGTCTGCCGGTGTCAGGCCGGTCTCGTCCGATGGCTCCAGGTCTGGCAGGTAGCGCTCGAGCGGGCTTCCCGGCGGCAGCACCGGGAGCAAAGCTGCGATCCGCGCGAGCGCGTCCCGCACCGTCCAGTAAGACAGCCGGGGCACCCCGCGGCGCAGCGCGGCCAGCACCTGGCGCCGCTCGCTTTGGCCCAGCACCGTCAGGCACGCTTCGAGCAGATCCGCAGCATTGCTGCGGCACTGCCCCCTGCCCTTTCGCTCGCCCTGGCCACCGCGGCCGAACACGTCGCGACCGAGACGCGGGCGCTGTTCGAGCCACTCGGCCCGGCGCGCCAGCT
>JAABUX010009100.1_pt1 | contig 11314 bp, 24 predicted proteins | sample 5561851 | NCBI WGS metagenome assembly JAABUX01 (sample SAMN10711883, study PRJNA513361) | rock metagenome | isolation source: Antarctica rocks | place: Antarctica: Victoria Land, Richard Nunatak red sandstone | collected 2016-01-03 | reverse complement strand
GTTAACCACTCCGCAGGTGCTGCTCCGGAAGGGGACCTCGCCATCGACGCCGCCGGCAATGCATACCTAGCCGACGGGGCAGGCGGTGACGGCGGTTCCAGCAATGGCAGCTCCGGCAGCGGTGGCGGTGGCGGGGGCGGAGGTGATGATGGTGGTCACCACGAAGGTGAGCATGGGCCCTTCCAGCCTCGCCAGACTACAGCACGCCATCAGCACTCATTGACCATGCCTCTAAGAGCGTCCGTGCGCTCCACGCAACCCGTCGCTTACATCTGTCGTAGCCCACATGCATGGTGCAGAGGGGTCCTGCGCATGCTGATGGCATTTCAAGGCCTACAGACACTGTCTCCGACTGTATGTACTCTGGATTCCCATGCGGGAACGCAGGCATGCCCGGCGCAGTCACGGCGGCGCTCATGGCGGCGGGCCGCACCGTCGAGTCGCTGCCGGCCGGCTTCGGGGCGGCGGTCCGCGAGGGCAAGGCGTCCCGGGAGGCGCTGGAGCTGTTCCTCAAGCTGGAGCGCAACCCGCTGCTGCGGCCCTTCCTCGGCATTGCAGGCGAGGCACAGCCTTTGTTGTGGTGGCAGGAGCCGCTGACTTTGCCAGTGTCAAGGACAAAACGCAGGCCTCCTCAGGACCCGTCAGCTTGGTCCTGGCATCATTCCGCATGACGACAGCCTTTCTCTCCTTTCTTGGGTGCTCGGTGCACTCATACGCGGTGTGCACTGTCAGCAAGCGCTTGCAGGCTCAGAAAAATGTCAGGCGGGGTCTTAGGTTGCAACCGTGTATAGACCGCTTCCAAAACATGCTGCAGGCTTCCGGGAGCGGCTGCTGGCGGACCCGGGCTTCTTCGTGAAGCTGGGCATCGAGCTGGGCATCGGCCTGGTGTGCAAGATCACCGCGGAGGCGCAGAAGCGCGGCGAGGCGTTCAAGGGCGAGCTCGACTTCGTCTTCGCCAATGTGGTGCGTTGCTGGCGTCCTTATAAGGGTTGGTTGCATCCACGAAACCAGCGAGAGCACCATTGTGCCGCACCCGTCACACAATTTCGGCAGCATCACTCTGTAGCTCGACTCATTAGCGAGCATCAGCTGCTGTGCGCAGCACATGTAACGCGGTGGCACCGCCCCCCTGTCTGTGTGCAGCAGGCGAATGAGCTCTGAGGGACCTCCTGACGCTGACATGATCGGCGCAGATCATGGCCCTGATAGCGGACTTCATGCTGGTGTGGCTGCCGGCGCCGACGCTGTCGTACGCCGCCAAGAAGGCCGGCAAGCAGGGCGCGCTGGGCTCCTTCCTCGCCTCGTGCCCCGACAACGCCTTCCAGGTGCACATGACGCACCGGGGCATGTTGCTACCCCCGCAAGGCGCCCTCGTCAATGTACTTCGACGTGCATGCCGGACCCGCTGGTACTTTGCGACTATGGCGCGGTTGTACATGGCGGTTTCGCATTGTGTGATGACAGGTGCCGGGACCACCGTCCGACCGCCAGCTGTGGGAGGCTACACTGGCGCATGCGCATGGCTGAGTTGTCGTCAGTTTCGCTGCAGGTCGTGCCGGCGGGCAAGCAGCCGTGGTCGCTCGCGCAGCGCGGCGCGGCGGTCGGCCGCAACGGCGCCAAGCTGCTGGGCGTCGGCTTTGGCGCCTCCATGTTCGGGGTTACCATCACCAACGTGCTCCTTGAGGTGCGCCATGGCATGGGTCTATTGCCGGGATCTGCGGCGCAAATGCCGTGAGTGACCCAACCATGCCCAGCTTCCCTCGGTGAGGCTGAAGCAGCATGCGTCGCTCCCAATATTGCCTGCTGCTGAAGCATCCGAGATAGCCGGGAGGAAGAGCAGAAGAATGCACTTGCGTCGACGCTCCAAGCTCCTGCTCTGCTTGGCTTCTACATGACCATCGTCGCATCGTGACCGTTTGTAGATGATACACACGGCGTGCTGTGCCTGAGCTCGAGGTGCCGCTCTGCCTGCAGGTCCGGAAGAAGCTCGACCCAGAGTTCAAGTCGCAGAACCCGCCGCAGAACGTGTTCGCCATGTCGGCTGCCTACGCCACATACATGGCCAGCTCGTCCAACTTGCGCTATCAGGTGCGCCCGCCCTGTGAGACGCAAGTTAGACCCCCAGGCATGACAAGTGGCCACTTTTACAGCTCCGTGCGTTGCGGTCGGCAGCGTATGTAATGCGAAGTCGATGCACAGAACTGGACCATTCATTCACCAGCCCTCGCGGTGCGCGCAGATCTTGGCGGGCGTGGTCGAGGAGCGCGGGATCGAGCGCATGCTGCACGGCAACGCTGTGGCATGCGGCGTCGCCTCTTTCGTCGTCCGGACGGGCAACACGTTCCTTGGTACGTCGGCACAACTATTTGTGCAGGATATAGTGCATATTTGGGTGCTAACTGTAAGACTGTTGCATGCGGTACTGCTTTCTGAGTCAGATGCGGCTGCATGGCCAGTGTGCTGAGGCTAAGGTCCCTGCAAATGCTGTGCACCGCAGGGAGCCTTCTGTGGGTGGACTTCCTGCGCCTCATCGGGCTGCAGAAGAAGACCGAGACAGCCAAGAAGTGAGACAGTAAAGTGTTTGACCCATTGTCGCCCTTGCATCGGATTTGTCCACACACACCAGAAGGAGGCTATTGTCTTGTTCAACAGTTACAAAGATGGCCTCGTACTGTGTTGCGACTCAAGGGGAAGAATGACTGCACACTCAACAAATGATGTCATGCAAGCTGATCGACAAATTATACAGTGCGCATCGGCCCGGAGCAGGGATTGATTGCGTTTGCTCTTAGACAATACCGTATGCAAGTGTTTCAGCCATCCTCACATAGTTTCTTCTCAACAGAGACTCTCGGCTGGCCGTGCAATTGGTTTCTCACCACAGGTGAGCCCACAAATCACCATCTGCGACATTCCGGCGCCCACGCACACCGAGCGAGGTGGGTTTGCGCATTATGCCACCACGTGCTGTCAAAAGGTCCTCCATGCGCGGCTGACGTCTGTGGCGCTGTCGACACAGTTTGGGCATCAACGTCGAAAGCATAACGCCCCGCTGCGGCTTAGTATTTGCGGCACATCTGCCATCCAGCCACTATCACGCTTGGATGTAAGGCGGTGCCATCGATTGCACCGTATGGATGGCGACATCTGATCGTCGATCGCACTGCCCTCATCCCCAGCTCAGTAGTAGTTTGCGACCTGCAAACAACGCACGTCCGAGGTGATATCCAGCACTTGCAAGAGGCATAACCATCCTGGTAGATCAGCAAAATCAACTCTTCATGTCGCATTTCCAAGGTGCAGCTGGTTGATCAGAGACAGCACACCACTCATTGTACGCAGGATTCCGTGCACACACGCTAACGCCGCTGCGCTAGGTGCCATCCGAAGAACGCAGTCGACTGCAGGGAGCTGACCTTGCGGCGGTGCACGGCGGTCTTCTTGTCGGCGTTGGCCACGTTGCCCTCCGTCGCCTCGCAGTAGGTGATCCAGTGGTCGGGCGTCTCCATGCGGGACACCACCTTGCACTCCACATGCGCAATGGCCTGCTCCAGAACCGGTGATCCTGCACATATTTATGCACCCTCATCAAAAGCTGCACAGGTGCACTAGTTGCAGCAGCCATTGGCTTACCGAGGTATGCTGCGGGGCACGAGTTCATACAAACAGCATCGGCGGCCCAGAGTGAGCCGAGAGCATATCCCAAACACCTCTGTGCTCAGCGTGTTCGCTCACGTAAGAGAGAACATCACTGCTCAGACCTTGATCTGCCGCCATGCGCCAGCAGCAGTGTAAGCGCCGTGATTATATGCCAGCTGTGTCTGTGCCCTGCAGCAGTCCATGCTGAACATGTGCGACGCACCGTTGGCGGCGGTGAAGGTACCCACGCCGGCGAAGCGATCGGCGCCGGCGGGGAAGCGCTTCAGGAAGTGCTTCATCAGCGCCGAGTACTCGCCCTCGCCCAGGCAGTTCAGCACGAACGTGTCGCCCACCTGAGTCGCAAATTTGTTGTGCCTCAGCTCGCAATCTCAAACCCAGATCCTATTGGACGGGCAGGTGCATAAGTCGACAGCGAGCGCAGCACCACAGGACACACAGCAGGAAACGACGGAGTCTATCTGTCCGGTGTCCGGGAAGCATGAAGCCATTGGCTGCTGCACCACAACTTGAGCAACAGCATCGCAGCCTCCCACCTGCATGAGGCTCTCGATGGCGCGGTCCTTGGCGACCGCGATGGTGAGGCCCAGCGGCTCGAACGACGCCTGCGCGACCCAGGACGCGATCATGGCGCCCTTCGCGCCGCCGCGCTCGGCGGTGACGACGTACAGGCCGCCGCTGACGCGCGCCAGCGCCTTGGCGATTTCGCCGCTCATAGATAGCTTCGACTTCGCGATCTTGTCCTGCGCGCGGGGCCAGGACGCGGTTCAGCTCCTTGCGAGACTACAGCATCCATTCAACTGGGCTCGACCACTGTAGAGCATGGCAACAACATCGGCAGCGAAAACAGCTGCAGGACCTGTACACAGCGGGGTCGACAAGTTGTGGCCACCCACAGACAATGACACGGGTGCTGACATTTGCTTGAACAAACGGATGCAACCCCAGCACGCCGCTGCGGACCATCAAAGACTGCAGCACACCTTCTGCGTGAGCAGCTGCGCGAGGTCGGTGCCGGACTCCTCGTACTCCTGGTACGTCTGCTCCGTAGGGGTGCCCTTCACGCGCAGCGCGTCGAAGGGCGGCGCCAGGCCCACGTCCACAAAATTCCCCACCAGCGCGTCCACCGGCTCGTCGCGCCCGCCGTAACTCTCCGCCACGATCACCTGCGCAGCCGGGCATACTGGTGATATTACATTATTGCTGTCATTAGAGACGCCATTCCAAATATGCCTTCAAAACCAATTTGACATTGTCGTGCTGTCCTTGTGGGGTTTGTTCAATTTCGCCGACCATTCTGCTAATTGTGTGCCTGCTAGCTCGATGGTTATCGCAGGAGACACACGGCTGATATGGCTTGCCTACACCATGGGTAGAGAACAGCTTGCAGCCGAGATCTCAGCGATGTCTGCGTTGTCCAAGTGCTTCAATCCTCTTCGTCGACCACAGCAAGCGTCATGATCGTGTGAACGAAGCCGCATGCCAGAGGCGCCGAGCAAGTTGATCTTTGGAAAGCGAGTGGTCACGCCCCCGCAACCCCGGCAGCGCTCCCGCGCACCTTCTGCTTCTTGGGCTTGACGGCGGACAGGACGGTGGCGACGGCGTCCTGAGCCGACCGCGCGTCGCTGGGCGGCGCCAGCAGCGCGACGCCGGCGTTGCGCCCGATGATCTCGACCAGCTCCTGGGTGTCCACCGACAGCAGGTCCACCATCTCGGTCGCGACGCCCGCCTTCGTGATGCCGCGCGCCATCGACTGGCTCAGCCTGGGGGGAGTCACAGACGGTTCCGATATGCTGCGCGAGGTTCTTGCGACTGGCTCTGCAGTGGTGTTCGATGCAGATATGCATGTTGCCCACAGCATCTGTTGCGGTAATGCAGCTGTGCGGCCAGCAGGCCATGGGTGCCGCCTTATTGAGACGGTCATTGCACCATAGCACTGGATGGTTGGGGGAGGTTTAACTGTGCTCCACCGCACCAACACCAGTATGCGGGCTTGCCGGCGATGGGAGATGCTACACATGAAGAAGATGGAGAGCAGAGCTCAACAAGGACGAGTCACCTGTCGCTGAAGCCGTAGTCGCTGGAGTAGAGCACCGCGACGGAGGCGGCGGCCTTGCCGACGGACTCGGACCACGACTTGTACCGCCCCACCAGCTCCTCCAGGTTGTGCCGGATCACCGGGCCGTGACCGTTGGCGATGATGTTGTACTTCAGGTCCTTCACCTTCCTGTAACATGTACACGCCAGGGCTTACGTCGGGGGTTGGGCATCAGCATTGGCACGCGCTGGGTTCAGTGCTGCATCGGTGCCGATGGCGAGGGAGAAGGACCAGCTCGCCTAGTAAGACACGGTTAGACAGTGCCGCGATGATTCCGGGTCGAATTTCATGTTGATGGACATTAAGGTGGAGACCGACCATAGCAGCCAAGCGCACCTGAGGGCGGTGAGCACGGAGCGCGCGTTGGGCCGCATGAGGCAGTCGTAGTAGAAGCGGTAGTGCGGCTCGATCGGGGACAGCTCCGAGTCGTACGGCTCCTGAGCCAGATCAGCATTCTTTTCAATAAACGATCTGTGTAGCTAGGTAGGCAAAAGTGTTCACATTGGGTTCATGGGTGGCAGTGACGCTGCACAGATTCGCTTTCGGGCGAACGCAGGCAGGACTCTTCCTGTTTCAATCCAGGCAACATCACTGACACCCAGGATTGACACCACTTTAGCTGTTCTCAGTCCATGAAGTTCAAAATGCCAGCGTGGGTTCAGACGTTGCGCACTAAACTGAGCGCACCTCGCTGCAGTAGTGCAGGCCGAAGGCGTCGCAGGTGTACATGACGTTGGTGGCGTGGTCGAAGGAGAACATGGTGTCCGGCCAGTGCAGGTTGGGCGCCATCACAAACTCCATCACGTGACCTCCGCCCAGGTCGATCTTGTCGCCACCCCTGCCGTGTCGCATGAGCGCATCACGGTCCAGTTGCCTTCAGCCGTGTGTGCTCAGGTATCTGTACGCTGAATGGATCAGCTAGGGTGCTAAAGTCGGTGGATGAAGCCCCTTAATGTCAATGCGAGTTTGACAACGAATGTGCAGCTTCAGTTGCTGCTCAGCTGCTGTGCGGCTTGCGACAGCAGCGCACTTGACGGGCTTCTCCGCGAACGGCCGCTGTGCGAGGGACTTCAGGTATGTCAGCGCGACCTTGCTGCCCACCAGCGTCACGTCCGGGAACGCCTCCACCACGTCCGGCACCAGGCCTGTGCACCAGACTATGGCTTCAGCTGACCACCGGTGACGCCACGGACTCCATCACTGTCAGCCTTGGCCATGTCAGCTTCAATAGCATGTGCTGACCCGAGGCGCGCACGACGGCTCGCAGTTGTACTTGTACGTGCCAAGACGGTGACTCCCGACAACAGGCACCACGCAGCAATTTGAGATATGAGTTTGCGAGGATGAGTCAGCCTGCACGAACGCTAGTAAACTTTCGGACTGCCACGCAAGGACAGCGGAATTTTCAAGCAGCAGCAACCCGCACCGCTGTGATCCGGCTCCGTGTGCGACACTATGACGTAGTCCACAGTCCTGCCAGCCTTGGCGAGCTGCTCCTGCAGCGTCTTCATGTAGAGGCTGCGGAACTTCTCGTGGCTGACGTCGACCAGCGCCGTCTTGTCCTCGCCGAAGATGAGGTAGCTGTTGTACGTCGTGCCGTTCTGCAGCCTGCACCCGGCGGTGGAGCTTTTTATGCCAGCCGAATGCATGCCGAGCCAACAGAAAACAAGCTTCTGCCTTACAGCGGACTCATGAGGTCTCCAGCTCACAGTGGAAACAGCGGTAGTAATCAGATGAGGGGCCATGGTGAGCAGAGTGCATCTAGCTGCGCACCCGAACTCGATGTCGAACCTGTCCCGGTCCCAGTCAAGTGAGCGGATGCCGATTGTGTCATCTGCTATGTCAGTGACCACCTGCCATTCAGCACAAGCCGCAACATCTTCAGCGCTCAATAACTTCGGCGCCTGAATACTGACCATGTAGCGCTGCGCAGATCTGCGGCCGGGAACCACGTGAGGAGATGGGCATGAAACGCTGCACACCTGCGTCTGAAGCCTGCGGTCATCGCCCCACTTCTGGATCTCGGACAGCGTCGCGGCAGGGCGCTCCGCCTGCGCCACAGCATCGTGTTGAGTCACGTAAGCATATTGAGCCTGTCTCTGCAAGCGGTAAAACATGTTGGACGTGGCGGAGCCTACCGTGAGTACAGCTTGGATGGGCTGGAGCCGGCGCCGGCAGGTCGCGACGTTCGCAGGAGCCTCGATGCGGTGCGCGCACGGCCATGCGGCACGCTGCGACCTCGCGGGCAGCAGGCCGTGCGCGGCACCGTGCGCGCCCGTGTCGCACCGCGCTGGTTGCATATTTACAAGGTTCGCCATGTGCGAAAGTCTGTACCGTCTGAACCCAGACGTCTGGCGTTCCAGAGCTTCCGGTCCCGTCACGTGCGACTCGTGAATCTGATCCTCGGTTTCGCACCCGTGTGCTGCGAAAGCCCGAAGCACAGTACCGTGCAGCAATCTCCTTTGATACAGTCCTGCACACCCCTCCATGGGAGGCCCAACGGCCATGGGTTCCAGGCCGGTTTGCGTGTCCGCGAGGCAATCCCGTCCCGTGGCCTCCTTCTCTCGACATGCCGCTCTGCCGCGCCAGCGTCGCAAGCCTGTCCTGGCGGCCCCAGAGCCAGCATTGCGCCAGGCACACCAGGCGGGCAAGTCTCGGCAGGCGCTGTGCGTGCAGGCGACCGTCACGGAGGCGCCTCCGCAGGTGTCGCGCAGTGATCAGATGCATCTTCAAGCAATCGTCTTGCGTGCTGGAGCGTCAAAGCCAGCACAGTGCTGCGCACGCTGCATGCCTGCATGACTCCGCTCTATGCCATGCACCACTCTGGCTTCGGTCCGCGAAGTGTCACTGCATCGGAGCTTTGACGTCCCGACGCACTTCTCGAAGCCAGGCAGAGGCAGAGTGCTGTGCCTCGTCGTGTGCAAGCACCGAATATTTGCTGAGCAGAGAGTGCATTCAGTTACCGTGAGCGCTGTGCGCCAGCAACGGCGTGCTTGTGGACTGATGGCTGGCATCTGGGTACCACAGGCGCCTCCCAAGACGCCGGACGTCGAGGTCGATGGCGTGCACGCGCTGAAGCTGACGGAGAGGGTGACGCTGCTGCGCGGCATCTGCAATGACAGGTTCAAGTTTGAGGTCGAGTACGGCCTCAAGCGCGGCACCTCCGACAACTGCTACGTGGTCCGGGTGCGCCGCTTTGCGCGCTTTGGGATGCTTGCGCATGGCGCATCCTGCCATGCTGGCAGGCCCTTTGCGCAGCACGATTACCCGGCTGACCAGCAGTCCGTCATGGACCGCAGGGAAAGCAGGATGTGGTGCTCTTCGATGTGCCCGACCAGGCATGGCTCTCCGATTTCGGTGAGGTTCCGCCCGTCACCGTCGCTCGTCTCACAATAACACGGAGATCGAGGCCACGCACAGCTGGGAGAGCAGTCTGCGCATGGAGATTCAACACGTGCTGATTGCCGTCGCTCTGCTGCCCACCAGTGCCGACGCTGGAGAGCGTGGTACCTCTGGAGAAGCTGACGCACATGGTGGTGACGCACCTGAGCCCAAAGCGCATTCCCTCCCTGCGGGGAGTGCTGGCGCTGCGCGCGAAGCGGCAGCCGACGGCGCGGCTGGAAGTGATCATGTCCAACCCCGCACTGCAGCTCTTCCGCACTACGCTAGGTATGTGGCGCCAGGCCTGCGGCAGCGGTAGATGTTCACTGCTGCGGGTCAGCACTGCGGAAAGCATTGATGCGACGCTGAACCAGCATGCGGCCGTTCCTGCGCAGATGGATGCCATCCTGACCGTCAAGTCGTAGCAGCGACAACTTGCAGGGCATTTCTGAACTCCGCCCGCGCGGCAGTGTCTGAAGCTCACATATTATATATGAGGCCATGCGCTCTCTTGTACAGAGAAAGACGAGGAAGGCGCCGCGTTGCTGTCGGGCGTGACGCTGACGACGGCCCGGGTGGACGCGCGCGTGCAGCTGGACAGCGGCGCCGTGCTGCGCATGCTGCCGGCGCCCACGCCGCGCTGGCCCGACCTGCTGACCGTGCACAGCGACGTCGACCGGATGCTGTTCTCCGGCAAGGTATATACCTCCGCTTTTGGGGTTTGCGTCAGGTGCTGGCTTCTCAAGATAAACCGCGGTGCTGTCTGGCGAGCTCTGCTTGACGCGCGGTTTGTATGCTGCCACTCTGCAGGCGCTGATGAAAACCCTGACTGCTAGCGTCTGGCCATGCAAACGAAGCGGTTGGTTGTGCGGCAAACAATGTCAGAGTTCGTGAAATGTGACCGGCTGCGCGCAGTTGTTTGCGGCGCACGTGTCGCCGGCCAATATCGGGACGCCGACAGGCATCGCCTGGGACGAAGGCGGCTGGGATGTGTACGGCTACGACTGGCGGCACTACTACGACTGCATGCTAGCACCCGTTGCGCGGCAGGCAGCAGGCGCGCAACAGCTGGTCTTGAGCGTTGGAAGATGATCTGAGAGTATAGAGGCTTTGCTGCACCTGGATGAACGAGCAGAAGCCTGAGCTGGCGCTCTGCGGTGAGCCTGATGCCGCTCAGCCCACCTTACGATTGCTGAGCAGGTGTGCTGGACAGGCTGGAGCGCATCATGGTGCCTGCGGCCGGCGCGCAGTCCGTCTTCCTTGGAGCGCTCAGCCGCATGCAGGTTCGGCCCCTGAGCATAACCCCATGTCACAAATAGCAATGGACGCCAATTGAGAAGTCACGCTCCCTACGCCCTCTGTCTGGCCGCTCAGGCACTTGCGTGAACTCGTTGCGTGTTGTGTTCCCACGTCACACGCAGCTAGCCTTCCAGAGGTGCCTGCCGTTGGCTGAGCTCAGGCCATATCAAACAAGCTCTCCACCCCTGCAGATCCAATTCCAGAAGGCGCTGAAGGCGGCGCTGCCCAACATGGACTCGCCGACGGCGGGGCAGCCCATCATCATCGAGGCTGTAGCACCCATGCACGGCCCCTGCGTGCGCTACTCCGTTGTCGAGCTGCTGCGAAAGTACAGGCAAGCCTCAGGACACCCATACCATGCGCCTTGCCAGCTGCATCGTGAGGGCAGGCGTACCCGATAATGTCCTCTGTGCTGTGCATCTGTAACGAGTTTAGTGCTTCTGTTATGTTGCGTGGCAACCCGCCTACTCTCAAGAGCATCAGCAGAAGCTGGGACGACCTATGGTGTCGTCAGCATTGTGTGCACAACAGCATCAAAATGCCGATATACTGTGCAGTATGAGGAAGGCACTGCCGACTGAGGTTGTGTCGCCTGTCGTGCGCAGTGACTGGACGGTCGACCAGGTGAGCGCGGCGGAGCTCTGTAGCGTCGTCGTGCTGTACGCGTCGGCATACGGCAACACGGCAGCGCTGGCGCAGGCCATCAGCCGCGGCATCACAAAGTCCGGTGTTGGCGTCCAGACCCTCAACCTCGAACAGTGCAGGTGCGACGCTCGACTGATCGGCTCTGTTGCATTCCCTCAGCAAGCAGCTTCACGGCATAGCCTCATTGCGGTCAGAGCGTGACATCCATGGTGGTTTGAGTGCTGTACCAGCATT
>JAABUX010009098.1_pt1 | contig 11315 bp, 10 predicted proteins | sample 5561851 | NCBI WGS metagenome assembly JAABUX01 (sample SAMN10711883, study PRJNA513361) | rock metagenome | isolation source: Antarctica rocks | place: Antarctica: Victoria Land, Richard Nunatak red sandstone | collected 2016-01-03 | reverse complement strand
TCGCCGCCACGATCCGCCTCTGCCGCGCCGTCGGCCGCCGGATGCGCGAGCAAGGCCACGGCTCGATCGTGACCACCGGCTGGGACCAAGCCGAGACCGGGATGGCCGGCGACTCCGGCGAACTCTTCGCCGCCACCAAAGGGGCGATTATGAGCTTCACTCGTTCCCTTTCCTTGAGCCTGGCCCCAATTGTCCGCGTCAACAACCTCGCCCCCGGCTGGATCAAGACCGCCTGGGGTGACGCCGCCTCCACCCCCTGGCAAGACCGGGTCCGCCGCGAAACCCCCCTCGCCCGCTGGGGGACCCCCGCCGACGTCGCCACCGCCGCCCGCTTCCTGATCGGCCCCGGCGCCGAGTTCCTGACCGGCCAGATCCTCCGCGTCAACGGCGGCGTGGTCCGCTGACCGTGTGCCCGCGGGTTCGTCCGAATGCACGCCAAAGCGGGTCACACCCACGGCGAGGGCGGCGGCTCTCCGTTTGTCGTCGAAGGTCGCCGGCGGCAAAATTAACCCCCAAGTACGGAGCCGGCTTCGTTTGGCCAGACCCGGGACGCCGTCGTCGTGCAGGTCCGCCTCGACCAGCCCGCGGACGATCGCGTCGGCGTGCTGAACGTTTTGGCGGTACGACTCCAGATCGGCGATTCGCCTCGCCACGAACCCGGGCGCGGCCGGGTCGATCCCCTCGTCTCCACCAACCAGGCGGGCCGCCAGGTCGCGCTGGTCGTCGGTCCAGCTTGCCCGGATATTTCACCGGGCGTTTGCGGGATGATTTGCGCGGTGGCCTAACTGCTTGTAGGGTTTGGGTTAGCACAATCCATCCTCTTCAAGTCAGCGAGACCACCGCATGACCGACTGTAACCGCCAGACCATGACCTTTTCCAGGCTCCAGTCCCGCGCCCTCCATGCCGACTTCCTCGGTGGACGACTCACCATCGATGCCGGCGTCTCGCTGCTCCGTGAGGTCGCCGATCGCACCGGACTCTTTGAGGCACTCGATGCCGTCATCCCCGACCCGCGGCGGCCCGAGATGATCCGCCACGAGCAGAAAACCCTGCTCGCCCAACGCATCACCGCCATCGCTCTGGGATACGAAGACCTCAACGACCATCAAACCTTGCGGGCCGATCCCGCCCTCCAGCTGGCCGCCGGCAAGCTTCCCGATGGCACCGCCTCGCTCGCCTCGCCGCCGACCTTGTGTCGCCTGGAGAACCGCATCGATCGCCTGACCCTGGTGAAGATCGCCGACGTCCTGCTCGATCAGTTCCTCGCCACGCACGCCCAGCCGCCCGAGCATCTGATCCTCGACTTCGACGCCACCGACGACCCCATCCACGGCCAGCAGGAGGGCCGCTTCTTCCACGGCTACTACGATCACTACTGCTTCTTGCCGCTGTACGTCTTCTGCGGCGATGAAGTGCTGGTCGCTTACCTCCGTCCCAGCAAGATCGACGCGGCCAAGCACTCAAGAGCCGTGCTCAAGCTCCTCGTGGGGAAGCTTCGGGCCGCTTGGCCGGAGGTGAAGATCACGATCCGCGGCGATAGCGGGTTTTGTCGCTGGAAGCTGATGCGGTGGTGCGACTCGCATGGAGTCGGCTACGTGTTGGGGCTGGCCAAGAACAGCAAGCTCGAAGCCCTGGCGACCGACTGGACCGCCCGAGCACAACGCCAGTTCGAGCGGACCAAAGAACCGCAACGACTCTTCGGCTCGGTCGGCTACGCGGCGAAGAGTTGGGACCGGTCGCGGCGGGTGATCCTCAAGGCCGAACACAACGCCGGTGGCCCCAACCCGCGTTTCGTGGTGACCAACGTGCCGGGCGACCCCCAGGATCTCTACGACGAGGTGTACTGCCAGCGTGGCGAGATGGAGAACCGAATCAAGGAGCAGCAACTCGACCTGTTCGCCGGCCGGACGAGTTGCCACCGGTTCGTGGCCAACGCGTTTCGGCTGTTGCTCAGCTCGGCGGCCTACGTGCTGATGCAGGCGTTGCGTCGCGAGGCGTTATCAGGAACAGAACTGGAGCAAGCCCAGGTCGGGACGATCCGCTTGAAGTTGCTCAAGGTGGCCGCTCGTGTGCTCATCAGCGCTCGTCGAGTGCTCTTCCACCTGGCGAGCGGTTCCCCGCATCAAGAGTTGTTCGCGCTGGTCGGTGAGCGGTTGATGAGTCGCCCAAGGCCACCGGTCGTCGAGACGGGATAAGCGGTGAAGAATCCTGGTGAAAGCCCGGCTCCTGGCGGGGGTCAGGGGGCCGGTGCGTGGTGAATCGGCGCCAGACTAGGTTGGAAACGACTGGCGACCGCAAAGCGCGGCCAGAAATGCTGATCCACTTTATCATTGACCGACGGATGAAATATCCGGGCTTGGCGACTCGACCCGGGCCAGGAGGCGCCACCGCCCGAGCAACCAGTCGATCCCGGTTGGCGTCTCGCGGAGCTTGGCCACCACCCGCGCCGGCTCCTTGCCCAGCTTGAGGGCGACGGTCTCGACGGCCAGCTTCTGGTCCTCATCCCAGAAGTCGAAGGCGCGGTAGGAGGCCCAGTCCCGCAATTTCCGCTCGACCCGCTCCGACCGGTTGATCCGGAGGAGGATCGTGGCGATGGTGTCCGTCAGCCAGTCCTGCCAACCGTTGCGCGGTTGGAAGGCGTGGTGGATGACGCTGGATTGCTGCTCCAAGAGGCCGGCGGTCTCGCCGATGGGGATCGGGTTGATAAGTTGCTGAATCACCTTCTCGCGGCGATACGACCGTTGGGGCGACAACGGCTCGCGGCCCGACCGACTCGAGACTACCGGGGCCTGCTCGCCCACAAAACTGGGGGGAAGATCGACGTAAACCACGGGAGCAACCTCATCGGGTGTCAGACCAATACCATCGAAAGTTAAGCCTCCGAAGTTCAGTATCGGGAAATTCGCGGATCGTTAGACCAACCTACCCAACTTTGGTCGCATTCCTAGGTCCACGAACAAGAAGCGCCCTGATCCTCGGCGATCGATCGAGTCTCCGGTACCATCCTCCACGGCGCCCCCGACCCGCACACCGGAGCGCCCCACGGGAAACCCACGATGACCGGATCGAGAAGTCCGGGCAATGCGCCGGAACCCCAGGAACGCCGAATCCGACCAACTTCCTTGATTGGCACCCTGATTTTCGGGAAGATGCGTCTCGCGCCCCGAAGTCGACGCCCAATTTGCCGGAAAACAACACGCCCATGTGGGCGTCTAATTCAGAGTTGTGCGGTAGAGGGAGTTGGCATGCGTGCTTACGGCAGACCAACTCTTGACGAACTGCGTGAGCGGGCTCGGGACTCGGCCGCGTTTCTCCTCCGTTTCGCTTCCTCGCGAGGCGACTTCGGTATGAATCGGGTGCCTCGCGACCTATGTCGAGTGGGGTCTCACCGATCCTACCGTGCATGCGACCTACTTCGACCTGCCGCCGAAGGACATCCCTCCGAGGGCAACGATGGCGTGATGACCCACGTCTTCATCCGCTGGAACGATATATCTGATTTGGACGACGCCTGAATCTGACTCCGCGGCGAAGTTCTTTCTGACCGAAAAACCATTCAGGCGAGCGGGTCCGCCTGTTTATCATGAAAGCAGTGGTGAAGAATGGGCCTTTTTCCCCAGCAGTCGTTCGAGCACACACTTCGCGAAATCTCGGTCAATCGCGATGATCCCTGTGAACTCGTCCGGGAACTGGTGTCGAACTCATACGACGCCGGTGCGGAGAACATTTACGTCATCCCCCTCTACCAGAGAAAAGGGCTGTTATTCTTCGACGATGGTTGCGGCCTATCAGGCAACGAGAAGGATGAGGTCAAGGGGGTTCTCCCGTACGCCGCGTTCTTTTCAATCGGCAAGGGGACCAAGACCCAGGGCGAGCAGATTGGGTACAAGTGCCAGGGCTCGAAGCTCTGTTTCGCCTCACGCCGGTTCTCCCTCATCACACGGTGCGATGGCGAGAAGGACTGGCGGTGGATAAGCATCCGCGACCCGAAAAAGGTGCTGAATGAGAAGTTTGCAATCGATCCTGAGCGGACCGACTCGCCTTGGAACGTGTTACAGACGGAGATCCTCGCATCGCCTGATAACCTCACCCAGGACGTCCTCGATGTGCTGGACAAGCCCTTCTTCCAAAAAAACTTCACCACCGGCCTGATGATCGTCATCGAGGACTTCGAAGTTGATAACTATGACCAATACTTTTCCGTCATCAAATCGAGTCCGTCTTACCTAAAAGAGTACATCCGCTTCTACACCGCTCACGCGGACATCCGGAGGATTTCCAATAAGGCGTACGGGTTTAGGACCAGCGAGGTTAACCAACTCAAGAGGCACGTCAAACCCGCCGAACCTGCCTCACTGCATCTGTGGACATCGGCCGAGGACGATAATTCATTGTTCGAATCCATTCCGGGCGGATGGCCGTACCTGCCAGTGCCGGTGAAGGGGTCGGAGGAAAGTAATGCACAGTCGCCCAAGAAGGTTCCGCGCTTGCGAGACGGGACGTTCTTCGCCCGGTACGCCGACAGCTTCAAGTACGAGGGTCGGTTCTACAACCTGATACTCGTGATCGACGGAAAAAGGCGAGCCCTCAAGCTATACCCGGACTTGAACCGTCAAGGCAAGAAGGCCCAAAGCGGCATCCAGTTTTCGGAGCAGCGTGGTGTCATACTGTGCAGCCAGGGGATTCGAGTCTGCCAGTACAACCAGATTTTAGCCCACGAGGGCCTGAACGGGTGGAGCGACTTGGCCGATGGGGTGGATCACTTCAGTCTATTTATTGACGGGCCGTTTGAACTCGTCACGAACCGCAACCTGCCAGCACAGAGCGCCACCTCGCTTCTCAAGGATTCGCAGTTCGTGAAGAATGTGGCAGAATTCCTGAACCGGGTGAGCCGTGAGTCCGGCGGGGAGATCCTGAGGGAACTGGTGAATCGAATTCGCCAGGAGGAGACGGTGGATAAGGAGAACCAGTACATCTCGAGAAACCAAGACCTGATGGAGGGGGTCCAGCACCGTAATCAGTTCCTGGTGGAGACTACCGACTGCCCGGCCGTGTCCGAGAAGTGGTTCGTCGCCCCGCTGCCGGGCGAGGAGCACTTTGTCGGCGCCCTGTACACCTTATTCTCCTGTTGCGTTCCGAATGACAGTAAACTCAAGAAGTATTGGCATCGCCCGATCACGTTTAAGTCGCTCGGGATCGACGCGCTCGGGGTGAGCGACGAGGAAAAGTACTTGAGCGAGAACCAACTCAAATGCATCGAGTACAAGTACACGTTCTCGGCCTCCGAGGACTTCAACCACCCTCTTACACTGACCGACTGGATCATCTGCTGGACTCTGGAGGGGCCTGGGACCGGGGAGACGATCGAGGACACATTCGGATATCAAGCCACCGTTGGTGGTGACATCATCGTTAACAAGACAAAGGTGGGGTATACACTAATGGATATACGTTCCAAGCACGGAGGTAAGGAACGCCAGCACAACATCACGGTCCTATCCTTGGACTTGCTCTTGGGTGCGTCTTTCAAGGTCCATCGGCGTGTCCCACCTCAGGCCAAAATTGGGATGAAGCGAAAATAAGCTGATCGGTAGCATCATCCTCAGTGCAATCATGGTAATCGCGACGCGCTCCCTGGCGGTCAGGCCACGGCATGGGGCATATTTGGCGTCAATTCATTCATTGATCGGCGGCTATTTCAAAAAAAGAATTGACACTGACTTCCCCCCGTTGTCCATAATTGGTTGTCATCAATTGACTTGGCAGTACTTCCAGGGCGTGGTAAGTTCGCTGACCAGGAGACAACTCTCGATGAAAATTGTCTTGCCAGAGGAATTGGAACAGTCAATCCGTGCCGAAGTTCAGTCCGGCCAGTTCACTTCGGCCGATGATCTGGTTGCCCAGGCTGTGCGAGTCTTCCTCCATCATCCCGCCGACTCTCCCATCAAGTCGGAGTCGGTTGCCGCGGGTGGCGGCCCCGATCCAATCTTGGGTCTGATGCGTGCCGACCTCGAACTGATGGATGAAATCGTTGCCGACGCTTATCGCCAGCGGCAAACGGCAGGCTGGCGCGAGGTCGACGTTGAATAAGGCTCTTCTCGACACCGACACTTTCTCGGAAATCACCAAAGGTGTCGATCAGACTGTCGCCGCCCACGCCAGGGCCTATCGGGCAGTCTTTGAACGCTACACCATCTCCGCCGTCACGTTCATGGAGATCGTGCGGGGCTACCAGAAAAAGCAGGCGATCAGCCAAGTGCAAAGCTTCCTCGCGGCGATGGCCTCGGAAGAGGTCCTCCCGTTGGACCAAGCTACCGCCGAGTTGGCGGGCCGGATCGCCGGTGATCTGGAACGGACCGGCCAACCCATCGGTGTGGCCGATCCGATGATCGCGGCGATTGCGATCGTCCACGGCCTGGAGTTGATCACGGGCAATACCAACCACTTCGAGCGAGTCCGGCAACTCGGCCATGTCTTACCTTTGATCAACTGGCGGATCTAGGAGTGGACCCGGCACGACTTCCAGGACAGACTCCAAACGGTCGCCGCCCCGCCAATGCTCCGAGGTTTTGCCATCTTCGCGTGACATCGGCGAGGGAATTGGGGGGGGAATTGGTGTCAATTCATTTTTTGGAAGAGTGGGAAGGGAGATCGCGAAAGTTGGAACGATCATGTGCCAGCAGTCTTTGGTTGATACCGCCCGATCTCTACGTTGATCAAAAACAGGAAAGGGTTCCAAGAACCCTTTCCTGTGGTCAGAACCCTTTCTGTGCTCCCGGCGATTTCAGCCGAGTTTGCCGGCAGCCTGACCCAGCGCTTCGCCGAGCGACTTGATCTTCTCCGCCTGATCCCCCTCACCGTGCTTGGCCAGGGCGACCGTCTCCTTGCCGAGCTTGGTCACCAGGGCGCTGATGGCCTTGCCGTCGAGGTTCTCGCCTTGGAGGTGCTTTTTGAGGTTCTCCAGGTCCTTGACGATGGTCTTGGCTCCTGGGGTGTCCACATCGTGGAGCTTGGTCTCCCAGCCCTCGATGTTCTTGACGGCCGCGCCGATGGTGAAGCTCGTCAAACCGTCCGTCATGTGCTTGATCGTCGCGGCAAATTGCGGCATCGTTTGCTCCGTTCGTGATGCTGGGTCTAGTGACGACACGGAGCTAGGTTAGGCAGTGCTCCGGCGAGATCAAGACGGCCCAGACCCAATCCTCTGGTTTTTCCCGTGCACCAGAGTTCGTCCGGTTCGAGGCGGTTCCGCAAAGAAAGGACTGAAAGCAGGTTCGGTGTCAAAGCAGGCTTGGCGACAGATGATTTTTTGGAGGACAGGTCTCGGGCTGGCCACGATGCGAAGCGGGTCGGCCCGACCGGCGGAACAGATTCGGCAACCTGGCTTGTTCCGCCGCGGAAAAACGAGACTACCCAGGTGCAATCCCGCGCCCCGGGCGGCAAGAATGGAGCCTTGGGTTCGCCTCGTCGCTTGGTCGGGGATGTTTGTCGGGTTTGTTCCGCTCAGGTCGAGGGTTATTCTCAATCAGCTCGTTTGGGGGCCTCGTGCGGCCAGATGATCCGACGATTTTCCCCCGGGTCCTGTTCGTCACCGGCCGATTGGCCGAGCCGGCGCTCCGGCAAACCCTGCAGGAGCATGCTTCCCTCGCGCAGATCCGGGCCGAGGTGGCGGTCTTGCCGATCTCGGTGGCGGCCTTGATGACGCCGCGGTGGGTGCTCCGGCATCTGGACGTCCCCGAGGGGATCAGCCGGGTCATCCTGCCGGGGCATTGCCGGGGGGATCTGGCCGCGCTGGCCGACCGGCTGGGCGTCCCGGTGGAAGTGGGTCCCGAAGACCTCCGCGACCTACCGCGGATTTTGGGGGGAAGTGCTGACCGCCTCGATGGTTATGGTGCCCACGACATCGAGATCCTGGCCGAGATCAACCATGCCCCCCAGCTGACCCTGGAGCAATTTCTGGCTCAAGCCGAGCGGTTCCGCGCCCAGGGGGCCGACCGGATCGACGTGGGGTGTGACCCCGATGGCGGCTGGCTCGACGTGGGCCGGTTCGTCGCCGAGTGGGTGCAGGGACGAGGGGGGCGGGCGTCGGTCGATAGCTTTGACCCGGTCGAGGTCGAGCGGGCCGTGCTCGCCGGGGCGGACCTGGTCCTGAGCGTCAACGCCGCCAACCGCGCGGCCGCCCCCGACTGGGGGGTGGAGGTGGTGGCGATCCCCGACAACCCCGGGACGATGGACGGACTCGACGCGACGGTCAACTTCCTGGAAGCCCGCGGGGTCCGCTACCGAGTCGACCCGATCCTGGCCCCGATCGGCTTTGGCTTCGCGGCGTCGATGGGGCGATACGCCGAGGCCCGCCGTCGCTGGCCCGCGGCCGAGATCCTGATGGGAGTCGGCAACGTGACTGAGTTGACCGACGTCGACTCGGCGGGGGTCAACATGACCTTGATCGGCTTTTGCCAGGAACTCGGTATCCGGAGCGTCCTGACGACCGCCGTGGTCAACTGGGCGCGGTCGACGGTCGCGGAGGTCGACGTCGCCCGCCGACTAGCGTATCATGCCGTGACCCGGCGGACCTTGCCCAAGCGGGTGGACCCTCGCCTGGTGGTCCTCCGCGACCCCCGGATCCCCGAGTTCGGCCCCGAGGCCCTCGCCGACATGGCCCGCCGGGTCAAGGACCCCAATTGGCGGATCTACGCCGAGGCCGGGCAGATCCACGCCTTCAACAACTCCCAGTACCTCGTCGGGACCGACCCGTTTTTGCTGTTCAGCCAGATGAACGTGGCCGACCCGTCGCACGCCTTCTACCTCGGCCACGAACTCAGCAAGGCGAAGACCGCGTTGACCTTGCACAAAGCTTACCGCCAAGACCAGGCGCTCGACTGGGGTCACTTGACCGACCCCGAGATCAGCCACCGACTGCCCCGCGCCCGAGCGTCGGCCGCCGAGGTCCAGCCATGATCCTCGAAGGGATCGTCACCACTCTGGCCGCCGACGGGACCGTAAACATCGCCCCGATGGGTCCCGACGTCGCGAACGGCCTGGCCCGGTTCGTCCTCCGCCCCTACCAGACCTCGACCACGTTCCGAAACTTGCAGGCCACCGGCGCGGGGGTCTTGCACATCACCGACGACGTCTGGCTCCTCGCCCGCGCCGCGATCAAGCGGGTGGGAGCGGTCGAGTCGCGCCCGGCGGCCCAAATTGTGGGCCGAATCCTCGCGACCACGGGCCGCTACCACGAGTTCCGGGTCGTCGAGATCGACGCTACCGCCGACCGATCCCGGATCACCGTCGCGACCGTGGCCCAGGGAGAGCAAATCACCCCTTTGTTTGGCTTCAATCGGGCCAAGCATGCCGTGGTCGAAGCGGCGATCCTGGCGACCCGGCTCGACTTCCTCCCGCGCGATGAGATCCTCGCCGACTTCGCCCGGCTCGCCGTTTTGGTCCAGAAGACGGGCGGACCGGCGGAGCATCGCGCCTTCCAACTTCTGGATGCTTACGTTCGCGAATGACCTGTACGCTTCCGTTCGTTCCCTCTCGAACCGGATGACCATGCCGCGACTTGTCTTGCGAACACCGAGCCGACTCCACTTCGGGCTGCTGTCCTGGGGGGACCACGCTCCTCGCCAGTTCGGCGGCGTGGGCTTGATGATCCGCGATCCCGGCCTGGCGCTCGCCGCCGAGCCGAGCGCCATCTGGCGGGCCGAAGGCCCCCTGGCGGCTCGGGTGCTCGCAGCGGCCGAGCGGGTAGCGGGGCGGCTCGCGGCTCAAGGGATGGCGGTCGGGCCGCTCCGGTTCCTGGTCGAAGCCGCCCCCCCCGAGCATGTTGGTCTCGGGGTCGGCACGCAGGTAGGGATGGCGGTCGCCCGGCTTGTCGCTGAATTTGCCGGCCGAGGTGATCTCTCGGCCCCCGAGCTTGCCCAGCTTGCTGGTCGGGGGTTCCGGTCGGGGATCGGCCTCCACGGGTTCGCCCTCGGCGGCCTGATCGTCGATGGGGGTCGAGGTCGGGGGGAGCAAGCGCCAACTGCCCCCTTGCTCGCCCGCCTCGAATTCTCCGCCGACTGGTCGATCCTGGTCATGGTCCCTCCCGGTTCGACCGGTCTGCACGGAACGCCCGAGGTTCAGGCCTTTCGTCAGCTCCCCGCGCTCCCCGACTCGTCGGTCGACCGCCTCTGCCGCTTGGTCCTGCTCGACCTCCTGCCTGCCGTAGCGGAGCGGAACCTCGACGGCTTCGGGGCGGCTTTGACCGAGATCCAACTCCGGGTCGGCCAAGGGTTCGCGGCGGCCCAGGGGGGCGTCTTCGCTCGCCCCGACCTGAGAGAACTAGTCTCGTTTCTGCAATCGGAGGGTCTGGCCGGAGTCGGACAAAGTTCCTGGGGGCCAACGGTTTACGGCTTCTTCCTGGGATCAACCGACCAGCGGGCGGCGATCCTGACGCGAGTCCTTGCTCGGACTGGCTGGCCCGCGGGCTCGGCCTTTTGGACCGAGGCGAGTCCGAGTGGGGCCTCGGTCGCCTGGATCTAGGGGCGACGTTTTCGGCTGGTCAAAAGCGCGGGAAGGCAGTAAACCCCCGAGATCAGGATTGGGGCAACCCTGGTCCGGCGGCTCGGGTGGGCGGGTGATGCTTTCCAGCAACGGACGACTCCAACTCGGTGGGATCTGGCTGGTCCTCGCCTGGTGCGGGGTCGCCGGTTGCGCTGGGGTCAAGACCCGCGAGCCGAAGATCCGAAACGCCTTCCACGCCTTTCAGGAGAGGCGTGAGGCGGCGCGACCGCCCGGGGTCCCTTGGGCCGAGATCCTCGCCCGCGAGGATTTGACCGAACTGGCCGAGCGTGACCCCGCCGCCGCAGCCAACCGCCTTGAGGCGCGGCTCGCCGCCAAACCCGACGCGGATGGGGCTCTGGCGCTGGCGGAGTTGTCGTACCGGGTCGGGATCGAGCGGCAGCTGAGCCAACCCTCGGAGGCGATCTCATGGTACCGCGACGCCTCGGCCTTGGCCGCTTTGTCGCTTCAGGGTCCGGGGGAGACTCATCCCGACCTGGCGATTCAGGTTCATAACCGGGCGGTGGCCCGTTTGATCCGGATCGCCCAGTCGGAATCCAAGCGCACCGGCGGTCAGTGGCGGCAGATCCTTGAAGGGCAAGGTTTCGCGCTGGCGAGCCTAAGTCCCGACCTGGCCCCGGAACGCTTCGCCGACCTGGTCGTCATCGACGACATCCGCGTCGAGGGGATGCAGCACATCTACCGGACCGCGGGGCTTGGAGTCCCGCTCGTGGTTCACCGCCGGGTCGAGGCGACCCACTCGTCCGACCCCCTCGAT
>JAABUX010009097.1_pt1 | contig 11319 bp, 11 predicted proteins | sample 5561851 | NCBI WGS metagenome assembly JAABUX01 (sample SAMN10711883, study PRJNA513361) | rock metagenome | isolation source: Antarctica rocks | place: Antarctica: Victoria Land, Richard Nunatak red sandstone | collected 2016-01-03 | reverse complement strand
AGTCCCATCGATGTGCATTATGAAACCCTTCGCAAGGACATGCAGATCTTGTTCGAGGACCTGGGCCTTGCCGCATAGACAATCTTTTGTCGATGTGGGCGCCGTAAGCGCCTAATAAGAGGGGCTGGTGGAGGTGGGAGTCGGACGCATACGTCGATAACACCACGATAGGATAAAGGGAGGACGATCACTTATGCGGTGGCGGAGACTGCGCGCGACGGAGCGCGTACTGGCGCTGGGATTACTCTTGATCGTCCCGGCGATGACCGGGACCGCGGCCCGAACCGCTGGCCACGCGGCTCATAGCCGCTGGGCGGCCAGCACGGCGACAGTACCCCTGGAGAGCCTGCCTATCCGCGACAACCAGAATATCACCGTCATCGCGCCGGGCGTCGGCGCGGTCAACCGCCGCACGATCCTGACGCACGGCCTGCAGCTCAACGCCTACTTCGGGGCCAGTGGGCGCTTCTCCCTGGGCGGGCGCTACGCCCGTCTCAGCGGCACGCTCTACGGCGAGAACGGGGGCGATACCACGGGAGCGCGCTTCGTCATTCGTGGGGTGGCGAACGGGCACATGCGACCGCTCTACGCGCACACGGCAACGATCGATAAGGAACGGGTATCGTTTTCGGTTGCCGTGCGCGGCGTGCGCACACTGGTCATCGCCTGCGACCAGACGAGCAACGACCGCGACGCCGATCTGGACGTGGTCGCCGTGCTGACGCCCATCGGAGGGGCGACCTCGTAGGTTCCCAGGCTTGCATTCAGGGCTGGTTGCGCAAAGCCGCCCCCCTGGAACCGCGGGCCTGAACGGGCCGGCAGTTCCAGGGAGCGGGGCAGCTCCGCATCACACACCTGGCGGGCTATTAAGCCAGCTTGACTCCTCTGACCCGAGTGTTCTCCTCCGCCGGTTGGGCCACGGACGGGACCTTGTCGACCAGCTCGACCGCCGAGCCCAGCAGCAGGATGAAGCCGAAGCCCACCTTGGCCAGAACGTCCAGGACCATATAGAAGATGTCTTCGGTCGTGCCGTCGAGCACGCCGCCAAAGTACAGCGCGAAGACGAACGGGTAGATGAGCCACAGCACGCTGAGGTAGCCGGTCAGCGTGCGCAGCTTACCGGCGACGCGCCGCTCCGGGATACGTTTGGCTTTCAGAAAAAGCGTGATGACGTAGCCCGACACCACGGCATAGGCGCCCACACTTGCCCAGAAGAAGAACCAGCGATCCGTCCCGGCCAGCAGGGCGGAGACGACGCCCGTCACGATCATGATCACGTCGAACCCGGCGATCGTCACCGCGTCCCACTCCCATCCCTTATTGAGCAAGGGCTTGGCAAAAAGGATAATATCGAGCAGCAGCAGCGGCGTGGTGATCGCCCAGTCCACGTAGCGGGGGATAAACGCGCGATGCGCCAGGTCGGCCACCGTGTTGATGCCTTGCGGGTGGACCGAGCCGACGCCCAGCGCCATCGCCAGATACGAGCAGGTCGCCGTGGCGACGATCAACATCGTCTTATCGTAGAAGCCGCGCGACGCCGCGGTCGCCTTGGTCAGGCGCAGGTAACCGAAGCTGAGCAGGCCGAGCAGCATCAGGATGCAGCCGATCCACAGCATCGTGGTGTCGAGCGTGTCGGAGGCCGTACTGGGCGATTGCGCGGCAAAGGTCGGCGCGGTCATGACGCGTGTCACAGGGAACATGTCTCTCTCCTCGTGTCGTGGTGGTTGGTGGTGGGTTGGTAATCGTGATGGCCAGTAGACTACGCGTACCACTCCGCACGGGGCAGATCGGGCCGTGGACACGAAACGCGGGCAAGGGGCGGCATGCCGTCTGCTACGTGAGGCTACCAGGAGCGCCGTCCTGCCGGCAAACCCGATCCTCGACCCGCTATCCAGACGGTCCCACCCGCTATCGCCCAGGAAGCGTTCACCTGGTTCCAGGGAGCCCTCACCCCCTAATCCCCGCTTCCTGATGCGGGAGAAGGGCACGCCCTGCCGATAACCGACGGCGGTACACTGGATGGTGATGGACATGATGGCGGAGTATCGCGTACCGGCGCGCGCCGGCCAGGGGTTGGTGGAGGCAAAGGGATCGCGCTTCTACGCGCATGCCAGGCCCGCCACCGACGAGGGCGCGGTGCGCGCCGCGCTGGAGGCGGCGCGGGTGGAGCACCCCGCGGCCAACCACCATGCCTACGCCTACCGCCTTGGCCCCAACGGCGCGGCGGCCCGCTACACTGACGACGGCGAACCGGGCGGGACGGCCGGACGGCCCATCGTGGAAGCGCTGCTGCACGCCGGGCTGGTCGACGTGGTGGTGACCGTCTCGCGCATCTTCGGCGGCGTGCTGCTCGGCTCCGGCGGCCTGACCCGCGCCTATGGCGGCGCGGCTGCGGCGGCCGTGCGTGACGCCGGGGTCACGGTGATGCGTCCGCATCTGCGCCTCGAGCTCAGCGTGTCCTGCGACCTGTTCAGCGCGGTGGAGCAGGAGCTGCGGCGGGCGGGCCTGCCGCTGATCGACACCGTCTACGCCGCCAGCGTCACCGTCGCCGTGTTGGTCCCCGCCGAGGACGTCCCCGCGCTGCGCGCGCGCCTCGCCGACGTCACCGCCGGCCGCGCCCGCATCGATGTGGCCGACACGGCGGTAGCCGCGTCGCGCGGGACAACCTGAGCCCGCCTCAGTAGAGGGCGTGGGCTCCGTCCGGATCGATGCGCAGCGTGAAGCCCACGCCGGGTATCGTGTGAATGTATCGTGGCCGTTGGGGGTCATCCTCGATCTTGCGACGCAACCGAAAGATCGTGACGCGCAAGAGGTCGTCGCTGACCGGCCCGCCCCACACCCTCTTCATGATCGTCTGGCTCGACACCACCTGGCCCGCCCGCTCCATCAGCAACTGCAGCAGCACGAACTGCAACGTCGTCAAATCCAGTTGTTGCTCGTCCCGCGTCACGACGTGCGTCCACGTATCGAGCGTCAACCCGCCCAGCGCGATGACCGGCGAGACAACGCGGGCGCGACGCGACACGGCCCGGATACGCGCCACCACCTCGCGGGCGCTGAACGGCTTGACCAGATAGTCGTCGGCGCCGAGGTCCAACGCACGGATCTTGTCGTTCTCCGCCTCGTGCCCGGTCAGGATGATGACGGGCACCCGACGCTCGGGATCTTCGTTGATACGCCGGGTCAACTCGATGCCGTTCGGTTCGCCCATCCCGATGTCGAGAATGGCCAGGTCGGGACGTTCGGACACGAAAAGCTCCCAGGCCTCCGCGCCGGACGCGGCAGGTATAATGGTGTAGCCGTCGCGCCGCAGCACGATCTCCAGGGTCTCTCGGATTTCCCGATCGTCGTCGGCGAGGAGAATGCGCATCGGTCACCTTACACCAGGCGCAGCGTAAACCAGAAAATCGTGCCGTGCCCTGCGCCTCCACGCACACCGATCTCGCCGCCGTGGGCGTCGACGATAGCTTTGCAGATAGCCAGACCGAGACCGCTACCAGGCGTGGCCGCGGCCGTCGACCCACGATAATAGCGCGCGAAGAGGCGCGCCTGTTCCTCCACGGGAATGCCAACTCCGCCATCGACCACCTCGACGGTTGCATAGTCCCGACTCGCCCTCGCCCGCACGGTGATCGTCTCCCCGGTCGGCCCGTACTTGATGGCATTGTGCAGCACATTGACCAGCACCTGACGCATGCGTTGGGCATCGGCGAGCACGATAAGGTCATCCTCGGGCAGCTCGACCAGGATGCGCTGCCCGTCGTGGCTCAGCAGCGGGGTGACGACGTGGATGGCCTCGTGGACGATCGTGTCCAACGGCGTCGTCTTGAGCACGACCGTGAAACGATTGGCGCCAATCCTGGCCGTGTCGAGTAAATTGGCGACCAGCGTCTGCAGATGGACGGTACTGCGTTGCAGCGAGCGGATCAGGCGCCCGTCGTCAACCTGATGGAGCGGCGCCGTGTTATCGCCCTCTCCGTCGAGGCCGGACAGCGCGAGGGAAAGGGCGAGCAACGGCGAGCGCAGTTCGTGCGCCGCGTCGAGCAACAGCGCGCCGTCGAACGACGGGCCATCCCGCCCGGATGTCTCGGGCTCGACCCGCAACAAGGCTCCTGCCTGACCGTGCAGCGGGGTCGAACGAACCGTGACGGGCCGCTCGACGGGCCCATCATGCAAGAGGCAGGGCGTAGCAGCGTCGGATGCCCGCATCGGACGTAGGCCATCGTGGTCGTCGGGGCGAGGCGCCAACAACAAGCGCCAGGGCGTCCCTATCAGGAGGACGAAAGGCAGATGCAGGAGCTGGCGCATCGCCATGTTACACGACACGATCCGATCGGCGGCGTCGATCAGCAGCAGGGGTGTCGGGTCGGCGTCAAAGGCGGCCCGGTACAGGTCGGTCGAAGGGAGCGGCGGCTGCGCCAGAGGCGCGCCCACGGTCGTACCATCGCGTCCATGAAACGCGGAGTCGGGACGAGACTGCTCGACGGTCACCAACGGATAGCCTCCTGCGCTGGAGAGCGCCACGCTAGAACGGCTGTGTCAAGTATTGGACGGTCGGACAAGGATCATCTGATGAGTTGCGATAGCTCCTCCGGGTGGATACGTCGTGACAGCATCTCTCCGCCTGGCCCCGTAGAACGAGGTTGAGCGGCAAGGGGACGCAAGTCACATGGGTCACATGGGTCACATGGGTCACATGGGTCACACGGCGCGCGAAAAAGGTTCGACCATCGACCCCATAGAAGCGACAACGGCAACCAGGTGTGAGGGGTGACGACGCCATGGCGAGGATAGGCAAGGGGTGACGGGTCCCACTCGCGGGTCACCAAGCTGTGGCCTCCTTCTAATGGAGAGGTGCAGGACGTCTAGGGGGCGCTCCGGTCCTGACCCGTTCCATTGTACAGCCGCGACTTTAAGGGCCGATTAACGCCGTGTTAAATTTCCGTAACACCTTCTGCCACTACTTATGTTTCTCCGATGGTCTGATTGATAAAACCAAAAGTCTTACGCCACATCTAAATCAAGATGAGGATAGGTCGCTAATCGGACATCGTGCCGATGCGGCTGCGCGCCGGCGCAGGTATCGCGTAGGTATGAGGAGATATCTAGCTAAGTAGGTGTTGCTAAGTTCATGCAACCCGAACAGGCGATGCAAGGTACACATCCGGGTGTGCGGCCCACACACGAACTTAGCAGCGTCCACTTAGATGCCGGTATTGAGCAGGAAGACGTACTTACTCACAGGCGGCTTGTAGTAGAAGTTGTAGAGGCCCCAGTGGGAGTTGCCGGGACTGGTGTTGATGATGTAGGTGTAGGTCGTGGTACTGCCGGGCTTCGCCGCGATCCATGGCACGACACCTCCGTACCGCTGGGTAGCGGCAGCGTACATCGCGGGAAAAGGGCCGACCCTCTGGGGTGTGGTAAACCCGACGCTATAGCTTGCTACATTCACGGCGTATTGAGGTTGCGTGACCTTCAGGGCCAACATCAGATCATCGAAGGGATCGGCCATGCGCAAACCAGTGTTCTTCAATGCGACCGTGAGCACGTAGATGCGATAGGCGTGGTGGCGATTGTTGGGCCAGTAGGCGTGCGGAATCTGATCCATGCTGCGTATCTGATTGAGCGAGAGGTCCCAGGTCGTCGTGAGGCCTTCCACCGGGACGGGCGCGCTCACAGTGACGTCCGCCGCGGCAGGCGCCGCCGGACCGACTATCCGGGCCGCGAAGAGGGACACTGCTATCGCCGCTACGACACGTCCGGCGGCTGTAGACGGTGGGATCAAGCGCATCATCGGTCGTTGGCCTTTCCGCTGTCACTAACGAGCTTATCTAATGGCGCAATTGGAGAGGACATGCGCATCGTGCCCTCCGTGGGAAGGGGCGTCGGCACGTGGTCAGACGCGCCTTCCCGCGGGCGCTTGCACGATGACGATAGACAATACGGGAACGCCTATTAACGGTTGTCAATTGGGCAGGACGTAGACCGCTCCCGCCATATCAGCGTGGAATGGGTCGATGTAGTAGTAGAAACCCGGCAGGTCGAACCGCAGCGAGTACGACGTATAGGTGACGGCCTGGGCGTTGGCCGAGGATCCGTACAGGATATCGGACACGATACGCCCGCCCGCCGGAACGGTTCCCGTGGTCACCGCCATACCCTGGATTTGTGTCCTGGCGCCATACGCGGGGTTCGTCTGGAGGGCGCCTGACGAACTGAGCCCAACGTAAAAGCGCGGACCCGCACGGTCGGCATCGGTCGGATTGAAGACGAGGACGTGCGGATCGCCCGATGTCTCGTGGACCGTCCACGTGATCGTCGTGCCGGCGCGCACGGTGACACCGGCGGGAGAGAAGGTATTGAGCGAGACGTCGCCGTTCCCCGAGCCCACGGCGATTCCGATCCCTCCATTGTTGCCGCTGTTTGCAGCGGCGCCCGTATCACCCGCCTGCTCGCTCGCCAGGGCCTGGCTGGCCGAGCGCAGGGCGTCGAACATGCTCGCGCCACGATCCGGGTGCAACGGAGAGGCCGGCTTACTCGTGGGCGCCACATCGATCTCCCCCTGGCTATCGGGGTGGAAGAGCGAACGATAGATATAGATGCCGGGCGTATCGAACCGGAAACGGTAGCTGTTGGACAGCCCCGCGATGCCCTGCATCAGGGCGCCGGATGAGTAGGTGTGCGCCGTCACGTCGCCGACGACATGCCCGCCGCTCGGCCGCACGACCCGAGAGTTGATCTCGAACACATCGTTGCGGACAACCAGCGGCACAGCCGCCTCGAGCGGGCCGAAGGTCACCGTCTGCGGCTCGGCCGGGACGGCGTTGGTCCACTCGACGCTGTCGCCGCTATGGATCGTCAGGTGGTCGGGCACATACTTATAGACCGACAGGGCGGCGACCGTGGTGTCCACGCCGATGTCGACGTGATAGAGGTTATGGCGCGGCTGTTGCGCGGACGTATGGGGCCCTCGTCGTACCGGCGCTCCATGCCCCGTCCGTGCCCCCGCGCTGAGCGGCACATCCACGGCAAGGGCCAGGGCGACAAGTCCCGCGGCGAGAGCGGCGTAAGATAGGTGCGTCATCAGGCGTTGATTCCATCCACTTTACTCTGGATCGTCAGGCGTAGCGCGTCGGGCACCGGGACGAAGCCGTGTGCGAGTTCCGACTTATTGGCCTTACCGTACTTGCGGAACTCGATCGCCTCGATGTACGCCTGACCACCGCTACTGCTGATGGCCCACTGCAGGAACGCTTTGGTCGCCTGATTCGCCGACGCGGCCGCGGCGCTAGGGTTGGCGACCTTGAGGTTGCTATGGACGACGAAGAACTCGAGGCAGGCCGGATTAAATGCATCGGGGTCGGCAATGGTCACGAAGGGGGTACGAAAGTCGCTGGCGAAGCCTTTTTTCAGGGCCTTGCCAATGGCGTGGGAGACGCCGTTCAGCAGCGGCGTCTGATAGACGCCGGCCGCATTCTTGAGTGCGGCGGCCTGCATATGGTTAGAGATGGCGAAGTCGAAGCCGGCGAAGCCCATGCTGTACGGCGTGCTCTGGATCGCCTGCACCATCGCGCCGGCGGTCGGCTGCCCGACGCTGTGGCCGCGCGGCCACAGTGGCTGGATGGTCACGCCGACGGTCGAGTTCCACATCGGCACCGACTGGGCCAGCCACTGGTTGAACACGAATCCCGCGCCGCCGGGCTCCGCGCTGTTATAGACCTGGATCGTCTGGTCGGGCAGCTTGACGCCGGGATTGAGGCGCTTAATCTCTGGGTCGTTCCACGTGGTCACGTTGCCCATGTAGATGTCGGCCACCGTTTTGGCGTCGAAGCGCAGAGGATGGACCAGGGTGAAATTATCGCCGGATGAACGCTGATTGAAGGCGGCGCCCGGCAGGTTGTACACCAGCGTGGTGGCGCTCACGGCGACGGGAATGCCCACCATATCGCCGCAGTTCGGGCTACGCAGTTGATCGTCCTGGATATAGTTGTCGCTCATACCCAGTTGCGTGTTGTTGCCGCAGGTCTCGCTGAAGCCGTCGGCGCTGCTGGTGGCATTGACCGTGATGTGGACGTTTGGGTGAAGATTTTGGTACTGTTTGGCCAGGAGTTGGCCCAGCGTCTGCATTTGTGTCGAGCCGGTGATCGTTATGCCGACGAAGGTGTCGGCGTGGGCGGCCATGGAGGTGGCTACGGGAGCGGCAAGGACGCTGCCGAGGGTGAGGCCGGCGGCGGCGAGGCCGGCGGCAAGAGCGCGGCGCGAGGCACGATGGCGTGGCACGGTCATGATTGTCGAACTCCTTCTCGATGAGCTGTTGGCTGTCTATCGAACTGATCGCCGATGAGCTAAAAGGGGAGAGTACGCCTAGCCGAAACGGCCGGCCACGTAGCCAGCCGTGCGAGGGTCCTGTGGGTCCTCGAAGATGGCGGCCGTCGGCCCGAATTCGACCAACTCCCCTCCGCCGCCCTCGGTGGGCAGCATGACCGCCGTGTAGTCAGCCACGCGGCGCGCCTGCTGCAGGTTATGAGTCACGATGACCACCGTGATGTCGCGCACCAACTCGCGCAGCAACTCCTCGATCTTGGCCGTCGCCACCGGATCGAGCGCGGCGCACGGCTCGTCCATCAGCATCACGTCCGGCTGCACGGCCAAGGCGCGAGCCAGGCAAAGTCGCTGCTGCTGTCCGCCCGAAAGGGACCGGCCTGGTTGATTGAGCCGGGCACGCACCTCGTCCCACAGGGCAGCTTTGCGCAAGCTCTCCTCGACAAGGGCGTCGAGGTCACTACGGGATCTGGCCAGCTTGTGCAGGCGTGGACCGTAGGCCACGTCGTCGCGGATAGACATAGGCAACGGCGCCGGCCGCTGGAAGAGCATGCCGACACGACGGCGCAAGTCCTCTACCGGTACGTTGTTGTCGTACACCTCCCCGCCGTCGACCTGGATACTGCCGCTCAAGCGGAAGCCGGGGACGGTGTCATTCAGGCGATTGATCGAGCGCAACAAGGTGGTCTTGCCGCAGCCCGAGGGGCCGATCAGGGCGGTGATGGTACGCGGCGCTGCCGTCATGGTCACGGAGCGCAAGGCCCGCGCGCCGCCGTACCACGCGTCGACGTTGCCGATCTGGACCGAGACGCCAGCTCCTGTCGCTGTACCGCCCGCACCGTCCGCCTCGTCCAGTCCAGATTGAACCGTGGTATTAACGACCATATGACCTCCGACCTAACGCCACCAGGCCGCGGGACAGCATGCTGAGGACCAAGACGAGTGCGAGCAGGACCACGACCGTGGCCTCGGCGGGGGCCTGATAGAGGGGCGACGGTTGCGACACGTACACATAGATGAGCGAGCCCAGATCGGTCACGTTACCGTATTGCCCGACCAATTGCTGATGGGGCATGTCCGGTGTGTAGCCGTTGGTGAGCAATAGGGCGACGGTCTGCCCAATGGCATTGGTCAGCGCCAGCAGCACGCCGGTCAGGATGCCGGGGAAGGCGACGCGCACGCTGATGCGCCGCATCGTGGCCCAGCGCGTCGCGCCCAGCGCCAACGAGGCCTCGCGCATGGGCAGCGGCACATCCCGCAGCGAGAGTTCGGTCACGCGGGCAATGATCGGTGTCATGACCAGTCCGATCGTCGCCCCTCCGGCGAGCGCCGAGTGGTCCCAGTGCAAGCCGAACGAGCTGACCGTGCTGGCGATGAAGATAAAGCCGAACAGGCCCCAAATCACGGAGGGGACACCAAGCAATGTGTCGCTGAACGAGCGGATGATGGCGCCTACGCGCCCGTTGCCGAAGTCGGTCAAATACACTCCGGCGACAACACCCACTGGAATAGCAATAAGGCTGCCCATGAAGAGCAGGATTGCCGTGCCGACGAGGCCGTTGAGGACGCCACCACTTGTCCCGATGTACGGATACCCTCCGGCGGGGGTGGTGAAAAACGCCGGCGAGAGCTTGCTCCAGCCCAGCGTGACCGCCGTATAAAGGATGTGCGTCAGGGGCGCCAGTGCGACCAGCAGGGCCAGGATACACACTCCGACGGCCACGCGCTGGACGAGCCGCCGCCTGGCGATGCGCGCGCGCGCCGTCACGGCATCCATCGCGCGGGTGGCCCGCACGGATTGACTCATCGGCTCCCCCCCGTCACGGCAGCCACGCCCGAGAGACGGCGCGTGAGCAACTGGCCGCCCAGGCTCGACAGCAGCGAGAAGACGAGCAGGATCACACCCAACTCATACAGCGCCGCCGTGGTCGTGGTGCCGGGGATTGCCCCGCCGAAGATCTGGTTGAAGAGCTGCGTCGAGAGCGTCGCTCCCGTGTCAAACAGCGAACGCGGGATATAGGGCGAACTCCCGAGCACGAAGGCGATAGCAATCGTCTCGCCCAAAGCCCGCCCGCTGGCCAGCACCACCGCGCCCAGGATGCCCGCGCGCGCCTGGCGCATGACCACGCGCGTCGCCGTTTCCCACCTGGTGGCGCCCATGCCAAGCGACGCTTCGCGTATATCCAGGGGAGCGGCGAGGAAAACGTTGCGGATCACCACCGTCGCCGTTGGGAAAACCATGGCCGCCAGCACCAGGCAGGCGGTCAGCACGTTATCACCCGCGTTATAGCCGCCCTCCTGAATCGTGGGATGGCCAACAAACGGCGCCCAGCCTAGCAGGGCGCTGACAATGGGATCGAATGTCGTGCGCATCCAGGGCACAAGCGCGATGGAGGCCCAGACCCCGAACACCACGGTCGGCACCCCCGCGGCCACGTCGACGACGACGCCGAGTGTGGCCGCCACGGGGCGCGGGGCGTACTCGCTGAGCAAGATGGCGATCGCAATGGAGATGGGCACTGCGATCAGCAGCGCGATGCCCGTGGTCAGCAACGTCCCGACGACAAACGGGAGCGCCCCGAAGAGATTGGCATAGGGATTCCAGACCGTGCCCGTGAGCAGGGCGACGCCCACCCCGGTCATGGCTGGCCAGGCCGAACTTAGGAGCTCGACGACGATGCCGATGAGGATCGCCAGCAAGCTCAACGACACGAGGAACGAGGCCCCGTGATAGACCGTATCGGCGTAGCGCTTGCGCCCCTGGCCCGCGCGCGGCCTCGTGCCGCCAGTCACGATCGACGCCGCGACGACCGTATCATCTCGCGTTGGTATCTGTCCAGATACGTCCACCAGTTGTCCTTTGCTCCCAGCCATGGCAATGATCGTCGTTCCTGTAAAAGATTGGAGTCCCGAGGTCGCCGCTGCTCCAGGCGACGCTCTCCTGTTGTCGTTCGAGGGGGGACGGGACCCGTACGGGAGGGGCGGCGTGCGCGACAC
>JAABUX010009096.1_pt1 | contig 11319 bp, 13 predicted proteins | sample 5561851 | NCBI WGS metagenome assembly JAABUX01 (sample SAMN10711883, study PRJNA513361) | rock metagenome | isolation source: Antarctica rocks | place: Antarctica: Victoria Land, Richard Nunatak red sandstone | collected 2016-01-03 | reverse complement strand
AGATGCATTTCAGGTCTTTGCCGCGACGAAAAGGCGAGACCTGAAACGTCCGCCCCGTCAGCGGGTGCCATGGGTAGGCAATCGTCGCGAGGCGTAAACTATATGCGGAATGTCGGTCGGTGGGCGCGCTTGCTGCGGAACACCACGACCGTGCCCGAGAACGGGTCCTCGCCCAGCGCGGCGGACGCCAGGGCCGCCAAGCCATGCGCGCCCTTGCGGAAGTCCACCGGCCGCGTCGCCAGCAAGACGCGCACGCCCGAAGGGATGGTGATCACGCCACGGCCGCCGACGCCCGCACCGCACGCAGCACCGACGTGAGCAGCGCCGCGTCCATGCCGGCCAGCACGCGCACCACGGCACCCGCGACCTCCACCTCGATCGCAGGCGCAGGCGCAGGCACCGGCGCAGGCGCCGCAGGCAGCAGCGCCGGCTCCGCATGGATCGGCACGAAGTCGGGGCCAGGCGGAACGACCACGCCCCCCTGCGCCGGCAGCGCCAGCAGGCCCGCACGCGCCTCGCGCCGCCAAGCGAACACCTGCTGCGAGCAGATCTGCCAACGCCGCGCCACCTCGGACGGCCGGGCCCCGGGCGCAAGGCTCTCGGCAACCACCTGCGCCTTGCTCTCCGCAGACCAGCGCCGCCGCCGGCCAGGCCCGGTCAGAACCTCTACCCGGCGATACCCAGCCCTCGCGTCGTCGTTAAGGTCAAACATAGCGTCAGCTCGAAGCTCCCTGCCTCAAGCAGACCAACCACACTCAGCATCTACCCCGGAAGAATGGCCGCGCCGCAACGCTTACCATGAAGGCCAGCACCGGATGTAGCAGGGTGGTTCCGATGCCCTGTCGCCGCCAGTCCCGGCGCACGCCGCCCCATACCCGGAGAAATGGCGCGAAGTCGGCGTAGTCCTCTGTTCCCTGCCGCCGGAAGCCCAGCCCTATGCTGCCGACGACTTCCTTCGCCACGACCGCCACAATCCGGCGGTTCTCCCAGGACGGCCACTGCCGGCGGGTGTCGTGCTCGAACTCGGCATCGGACAGGACGGGCTCGCCGGGATCGTCCTCCCCGGCGCGGGCGCAACGGAAGGCGTGGAACGCGGCCCACTCCGCCGGGGACGCCGACCCAGGATCGAATGGCGAGAGGTCCATGCAGGCGTTCCCGGGATGCATCAGGCCCAGCCTAGCCGACGGCTCGCAGTCCTGCGAAGACCTGGCCCGGATGGCCCGGGTGCGTGTTAAGCTGTCCGCCCGAAGGGATTGCACGATGGTCGCACTGCCGAGAACACACTGCTGACCGACCGCATGACGGTTGCCGAGTTCCTGGATTGGCCCGCGGACCCGAACGGCCAAGTGTGGCAACTGATCGACGGGGAACCGGTGGCGATGGCCCCGGCATCGGAGACGCATGGGTCGATCCAGAGTGAGATCGCCCGGTTGTTCGGCAACCACCTGCTGAGTCGCAAGCTGCCGTGCCGGGTGATCACTGCTCCAGGCGTATCGCCACGGGTGCATGCTGAGTCGAACGTCCGGGTGCCGGACCTGGCCGTTGCGTGCAAGCCCGGCTCCCGGCGCGAACGCCTGCTGGCCGAGCCGGTGCTGGTCGTGGAAATCCTGTCGCCCAGCAACGAGCAGGAAACCTGGGAGGCCATCTGGGCCTACACGACGATCCCCTCCGTGCAGGACATCCTCGTCGTACGGTCGCTGGAGGTCGGCGCCGAACTGCTGACGGGCCTGCCGGACGGCAACTGGCCCGCGGCGCCCTCGCAGATCACGGGCCGCTTGCGCCTTGGCTCCATCGACGGCTGGTTCGAGGTGCCGGACTTCTACGCCAACACCGATATGGCACAGCCGCCTGGCCGCCCGTGAAGCAGGCCATGCACCACCTGATCGTCCACACCTTCGGCCGCGGGCTGTTTACCGCAACCAAGCCCATCCGCGACTGGGTGGCCGCGCAGGGGATCGCCACCGGGCTGCTGACAGTCTGGTGCCGGCACACCTCGGCCTCGCTGCTGGTGCAGGCCAATGCCGATGCTGATATCCGGGCCGACCTGGAAGCCTTCTTCATCCGCTTGGCCCCGGAGGGCAAGGGTCTCTACCGGCACGACGAGGACAACCTGGGCAACATGCCCGCGCACCTCCGCGCTGCCCTGACCCAAGTTCAGGTCGTGGTGCCCGTCGAGGAAAGCCGCCCGGTGTTCGGCGAGTTCCAGGAGCTGTATGTGTTCGAGCACTGCTCCGGCCTGCACAAGCGGGAGCTGGTCCTGCACCTGTTCGGAGAGGCTTGACGGCTTGCAAGCGCTAACCAGTCCGCCCGCCTGCCCCGGCCCGGACCCGGCCCCACACGGACCCACGACCTTCACCGTCCCGCCCGGCGCAGTGGACACGCACGCCCACGTCATCGGCACGCCGCCCGCACACCCTTTCGTCCCCGCCCGCAGCTACACCTCGCCAGCCGCCTCGGCTGCGGCCTACTTGGCCATGCTGGACGCCACCGGCATGGCCTGTGGCGTACTGGTCCAGGTCAGCGTGCATGGCACCGACAACACCCTGCTGGTCGAGACCCTGCGCGCCCATCCAGCCCGCCTGCGCGGCATCGCCGTCATCCCGCCCGATCTGCCGGAGCGGGACTGTACCGCCCTGAAGGACTCCGGCGTCGTCGGCCTGCGCTTGAATGTGCTGTATGGCGGCGGCGTCGGCTTCGAGAGCTTGGAGCGTTACGGCGCCCTGTGCCGCGACATGGGCTGGCACCTGCAATTCCTGCTCGACGCCCGCACCCTGCCCGGGCTGGCCCAACGCCTGGCCGCCCTGCCGGTCCCGTTCGTCGTGGACCACATGGGCCACTCTCCCGCGGCCGGGGGCGTGCAGGAGCCAGGGTTCGCCGTCCTGCTGTCCCTGGTGCGCGATGGCGCCTGGGTGAAGCTGAGCGGCGCTTACCGCCTGGCCGACGCACCCTGGACCGACACGGTCCCACTGGCCCAATCGCTGCATGCGGCGGCGCCGGGCCGCTGCCTGTGGGGGTCGGACTGGCCGCACGTCGCGCACTGGGCGCCGATGATGAACGTCGGCGACCTGCTGGACCTGTTCGGCCAGTGGCTGCCCGATCCCGCCGCGCGCCGGGCGGTCCTGGTGGACAACCCGGCGGCACTGTACGGTTTCCCGCCCACGCCGCGTTAGGCAGCCGCCACCCCGTCGCGCCGCCCGCGCAGCCGCAGCCCCAGCACCAGCAGCAGCACCCCGAAGGCCAGCGCATAGCCGCCCAGCCACCACGTCAGCACTAACGCCCCGGCGATCGGCGAGAACCACAGCAGCGCCCCCCAAACCAGCGACACCAGCCCTGACAGCAGCAGCAGCCCCCGCCCATGGCCCGAGTGCAGGCGGAACGCCGCGACCAGCATCATGATGCCGGACACCACCGCCCACACGCCCAGCACCGTGACCAGCAGCAGAACCGTAAGCCCCGGCAGCAGCAGCGCCGCCGCCCCGGCGAACAGGTTGACCACGCCCTCCAGGATCAGCAGCCCCCACCGCTCGTGGTGCGCCGCCGCGCGCACCCCGGCGACGATGGCGAACACCCCGTCCGCCAGCATGTAGATCGCGAACAGCAGCACCAGGGTGCCCAGGGTCGCGATGGGCAGCAGGAACGCCGCCAGGCCAAACAGGATGGCGAATACCCCACGCGCCGCGACCGCCCACCAGTTGCGGGCCAGCACGGCACTCATGCCGTCCATTCGGGACAGGCCGGGCGTCATTGGGCCGGGCGTCATCCGGCCGGGTGTCATCGGGCCGGGGTTGGTCATGTCGGACATCTGCGTCTCCTGGCATCGCGCCGGGCCGGGTTTGGATGGCGTCAGCCCAGCAACGCTGCTACCACGGCATGGTGTCCTACAGGTTCGGCAATTTCGTGCCGTGGCCGCTCACGCTGCGGAGATGCGTCACGCGCCGGCCCGGCCAGGATGCTCCCCGCCTTCAGTCTGCAGCGCCGGCGAGCACGCCGTTTCTGGAAGCGCGGCCGTCTATGGCGGGGGCATTGAGGCTCACTGCGGCGGTGAACACCCGGACCCGCTCGTAGCACTCGCAGGCCGCACTCTCCAGTCCCGCCCGGTCGCATACCACGATGCGTCCACGTCCGGAGCGGATGAGGCCCTCCGATTGCAGGGTCTGCAACGCGACCGTCACGCCGGAGCGGCGGACGGCGAGCATCAGCGACAGGAACTCCTGCGTCAGCCGCAGCTCGTCGCCCTCCACCCGGTCATGCGCCAGCAGCAGCCAACGGGCGCAGCGCTGCGACAGAGCGTGGCGGCTATTGCACGCGGCGGTCTGCGCGACCTGCGCCATCAGCACCTCAAGCGCGCGCAGCAGCGTGGCCCGCAGCCTGGGCGCATCCTCCACGGCGGCCAGCAGCGCGGTGGTGGACATGCGATAGGCGACGCCGGGCATCTGCACCATGGTGCGATTGAAGGCGATGGCGGAGGGGTTGAGCAGGACGCCAAGGCCGACCATGCTGTCCCAGCCGACCAGCCCAACCTCCACCGAGCCCCCCCCGTCATCGGTGACGGCGACCATGGAGGCGAAGCCGTGCTCGAAGAAGTAAACCTGGTCAATGCGCTCGCCGGCCTCATGGATTGGCTGGCCGTTGACCAGGGAGGTACGGATCAGGTGGGGCCGCAGCATTGCCATCTCCGCCGCCGGCAGCCCTGCCAGCACGGTGTTGCGGAAGATCGTCAGGGCCGGTGGCAGCATGTGCCGTTTCCAGTGTAAAAGCGGATGCGCCACCGCACGGACCAGGGATCCTTTAGCGGAGAAGGCACGCCCGGCAGCGTAAAGCCTTAATTGACGTCGTGTAGGCTAAGAACACCTTGTTAGGACGTTTCTTAGCTGACACAGCCCAAATCTGCCTCACGCCGTACAGTGTGATGCTTGTCTACTGGCTTTGTAAGGGCAAAACCAGGTTTCTTGTATGTTGGTTCAAGATCAGTTGCTGATTGTTCGACAAGGCAACGACTCCGGGTGGGGCGGTCCGCGGTGTTGGCGCCCCAGCATGACCGGCGGCGGTCTCGCGTGTCCTACGGATGAGGCACGGCCGGCGGTCCGGCGCCGCGTGGCTGAGGATGCCGGCATCATGGGCCGGGTGGAGCTGTCCAGACTTCCATGAACACCCCGAACACCGCGTGAAGCGGCAACGGAGGACGGCCACACCCGCCCAAAGTCCTCTGGTCATGTTGCAGGCGGGGCTCAGTGCATCACCGCGCTTGAGGCAACGCCATCGGACCTCGACAGTGATCGCCCCGTTGATTACGCAGCGATAGCCGCCGGGCTGCGCCCAGCAGGGCTCGTGCGGCTATCCCCCCTCCGCATCCCCCAGCGACAGGAACCGCGCCGCGAACCCCCGCACCGCGCCGTCCACCAGGTCGCCCGCCGTCAGGTCCGCTACCACCTGCCCGCGGTTCAGGATCACCACCCGGTCGGCCAGCGCCAGCGCCTCCTCCTGGTCGTGGGTTACGAACAGCGCCGTGATGCCAAGCTCGGTCTGCAGGCGGCGCAGCCCGGTCCGCAGCTCCTCCCGCACCTGGCGGTCCAGCGCGCCGAACGGCTCGTCGAGCAGCAGGATGCGCGGCTCCACCGCCAGGGCGCGCGCCAGGGCCACGCGCTGGCGCTGCCCACCCGAGAGCTGCGCCGGCAAGCGGTCGCCCAGGCCCTCCAGGTGGACCATCGCCAGCAGCCGCTCCACGGCGGCGCGGATCGCCTGGCGGCGCTGCCCACGCACCCGCAGGCCGAAGCCGATGTTGTCCGCCACCGTCATGTGCCCGAACAGCGCATAGCCCTGGAACACCATGCCGACCCCACGCCGCCCCGGCGACAGCTCCAGCGCCGGGCGGCCATCGATCCAAAGCTCGCCGGCGTCCGGCTGCTCCAGCCCGGCGACCACTCGCAGCAGGGTGGTCTTCCCCGAACCCGACGGCCCCAGCAGCGCCACGAAGCTGCCCGCCGCCACCTCCAGGCTGATTCCGTCCAGCGCCCGCGTCGCGCCGAAGCCCTTGCACAGCCCGACCGTGCGGATCACGGCCCGGCCTCGCACCTTCGCCAACCCAACAGACATGCTGCCATCGTCACCACCGCCCACACCGCCCGGGGCGCAGCAGTGACCGCCGCCCGGCTGCCGAGGTTGTACAGCATCCCGGCCTGTGGCGGCATAGTGGTCAAGATCCTGCGCCCCTTACCGCTGCACCAAGTCAGGGCGCGGTCGAAATCGCGGTCGGCTCCCATTGCCCGCCCGGCTCGGGATGCCCGGAGATGTGCTGATAATTCTGATAGATCGTCATGCCGGACGCCGTGTCGCGCCAGGAGGTGATGACGGAGTGGTAGCTGTTGCCATCGAAGCCCTCCCGCTCATGCGCGACCTTGACCGTGTCCCAGGTGCGGCCCAGCAGGTTCAGGGTCTCGCGTCCCTCGTTGCGGAGCGTCTCGTGCCAGGTCAGGCCCGGCGCGGCGCGGGTGTCGAAACGGGCGGTCGTGCCCGGCGCGCCGGACAGCACCTGCTTAAGTGCAGGATAGGCCGCGTCGGCGCCGGGCCAGGCGGTGGCCCAGATGCCGAAGTAGAAGTCCGCCGTGTCGTCCGCCCCGCGGCGGACCCGGCAGATATCGGCATTGGCGGCGCTGGCGCCCAGGTAGGCGACGGTCAGCCCAGTGGCCCGCTGGACCGCGCCGCCCGCCGGGCTCGGCATCCCGGCCGCCGCTGGACGGCTTGCAACCAGCGCGAGAAGGAGGACCGGCATCACCTTGTACGTCATCTGTCACCGTCCCGTGCGTTGCCGCTTCGGATGGTTGTAACCGAACGGGAACGCGAAGGCACCCCGTTGGATGGATGGCGGAAAAGGCCGCCCGGCCGGGCCTGCCTAGATGAACATCCGCCGCAGCGCCTGGCTGGCAGAGTCGATCAGCGACACCGCGACCACGATGATGAGCATGATCGCGCAGGTCTGCCGGAACTCGAAGGCCCGGATGATCTCCCAGAGCAACTGGCCGATGCCGCCCGCGCCCACCAGGCCGATCACCGACGCCGACCGCACGTTGCTCTCGAAGCGGTAGAGCGAGAAGCTGACCCAGAACGGCATCACCTGCGGGATGACGCCATAGGCGATCTCCTCGATGCCTCGCGCGCCGGTCGCCCGCACGCCCTCGACCGGATGCGGGTCGATGGCCTCCACCGCCTCGGCGAACAGCTTTGCCAGTATCCCCGTCGTGTGAACCCACAGCGCCAGGACGCCGGCGAACGGGCCCAGGCCGACGGCCACGACGAACAGCATTGCGAAGACCAGCTCGTTGATGCTGCGGAACAGGTCCATCAGGCGGCGCACCGGCTGCGCCACCCACCACGGCGCGATGTTGCCGGCGCACAGCAGCCCGCAGGGGATGGCGCACAGGATGGCGAGCCCAGTGCCCCAGATCGCGATCTGCACCGTCAGCACCATCTCCTCGACGTAGTCGCGCCAGTGCGAGAAGTCGGGCGGGAAGAAGTCGCGCGCCAGCGTGCCGATGTTGCCGCCGTCGCGCAGCAGCTCCATCGGGTGGATGCCGGCGCCCTGGTACGACCAGGCCAGGACACCCAGGACTGCCGCATAGGACAGCAGGCGCAGCAGCCCGGGGCCACGGGCTGCCTTGGCGTCCAGAACGGCGGCGGACAAGCCTAGCTGCCGGACTTGTTCATCTCGGCGTCCAACTGCTTCAGCCGGGCGTCGATCTCGGCCAGCTTCTTGGTCTTTTCAGCGGCGTCCAGGGTGGTGCTGGCCTCGGTCGCCAGCCGCTCGCGGAACACCGCCACCTGGCGCACCGGCAGCAGTTGCGCGTTGCTGCTGGCGACGAAGTTGCCCCAGCCGCCGAGGTCGGCCAGCACCTTGCGCTCATGCGCCACGTCGGCGTTGGCGCGCTCGGTGCCGTAGGACAGGAAGAAGTCGCGCACCTTCTCCTTCACCTTGTCGTCCAGGTCCTGGCGGCAGACGATGGGATCGGCCGGGATGATCGGGCTGCGCCAGATCTCGCGGATAATGGCCGCCCGCGCCGGCTGCGCCTTCTCGAACTTGGCGAAGTCCTCGGTGTTGTTGGTCGCCACGTCCACCGTCTTGGACGCCACTGCGAGCAGGTTGGCCTCATGGTTGGCGCCGACGACGTTCTTGAAGAACTTGCGGACGTCGATGCCGTTCTTGGCCCAGGCGTAGTAGCTCGGGATCAGGAAGCCGCTGGTGCTGTTCGGGTCGCCGTTGCCGAAGTTGAGCGTGCCGGGCGGGGCCTTCAGCAGCTCGGCCAGCGAGTGGTATGGGCTGTCCTTGTTGACGATCAGCAGGCTGTAATAGCCCTTGGTCCCATCGGCGTAGGTTTTTTGCGCGAACACCTCGCCCTGCGCGCGGTCCACCGCCTGGATGGCGCTGGCGTTGCCATACCAGGCGACCTGCACCTTGTTGAAGCGCATCGCCTCGATCACGCCGGCGTAGTCGCTGGGATAGAACCCGTTCACCTTGATGCCGATGGCGCGCTGCATGTCCTCCAGGAACGGCGCCCACTGGCTGCGCAAGTTCTGCGTGCCCTCGGTAGAGACGATGCCGAAGTTCAGCTCTTGCGGCTGCGCCCGGGCGGGCGCGAACGGCAGGGCAAGCACGGCAAGCAGGGCAATGCGGCGCGTGAGGTCCAGCATGGGTCTTTCCTTCATCGGTTGATCCTCGGGCATCGGTTGACTCTCGGGCAGCGGGCGGCACCCTGGGACCGGTTGGACCCCGGATCGCAGCGGCGGCGCAGCCTCGCCATAGATCTCGGCCAGCACGGCCGGCGTCAGCGCCGCGGGCGCGCCGTCGAACACGATCCGCCCCGCCCGCAGCGCCACCACCCGGCGGCAATGCTGCACGGCCGCCTCCACCTGATGCAGCGACACCACCACCGTGATGCCGTCCGCCTGGTTCAGCGCCGCCAAGGTTTCCATCACGCGCCGGCTGCTTTCCGGGTCCAGCGAGGCGATCGGCTCATCGGCCAGGATCACCTGGGCGCCCTGCACCAGGGTGCGCGCGATGGCCGCCCCCTGCTGCTGCCCGCCGGACAGGGTGCTAGCCCGCTGCTCCGCCAGGGCCTCGATGCCCACGCGCGCCAGGGCCTGCCGCGCCCGCGCCCGCTCATGCGCGGGGAACCAGCCCGGCAGGGTGCGCCACAGCGGCAGCCGCGACATGCTGCCCACCAGCACGTTGGTCAGCACCGGCAGGCGGCCGACCAGGTTGAACTGCTGGAACACGACGCCCACCCCGGCCCGCACCCGCCGCACGTCCCGCGCCAGCCGGCCGCCGGCCTGCACCGCCCGGCCATGCACCCGGACCTCGCCGCCATCGCCGAGCATCAGCCCGGCCATATGACGCAGCAGCGTGCTCTTGCCCGATCCGGAGGCGCCGATCAGCGCCACCATCTCGCCTGACGCAACCACGAGCACCGGGATGTCCAACGCCGGCTTGCCGCGAAATGCCTTGGTCAGGCCGATGACTTCGATGGCGGGGACTTCGATGGCGGGGACTTCGATGGCGGGGACTTCGATGGCGGGGACTTCGATGGCGGGGACTTCGATGGCGGGCAGGTCGTGGGCCGGCACCGGTAGCCTCCTGATTGTGCCGTGCTTATCCCTGCACTGCCCTACAGGCGTGATGACAGTCCAGCGTCAGTTACATGACGGTTGGCGGCAGGGATGGCTCCGGGAGCGGGATGAACTCCTTGTCGTCGCCGGGCACGGCGCCGAAGCGGCCGGCGCGCCAATCGGCCTTGGCCTGCTCGATCCGCTCGGGGCGGGAGCTGACGAAGTTCCAGAACAGGTGACGCGGGCCGTCCATCACGGCGCCGCCCAGCAGCAGCACCCGGGCGCCAGCCGGGCCGGCCCGCAGCGCCAATTGGTCCCCGGCGCGGAACACCAGCATCCGGCCCGGCAGGAAGCGGTCCCCTGCGACCTCGACCTCGCCGTCCAGCACGTAGGCTGCCCGTTCCTCGTGCCCGGCCGGCAAAGGCACGGCGGCGCCGGGCGCCAGCGCCGCGTCGGCGTAGAACAGCGGGGACCGTGTGGCGACCGGCGCGCGCAGGCCCCAGCCAGTGCCAGCGATCAGGCGCAGGCGCACCCCGCCGTCCTCCAGGATGGGCAGGGCCGCGCTGGCGTGGTGGGCAAAGTCCGGCGCGGCCTCCTCGGCATCGCGCGGCAGGGCCACCCAGGACTGGATGCCGAACAGCCGGTTGCTATGGACCCGGTCGGCGGCATCGGTGCGCTCGCTGTGGGCGATGCCCTGTCCCGCCGTCATCCAGTTCACGTCGCCCGGAGTGATGCTCTGCTCGGTGCCCAGGCTGTCGCGGTGCAGGATCGCGCCGTCGAACAGGTAGGTCACGGTCGAGAGCCCGATGTGCGGATGCGGGCGAACGTCCAGGCCGCGCCCGGTCAGGAACTCGCCCGGCCCCATCTGGTCGAAGAAGATGAACGGCCCGACCATCTGCCGCTGCTGCGACGGCAAGGCGCGCCGCACCTCGAAGCCGCCGAGGTCGTGGGCGCGTGGAATGATGACCGCTTCCAATGCTGGCTGCTGCAACGCCCCTGCCTCCCTGGTTGAGAGAAGCAGGTGGGCAAGCAGCCGGCGTCGCACAACCGGCTTCCGTTGGGTGCGGGCCAACCCGCACCCAGCGAAGGTCGGGCCTAGTCGGCGCCGACCATGCCCGCCCCCGCCATGTCCGCTGTCCGCTGCGCGACGGCCATGTCGTACAGCGCTTGCTCCTCCTGCTTGTGCTTGATGGAGAAGCGGATCGCCGCCGCCCCGCAGGCGCACACGATGGTGCAGATCCCGAGGACCATAAAGCAGAGTTGCGGATTGCCCGTGCCCCGCAACAGCAGCCCGGCCGCGACGCCGCCGATGTTGCCGCCCGCCCCGATGATGCCGCAGACGCCGCCGAGGACCTTGCGGTCGATGAACGGCACCAAGGCATACAGCGAGCCGCACGCCATGTGCGTGAATAGGCCGAAGACGAGCATCGTCGATACGGCGACCATGACCGTGTTCGCCTGGGAGAACACGATCAGGAAGACCCCCTCGCCAATCATCAGGCCGAACAGCAACCAGGTCCGCCCATCCAGCCCACGCGTCCGCGCGACCTTGTCGGACAACAGGCCGCCGACCGCCCGCGCGAACAGGGCCAGCAAGCCGAACGCGCCGACCGCGAAGCCGGCATTCTCGACCGTCATCGAGTAGCGGTTGAAGTAGTAGGTCACCGCGATCGAGTGGACGAACAGCTCCACGCCGAACGAGGCGCCGTAGCAGGCCGCCAG
>JAABUX010009094.1_pt1 | contig 11321 bp, 9 predicted proteins | sample 5561851 | NCBI WGS metagenome assembly JAABUX01 (sample SAMN10711883, study PRJNA513361) | rock metagenome | isolation source: Antarctica rocks | place: Antarctica: Victoria Land, Richard Nunatak red sandstone | collected 2016-01-03 | reverse complement strand
CGTCTCGCCCGACCACGGGGTCGAGTTCGCCCGCTTTTGCCGCGGCGGTCAAGTCGCGCGAGTAACTCGAGAGCGTGGGCGTCGTCGTGCGCAGACCTTTCGCCCACTCGCGCGGATCGGCACCTTGGAGACCCTTGTCGCTACGCTGGAAGCGGTCGATCGCGACGGTCGTGCCGACGGCGAGGGCGACCGCGGCGAGCGCGGAGCCAAGCAGCGGCACGATCGCCGTACGCCGCCGGCGCGCGCATGGGTCGCAGACGTCTGCTTCGAGCCAGGTTCCGGAGCGCAGGGTAAAGTCTCGAACGGTCGACGGCCGCTCGCCGCACGTTTCACACAGGGTCGCCATATGAGCGTGTCGTTTCGCGATGGATGCAAACGAGGCATGCGTGCGCGAAAAGTCACAAGGGACCAAAGGTGCCGTTGCCGCAAGTACGACGGCTCAGTTTCGAGCCTGAAAGGGTTACCACACTTCGTCATGGCCTACATCATCACCGAACCGTGCATCGGCACGAAAGACAAGTCGTGCGTCGACGTTTGCCCGGTGGATTGCATCCACGGCAAAGAGGGCGATACGCAACTTTTCATCGATCCCGAAGTGTGTATCGACTGTGGCGCGTGCGTTTCGGCTTGCCCGGTCGAGGCGATCTATGCCGACTCCGACGTGCCCGATAAGTGGAAGAACTTCACGGAAATCAACGCCGCATATTTTAAGAACTAACGTGACGTCGAGCGCGGCGCGCTGACGTGCGTCGTGTCGTCGCGCTCGAACTCATGGACCGGCCCGGCGTCGATGTCGGGGAATTTCGCGCGAACTTCGACGATATCGAGTTCGCGAATCGCCACTTCGGCGGAACCTTTCCGGTGACGGCGATGCTGCTGACGATGAGCGGGCGCTTGGCAGAACGACGAAGCTTTCGGGTGCTCGACGTCGGATGCGGGAGCGCCGATATCGCACGCGACGTCGTTCGCGCGTCGGATCGGTGTGAGGTCGTCGCCCTGGATTGTAACCGCGATATCCTCGCGATCGCGCGCGAGCGCACGCCGTCGCACCTGCCGATCTCGTTCGTGCGCGCCGACGGCGGCGCGTTGCCTTTTGAAGACGCGTCGTTCGACGTCGCGATGTGCAATCTCGCGTTGCATCATTTCGAACCAACCGCGGCGGTCGCGATGTTGCGCGAACTCGGCCGCGTCTCGCGCGTGACGCCGCTCGTGTGCGATTTGGTCCGGTCGCCGCTCGCCTTCGTGGGAGCGTGGCTCTTCGCACGAATCCTGGCCAAGAATCGTCTCACAAAACACGATGGACCGCTCTCCGTTCGCCGAGCCTACACCCCGAGCGAAGCCGTAGCGCTCGCGCGCGATGCCGGCTGGGCAACGCCGTGCGCGCGCCGCTCTCCGTTCTTTCGCATGGTGCTGACGAACGGTGCCTGACGTCGTCGTGGTCGGCGGCGGCCCTGCGGGTGCCGCGTGCGCGCTGACGCTGGCACGCGGTGGTCTCGACGTAACGATCGTCGAACGTCAGCCTTTCCCGCGCCGCAAGGTGTGCGGCGAATACCTCAACGGCGGTGCCGTGGCGGCGCTCGACGCGCTCGGCGTCGGAGATGTCGTCCGCGCGGTCGCACGGCCTTTGCGCGGCGTTCGGCTCATCCCGCCGGGCACGGCCGCGATCGAGCTGCCCTTCCCCGCACCCGCACTCGCCTGCGAACGCGCGCTGCTCGACGACGTTCTCCTCGAGGCCGCGCGCGATGCCGGCGCGACCGTGCTGCGCGGACATGCCGAGGACCTCGTTCGCGATGGCGCACGCGTCGACGGCGTCGTCGTACGCGATGCGGCGGGCGAGCGCCGCACGCTCGCCGCGCGGTTCGTCGTCGGAGCGGACGGGGCGGGATCGATCGTCGCGCGGAAACTCGGGCTCGATATCACTCGTCGTGGCGCCAAGCGCTTCGCCGTCGGCGGCCATTACCGCGGATTCGGCGATCTGAACGGTCACGTCGAGATGTACGTCGGCACGGGCGCGTACTTTGCGATCAATCCGCTCGCGAACGATCGATCGAATGTGATGGTCGTCGTGCGCTCCGGCGACCTCGCGGCCTGGTCGGGCGCGGTCGACGCGGGGATGCGCGGGAAGGCGGCGGCGCTCGGGCGCGGCCATCGTAGTTTCGCGGGGGCCGAGCGGCTGGGGCCGCGCGTCTCCGTCGGGCCGCTCGCCTTTGACGTGCGCGCGGTCGTGGCCGAGGGCGTCGTCCTGGTTGGCGATGCCGCGGGATTTCTCAACCCGTTCACGGGTCAAGGCGTCTTTCTCGCGCTGCGGTCCGCGCGCGATGCGTCGACGGCCATTCTCGCAGCGCTCGCCGATCGTGCGCGCGAACGCGACGTATTCGGCGCCTACGCGCGCGAGCGCGCGAGCGACTTCGCCGTGCGGGGCCGGTTGACGCAGTTGGTGAACCTGCTCGTCGACGTCCCGATTCTGGCACGGCGTGCGACGTCGCGCTTGCGCATGCGTCCGGAACTCGGCGGCACGCTGCTCGGGGCGCTATCCGGCACGATCGCGCCCGAACGCGCCCTCTCACCCGCCCTCGTGGCGAAGCTCGTGCTATGACCCACATGTCGAGCGTCTTGTCGATCGCGGCGCCCGCGCGCGCGATCTACGACCTCGCGGCCGCGACCGAACGTTGGCCCGCGATCTTGCCGCACTATCGTTACGTTCGCGTCCTCTCAGGCGACAGCCGCACGCGCGTCGTCGAGATGGGGGCCTCACGCGACGGCATCCCGATCGCGTGGACGGCGGAGCAGACGAACCACCCGGACGAACCGCGCATCACCTTTCGGCACCTGCGGGGCTGGACGCGCGGCATGGACGTCGCTTGGCATTTTGCGGAGACGGGCGGCGTGACGCGCGTGACGATCGAGCACGATCTCGCGTTCGCGTTCCCGATCGCGGCGGAGTGGCTGGGCGAACACGTCGTTGGCAAGTTCTTCGTCGACAACGTTGCGGGCAAGACGCTCGCGCGCATGAAAGCGCTCGCGGAAGCGGCGCCGCGTTGAACGCGACGTATCGCGTCGTCGTGACGGGAATCGGCATCGTCTCGCCGATCGGTCACGGCGTCCGCGCCTTTTGGGACGCCGCGCTCGCGGGGTGCGTCGGCACGGGGCCGCTCACGCGCTTCGATGCCAGCGCCTTCGATTCGCAAGTCGCGGCGCAAGCCGACGATTTCGACGCGGGCGATTACTTAGATGCCAAAGTGTTTCGCCGGACCGATCGCTTCGCGCAGTTCGCGCTCGTCGCATCGAAGCAGGCCCTCGACGATGCGAACTTTCCGCTCGATGCCGCGGGTCACGACGATGTGGGCGTGTACATCGGTTCGGCCCTGGGCGGGCTCGCGTTCGCCGAAACGCAGGCAGAGGCGTACTATGAAACGGGCGCGCGTGCGGTGCGGCCGCTGCTCGCAATCTCGGTGTTCGGCGCCGCTTCGACCAGCAACGTCGCGCTCGCCTTCGGTCTGCGCGGACCGGGCGTTGCGAATGCGAATTCATGTGCGGCGGGCGCGGTTGCGATCGGCGATGCCTTCCGTGCGGTCGCACGCGGCGACGTGCGAGCGGCGCTCGCCGGCGGCGCGGAAGCACCGCTGTCACCGCTGATCTTCGGGGCGTTCGCGGTCATCAAGTCGATGTCGACGCGCAACGACGAACCGGGCCGCGCGAGCCGTCCGTTCGATCGCGATCGCGACGGGTTCGTGATGAGCGAGGGTGCCGCAATGCTCGTACTCGAGCGTTACGACGACGCCGTCACGCGTGGCGCGCGCATCTACGGCGAGATTTCCGGCTTCGGACTAACGGCCGACGGCTACCACATGACCGCGCCGCAACCCGAAGGTCGCAACTCGTCGCGGGCGATACGGGCCGCGCTCGCCGAAGCGCGCGTCGGTACGGACGAAGTCGAAGTCGTCGACGCGCACGGCTCCTCGAGCCTTCTCAACGATGCGACCGAAACGACCGCGCTCAAAGTGGCGCTGGGCGAACGCGCGACGCGCGTGCCCATCGTCGCTACGAAGGGCCAGCACGGGCACGCGCTCGGGGCGAGCGGCGCGTGGGAGGCGGCGCTCTCGCTGCTGATGATGCACGAGGGCCGCATTCCGGGCGCCGTTAACCTTGAGCACGCCGATCCCGCATGCGATCTCGACGTCGTCCGCGACGTCAGAGAACTGGCACCCCGTATCGTGCTCTCCAATTCGACGGGTTTCGGCGGAATCAACGCCGCGCTCGTCCTCCGAAAGATCGAGAACTGAGCACCCGATGGAACCCGACGTCCTCGTCCCGCCCGCGCCCGTTGCCGCCTCGATCGCGATGTCGGTGACGGCGCGCGCGATCGACGCGGTAAAATTTTACACAGACGCGGGCGACGCGCCCGTGCACGCCCTCGACGGCGTGTCGCTCGAGATTCGTGCTGGTGAGATGGTCGCGCTCGTGGGGCCGAGCGGTTGTGGAAAAAGTACGCTTCTGAACCTCATCGGTTGCGTCGACCTGCCGACGCGCGGCACGATCGAAGTCGACGGCCGCGCGACCTCGTCGCTCGACGACGACGCGCTCACCGGCCTGCGTCGCGAGCGCATCGGCACGGTCTTCCAGTTTTTCAACCTGTTGCCCGCGATGACGATCGCGGAGAACGTCGCGTTGCCGCTCGTGCTGCAACGTGTGCCGCGCGGTGAGATCGACCAGCGGGTGCGTGCCGCGCTCGAATCGGTCGGAATTTTCGAGAAGGCGGGCGCCTACCCGAGCCAGGTCTCCGGCGGTCAGATGCAACGCGCCGCAATCGCCCGCGCGACGATCCACAATCCCGCGATCGTGCTCGCCGACGAACCGACAGGGAACCTCGATTCGACGAGCGGCGCGAACGTGCTCCGCCTCCTGCGCGACGTGGCCTCGAATGGCCAGGCGATTCTCATGGCGACGCACTCGATGGATGCCGCCGGCGTCTGCGACCGCGTGATCCGCATGCAGGACGGCAAAATCGTCGCCTGACCACTTGGCTTGCAACGATTTCGCGCCCGAGCGGCGTCCAACGGCCGATATGGTCGCCCTGGCGTGAACGCGCTCTTTCAAGGTCTCGTGCTCGGGCATCTCCGCTCGAACAAGTTGCGCGCACTCGTCACGCTCGTGGCCGTCGGCCTCGGCGTCGCGATCTCGCTTGCGATCGACCTCGCGAACGCAACCGCCGTCGCGTCGTTCGCTTCGAGCGTCAACGTCGTCGCCAACCACGTGAACTTGCAGGTCGTCGGCGTCGGTCGCGGTTTCGACGAGCGAGCGCTCTTGAATGTGCAGCAGGTCGACGGCGTGAGCTACGCGAGCCCGACGATCGAAGAATCGGTCGTCGTCGGTGCGAAGCCGGGCGATCCGTTCAGTGGTGAAATATTGCGCGTGCTTGGCGTCGATTTGCTGCGACCGCTTCCGAGCGACGATACCGCGCGCGTCTCGACGCCGGGTGAGTACGTCGCGAGTTCGGGCGGCGGTCCTGATCCCTACGCGCTCATCAGCGATCGCGGCGCGATCGTCTCGAAACGTATCGCCGATCGCAATCGCCTGCGCGTCGGCGGAAAACTCGGCGCGCTCGCGGGCGACCGGTCGGTAAACTTCACGATCGGCGCGATCTTGCCGGCGGCCGTCGCGGGCATCGATACGAGCGTCATGTTCGTCGACATCGCGACGGCGCAAGAAGTGTTCGAGAAGGTCGGTTACCTCGATCGCATCGACATCGTCGCCGACGAAAAGCGCGTCGATACCGTGCAGGCCGCGATCGCGACGGTCTTGCCGCACGGCGCGCGCGTGATCAAACCCGTCGTCCGCACGAACGAGATCAAGCGCATGTTGCGCAGCTTCCAGCTCAATCTGGCGGCGCTTTCGTATATCGCGATGCTCGTCGGGATGTACCTCATCTACAATACGGTCGCGATCTCGGTCGTGCAGCGTCGCCCGGAAGTCGGCACCCTGCGCGCCCTCGGCGCGACGCGTCGCCAGATCTTCGGGACGTTCATTGCCGAAGGCGCGCTCTTCGGCGTGAGCGGCTCGTTACTCGGGCTCGTCTTGGGTGGATTGCTCGCGCAGCTCTCCGTCGGCGCCGTCTCGCGTACGGTCGATACGCTGTATGTGGCCACGCACGCCGACCGCGTGTTCTACGATCCGCTCGTGCTGCTCAAGGCATTCGTCGTCGGCACGGTGCTCGCGACGCTCTCCGCCCTCTTTCCCGCGCTCGAGGCGTCGTCGACGGCGCCCGCGCTCACGATGCGCGCGCAGGGTTTCGAAACGCGCCGAAAGCGACCGGGCGTCGGGCTCGCGATCGGCGGAGCCGGGCTGCTCGTGCTCGCGTACGCGCTCACGTTTCCGCCGCCGATCGACGGCATCCCGATCGCGGGTTACGCGGCGGGGCTACTCATCATCTTCGGCGGCTCGCTGTGCGTGCCGCTCGCGATCGCGCTCGTCTCGCAGGCCGCGCGCGCGCTGACCGCGCGCATCTCGCCCGCCGGACTCATCGGCGCGACGAACCTTGGGTCTTCGATCCGGCGCAACAGCGTCGCGGTCGCGAGCCTCATGGTCGCGATCGCCATGATGGTCTCCGTCGCGATTCTCATCGGCAGCTTCCGGACGACCGTCGTCGCCTGGGCCGACGAGACGCTCAAGGCCGATCTCTTCGTCCGGCCACTCGGCTTGCAGGACGCGAGCTACGACGCCCGCTTCTCGCCCAGCGTCGCCGCGAAGATCCGGACGGTGCCCGGCGTGGCCGCGGTCGATACGTTCCGCGCGATCTCGATCCCGTATCGCGGCTCGATCACGACGCTCGCAGCCGCCGACTTCGAGACGATCGCCGACCGCAACAAACTGCGCTTCCTCGGTGCGGTCGACACGCGCGCGCTTGCGCACACGATGCCGGGCACCGAAAACATCGTGATCAGCGAGCCGTTCGCGACGCGTTTCGGGGTGAAGCCGGGCGACGTCGTCGAGATCGATACGCCGGGCGGCGTCGCGCATTTTCACGTCAATGCGATCTATAACGATTATTCGAGCGACGCGGGGATCATGCTCGTGGATACGCGCACGTTCGCGCGTCTCTTCCACGACGCGAGCGTCAACTCACTCGCCATCTACGCGAAACCCGACGCCGATCTGCCGGCGTTGCGCACGGCCGTCATTCGCAGCGTGCTTCCGCTGCGGATCGACGTGCAGACCACGCGCGAATTGCGCAAGCTCGTCATCTCGATCTTCAACCGCACCTTCGCCATCACGTACGCGCTCTACATCATCTCCATCATGATCGCGGTGCTCGGCGTCGTCAGTACGCTCTTCGCGCTCGTGCTCGAACGACGCCGAGAAATTGGCTTGCTGCGCTATCTCGGGCTCACCACGGGCGACGTCCGGCGCATGGTCTTCTACGAGGCCGCGTATATCGGCGGGCTCGGCGGCGTGAGCGGCGTGATCGCGGGCGTCTTGATGGCGCTGTTGCTCATCTTCGTCATCAACCGACAGGCATTCGGGTGGCTCATCGAACTACACATGCCGTGGGATTTTCTCGGCGAGGCGATCGTCCTCGTCGTAATCGCCGCGCTCATCGCGGGCATCTTTCCGGCGTCGGTCGCGGCGCGCATGAAGACGGCGGAAGCCGTGCGTACCGAATGATCCGTCGCCTCATCGCCGCAATCGTGTCCGGCGCGGTGCTTGCGGCCACGCTCGTCGCACCCGAGGTCGCAAGCGCCGGCAGCGGATTTACCGCCGCAACCGCGCCGTACCGGTTCGTCTTTCCACGCGACCACGGCGCGCATCCGGATTTCCAAAGCGAGTGGTGGTACTACACGGGCCATCTCCAGACGAGCGACGGCCGCCGTTTCGGCTACGAGCTGACGTTTTTCCGCGTCGGCCTCAAGCCCGGCGATCCCGCGCCGTCTCCGACGCAGAGTCGCTGGCGCGGCCACGAACTCTATCCCGCGCACTTCGCCCTCACGGACGAAGCGGGCAAGACGTTTTTTCACATCGATCGCTTCGCGCGCGAGGCGATCGGCATGGGGGCGGCCGCCACGGGTGCGCTCGACGTCCGCGCCGACGACTGGTCGTTGCGCGGCGCGCCCGTGGGCGGAGCGGATCGTGAACGCATGACGATGCACGCGCGCGCGGAAACGCCCGACGGTTCCAATGCGATCGACCTCGTGCAGATGCCGGAAAAGGCGCCGGCGATCCACGGCCACGGCGGCGTCTCGCGAAAGGCCGCATGCAAGAGCTGTGCGTCGCATTACTATTCGTACACGCGTCTGCGCACGACGGGCACGCTGACGTATCGCGGCAAGGCATTGAAGGTCGTGCGCGGACTGTCGTGGATGGATCACGAGTATGGCTCGGACGAGTTGCAGCGCGATCAAGCCGGGTGGGATTGGTTCGCGATTCAGCTCGACGACAAGCGCGAACTCATGCTGTATTTGCTTCGTCAGAAAGACGGCAGCGTTACGCCGCAATCCAGCGGCAGCCTCGTCGCGCCCGACGGTACGGTAACGTACCTCCCGCGCGATGCCTTCGCGATCGAGAAAACCGCCACGTGGATATCGCCGCATACGGGCGGCAAATATCCGAGCGCGTGGCGCGTCCGCGTGCCGTCACAGCACGTCGACCTGACGCTCGCGCCGACCGTCCCGGATCAAGAACTCGCCGCGACCACGACGGGCGTCTCATACTGGGAAGGTGCCGTCGACGTGCGCGACGGCGCTGGGCAGACGCTAGGCGTCGGCTACGTCGAGATGACGGGCTACGCTGGGGCGATTTCTCTCTAGACGAAACCTTGTCGTTCGACGCCTGCCGTGCGAGGCGGCATGCCATCCGTCGCGAAGATGCGTGGGATGCAGTGGATGGTCGAAATTTCCGCGCCCAGTAACGACGTCTTTTCCGAACGTTACGCGCGCATTGCAGCCGGGCTCGAGGCATCGCCGAGCGTCGCGAACTGGCGTGCGGCGTTCGAGGATTGGGACGATCTGCGTCGGACGTGGAAATCCTGGTCGAATCTCACGCGTTTGCGCTATTCGCAAGATACGCGGCGCGATGACTATCGCGACGCGCAGGCGGCGCTCGACAAACGCACGCCGCACATGACGGCCCTCGACACCGCGATGAAACAGCGTTTTCTCACCTCGACCGCGCGCCGCGGTCTCGAGGAAGATCTAGGCGCGCACGCCTTCGCGCTCTGGGATTCCGACGTCGCGACCTTCGACGAGCGGATCTCGAACGATCTCGTACGCGAAGCCGAGCTCGCCCGCGAGTACACGGAGTTGCTCGCGGCGGCGACGGTGCCGTTCGCGGGTGAAGATCGGTCGCTCGGCGCGCTCGGGCCATTTCTTCAAGACGGCGATCGCGACGTGCGCCACGCTGCCGAGCGCGCGCGCTGGACGGCGTACGCGGAGCGCGCCGAACGGCTCGACGATATCTTTTCGCAGCTCGTCACCGTACGCGACCGCATGGCGAAGACGCTCGGATTCGCGAGCTACATCGAACTCGGCTATAAGCGCATGCGCCGCGTCGGGTACGACGCTGCGGACGTCGCGCGTTACCGCGACGAGGTCGCGCGCGTCGTCGTCCCGTTCGCCACGCAGCTGATCGCGAGACTCGGTGCGGACGCGGGATGCGATCGCGTGCGGTTTTGGGACGAAGGGTCGCTCGCCGTAGGCGGCCCGATCGTCCCCAAAGGCGACCGCGCCTGGACGCTCGCACGAACGCGCGAAGCGCTCGCCGCGATCGATCCGACGCTCGGCGAATTCGTCGACGTCATCCTCGATCGCGAACTCTTCGACGTCGATAATCGCCCGGGCAAGGCGCTCGGCGCCTACTGCACGATCTTCCCGACGCGCAAGGTGCCCTTCGTGTTCGCGAACTTCAACGGAACGCGTGCCGATGTGCGCACGATGATGCACGAGCTCGGGCACGCGTTCCAAGCGTATCGCAGTCGCGACAAAGTCGCGGTCGACTATCTCACGCCGACGCTGGAATCGGCGGAGATCCATTCGATGTCGCTCGAGTATCTGTCGTGGCCGCACATGGAGAAGTTTTTCGGCGGCGACGCGGATTCATATCGGCGCGAGCACCTGCTCGAAGCGATGCTCTTCCTCCCGTACGGCGTCGCCGTCGACCACTTCCAGCATCTCGTGTACGGGAATCCGTCCGCGACGCCGGCGGAACGTCACGAGATGTGGCGCGAGGTGGAGACGCTACCTGCCGTGGCGCGATTACGGCGATCTCGCCCATCCGCTCAAGGGTGCCGCCTGGCAGGAAAAGCGGCATATCTACGTCGCGCCGTTCTACTACATCGACTACACGCTCGCGCTGTGCTGCGCGCTGCAGTTTTGGGTGCGCGCGAAGGACGATCGCGCGGCGACGCTCGATGCCTACGTGACCCTGTGCGGTCGCGGCGGCGAAGCGTCGTTCGGCGATTTGGTGCAGTCGGCGGGTCTGCGCAATCCATTCGAAGCGGGCGCGCTCGCCGACGTCGTCAGCGCCGCAGCCGCAGCGTTCTGATCGCGGGATCGCCGCCGGCGACGGTCGAGACGACGCGCACGTCGGCGATCCCGCTGCCCCGATCCGCGAGCGCGAGCGTGGCGGCGAAATAGCCCGCCGCGTCCGCAGCCGTATCGGCAGACGCCAAAACGTCGGTCGGGCCGGCGAAGACGGGCGTCGCGGCGCTCGTCGTTCCGACGAGATGAATGTGGGCGTGCGGGCGCGTGTAGCCGCTGACCTCGAAGCGCGCCCCGCGAACGAGGACGCCGTTCGCGGGTTCGAGCCCGCTCATGTAATTGGTATCGATACCCTCGCGCGTCGAAAAGGTCCAATGCGCGACGAACGGATCGCGTTCGGTCGTGCGTCCCGCAAGGCTGATCTCGTGCGTGCCGGGCGCGAGATCGCGGTCGGGATCGACGACGAAGCTCTTGGCGCTCACGAAGGCACGCGCGGTTTGGTCCGCGCCGTCGAGCACGATGCGGATCGATGCGGGCGCGATCGTCTCGCCGAACGTCGCAGAGAGCTCTGGCCGGCGTCGCGCGATCGTCGTGCTGGCCGGCGGCTCGGCTCGCAACAGTCGTAGCGCGATCGGCGTCTCACCCGTGCGCAGGGCGATCGTCGCGGTCGGCGCGGTTACGGGCGGGTCGGGCGTCGCCAACGCAGAGATTGGAGCCGACGTGATGACGGCCGACGGCGGCGACGGCTCGAGCGTGGGTGGAGGCGACGCGATGGAAGCGACGAGCGGGCGTGGAATCGCGGCGCCGGTGACCTCGACGGCGCGGGTCGTTGCATCGTAGGCGACCTTCGCG
>JAABUX010009093.1_pt1 | contig 11321 bp, 9 predicted proteins | sample 5561851 | NCBI WGS metagenome assembly JAABUX01 (sample SAMN10711883, study PRJNA513361) | rock metagenome | isolation source: Antarctica rocks | place: Antarctica: Victoria Land, Richard Nunatak red sandstone | collected 2016-01-03 | reverse complement strand
AGTGCCACTGGCGCGAAAGTCGGTCATCGCCGGACCTCATCCAACCCGACGCCCCCGGGACATCTCACGACGTCCCGGGGGCGTCGGCATTTCGAAGCCGACACTCTCTCAATCAAGTTTCTGGCATCTCGATCGCATGTGATTCCTTCGGCTCGGTATCCCGAAATGTGTTAAGTTCGTGGCTGGGTTAATGGTTTCGTTCTCATATCGAGTTTCCTGGTTGTGTGTTGACCTGCCTTCGGAATCGTCTACAACGAATTTTCATCGCCGGCTCAGAGCCTTTTGGTGGGCTTTACTCCTCCGTGCCGGGATGTTCAATCCAACTGAGTTCAAACGAGTCGCGTGAGCATGATTGATCGAGCAACGCAATCGGGCCGGGTTGATGCCCCGTTCGCTGTGTCCTTTCAACATCGCCTTCGATACACCGATGATCTTCTCGGCAAAGATCGCGACGTATTGATCGACGTCCTTGAACCATCAGGGAACCAGGTGGCTCGGGTACAAATCTGGGTTGATCAATATGTGGCCCTAGCTCGTCCGGACCTGATCCCCGCCCTAGAACGGTTCTCCCGGAGTTGCCCGGAACGCTTTCAATCCGCCGGCGAAATCCAGGTGATCACCGGGGGTGAAGCCGTCAAGAACGACCCGGCTTACCTCGAACGCATCCTCAAGGCGATCAATGATGCCGACCTCGACCGTCGGAGCTACCTGATCGTCGTGGGTGGTGGCGCCGTGCTCGACGCGGTCGGCTTCGCGGCGGCGATCGCCCACCGAGGAATCCGACTCGTCCGACTCCCGACCACGACCCTGGCCCAGACCGACTCGGGCGTCGGCGTGAAAACCGCGATCAACTACTTCGGCAAGAAGAACTGGCTGGGCGCCTTCGCCACCCCTTGGGCGGTCATCAACGACACCGCCCTCCTGGGCAGCTTGCCCGACCGCGAGTTTCTTTGCGGGTTTTCCGAGGCCGTCAAGGTTTCGCTCTTGAAGTCGCCTGGCGTGTTCTCGCAGATTTGCCGCGATGCGTCGAAGATCCGTCGCCGGGACATGCAAGCCGCGCTGCCGATCATCCGGGCTTCGGTCGAATTCCACCTCGCCCACATCACGCAAGGGGGCGACCCGTTCGAGGCGCGGGAGGCCCGCCCGCTCGACTTCGGCCACTGGTCGGCGCACAAACTCGAACCGATGAGCGGTTTCACGATCCGGCATGGCGAGGCCGTCGCCATCGGCGTGGCGATCGACGTGGTTTATTCGAGCCTGGCGATGGGCTTGCCCACCGAAGATGCCGACCGGGTCCTCCGCTGTCTGTCGACGATGGGTTTCGAGCTTGACCACCCGTTGCTCCGGGATACCTCGATCCTCTTCGAAGGGCTCGAGGAGTTCCGCCAGCACCTCGGCGGCCGCCTGACGATCACGATGCTCCGGGCGGTCGGCGACCCGGTCGACATCCACGAAGTCGACGACGCCAAGATGATCCAGGCAATCGAGTTCGTCTCGCGGTTCGGGCAGGACGCTAGCCTTTCGTTGGGCCATGACCAGGCCCTGGAGCAAGAGCCCGCGTCCGCGATGGGCGCCCGAGGGATGGCTTGACATGGCGCCCTCGGTGACTTCTCCGGCCAGGGCCGGGGCGGATTCGCGGCTGGCTTCGTTCCGGCCGATCCTCGGCGAGATCAATGATCTCAAGCGGGTTCGCGTCGCCGGGCGGGCCGGGAGCCTGGCCGATCAAGGTTTCGCCCGTTCCTGGGGGGCCTTGATCGCCGGCCAGTCGCCAGAACGGGTTGCCCGCCGCGAACTTGCGTTTGCGGTCGCTGCGGCGCGCCTAGGAGGGATCGACGCGGCGGCCTTGCTCGACGCCGGGCTGGGTCGCGGCGAGGTCGAGGCGATCTTGCGAGCTTCGATCGTCGAAGTCGGCCAACCACTCGGGGCCGACTGGCTCGCCTGGATCGACCCGATGATCGTCGAGCTTTCCGACCCCCCGACATCCGAACCCGATGATCCTCATTTGCCCGAGTTCGTCGAGCGGCTCCAGGGGCAGCCTCGGGCGGGGGCGACCCGGCCCGGGCATCCTCGGTTGATCCTCGAACCGCCCGAAAACCACGCCGAGCATTGCTACATCACCGCGATCTACGCCGTCCTGGTTTGCCCCCTGCTCGGGGCCGATCCGGGGGTCGCGTTCCTGGCGGGTTTGTCGCACCATTTCCATAATGCTTACTTACCCGACTCGGGGTTCACGGGGGAAGAACTGCTCGGGAGGCATCTGGCCCCGATCATGGACCGATTCAACAATCGGGCGATCGGGCAATTGCCGGATGCCCTGGCGGGTCCGGTGAAGGCGGCCCGGGCGATCTTGCCAGATGCGGACACCCCCGAGGGGCAAGCGTTCCACATGGGCGACGTCTTCGACCGGGTGCTCCAGATGGAGCAGTATTCGCGGGTCGCGGCGTTTGAAACCCGTCAAGCCCTCGAAGACCTCGACCTGGTCCACCCTGGCCCTTTGCAAGCGTTCCACCAGGAAGTCCTGGCCGCCGTGGGGCTTTTCCCTTGAGGGTGGTCCGCTTTCCAAACTCGGATGCCCCCATCAACCTCGGGGCGACCCCCCTGGTTGGTCCCGACTCGGGCCTGCCCATCCGCCGGGATCGACCGTGGTCGTTGAGCGATGGCCGGACTCGCCGGCCGGTCGTCGAGGGGATTCCGTTCCTCCGGGTCAACCGCGATGCGCTCCGGGTTGAGGCGCTGGCGGCGCTGGATTCGGGCGACGAGCGGCGGGCTTTGAGCTTGCTCCTGGCCGATCAGGACGATTACGCCCGGAACGCGCCACCCGACGAAGAAAGTCTGGGCGAGCTGATCGAGGCGGTCGATTCGGGGCGGGCGACGCTCCGCGACGCGATGGCCGCCCTCCGGTTCGGGCCGGTGGCGGATTACTTCGCGTATCGTTGGTCAAGCCCGACGTACCTGTCCGGCCTGGCGCTGCTGGATCGGTTCGGCGGCGGCGACGATTCGGGGCCGGTCGTCGAGGTGGCTTGCGGGGTCGGGCATTATCTCCGGGACCTGGCGAACCGGGGCCGGAGGTGCGTCGGGGTCGACGTCGTGTTCAGCAAGCTCTGGCTCGCCCGGCGGTTCGTCGTCTCGAGCGGTGTCCCCTTGATTTGCGGCGACGTGGCGGCGGGGTTCCCGCTCGGGCCGATCGCGTCCGGGGCGGTCGCTTTCTGCCACGATGCGTTCTACTTCCTGCCCGAGAAACCCAAGGTGGTCGGCGGGTTGCGGCGGCTGGTCGGAGAGGGCGGACGGATCTTGATCGGCCACGCCCACAACCGTGACTTCGACCACGGCGGCGTGTCGGGCGAGCCGAAAACCCCCGGCGAATATGCAAGCCTGCTCCCGGGCTGCTCGCTGTTCGACGACGCGGAACTCGCTCGATCGGCCTGGTCGGGCGCCGAGGCTTCCGAGCGGTCGGCGGGCGAACTGGCGGGCGTCGAAGCCGTGGCGATGGCCTGGTCGGCTTCGGGCGGACACTTGCCACCCAAACCCAATCAACCAGCTTTGCTCGATCCCGCTCCGGGCGCTTCGCTGAGGATCAACCCGCTGCTGGTCGAGCGGGGGGGAATGTTGGAACCGCGTTGGCCGTCGGGCCGGTTCGAGGCGGAATATGCGGCGGCTTCGGGCTATCTGGTCGGCGAGCGCGGGCCCGATCCTTCGACCCTCGAAGCGGCGAGGGTTGGGGTGGTGGGTCGAGGGGTGAACCCGGAGGTCGACCGCCTGGCGCGGCGTCGAATCCTCCTCGACCTACCCGAGGGGTGGTGATTTCGGTGTTGACGGGGAGTAGGGCGGAAAACTCGGAGAAATTGGCCTGGGGCCTGGTCGGTTGCGGCTGGGTCGCCTCGGACTACGTCGCCCCGGCGATCGTCGCGTCGAGCAATGGCCGGCTCTCGGGCGTGTTCGACCCGAACGCGGCGGCGGTCCGAGGGCTGGTCGAGAAGTGCGGGGGGGAAGCCCCTCGAAGACACGACAGCCTGGAAAGCCTGCTGGCCGACGCCTCGATCCGGGCGGTCTACGTCGCCACGCCCAACCACCTCCACGCCCCGATCGTCGAGGCGTGCGCCCGGAGCGGCAAGGCGGTCTTGTGCGAGAAGCCGATGGCGACCAACTCGCAAGACGCCGAAGGCATGATCCGGGCCTGCGAGGCGGCCAACGTCCCTTATGCCACGGCGTTCGACCAGCGGTTCCACCCGGCGCACCGGAAGCTCGGGGCGATCCTTGCCGAAGGGGCGCTCGGCGAGATCACCCAGGCCCGAATCCACTACGCTTGCTGGCTCCCGGGCGACTGGTCGGGCGACAACTGGCGGGTCGACCCGGCCCGTGCGGGCGGGGGAGCCTTGATCGACCTGGCGCCTCATGGGGTGGACCTCCTGGAAGTCATCCTCGACGACGAATGGGTCGAGTTGTTCGCCATCACCCAGCGTAAAGTTCATTCCTACGCGGTCGACGACGGGGCCGTCCTGGCGGGTCGATTCCATCGAGGGGCCTTGGCGACCCTCCACGTCGCCTACAATTGCCCCGAACACTTCCCGAGGCGGACCCTCGAACTGATCGGAACGCGAGCGATGGCCATCGCCTCCGACACGATGGGGCAGACCCCCGGCGGTCGGGTCGTGGTCATCGCCGCCTCGACCGGCGATCGGACCGAGATGATCTTCGAGGAAGACCCGGATCAAAGCCCGTTCGTCGCCCAGGTGGAAGCGTTCGCCGACTCGATCTTGACCGGCTCGGCGTTCCCATTCCCCGGGCGGCGCGACCTCCGAACCTTCGCGCTTTTGGAGCAGGCATGCCGTTGACCCGACTTTCCTGCACGCATTGCGGGCACTGGCACACCTGGTTCGCGGACCAGAACCCGCCGACCTTGAATTGCCTGATCTGCTCCGACGTCCGGAACGCCTTGCCCCCCGACGGCTGGGACTTCGCCGACGCGGGTCGGGTCGCCTCGACCGTCCAGAACCGCTGGAAAGAGTTCACGCCGGGGATCTGGGGCTTCTGGTGCGAGCCGAGGTACGGCCTAGCGGGGACCGGCTGGCTGATCCTCCGCGACGACGGCAACGTCGCGTTCGAAGCCGCGCCGTTCTACCACGACGACGCCCTGGAACAGATCGAGCGGCTGGGCGGGATCGCCACGCTGGCGGCATCGCACCCGCACGGGTACGGGGCGCTCTGGCAGCTCCAGGAGCGGTTCGAGCCAGGTTTGGTGATCCACCGCGAGGACGTCCGCTACACCAAGGCGTTCCGGGTGACGCTCCCCGCCGACGACGAGCATGAGCTCGCCCCCGGGCTGACCATGCACCACGTCGGCGGCCACTACGAGGGGCAGTCGGTCCTTCATGACGAAGCGCACCGCGCCTTGTTCGTCGGCGACAGCCTCAAATTCGATGATTTCGACGATTTGGGCGATGTGCATGCTTTAAGTTGCCACAAAGGCTATCATTACCACATCCCTTTGTCCAAAGACGAGCTGCGGCGGTACCGGAGCGTCTACGAGAAGCTGCCGTTCGAGCGGGCGTTCACGCCGTTCGAGTACGCCCCCAACGTGGACCGGGCGGCGGCCCTGGCGTTGTTCGACCGCCTGATCGCCACCCAGCCGACGACCCGAGCTTTCCCGATGGAGCCTTTTTAAGCCGTGAACCTCAACCAAGTTGCCGAAACCTACCGCCGAAACCTTCCCGAAGGGCGGGTCCGCACGTTCGCTTACGGGGGGCTGGACCGGCTCGGCGTCCCGGTCGCGGCGGCCGGCCTGGCGTTCGACGACGGCTACCACTTCGACGGCTACGGCTACGGGACCACCCTCGAGGAAGCCTTGGTCGGAGCCCTAGGCGAACTGTCCGAAGACACCCACTCCGAAGCCTTCCTGGGCCGGGCCGAACGCCAATCGGGATCGCACCATGAGTTGGTCCAAAGGTTCGGACCCTCGGGGGTGGCCGACCCGCTCACGCTCGGCCTGCCCGCCGGTTCGGCTTATTCTCCCGACCAGCCTTTGAGCTGGGTCCCCGGGGTCCGGCACTCGACCGGCGAGCGGGTCTGGATTCCGATCGAGTTCGCCGCCGTTTGCCGACGACAGGTGGGCGACGGTCCCTTGCTAATCACGCCGATCACCAACGGCCAGGGTGCGGGCCTGTCGGGCGGCCAGGCGCTGGCCCACGGCCTGCTCGAACTCCTCCAGCGCGACGGCAACGGCCTCTTCTTCCGGGCCTTGGACCAAGGCGTCGTCCTCGAACTCGACCATGTGGTCGACCCCGCCGTGCAAGCCTTGCTCGACCACTTCGAAGAGCGAGGCGTCCACGTCCTCCCCAAGCTGGCGGCGACCGAGTTCGGGATGACGAACCTCTACGTCGTCGGCCACGACGCCGACCCCGACGCCGACCTCCCGATCAAGCTCACCGCCTGCGGCGAAGCGGCGCACCCCGACCGCGAACGGGCGCTCCGCAAGGCTTTGCTGGAGTTCGCCGCGGCCAGGGCCAGGAAAGCGTTCATGCACGGGCCGCTCGACCGGGTCGCGCCGGCCTCGGAACCGGGCTACCTCGAAGCGTACCTCGCCACTTTGGAGATCGAGGGCGAAGAACCCCGGTCTCTGAACGGGATGGTCGAGTGGCTCGGCCATTCGGGCGCGACCTTGCGGAAGATCCTCGGCGAAACCGTGTTGAGCCAACGGCGAACCGTCCCATTTTCGAGCTTGCCCACGGTCGAACCGGGCACGCTGGACGACCCGACCACGCGGCTCCGCTGGATCGTCGACCGCCTCGCCGGGCAAAACCTCGACGTGCTCTACGTCGACGCCTCGCCCGAAGGGGGCGAGGTCTTCGCCCGCAAGGCGATCGTCCCCGGCCTCGAAGTCGAAACCATGAGCTACTACCGGATCGGCGAGCGAGGCGTCCGCAAACTCATCGAGATCGGCAGCCCCCTGGTCGGCCAAGGCCCGACCCCCGAAGGCGCCTTGCCGGTCCGCCTGACCCCCGAGGCCACCGAGCGGCTGGGAGGCCCGGCGTGGCTCGACCCCCGAGCGGTCGACCAAGCCGTCGGCGAGCACTACCCGCTCTACCGAGAACCAAGCGCCCACTCGGCCCAGGTCGCCCTCTCAAGGCTCGGAAAATTCTAGCCACGGATTGACACGGACGGGACACGGATAAAACAAGATTCAATCAATTGATTTTTTTATTATCCGCGTCCCGTCCGTGTCAATCCGTGGCTCAATTTGGAATTGGGTTTTTATGCGAGTTTGCTTCATCTCCCGGCGCTTCTTTCCCGCGATCTCGGGGATGAGCGTTTATGCGCTCAACCTCTTGCGGCAATTGGTCTTGGATGGCCATGACGTGGTGATGATCTCGCAGTATCGGGCCGATGCCGACGGCGCCGGGGTTTATGGCGGCGGCCCGCCCCCGGAGGTCCCCGGCGTGAAGGTGGTCGGGCTGGAGTCGGTCGGCGAGCAGGCCGTCGGGCTGGGCCTGCCCGCCGACTTCGAGGCCGACGTGGCCTCGATGGTCCTCGCCGTCGAGCTCGAGCACGCGATCGAGCCGTTCGGAGTGATCCACGCGCAGTACGCCTACCCCACCGGCCTGGCGGCCCTGGAAGCGAGCCGGAAGCTCGGGGTCCCCAACGTCGTCTCGATCCAGGGGGGAGACGGCCACTGGGTGGGCGGGTGCTGCTCGACGCACAAGGCCGCGATGCGGGCGGTGCTCAACCACGCCGGGGCCGTCCTGATCGGCAGCGCCTCGTTCGCCCGAGAGGTCAGCGGCCACCACGGGACCCCTTCGGGCCGCTTCACCATCGTCCCGGGGGCCACCGACGTCGACCGCTTCCGGCCCCGCCCCGACCGCTCGATCGGTGCCTTGGGCCATCGTCCGACCTTGCTCTACCACGGCCGGGTCGACCTCCGCAAAGGGGTGATGGAGCTGGTCGACGCCTTCAGCCAACTGGTCGACGCCCGGCCTGACCTCCGATTGGTCGTCTCGGGGATCGGCCCCGACGTCGCCGCCGTGGGCGAGCGGGTCGAGATGCTCGGCCTCGGCGACCGGGTCGAACTGCTCGGTTATGCGTCCTACGACCAGGCCCCTCGCGTCTACCACCGGGGCGGCCTGTTCATCTCGCCGACGTACTCCGAAGGGTTCTCGAACACGATCCTCGAAGCGATGGCCTCCGGGCTCCCGATCGTCTCGACCCGGACCGTGGGCGTGGTCGACTGCCTCGTCGACGGGAGGAACGCCCTCCTGGTCGAACCCCGGGACGTCGACGGCCTGACCTGGGCGATCAACCGCCTCCTCGACGACGACGCCCTCCGAGTCCGCCTGGCCAGGCAAGCTCTGGATGAGGTCCGGGCCCGCTACTCCTGGCCCGCCGTCGTCCGCCAGATCGAGCGAGTCTACGCCGAGGTCGCCGAGCACCCCGTCGACGGCTCCTGGGACTCCGACTGCGACGTCGCCCACGCTTCCGTCGAACTCGCCGACCTCTCCTGCCGCTTCCGCGCCCAACCCCACCTACTCTGAAATGCAAAGCAATTTAGCCACGGAGGAAACACGGATGGAACACGGATCAGACAATTTTGATAAACCTGATCCGTGTTCCATCCGTGTTTCCTCCGTGGCTAGCTCAATCTTGGCCCCGGTGGCTCTGTTCGTGTCGCCGCACCTCGACGACGTGGCGTTTTCCTGCTCGGGGACGTTGGCCGGGCTGAAGCGGCGGGGGTGGCGGGTGGCGGTGGCGACGGTGTTCACCGCGAGCGTCCCCGATCCCCGAGGGTTCGCCCTGGCTTGCCAGCTCGACAAGGGGCTTGGACCCGAGGTCGACTATATGGCACTCCGCCGGCTCGAGGATGCCGAGTTCGGCCAGGAGCTTGGGGTGGATTCGCTCCGCTGGCTCGGCCTCCCCGAAGCCCCCCACCGAGGGTATGACTCCCCCTCGGCCCTCTTCGACGGGGTCCGCCCCGACGACCGGGTCGACCGCGAAATCGCCCGCCGCCTCGCCCACCTCGTCGAAGACCTCCGCCCCGCTTGGATCTTCGCCCCCCAGGCCATCGGCAACCACGCCGACCACCTCCAAGTCGTCCGGGCCATCCTCGATCACCCCGACTGGCGAGCCCGGACCGCCTGGTACCGCGACCTCCCCTACGCCGCCAAGAACCCCCTCGCCGCCCCGTCCCCCGACCTTCCCGACAACATCATCGAAGTTTCCTGGCCCCTCACCCCGGACGACCTGACCGCCAAAGTCTCGGCCTCGGCCCGATACGCCAGCCAGATCCCCTTCCAGTTCGGCGAGGCCGCCGCGATCGGGCGGACCTTGGGCGGCTTCGCCGAGTCCGAAGCGGTTCGCTTGGAAAAGTCGGGGCCGGTCGAGGCGTTCCTGGTCGATCCCGAGTCGCTGTCGGCCTGGATCGCCCAAAACTTGATGCCGGACCCGGCAAACTGATCTGTCCCAAAACCGGGATCGGGGGTAAGAAATCGGTCGAGTCGCGGTCCGTCGGATCGCGGCCGGCCCAACCTGGCCTGGAACACACCTCCGAGATGCTCAACGTCGCCGGGACTCGACTCCTCAGCATTGGTGAGAGTGACGCTTCCGGGAGAGCAATCATGAAGAAGCGAGATCGTTCGCGGAAGTCATTCCGGTTGGACCCCCTCGAGCACCTCGAAACCCGGGCCTTGTTGACGATGACCGCGATCTCGCAGTTGCCCGACATGAATGTCGCGTTGGGGGCGGTCCCGGCGGCGTTGAATCTGGACAGCTATCTCAAAGACCCCAACGCGACGGCGGATTTCGCCATCGTCGACACGTCGCTCGGCACGATCCCGGTGCTCCTGACCCCGAAGACCGCGCCGGCCGCCGTGTCGAACTTCTTGAATTATGTGAACAAGGGGGCCTACACGAATACCCTCGTGGACCGCTCGGTCCCCGGCTCCCTCTGGCAAGCGGGCGGATTCAAGGTCGACTCCAACTCGAACATCACGCCGATCGCGGAAAACGCGCCGATCAAGGACGAGTTCGCCGCGTCCAACGTCCGAGGGACGATCGCGATGGCCAAGGTCGCCGGCGATCCCAACGGCGCCACCAGCCGGTTCTTCTTCGACGAGTCGGACTCCAACGCGGCCACCCTCGACCACCAGGACGGCGGTTCCACCGTCTTCGGGCACGTCGTCGGGTCGCAGGGGCCGGCGGTGATGGACGCCATCGGGTCAATCCCGGTGCCGTCGTCATCTCCGCTCGCCCCGCCGCTCGATCAGGCCCCCTTGCAGTACTATACGGCCGGGAAGCCTTTGCAGGCATACAACCTGACGATGATCAACGGCATCACCACGGCCAAGGAATACTACGAGTCGGCCGTCGACAACCCGGGCGTCGCCACCGTGACGATCCAGCAGGGCCAGTTGACGGTCGACCCGGTGTCGCTCGGGACCGCGCACGTCGCGGTCGTCGGCTACGGCTCCGACGGGTCCTCGGCGGTCGAGTCGTTCACCGTCAACGTCGAGGGGACCGCCCCGCCGTCGAACCAACCGCCGGCCCCCGCGATCCCCCAACCCTCGCCCGATGGCGGGACGCCCTTGACGCCGGTGGCTCCCGGCTCGGCCTTGATCCCTTCCGCCGAAGGCGGCCTGCCCGCCTCGGTCGTCGCCGGGCACAAGACCAAGATCCAGCAGACGGTCACCCTGAGCAACCCGTCGACCACCTTCCTCCAGAGCGAGAAGGTGACCCTGAGCCTCTCCGAGACCGGCGCCAACGCCGACTACCAGGTCGCCTCCGCCACGACCCTGGTCAAGCTCAAGATCGGCAGCCAAGCCAGGCTGACCCTCTCGGCCAACCACATCGGGGCGGCCGTCCCCGCCGGGGTCTACCACCTCCTCGTCTCCGTGACCGACCCCGACGGCCCCGAAACGACGACCGACACCGGGAAAACCCTGATCGTCCAGGCCCCGCAATCGAAGACCGCGGGAAAATAATCGTCCCGTCGATCATTCCCCCCAACTCGAATCAACGAACCGGATGTCGCTTTTCCAGTCCTTCCACTCGATTCGAGGCTTGGCCGACGTCGGCGGAAGAGCAAAAAGGGGTCGGGTACCGAAGAGCGAAAAGGGGTCGAAGAGCAAAAGGAGTCATACCGATCCCAGAAATTCATTGCACATTTCAAATTGCAGATCGCAAAGCGATTAGAATTAACCATTTGCGATTTGGGTCGTGTCCTAGATAAGTTGCCAGGCAGTTGTTCGGTGCTTTAGACTGGGAGTTCGAGGCGAATTGCGATCGATTTCGGCGGACTTATGAGGCGGCCCCTACCATGAACGATCTTTCTCAGTTCT
>JAABUX010009092.1_pt1 | contig 11322 bp, 10 predicted proteins | sample 5561851 | NCBI WGS metagenome assembly JAABUX01 (sample SAMN10711883, study PRJNA513361) | rock metagenome | isolation source: Antarctica rocks | place: Antarctica: Victoria Land, Richard Nunatak red sandstone | collected 2016-01-03 | reverse complement strand
TTGCCGCCCCAAGGCTCAGACAATGGCCGGCTCGGGAATCCCCCTTGCGATCAACCGACGCACTTCACCCCTCAAGTGTTGCAAGGCAGACTCAGTGACGGCAAAACGACAGCGTTGAACAGCCCTGCGTCCGCCCCTGAGAAGATTTGATTCCTCTGGTATTTAGTTCAAGCGCGATTACCCGATACGTCTTTCCCTGTTCCCGCAAAAGCTTAATCAAAGGAGCCACCTGTTCCCGAAAATGGGCAGTCTGACGGCTTGCTGAGGCTGATGCTTTTTTCATGTTCGGTCGCGGATTTCCTAACTTAACTCCCCTAGCTTTTGCTACAGCCAGGGCGGCCCGCGTGCGCTGCGAAATCATCTCTCGCTCGTGTTCTGCCACGGCTGCAAGGATGTGAAGCGTCAGACGGTTTGCCTGCGGCATGTCCACAGCCACGAACTCCACCCCGCTTTCCATCAGGTTCGAGATGAAAGCGACCGAGCGGGCCAGGCGGTCCAGCTTGGCGATGACCAGCACCGCCCGCTTTTGTCGGCACAGGGCGAGCGCAGCGGCGAGCTGTGGCCGGTTATCCTTTCGGCCGCTCTCCACTTCCACTAGGGCCTGTTAGCGCCTAAATCCCAAGGGCGATCTGGGCGTTATGGTTGTTTTTCGGGGAGTGGCCTGGATGCTGACGGATGAGCAATGGCTTGTGCTCGGACCTTTCGTCGAGGCGTGTCGTCCGCCTGCCAAGGTGGCGTCGCCGACGCTGCGGGAGACGATGAGCGCGATCCTGTGGCGGCATGAGAACGGCGCCAAGTGGCGCTCGGTGCCCCAGGAACTCGGGCCCTGGTGGAAGGCGGCGCAGACGTTCATCCGCTGGTCGAAGCTCGGGGTGTGGGACCGCCTGCTGACGCTGACACAGGAGCGGGGCGTGCAACTGGGCATGACCTTCCTCGACGGCACGAGCATCCGTGCCCACCAGAAGGCGGCAGATGCTGCCAAAAAGACGACACTGCGGCACAGCGAGACGACCGTGAGGCGCTTGGCCGGTCTCGTGGCGGGTTTGGCACCAAGGCCTGCGTGATCGCCGATGCCGCGGGTCGCGCCGTAGCCTTCGTGCTGGCGCCGGGACAGGCGCACGAACTGCCGCATGCCGTGCCGCTGCTGGACAAACTGCCTGGTGTGCCGAAGTGGGTCGTGGCCGATCGGGGCTACAGCAGCCACGCCTTTCGCGAGCACATATGGGCCCTGGGCGCCCGACCGGTCATCCCGACCCGGAAGACCGAAGCGACACTGTCCTGCCCTGCCTGGATCTACACCAACCGCAACCAGGTCGAGCGCCTCTGGGCCCGGCTGAAAGAGTGGCGTGCCGTCGCCACGCGCTACGAGAAAACCACCGCGTCCTTCATGGGCGTCCTTTGCCTCGCTGCCGCATGCGACTGGATCAAGAGCTAACGGGCCCTAGCATTACAGTTGCATGACCAGTGGAGTAGTGCTGCATTCCTGTGCGACTGGGAGTGTATGGATGATGACTGCCTCGATGGAGACAATGCTGGAGCTTTGGGCGTCGTCGCTGCGTGATGTGAAAGCCCGGATACGCCCGTTGTTCACGCAAGCACGCGTTGCGGCGTCGGCTGGCTTGTTCCTGGATGGCCTGCTCGGGCCGGAGCGGCGCAAAACCGGGTGGATGCGCGCCGAAGCTGCGGGTGATCCCGGTCCCTGGCGTCAGCAGGCGATCCTTGGTCGCGGCCGCTGGGAGGCGGATGCGCTGCGCGACGTGGTGCGGGACTATGCGTTGGAAACGCTGGCCGACCTGGCGGCGGTGCTGGTGATTGACGAAACCGGCTTTCTCAAGCAGGGCCGCGCGTCTTGCGGGGTGGGGCGGCAGTATACGGGCTCGGCCGGCAAGGTCACCAACTGCCAGATCGGGGTGTTTGCGGCCTACGTGTCCCGGCACGGCCATGCCTTCGTTGACCGCGCACTCTACTTGCCGAAGGCCTGGACGAACGACCCCGCCTGTTTGGCCGCGGCGCATGTGCCGGCCGAGGTCGGCTTTGCCACCAAGCCGCGCCTGGCCCGGCGCATGATCGAGAGTGCCATGGCGGCCAAAGTGCCATTCGCCTGGGTCACCGCCGACACGGTCTACGGGGTGAGCGAGCTCGAGATGGCGCTGCGGCATGCGGGCAAGGGCTACGTGCTCGGCATGCCCAGCACCCAGCAGGTCTGGTCGTCGGGGACGCGCCCTGACGTCGCCGGCACGGCCGAAGATGTCGCGGCCGCCCTCGAGCCCGCCGCATGGCAGCGCCTTTCGGCAGGCGCAGGCACCAAGGGGCCGCGCGTTTACGATTGGGCGTATGTGGAGCTTGCCGACCTCGACGCCCAGGCGCAGGGCTATTCCGGCAGCCATGGCCTGTGGACCCGCGGCCTGCTGATCCGTCGCAGCATCGCCGACGGGGCGTGCGCGTTCTTCGCCACTTGGTGCCCGACCGGAACGGGTATCGACACGCTGGTCGCCGTAGAGGGCAGCCGTTGGTCGATCGAGGACAGCTTCGAAGCCGCCAAGACCGAGTTCGGCCTCGATCACAATGAAAGCCGCTCCTGGCACGGCTGGCACCGCCACGTCTCACTGGTGATGCTGGCATTCGCCATGTTGGTGACAATCCGCCATCATGCGAACCGGTCGGCTTCCTCGCAAACTGCGCCCTGCCCGACTCGCGCGCGCCAAGCCTTATCTGTTGGTCGCTCCAGGAGATCCGTCGCGTCGCCACCCGCCTCGCGCAACGACGCATCCGCCCAGCTTATATTATCGCATGGTCGCTCTGGCGACGAGCACACCAAGCCGCTGCCCAACGCTCACATATGAAACATAATGTGCAACTGTAATGCTAACTCGCCCAGGAGATCCCGGCCGGCAGCATAGGCCACCACGGCCGACCGCTGCGCATCGAGCCCAAGGCCGCTCTGCCCCTGCCGTTCAGTGGACACGCGGTAATAGGCGACGAGGGCCGGAATCGGACTGGTCATGGGCAAGCGTTATAAACCAAAACGGACGTTTCGGATCATAACAGGCCCGCCTTGAGCCACAATCGCCCAGTAACTATTCACAATACGACCTTGAGGTACACCGAGTGGCCCGCCCCTACCCACACCGGATTGGGCTGGTGCTGGGGCTGCATCGGTCGGAGCCCTAGCCAGACAACACCTCGATGCGGCCCGCCCCTGCCCGCCGCCGCGCTGGGCCGACTACAATCCGCACGTCCCGGCCCAGCCGCGTCAGGCAGTGGAGCATCTTGGCCTCGCTCACGCCCCGAAACTGGCCGCGCAACAAGCCCGACAGCTTGGGCTGCGGCAGGCCGATCAACTCGGCCGCCGCCGTCTGCGTCAGCCGGCGGCGCTTGATAACCTCGCTGATCCGGCTGGCGAGCTGCGCCTTGACCAGCATCTCGTCGGCATCCGGCCGTCCCAGGTCGGCATATACGTTGGTGCTGCCCTCCTCGATCCCAATTGCGGCGTCCCCGGTTCCTGCATCCGCACTCATGGCGCTTGTCCTTTCGCGTGGGTCTCTGCCGCCTTGAGCCGGGCCGCGATCAGGTCGAGGTCCGGCTTCGGCGTGGCGACGCCCTTGGTGGCTTTCTTCCGGAAGCAGTGCAGCACATAGACCGCCGCGCTGAACTTCACCGTGTACACGGCGCGGTAGGTGTCGCCGTGCCAGTCCTCGACCACCTCCAGCACCGCCGCCGACCCCTGCCCGCGCAGCGGCTTGGCCTGACCGTGCTTAAAGCCGGCCTGCGCTAGGTGCAGCGCGTAGCCGAACACGTCCTTCACCTCGTCCGGCATCGCCCGCAAGTCCCGCTTGCTGCCCGCCACCCACATCAGCGGCTTCAAGGGTGGGGTGTCGGCCACCCGCTTTCTATACCTAATTGGGAATAGGACGGCAAGGCGCCCGTCAGGGCGTCTCCCCTTGTAAGTCAGACCCGGTATCTGCGGGGAGTGTCAAAAACCTGGGGCAGCCTGCTTGCCCTTGGCGGGCTGATCGGCGTGGCTGATGCCTGACATGAGGACGGCAGGCGCGATGCAGTGGACGGTGCGACTGGAGACGACGACGAGCGCGGGAGAGGTGACGACGACGGAGCTGGTGACGTTCAGCCGGCCGGTGGTGGTCAGCACGCTTGCGGAGATCGGTCTTGTGTTGTCCGAGACGAAGGCACTGTTGGCCAAGCTGCAGGCGAGCATGCTGTGTGGGCAGGTGGCGGCGTATGCGGCCCACCACGGGGTTTGTGCGGCATGCGGGGTGCTGCAGCCCTTAAAGGACCGGCGCACGCGCCGACTGCAGACCTTGTTCGGCACGGTCGAGGTCGAGGCGCCGCGGTTTAAGGTCTGCCGCTGCCGCCAGCCTGTGCCCATGACGGGGGTGACGGTCTCGCCGGTCTGCGCGCTGCTGAGCGCCCGCTGCACGCCGGAGCTGGAGCGGGTGCAGGCCGAGCTGGGCGCGCGCACCTCGTTCCGGGATGGAGTGCGCATTCTGGAAGCTTTGCTGCCCGTCTCGCCGGCAAACCATGAGAGCCTGCGCAGCCGCACCCATGCCGTCGCCCTGCAGCTCGAGGCGGCCGACCGGCAAACAGCAGCGGAGGTCATGGCTGTCCGGGACGAGCCGGCCAAGGCCGCAGCGGCGGACGCGAGCCGGCCCGTCGTCATGCTCAATGGCGCCTACATACTTGCCGTGCCCGGTCATCAGACCCGGAACTTCGAGGCGATCTGCGGCAAGGTCGAGCATGAGGGCCACGCCACCCGGCGCTTCGCTTTGGTGCGCAGCGTGGCCGAGCAGCCCCATGCATTGCTGCGCGCGGCACTGCAGGATCAGGGCTGGCGGGAGGGCGACGCGGTCACCGCGATCAGCGATGGCGACCCCGCCCTGCCGGCGTTGGTGCGCTCGGCCACAGGCGGCCCAGTGGAGCACATCCTCGACTGGTTCCATCTCTCCATGCGCGTGCAGCACGTCGAGCAGGTCATGTGCGGCCTGTGCGTCCTCGAGCCGTCGCCCCTTGCCCCGCTCGACTGTGCTCAGATCGACGTGGAACGATTGCGGCACCTGCTCTGGAACGGGCATCACGAGAAGGCGTGCGAGGCCCTGGGCCGGATCGTGAGCTGGGCCAAGGACACCACCATGCTGAACGACCCCGCAATGGAAGCGGGGGCGAGGCCTTGCTTGCGCGTTGCACGGAGCTGCACGCCTACATCGAGAACAACAAGGACGCGCTGATCGACTACGGCCAGCGCTGCCGGGGCATCGTCAACTTGTTGGATTGAGGTCGCGATGGTGCGCGATGAGGACGGCGTGGCCGTGGTTACGCCGAAGCGGCGACGCCGGTGACCTCGGCCCAAACCTGAAAGGCCTGGGTCCGGGCGGCTCGATACTGGGTGGCGGGCACTTGATGGCGGCGGAGCAGGAAGAGGTTGTTGATCCCGTCATGGGCGGACAAGAAGCGTTGCGCCTGGCCAGCCGACTTGAAGCGCTTCATCTGCCGCTCTCGTTGTCGCGTGGGCTGGTGCGAGTTCTCCGCCCTGTTGTTCAGCCCCTTGTGCTTTCGGTGCTCGACCGAGGGCATCACCTCGCGCTTGGCCGCCCCGTAGCTCGCCAGCTTGTCGGTGATCATGACACGCGGTGGGCGGCACTGCCCGCTTGAGCAGCTTGCATAGCAGGCGCTTGGCGGCCTGCGTGTCGCGTCGGCTCTGCACCAGGATGTCGAGCACCATCCCGTTCTGGTCGACCGCGCGCCACAGCCAGTGCTTTACCCCAGAGATCGTCAGCACGACCTCATCCAGGTGCCACTTGTCGCCAACGGCAGGCAGCCTGCGCCGGATCTGATTGGCAAACACCTGGCCGAACTTCAGCCCCCACTGGCGCACGGTCTCATGGCTGACGATGATGCCGCGCGCAGCCAGCAACTCGTCCACCATGCGCAAGCTGAGCGGGAAGCGGAAGTAGAGCCAAACGGAGTGGCTGATGACCTCAGCCGGGAAGCGGTAGCCGGCGTAGCTGGGAACGGCGGACGTTGTCATCCCGGCCGCCTACCTATCTCAGCCGCATCCCGCAAGCCGGTCAGCAGCCAAGTTGACGGTGCCTCCGCGGCGGTGCTCGCGCTCGGCGGGTTTGCAATGGCGCTGCTGCCGTTCGCCGCAGTCGCCGGCGCCTTTGCTGCAGCCCTTGCGCTCGCCGTGGTGTTGGACGCGGTCAAGATCCCGGTCTTCCGGCGTCTGCAGATCACGTGACACCAACCCCCGAGTTCGCCGCCAGAGCGAGCCGGGCCAACGCGGGAAGCGAGGTCGTGCCCGTCCTGTGCATGATGGATGCGCGATGGTTCTCCACCGTGCGCTGGCTGATGCCGAGATCGGCCGCGATGTTCTTGCTTGGCTGGCCCGCCAACACGAGCGCCATGATCTCGCGCTGCCGCGGCGTGAGCCCGGCGACCCGCGCCGCCGCCGCGTTATGCCGCGCCGTCAGCTTGGCGGCATCGCGCGAGCCTTCCAGAGCGTGGACGATGCTGGCCAGCAAACCCGGCCGACTCACCGGCTTTTCGATGAAATCCGAAGCGCCCGCTTTCATCGCGCGGATCGCCATCGGCACGTCGCTCTGCCCGGTGACCACGATCACCGGCAGGCCATTGCCCGCCGCCCGCAACCGCTCCAGCAACTCGACGCCGCTGATCCCGGGGAGTGCTGCGTCGACGAGCAGACAGTCGCTGGCGCCCGGGTGAAAGGCGTTGGGGCGGTAGGCCTGAAGAAAAGCTTCTGCGCTCGGGTAACCCGTCGCTGTCCGGCCATCAGCGTCCAGCACTGCTAAGATCGTGCCGCGCACGTCGTCATCATCGTCCACCACGAAGACGACCGGCTGCCCGCTGTCCGCTGTCGGTGCCAGCAGGCGCGCGATCGCCTCGCGTAATGCCGAAAGACCCGCCGGCTTGCTCAGCAGCGTGCATCCCGCTTCCGCCACGACGCGCGACGTTGCGCTGGAAATGTCTCCCGTCAGGATCAGCACCGGCACGAGGTGTCCGGCTGCTACCCGGATCATCTTCGCCAGATCCAGCCCGTTTGGGCCGTTGGGCAGGTTGTAGTCGGCTATCACCAGGCCGGGCATGCCATGCGCCAGGCTCTCCAACGCGGCCGGGCCATCCGGCACCGTCGTGACGTCATGGCCCTGACCAGCCAGCAACTCCCCAAGCATCTCCCCCACGTCCGGATCGTCCTCCACGAGCAGGATCCTGAGCCCACGGCATGGTTCGGCCGCTTCGGGCGCGGGTAGAGCGGACTGCTTTGCATCAACCTGTGGCAGCCACGGCAGGTCGATCGCGAACACCGAGCCGCTACCAGGGTGGGAGCGGACGCGGATAGGGTGGGCGAGCAGTCCCCCCAGCCGCTTGACGATGGACAAGCCAAGCCCGAGACCGCGGCTGCGCTGCCGCGCTGCGTTGCCGACCTGGTAGTATTCCTCGAAGACCGCTGCGAGATCAGCCTCCTCCATGCCAATGCCGGTATCGAGCACCTCCAGGCTGAGCATGTCGCCATGACGGCGGCAGCCGAGCAGGATACGGCCTTTGGAAGTGTACTTGATCGCGTTGGAGAGCAGATTGCGGACCATCTGCTCCAGCAGTCGCTTGTCGCTCCGCACATATTGCCGGCAGGCGACGACCCGAAGGCGAAGGCCCTTCGCCTCCGCCGGGTAGGCGAACTCGCTGCCCAGCCGCTCCAACAATCCGCCTATCGCAAAGGTCGAGACGTCTGGCTGCACCGCGCCTGCCTCGATCTCGTTGATGTCGAGCAGGGTGTCCAGCATGCCCGTGACGGTGCTCAACGTGGTGGTTTGACGCGCGACCAAGCTGTGCGCCTTCTCGCTCGTCACGTTATCGGCCAGCAAGGCCTGAAGCAGGGCCAGCGTTTGCAGCGGTTGCCGCAGGTCGTGGCTGGCGGCAGCGAGGAAGCGTGTTTTCGCAGCGTTCGCTGCCTCCGCCTCCATTTTAGCGGCCTCTAGCGCCCGGCCGGCCGCTTTGCGAGCCGTGATATTGGTGAAGGTGATCACCACTCCTTCCACCCGGCCGCTGCTTGCGCGGTAGGGCAGGATGCGGCGGCGGAACCAGGTGCCGTCGCCAGCCGCGATCTCGCGATCCGGCGGCTCCAGCCCGTTTTGGATGGCCGCAACGTCGCTGGGCAACGCGGCGTCCGGCACCAATGCCGCGAAATCGGCCAGCTTGCGGCCGACGTCGTTCGGAATGATGGCGAACAGTGCCTTGATGGCGGGGGTGAAGAACCGGATACGGCCCTCCAGGTCGAGGAACAACGTGGCTACGTTGGTGCTGTAGAGCACGTTCTGCAGGTCATCTGACGTCATCCGCTGGCGCTCCAGCGTCTCCTGAAGCTGGCTGTTCACCGCGGTCAGCTCTTCGTTGAGCGACTGCAGCTCCTCTTTGGAGGCGACCAGCTCCTCGTTGGTGGACTGGTATTCCTCGTTGACCGAGAGCGCCTCCTCGTTGATCGCGCGCTGCTCCTCTCCCGACAGTTCCAAGTCCCGCACCGCGCCCTGCAGCTCCGCCCGGGCCGCATCCAGCTCGCGTTGCAGCTCGGCCGTGTGCGGCGGGGCATCGACATGCGACAACAGCACGCCGGCGCCCCGCCCGGGTGCAGGCGCGTCCAGGAAGCAGACCAGCATCAGGTCGTCCCGGCCCCCCTCCACGACCGGATGCACGGCGAGGTTGAACGGCTGGCTGACGCTGTCTCCGGCGATCCAGCCGGCTTCCAGCACCTTCTCCTTGCTCTCGCGCGCGGCCTGCAATGCGGAGTGTAGCCGGGCACGCAGCCCCGGCCGTGCCATCGCCAGCAGGTCCTGGGTGGCGTGCCCCGGGGGCAGACGGAGGTAACGGTCGGTTGGGCCGAGGAAGAACAGCACGGCGTTCGCCGCGTCGACCAGCACGGAAGCCGGGGCATACGCCTCGATCACCAGGCGCCGGCCGAGCTCGGCGAGCGCGGCCGGGCGCACGGGCACGGTTGGCAGCGCCGGTGCTCGCGTCCGCCGTTGCTCGCCGGGCCGGACCAGGGCCAAGCGGGGCAGCGAATCCGGCCTGGCTGCCGGGCTGCGCCCGACCCGGCGGTAGATGTGATCAGCTTGCGCAGCGCACTCGTACCGGCCTTCGGGCGCGATGGCGTTCTCGGCGCTGCCGAGCAGCAGGATACCGCCGTCGCGCAGCGCGAAGTGGAACCGTTCGAGCACCCGGGCCTGGGCATCCGCACGCAGGTAGATGAGCAGGTTACGGCAGGACACCATGTCCAGGCGTGAGAACGGCGGGTCGGCTAACACATCCTGCACCGCGAAAACGATGGCGGAACGCAGGCTCGGGGTCGCGCGCCACCCGGGCTCCTCCCGCACGAAGAAACGCGCCAGGCGGGCCGGCGTCACGCTGTCCTCGGTGCTTGCGGGATAGGCGCCGTCCCGCGCCGCGGCGACGGCCTCGGCATCCACGTCGGACGCGAAAACCTGCAGCCTGACCGGGCTGCCAGTGGCCTCGATCTGCTCCAGGAACAATATAGCGAGCGAGTAGGTCTCCTCGCCCGTGCTGCAACCGGCGACCCAGACGCGCAGTGGCCGATCGGCCGGATGGGAGGCGACAAGCTCCGGAATGGTCTTGCCTGCCAAAGTCTCGAATACGGCCGCGTCGCGGAAGAAGCTTGTGACATGGATGAGCACGTCGCGCGCCAACGCCTGCAGCTCGGGCGGGTCCGCCCGCAGCATGTCGACGTAGCCCGTCAGATCGTCCGGCTTCAGCCCGACTAGGGCCATGCGCCGGCCAATGCGGCGTTGCAGGGTGCCCGGCTTGTAAAGGGTGAAGTCGTTCGCCGTCTCATCCCGCAGCAACGCGATGATGTCCGGCAAGCCTTTGTCAGCCGCGCCGCTGAGGCCTCTGGCGCTCGCCTTGCCGGCCTTGGTCCTAGGTATCGGGCTGCCGGAGGGGTTTGTGGCGGACGTCAGGCAGGCGGATATCGCGGCTGGGATTTCGGCGGTCGGCAGCACGAAATCCGCCATCCCCGTCCCGATCGCACTTAAGGGCATGCCGTCATAGCCTGCCTCCGCAGGGTCCTGCACGGCCACGGCACCCCCTTGCGCCTTGATCGAGGCGAGGCCGATAGTGCCATCCGTTCCGGTTCCGGACAGCACGACGCAGGCTGCCCGGTCGCCATATTGTTTCGCTAGCGAGTGCAGCAGGACGTCGAACGGCACGCGGGCGCCGTGGCGAGACGGCGGTGTGGACAGATGCAGGACGCCATCGCCGACCGACAAATGGCGGCCCGGAGGAATGACGTAGAGGTGCCCCGGCGCAACCAGCGTTCCCTCGGCGGCTTCGAGGACAGTAAGCGCGGTGTGCGGCGCCAGCAACGCCGCCATCATGCTCCCGCCGCTGGGGTCCGAATGCTGTACCAGGATGAACGCCGTGCCCGCGTCCAGCGGCCAAGCCTTGAATAGCTGGGTCGCGGCGTCCAGCCCCCCGGCGGAGGCGCCGATGCCGATGACGGCCAGCCTGGACTCCGGAACCGGGCCATTGCTCATAGGCGGCGACCGAGCGTGCGCAGACAGGATCTTAGGCATAGCGGCCTTCACTGCTTCCAAGGCGCACAGACTAAGTCTTAACAAGCCCCGGCTGCCTCGGCCGCTATATCCAACGTCGCTTGCCTTTGAGTAGTTTCCGATCCTGCCGGGTACACCGGACTGCCCGTAGTGTGTCTATATGGTCTCGCCCAATTCCGGCCGCGTCGCCGCATGGACACGAGCGGCCGGGATGCCCCGTCAAGCCCCGGCACCCGGATCGCCGTTCCCGGACCTGTCGCTGACGGCGTTGCTGCGCGAGGAAATCAACGCCTGGGTCAATGAAGGCGGTCGTGGCGACGACCCAGAAACATGAAGTGGCTGCGCATCCTGCTTGTCGAGGATGACGCCGTGATTAGCGCATTGCTGGCCGAACTCCTGGTGGAGTACGGGCATAACATTTGCGGCACTGCTCCAACTGAGATGGAGGCCGTCGCCGCTGCCGCGCAGCACGCTCCAGACCTGATGATCGTCGACGCGCATTTGCAGGCCGGCAGCGGCGTATCGGCCATGGCAACCATCCTTCGGCACTCCGCCATGCCGCATATCTTCATAACAGGCGGGGCACGTCGGATTTTTCCAACCGATGGGCGTGGTTCAAAGACGGGTTACAGCTGGAGCCGAGTTGACGTTGCCGGGTTGGGTGACGGCACCCTGAGTTTTTCAGGTGCGGTGCGAGATGGATCGATGTGTTGGCGCAGCGGCGAGGCTGCCG
>JAABUX010009091.1_pt1 | contig 11323 bp, 22 predicted proteins | sample 5561851 | NCBI WGS metagenome assembly JAABUX01 (sample SAMN10711883, study PRJNA513361) | rock metagenome | isolation source: Antarctica rocks | place: Antarctica: Victoria Land, Richard Nunatak red sandstone | collected 2016-01-03 | reverse complement strand
GAGGGTGCGTGTTAAGCAAGCACTGCTTCATTACCAAGGTGTGGGCGAGTGGCACATTAAGAAATGCAGGCGCTCCAGAATGTGTAGGCTCCGATACATGTGGGCGCATTGCGTGAAAGTATAGGCAAGCGGCACACCAAAGCTGACTCCGGGCATCCACATGGGACCTGTGCGCCCCTCCATTGCAGCGCACGGCAGAGAATAAAACTGCTGGACTGCTGTGCAGGTTTCAAGTTCTTCCTGCGCGATGCTAACTACAACGGCAACAAGTAGCACGGAACTAGGAAAGCATGCACCGCATCACCTCGGGAATTATTGAGGGGCCGTAAGGGCAGAGCGACGCCAAGCAAAGGTCAGCCTTCTCCTGCACTGTTCTGGCAGATTGCCTGCCAGAAGAACGGCTGATGAATGCTTCTGGTTGGTTTGCAGTTAAATGAGAAGTGAAGTGAAACTAGACACAGGAGCTCTGCTCACCGCGTGCTAAAGGGAACACCAGTGGTTTGCAGTTGAGGTCCAAGTGGTAACGCAGACAGTGGGCGCGCAACAAAGCAGTCAGACGTGAAGTCTGTCCCGGGCCATAATACAACCACTCTTTCGAGCAAACGTAACTCAGCAGTTTGACCTGGCTTTACGTAGACATGCACAACAGGGCCATGGCGACCGAGACCGGTGCACTGTCAGCAACCATACGCAGTCAATATGGCGCGTTACGCTTTCTATGAACACAACTAGCATTACCTGGTCTTGCTGCTGCACCTCCGAATGCAAACCAGCGCCTAGCTATGTGGGAGCGATATCGACGCTGCAAGGAATTGTCATTGTAAGACGATCACAAGAGTAGATGCGTCACAGCGCAACAGGCTGCGAGATGGTAAGTCAGCCTGCTTCATGCAGCAAAACATTGCACAAAGTCGGCAACGGATGAGTTGTCCGCAACACAGCGTCGACTGGTGTCCGAGAGTCCTGCATCTGTCTAAACAGCTGTTCGCTGATGATGCTGCACGTTGGCTCTGCCTCCAGGCCAGCCTCTGCAAGGCATTGCTCGCATGCAGCCATGCACGGCGCCTCGGCTGCCATCAGCTGCACCCGCCACGCCACGGTGTCGGGTACTCCGTCCGGCTGCAGGGGCGCCAGTGCAACGGAAGCTGGGCTGAGCAAGGCCGGCGGCCCGCCAAAGTCGTCGTCGCTGTCATCCAGGGACTCTAATAGGCTCTTGGAGACTGTCACTGCGGCGGCCACTGACGCCTGCGCGATGCGCTCCGCACAGACTGTCATCAGCAGGGCACATCGATTGCAACAGCCGGGCGCGTGCTGCACGCCAGCAGTGTGGCATCTGTGCGATAATGTTTGCATATACGTTACAGCAACCGGGCACTTGCCTCGCGGACTGTGAAGCGGTTGCGGGCCCGCGTCAGCAGTCGCCACAGGATGGAGGACGGCCCGCGCCGCCACGTGTGTCGGTAGCCGAGCAGTCCCCACGGTACCGTGCAATTTAGAGCCTGATTGCGCCACAGTAATTGGTCACAGCTTTGCTTGATCGGAGGCAGGTCTGTGCAGAGCAACACACATATCAGCATTTGCCGCCCCAAAATGCCCATTCGACGGTAGCACCTAATTTACTCATTGGATGCTGACGGTGACATGGCTTCTCACACCCTCGGAGGGTCAGCATATCACTGACAGCCTCTGAGGTGGGAGCCTGCCATCAATGTGCTCGCACCTCCACGTCGGACTGCAGATGGACAAGCACCGATGCATGTTTGAAGGCAGGCATTGCCTCCAGCAGTTCCCTCTCCGCATACGCCAGCGTGTCCAGTACCTGCAGCAGATGCCGACGACGACGTGACGCAACGTCAAGAGCTATGAAGTTTCGGACTGCTGATGTGATGCATGATCGTGTGCAAGAGCTGACATGGGCTGACTTGATGGGCAAGGAAGCACAGAATGTGAGGCAGAAGGTGTCTAGACACGCTATTCGTACGAAGCGAACATGCGACGGACAGGATTGCGCCGGCCAATGGGTACGACGCACCAGCGCCATCTCCCGTTTAAAGATGTAATTCCGCAGGTGCGGCGGGGCGAGCCAGCGCTCTTGCCCGCTCACATGGCAGTGCACGTGCAGCGTCGGTGACGGCCCGTCGAGCTGCCACTCCGCCAGCACCTCGTCCCGCAGCAGACGCACGTACCAGCCTGCGGCGGAAGGTGTCGGTGTTAACGTCCGAAACGCTGTGAAAGTGATTTGGCTAGGAAACTTCTCCCAGATGCGACAGCATGCAAAACTTGCAGGGACCTAGGCTCGGGATTCAAACTGGATGCCATGGCTTATGCTACGGTAGGATAGTCGCGCTGTGACTCGCGCAGAGTCCAGTGTCGCAACAAAGCAACCAGTCAGACAGAGGCACAGTCATCTGGTTGGAGGAGGTCTTCATCAGCAATTTATGTCATCAGGGCAAGCTAAAGACCCACCAGAGAGCTGGCCCTGATTGTACTGGCTGCCGACGGACAGCAGCAGCTGGCCGGTGATGTCGCTGTGCGTGAGCGTGTACCGCCGCGCCGCCAGCGGCTGCGGCCCCAGCGGAATCGCGCCGTGGAGGTAGACGACCGTGAGCTTGGCGGGGTCGAAGGCTGGCGGATCGAACGGCAGCCGCCGCGGAATGGGCGGAGCCTCCTGCAGGCAAATTGGCATGCCCCGCTGAGACTTGGGGCGGTGGTAGGATGTGTCGACGGATGCGTGACGCGGCAAGCCTATAGCATGGGGGTCGTGGGGGGGCAGGGGGGCTTGCCGGGTCGCGGCGGCCAAATGAAACCAGGCGCGGCCTGATTGCTGTGTACGTCTCCGAGGTGCTGGCGCTGCCGTTCGACGCGATGCGGTCTGCGTGACACTGTTGCTGCTCTGGAGCTGATCTGTGTGCGCACGCAGACGTCAGCGCGCGGTGTCCTGACGTCCTCTGACTGCATGGCCAGTGCGGCGTTCTGGAGGTCCACGCAGCCATGCGCTGCGGTGTGGCGTCCGCTGCCCTCTGGATCAATGCTGACTGTTCGAGCATCGCTGCATTGCTGGCGGGAGGTCAGCCCAAGTCCTGATGCGATCAGGAGGTGACTCGGCACGAAAACTCAATCCTCAAGTCGACTGCTGGGGACCATGAAGTCTCGCTTGGACCTTGCAGGCCTTCGCCATCGCTCTGTCGTCTAGCAGCAGGGAGCGACCGCAATCGCGATCATGGTCTGAGTTGCTGCGACACGAGCTCTGATTTAAGATTCGGCCGTCTTCTCGGATGCAGTGCATGGCCGGCGGTGAGGCAGGCACCGGCCGGTGCCAGCATCTTCCGACAGTCTCGGCTCGTCCTGTCCCACAGCTCAGTGGCAGCAAGTCTCAGCGGTCGTGCCGTCGCACGAAGTCAGCAGACATGCTCTGGGATCCCCAGACGGGCAGTCACGCAACACGGCGGCACACTGCCGATTTCAGGTGCCGAGCGTCACGACCACCAGCTCAGCTGCAATCGGACATATGCGAGGGCACAGTCAGCCGGAGTGACTTGCTCCGTGGCGCCGTGGCCTTAGCTGCCCTCGAAGCCGCGGCTGCCCACGCGGATGAGGTGCCTCCGATTTCATCAAGCCTCCCGTGGTGTTTCACATGTTTGGTGGAGTGACGGAGTGGTGCTTCGAGTGCTGTGCGCAATGTGACCCTCGTCCCTGGATGCCTTGGATCGAGGACGTCAGCGAAGCTGCTCCTGTGAAGATGAAGCGCTCGCACAGACATGGTCCAGTGGATAGAGGCTGAGGCCTAGCCAGCACGGCGTAATAAGCAATGGGCTCTGTGCGACGCAGCTCGCTGTCGAGGCGCCGGCGGCTCAGCCGCCAGCCACTGACGCTGGGCCGCTTGCCGACGCCGACCTGCGTGCTATCGGCGCCCCGGCGGACTGGGTTCATGCAGGCCCGCTGCTGCCGGTGCACGCTTTCACCGGTTTGGTATCACCCGGTGACTGAAACAGTAGGAGCCTAAGATCGGGACAGTGATTGGCCTGTCAAAAAGTCATCCCGGTCTTGGGTTCGATCTGGTCTAATAAGGTGCACCCACGTCGCTGAGCTGATCTCAGGTGAGACTGCCGCGGCTGGAGCACACGTGTTCCAGCCTGTTCCCGCGCTGCATCGGCAACCAGTGCCTGCTGCGGATCGACGTCGTGTACCCGAAGGGTGCGTGCCCCGTGCGGCGATCCGGCTGCTACGCCGCCTCAGTCACGTTCTAGACGAAATAGCGAGCGATGTGATGACATTGCAAGCGACTGGCGTTGGGTAGGAGGAACTTTAACAAATATTGGGTTTCCTATCGTATTGGGTTTACATCTCTCGGGCTGTAACCACAATGAATGGTTCTCGTTGTGTATTTGACAATTCTAAATGATGTCATGGGCAATTCGGCAGCGATGATGGTGTTGGCTATACTCATCACCAAATGGTTGCCCCGTCATTTGGCAGGCAGCGCCATCCCGCCGCCATACCCGCTGGCGATCATCACAGGAGGCTTTCTGGTGCCGTCCTCGCGCTACGAGTCGTACGCGGAGCGCCTGGCGAGCTGGGGCTACGTCTGTCTCCTCTACGACAAGGTGTGCGCCGATTGCCTGCAGTGGGTCATACCACTCACGAGACCCTGCACGCAGGCCCTATAGAGGTGTGGCAGAAAGGAGCTTAGCATGATGCCAGTGTTAAGGACACCAATTTTTGCTAAGACACTTCGCAAGCTGCTGCAGTGCCATGTCGCGTCCACCGCATGGCCAGGAAGGCTTCTACGCAGCCTATCCCTGCCCAACATCGGGCGGTCGGTATATCTAAATTTGGCTGAGATGAAACTGTACGAAGCCAGAGTGGGCACCCCCGCAGGCCCACAACAGCGGCAAATGTGTCACGATTCGGCAAGTCAAACCACGACTTGCGTACCTCTGTGAACATATGCCCTCACCCCTCACAGGTGGAGAGCGCAATGGACAGCCTGACGGACACGGTCAGCCTGTCGTTCCTGCGGGAGCTGGTCGACTGGGCGGAGGTGGACCCGCTCCTGACGCGGCTGGCTGATGTCAAAAAGGCACGTGGCTCGAGCTTCGCTCACGAAACGAGGAGCTGCCGCTGTCGCCCATGTGTCCTTTGCGCTACAGACCTTTCCACTTCGCATGCGGCTGCTACTCTGTACGCTGCCGCACCTCATCGCAGCCGCAATGGATTTCCTTGCATCAGTCGGCAAGCGTGTTGTCAAGGCTCCAAGGGTCGCAGTGAGACGGACGCTGAACCGGACGCAGTCTCTGAGCGCAGCGCAGGCTCGCCTGCTGCCGATAGAGAGGATACGGTGCGGGCAAGCAATTCTCTCGCTGGTGACTGCACCTGCAAGGCGGTGCGCAGGGCGTGTACCTGGTGGGCCACAGCCGGGGCGGCAAGCTCAGCGTGCTGGCGGCGGCGCGGGACCCGCGGATCACCGCGTGCTGCCTGCTGGACCCGGTGGACAACACCAAGTATGCGCCGCTGGGCCCGGAGTTCCCCTCCGCCGTCGCGGCCCTCCACCAGCTCAGCATGCAGGTGCGCCTGCAGCGACTCACGAAACAGCGGGCGGCTGTTGCCTCTACAAGCTTGCAGGTTAGTTTCCCTGTTCCAGAATAAAGCTGGAGTCTCTGTCAAGTGCTGCGCAGCTCTGCACAGTGTGCAGGCGTTCTAAAGCCGGTTCGGCAGATGCTATTGCTATGCCCCATTCACATTCAGGGTGCGCGCGTGTGCCAGGGTTCCGACCGTGCGCCGATCCCCATTGCCGTGGTCGGCTCCGGCCTGGCAATATCATGCTCTGACGTGGACAAATAGGCTGCCTGCGCTGCCGCGTGTGATGCGGAGGTCATTATCAAGATATAGCCAGTCCACATATCCTTCTCCGCTGCCGCGGACGGGCAGTGGTATCCTGCGCAGAAGGAGTGCCGAAATCGTTTGGCTGCCAGACGAACCAGCCCGCTAACCGCTTCCGTAAGGCATAGAACCATACATGCAATGCAGGCTTGTGGGCCATATGCATGGTGGCCTGTGTTGAAAACCGCACCTGAAAGGTCCCAACTCCAGGCGCGCATCATCGATGGCGACCTGTGTCCTGGTAGCACTTGACGCCTCGCACGCTGCAGCCGCCCGAATCTGCACGCGACAAGATGCGCAAACCTTCGGGCAGCTGGAGAGTTGCCATACCATCGACACATAAGACCTCGCATGCAAAGCCCACATGCACGTGAAAGGCTCACACATAGCAGCAGAAGCGCATCCAGCTGAAAGGCCTACACACAAGAGCTGGCCGCAATGCAGAATGATGTGCTTTTTGTGACTGCGTAGGGTGCCATCGATATGTATGCGCACCGTGAGGCCTGGCAGCAGGTTGACGATGTTCTCCAGTCGTCCTGGCCCGAGCTCATCGCCGCCAATGACCTGGTAATTCTCCACGGCACCAGACAGCCGCTTCTGCAGCGGGTTCGCATCCTCACTCTGCGTTGGCAGGCCAGCCTGAGCGCCATCACCTTGCCAACGACAGCACGACCAGTAACTGCCTATAGCATGCAGTCTGCCTGACGAGCACATTTGCTACCGCGGCCAGAGGCTGAGCACAAGGTAGCACAGACGGCCAGAGCGGCTGCTGGGAAGTGCTGGCATGCCAATGAGGTGCATTTGGTGACAAGGCCACACCTGCGCTGACCACACCAGCCGCCACCGCCCCTCAACAGTGTCAGACGTCGCTGGCTGCTGCACGCCAGCGCCCTTTGCGGTGACCTCCTCGACCAAGGCCTCAGTGAGCTGATCGTCGCCGCTGGCGATGGCGCTGAGCAGCTGCTCCGTCGCTGGTACATCCCTCGCCAGCACGAAGAGCGTTCCCTGCGTGACAGCTCTGCGAGTCTGGAATATGCGTATCGCAATGACACTCAGTGCTACGGGATTCGTTGCGAGGGACCAGCGCTATCATCATGGGCCAAGCTCACGGACCCCGGGAGACAGACAGCCGCCTGTTCATGCTGGTGAACTTCCTTGGGTTACTGTGGTGTTGTGCAACTGTAGAAATGTCAACCACTGTGCACTTGAACTGCCAAGCGTGAATCGCACCTTGTTCCCTCTGCTGAGCCGGAAGCCGCCATCAGGCGCAAGGTACGTGACATCAATAAAACCCTTCGTCTCGTCGCCCAGGAGCTTGAAGGGCACCGGGTACGGGATCTTGAAGGGCAGGAAGGCGAGGTCGAAAGCTGCATCGGAAAACTGGAAGTCTATCCTCATGTCCTGCGCAGACGCCCCGTCAGGGATGAAGCAGGTGCAAGCTTTTGCTGGTGCAGCCCGTATGCTCACATAATCGCTGTGGTTCGGACCAGCGAGCCGCCACCTATGCTCACGTCATAATCAGGATTGGCTTCCTTGCTTTTCGCATGACAGTTCATAGAGCAGGTCATCATACAAAGCTTGACTGCCAAGTGGCATGCCGCATGCATAAACTTAGGGGCATGCTGAGAGAGGACTGACTGGCTTCGCCGCCGGCTCGACGTTGCTGCGGCCGAAGATGGCCAGCCCCGCGCCTCGTCGCGGCGTGAAGCCCTCCAGTGGCCGCGACGACGTGCTGGCATCTGCAGCCACCTGCACCGGTCTGGGCAGCAGCTGGACACCCGTGTATTGCAGCCATGAGTAGCTCGAGAGGGCTACGGTGCGTCGCAGAGGCTGTGCCAGCGTGCAGACAGACGGCAGCCTCACCCTCAGCACGCCGATATCACGGGGAAACTCGACCACGTTGACAACCCTCGCCGCCGGGCCTTCGAGGTCGATCTCCTGCCAGTGCCGTCCATGTCATGTCAGCACGACGCCGCTATCTTCGTTTGCAGCAGACCCTAGAGACCCGACGTCGCCGCATCGTCGCAGCAATCGGCAGTCCTCACAGGGGATGCCCTATTGGGATAATTCGGGTGATTTTGACTGGTACGGGGCATACACAGCACCTGGAACACGCTGAAGGCCTCGACGCCGGTGAAGCTGCGCTGGATGGGTGACGCGGTGCCCGGCCGCGTGGTGAAGAGCAGCTTCCACCTGCCATCCAGCAGCGGCGATGTGGTGGGCGCCTGCATGGCACCCTTCCTCTCGTCAGGTTTGGCGTTAGGATTAGGGTCAAGGTTAGGGTGCCATCAACCATGCTACCTTGCCACGGAAGCGCTCCCTGGCCAAGATGACAATATCACCCAACCTGCTGAATTTCTGCACTTGACGCCGCGCATCACGTGCCAAAACAAGCGCATTCACACGCCGCAGTCGCTTTGCCTGGAGCAGGGCGGCTATATTGCAGGGCCGGCCACGTCAGACCTGTGGCAATGCTTCCTATAAGGCTCAAGCCGGCGACCCTGCTATCGGGGCCTGCCCCCTCCAGAATGCATTGAGACTACTCACGTGTTTTGATTCTGTTGACGGTGCTGCAAGGTTTGAAAATTTCCGTTGGCAAACCTGGACGCCACCATCAGCCTCGAGGCGGGCTATCGCGTCCTCGAACTCCGCCAGCCGCTCGTCGCTCAGGCCGCTCTTGCCGCGGCCCGTGACGCCGCTGATGGCGGTCAGCACGGCGCGCTCTGCGGCTGCGGCGCCGTCCCGCCTTGCCGGCGCCTGAGCATATGATCACCGCATCTCACGACAGTGGCACCCGACGAATGCGGTGTACTTCATTGGACAAAGCCGGAGCATGCATTTTCTGTCACGGGGCACCGTCGTTCACAGGGCCGCCAGAGACTATGCGCTGATGCTGTTCTGCACTCTGTGACCACCAACAGCGAGCTCCCAACAAAGCGTGCCTTGCGCTGTCGCGTGGTGACCAGCGTAGCAGTCACGATGACCCTGCATCTCCTCGCCATGAACGGGCGTCCGCCACACAGAGGTCTCGACTGCACGAGCATCTGCGGGGAGTGCAGGCCCAGGGCCACGGGGGCCTTCATGACGGTGAGCCAGTCTAAGCCTGCAGATGCCGATGATGTGTCGGACTGTCCTGCGCCCGGAAGCGACACGTGACCAGGCATCGAGTGTGCATGCTTTCAATGCGCGCGATTCGATTGACCTGTAAGCAGTATACTCTAGACCGGTGACTCACACAGCATGGCACCGACCGCAATGACTGTGGCAGGCATAGTAGGAGGAGTCGCGGGGACAGCGCTCCTCGCATGGCCCATCGCCATCTGGTGCGTCTTTGACGCCCCTCCAGCCCCATGCATGCCCCCCTCAGGGTGCCCTCTGACCCCGTGTAGTCAGCAGCAAGGCCATTGATGCTGATGCAGGCTGGAGGTGCGGCGCTGCGAGAAGCCGACCTACGTGCTGCTGAAGCGACTGAAAGAGGCCGGATGGTGAGTCTGTTAGCCTATGAGCCTTGCAAGTCCGCTACCATCAGCGCTGTTTGCATCTCCTGCGCCTACAAAGTGACACTGTTGACAGCTGACTTTGCCTTCGTCCTGCCTCCGGTGTTGACACGAGGAACGTGTGCCGGTAGCGCTGCATGAGCCTGCCATAATAGGGCGGCCTGCGGCTGGTGGCGCAGGTTCGGCACAGGCGTGGAGCTCCGCCGGTATGCGCCGCACCTGGTCGCGGAGGTCACGTTCCCCGCAGACACCCCGGACATGCGCACGGCGCTCTCCGGAGGGTTCAGGCAGATCGCAGCGTGCGTGCTGGTTATTCATGCCCTGACTTATGCCAATCCGAGTCAAAACCGCGTCTGTCTGTAAAAACCCATCGGTGGATCTCATGGCTGCCAGTATGGAAGTTTTGGAAATGTGCAGGCAAGAGCTGCGGATATTGTCTGAGCAGCGACTTTCACATTTGCATGTGCGCCGGGCTGCAGTGCTACTGTCGACTCGGTTTGCACCTCACTAGTATGTGTCCTCGGCATGCACAGGTACATATTCAACAGCGAGGGCGGGCAGGACCGCAGCGGCAAGTCCGAGAAGATCAGCATGACCAGCCCCGTGAAGGCCGAGATGCTGGACGGCGGTTACAAGGTGGGGGGCCTGATGACCGACCCGTTTCAAACAGGAGGGCATCTACTTGCAGGTGGCGGTGTCGAACAAGGCTCAATCCCGAGCAACCCGTGCTGACAGCAGCTTCATAGCCTGGCCTGAGGTCCTGGACTTAATGCCGTGACCAACCTTCTGAACGCAATGTTGATATGGACCGCGCGTCATTACCACAATGAACGTAACGTGCAGCATGCTCTGCCGCTGCAGGTGGCTTTCGTGATGCCATCAAAGTACCGCAAGGTGGAGGACCTGCCCAAGCCCGGCAATCCCAACGTCTCGATCAAGGAGACGTCAGCTCAGATGCTGGCGGCTATCAGCTGGCGGTGCGCGGACTGGACTGCGATGCCCTCTGTTTTTTGCCTAGCCCGATGGCTTGCATGCCCGCACGCTGCTTGGCGGTTGCGCCGTCTCTGCAACCCTCTGATCAACCTGCCGCGCGCTGCTCCGCTTGGCAGGACCCTGCGCTGGTACCAATGCCCGAGCCTCAAGACGAGTTGTGCATTGTTTTGAAGGGTAAGTTTAACACTTGGCGGGACTATGCCTGTGCAGGGGCAAAGCACCGCGGGAAGCGCAGGTTGAGGACCGAAAGATGGAGCTCATGAGCGTGCTGAAGAGCAGCGGGCTGAGGCCCACCCCAGGGCAGACGACGCACGTGTGGCAGTACTACCCGCCGTTTGCACCCAATTGGATGCGCCTCAACGAGGTGCTGCTGGCCGTCGAAGATGCATAGTGTTGCGATGGGACCTGTGCACCTCAAGTCCGGCCAGGCTGCCACGCACAACAGTGGATCTTCAGCGTATTGCTGTAATGTGTTTGTGTCTGTATGGCGGACTTGTGCTTTTTCCCATAGCACAGTCTACTCGTCACTGAACTGCGTAAACCCAGTGCAGCCATACAGCTTGCTTGAGGCTGATGTCTAAATAGGGCCGTGTTGTTTAAGCGCGCACGACTGTGGCGACAATATATGTGAGAGCTGCAAGAGCAAGGATGAATAGCCCTGAATAGCGTTAATACCAGCACGCATGCGGCTCAACTGTGGAGCAAAACCGATGGCTAACACAACTGACACATCAAAGGAAACCGTTAGCGTGCAAAGCAGGAGTGACACGCAGCTGGACATCAACGAGTCAGCATCATCTGAGAAAGACCAGCATCGCAGATGCTGGTTCACTTCTTGCGCCCGGCCTTCGGCTGCAGGTAGTTGAGCATGCTGTTGTTCTGAGGCCCTGTGCCCTTGCCGTCCTTTAGCTCCCTGATTGCAGAGTCCACCTTGGCGATGTACTTGTTGACAT
>JAABUX010009090.1_pt1 | contig 11323 bp, 22 predicted proteins | sample 5561851 | NCBI WGS metagenome assembly JAABUX01 (sample SAMN10711883, study PRJNA513361) | rock metagenome | isolation source: Antarctica rocks | place: Antarctica: Victoria Land, Richard Nunatak red sandstone | collected 2016-01-03 | reverse complement strand
GCAGGGGATATATGCATAGGCTGCAGTCCAACGCGCACTAGTACTCGTTGTGCCTGCCATGGCAGGTATACGGTCTGGTCGTGTTGACGGACAGCGCGATCGTGCGGTGTTCATTGGCGAGCATAAGCGCCAGATTCGTAAGTTCAGTGACGGACATTACTACATACTCGGTACATGGGGTTTGCTCTACAGCCAGTGCAAGTGGCAATGTGCGCCTACCGGCAATAAGCGGTTGTGCGTCATCGGCCCATTCCGTTGAACAGGATACATATGTGGTCACGCGCGTCATTTGGCGTGTAGGTACAGCTCAATGCACCATCTTTTCGTCATGTTTTGGTGATGTCGTTAGGCGTCATGCAGTGTGCAGCTCAGGTTTTCCTGGTGAGCAGCTGGGGCTGCACAAGCACCTTGGCGAGCATGTGTGCAGTCCCAGCAGCCATTCCATGCTGATGTAAGACTCGAGGCTCGAAAGTAGCGCCTGAATGTTACTCTGACAATCCGTCACACAAAGCTCAACGGACTTGCTGCCTGTGCATCACTGCCAGCTAGCGTGGCAGGGCATGCTATGATCAGAAGCAGCGCTAAAAGCTTTCGACGGTCAGCATGAAACCAGCAAGACGTAAGGACAAACCCTGCAGCCATCAGCGCTGGCCGCCTGTAGGGCAGCTTGAAGCGACGAAACCTTGTGATGATGTTATGCTGTCAACGGAGAGCGGCAAGACATCAGCAAGCACACAACAGGAGAGCGCCAGAGGCGCAAGGAAGCTGGTACAAACGCTCTACACAGAGTCTATACCAGCAAAACCACTGCCGAAGGATGCCGCGGCAGGCATGAAGTACGCTGCCTGCGCTGCTGACGATCACGAGCGCAATGGCATGCACAGACCGCGCAACCCGCCTGTGGGAGGGGATGCGGGCTGTCGGATGCCTGTCGCTGTGGTGTGCAGGGATCACGCGCGGGCTGCAAACGGAGCGTTGCAGGCGCTCGCTGGCGCGGCGGGCGGTAAGGGGAAGCCACCGAAGCAGACGAAAGCCGATCAGCTCCATATAAACAGAGGTTCCTCCGCAGGGCGCGACCCTGCACGGGTACACGAGCCTGTTGTGGCACGCAGAAGACTCACACCAAGTGTGGTCACCAACAGAGCCACATGCGGGACACGTTTTATTTACAGCTTGGGACTCCATCAGAGGCACCAAGATCTGGATCATCGCAGCCATGGTCGTGGTAGGGCGAGGCGAGGCACACCCGGCCTCCGAGGCACGGTCTGATACAGCAGCGGTCAGCATGCAGGGCTGGCCAGCCCACCACCCTGCCCATGTCGCAACGCCCGGGTGCGGATGAGTGCGCACCAGGCGTCAAACCGAGGGACGGCACTCGTCGCGCGCTCTTCCCGCTCGACAGGGCTTCTTTGCGGCTACGCCGTCTGCACGAAGCAGCGATGCTGTCAGAGGGTGGTGCCGGGAGAACAAGGATGAGGGTTGTGGTTGCATGGGCGCAAGATACAAATTGGGCACATCAATTGATGTTGTCCCGGGTTCCCATGCACAGAACGAAGTCATGAAAACTCGCAGCGGATGCAGCCTTCCTATGAAATACTCACTTGGAGGGTTCGGGGCCCGGCTGCGGGCTGAGCCCCGCCGCGCCGGGGGAGTCATGCCCCGGGCCGCCCGCGTCTGTTGGCCCGCCGCCTGCGGACCCGCGGCGCTCCAGGCCGACGCTGCCCGCTCGGGACGGCGCGCCGTCCCTGCCCCGCGCCCTGCTGTGCGTGCTGGGACCACCGCTGGGGGGCCGCCCTGATGACGCCTGCAAGACCAGCGAGCAGGGTCGCTTCCAGAAATCCTGCGATGTCTGCGTGGTACCGTCCATACCGATCCGACGAAGACTACAAACACCCTGCCCGCTCCGCGCAACAACCTTGAGATGACCCTAGATGACCCTGAGACCCTCTCAGCCTGCTGCCTGGAGAGCATGGCTCCTGGGCCCCGATCGATGTTTGGTGCACGTCACGACACACGGTATAGAGTCATGACGCACTGACCACGACTCCGCGGACCCTGATGAAGACGAGGTCTCAGTTCCGTCTTCATCAATGTGCACCCGGGAGTGCCCCCACCTGCTGCGCGGCGTCTGGCGTCGGCGAGGAGGTCGTCGAGCGCTGCGGCGAGGAGATGCCCAGGAAGTTGGCCAGCCGCCGTGTCAGGCCCCGCCGCGTGACGTCGCCCGGCGAGTCCGGCCGCTCCGGCAGCGACCCCCCGCCGCGCGGCAGCGTCCGGCTCCGCTTCGCCCTGCGACCACGCACACGGACAGACGGTGAGCGCAGCAATGAGGCGCACCAGAACCATGATTCCGACGGCTTCGCGATGCCACGCAGGGTGACCTCAAGGCCGTGGACGCCCTGATCGCAGCAGTCCAGACTCACCCAACGTGCTGGGGTTGTGAGGGAATCTGTGTGCCTGATAGTGACCGCTGGACGGATCGGTAGTGATCTTCCATCAAAGCGTGAGCGAACGCCTGTCACACAGCCAGGCCCCCCGCTTCGGAGCCCCACCGGGGGCTGCCGGTCGGGGAGTTGGAGGAGCTGCCGGAGGAGACGGCCAGCAGCGAGCCGGGGAGGTAGGAGCTGTGCGGCAGCTGCAGCGGCTGACTCCGCAGCTCCGACACGAACGACGCCACGGCCGACGCCGGCACCGCGGTCCCGTGGGCGGTCACGTACCTGCACACACCAGCACATATAGGTTTTCAATGGTATGTGTTGTGTAATAATTGAAACCGAGTTGATGCCGATATCAGCCACACCGGGTCCGGGCTATGACATGCTTCAACCTCGGTCGCGTCCCTTGCGGGTTCTGCTGCCGTTCACGGCGCTGCATGACCAGATACACTGTCGCAAAGCTCTGACATGGCGAAACGAGTAATCTGCTGCAGCTGCCAACCCACGGCGCCATGTGCAGGGACTTCTGCGGCCGCATGCTTACCTCATGGCGGCGTAGAAATTCAAGTCCTCCAGCTGCCGCTGCCGCTTGCCGTGCAGGCAGACCCGCAGGAAGCGCCCCACCGGCGCATTGGCCGGCAGCACGAACGTCTGCAGCTCGTCCGTAGACAGCACCTGCGGCCGCGACTTCTTCTACACTGACTCCCGTGAAACATGGGAAGTGCTCTGACAAGCCCAAATCGAAATGCCCTATATCCGTTCATGACAGCAACCACTTCATAGAAATCCACGTTATTGTCTTCGTAAGGAGCCAATAGCTTATAGACCGCGGCAGGTCCTACTTTATCAAATCAGTTTTGTGGCAAAACAACATCAGGGTTCGGGAGCGCATGGGTTCGGATGGAAGCTCGGAGGTTGCACCTTGAAACGGCCGCCGCACTGGTGCAGCGCATCAGGCGAGGCGCCGACCTCGAAGCTGACCTCTGCGGACGGGTAGATGGGCTCCCTGCACCCAGCAAGGCGGACACGAGTCTGGGGGACGAAACCACAGATGTTGCGCCCAAGAGCGCAGGATCTGACTGGCACAAACTGACGTCTCGCGGCAGCCAAACCCGATGCCTGCCGCTCTGTGAGCGTGCTTGTGCTAGAACGCGCCATGACGGTTGAGATGCTCTCAGCGTTCTGTGTTCTGGGGGCAGCGTGACCCCGTGGCAGGGTCGCACCCAAACTGGTAGCGGGCGCGGTAGACGCCAACGGTGACCGAGTGCAGCGCGCACAGCGGCGGCGCCAGGCGGTACAGCAGCGACTCGCACGAGTCCGGGTCCGGGTTCCCGGTGCTGGACCAGAAATCCTCGTTCTGCAGCAGCGTGTTGTCTGCGCAGGCAGGGACGGCGCAGCCAATCAGCTTGAGCTGCATCGTTTGGCCGGCTGTGCAGCGGAGGGAGTTCGATGCTTGCTGCGCTGCCGTCACATCATCCGCGTCGCTGGCTGCCATCCTGCTGCCTTCTGTTGCGATTGGAAAAAGTGGACCCTCCGTGGGTGTGTTCACACATCATGGGCTGGAGCCGAGGCGGGGGGGCAGCAATGTGAGGGTGAGCAGCACGCGTCTAACTGACGAAATGCCGGGCCCGCAGCTACCACGGCATGTGGTTGCGGGGACACGCCTATGCACTGGTCCTGATGGTCGACCGTGCTGGCCTCGATCCCGGCGGCGATGACCTCGTCCCTGCCCTCCACCGCGCCAGCCGCAGCCCGCATGTCGGCCACCGCCCGGGCGTTGCTCTCCGGCGAGCCGTCTCCCTCGTCGCAGAAGTTGAAGCCGCGCACCCGCAGCACTGCTCGAATCTGCTCCCGGAAAGCGTCCATCACCGGGCCGGGTTGCAGGTTCGGATCCATCGTGGATCAGCCTCCAAACTAGCGTCTGGAGGTCCTAAGGGGCTAGACTACAGCAGGCGACCGGTACATAGAGGTAGGGCTTCTTCGGCTGGCTAGCTACCCTGCTTTGGGGCATCCCCGCGATGCCGCCCCTCCCGGGCCCGAGAAAACGCGTCTCTCTGCGCGTGCCGACGCTCACACGTGCTGTGCGTCACTGCGATCGCCCTGTGCTGTCACGGTGGGGGTTTACCTAATGCTGAACTTCAACACACGCAAGCGGGCACGCCGCCAACTGTGACAAGGCCGCGCATTGCCCGTCTGCCTGCGTACTCGCTTCAGCTGCCTCCTGATGTTCTCGTCCTCGCCGAACCCGCCAGCAGGCCAATGCCCACTATGTACAAACCTGCCTGCGCACCAAAGGAGCGCGGTAACAGCCAGACGGTTGATGAAACGCCAGGCATTCATTGGGAGACCCCAGCACTTGCACAACTGCTGCAATGCTGGTGATCATGTCTGTGCATTCAATTGGCCGCCTTTCCCAACTCAGCTCTCCTGGTGCTACAGTCATGGCGGGTGACCTCACCTGCGCTGCAAGCAGCGACTGCGCCATGCGCGACACTCCGCGGTACTCTCGGAAGAAGAGAAGGCCAAAGAGGGCTCCCACCAGCGGGTATGCCTGGACCACGCTCGCTGCCTGCCGGCACACGGAGGAGAAAAGCCCTTGATTTCGAGCCAGTTGAGGGTACATTATGTCAGGCGCCAGTTGAAAGTCACCGGCAGAAGCCATGGGAGTGAAGTGCCTACATACAACATGTCGCGGTCTCTGCCAAATTTCATGTCTCTGCAACGACACAGGAATTTCCCCCGTGCCAGGGCTTGATATGTTTGGAAGGTGCTTTGAATGCCTCTCAACCACCCCGGAGGTCCTGCCACTGGACACAAAGCCTGTGGCAGAGGGGCGCACCGCGTAGCCGACGGCCTGCCCGGCGAGGAACTGGGCCATGTCGCCGAAGCACGCCAGCAGGCCGGCCAGCACCGACAGCAGCCTCCCGTCGTGGTCGGCCATGTACGTCAGCACGTCGGAGCGCGCCGTGCCCAGCGGCGGGTAGTACAGGAAGAACACGTTTATGACCTGCGTCAGAAGCGCAGGTTGTGGTTGCCAAACCCAGGGCAGACACCGATCACCGCGCATGGGCATCTCCACTCGATTGCTGATCACACTCGGGAGACTCTTCACGATCAATTGTCAGATGCTGCTCTTGAGCCCTTGGTGCCTCTGCAGTGTCGTCCCGCCGCAGCTTCTGCCGTGCCCTCCCCACTGCAGCTTCGCTGGTGCAGAGGTCTGAGCAGGGCATATGAGCGCACCAAAGAGATGCCGGTGAAGCCGGCGGCGAAGTAGAAGTCGGTCGCGTAGATCGACAGCGGCGGCACGCCCGGCGCGAGCAGGCCGAAGTTGTCGTTGGTCGCGACGTTGAAGGCCGGCGCGAAGAAGGCGTAAACGCCGCCGCCGGCAAACGCCACGATCAGCCCTATGTACCTGGCACCAACACGCACGGTAGTCTTCACTGGTGGGGATGACGGGCCTGGTGTGTGGGTGCCTCGGCTTTGTAGTCCAGTCTACGGCTATACTCACGACTATACTGGGCGCACGCTGTTGGACCTCGGGGCTCGGTCTGGGAGACAAAATGCCTCAAGTCAAGTCCACACGCATTGAAATACGCGTTGCAGGGTTTTGCCGCTGCAATGATAGGGAGGTACTCGACTGACCTGCGCCCGTCGTTGGCGGCTGTCACACCGCGCTCTACCTTCTCGTTTATTGCTACCGCGGTCGCCTCGTCTGAGCCGTCTGTCACTGCTGCCGCTATGCTGTAATGCTGTTGCTGCTCAGCAATCGCTGGCTGACATGGCACTAATTCAACGCGCTGTAAAATGCTCTCATTTCTCAAACCATTATGCTGCAGCTGGTTATGTGGTGGCTGGCTAGGGTCTAGCGCTGCCACGCTGGACGCAGAGTCCGTCAGGGTCGCCTGAGTGCCCATCATGCGGCTGACCAGCCCGCTGTGCTGCCCCTGCTCCAGGGTAAGTACACAAGCCCCAGTCTGCTCGCATGATGCAGTCTGTGTGCTGAGCTCGCCAGCTGCTTGCAGGTCCTGTGAGCAGCGGGATCAGGGTCACTGACCATGCCGCCGCGGTACGGGTATGCTATACATGCAGTCGCAATACAAGATTTGTGCAGCAGACATCGCTCCCGCCGCCAGGTGCAGCGGTGCTATGCTGTGAACTTCAGTGGCACCTTCTGGCTCCGGACGTGCGCCCACGCGCCGAAGGCAGTCGCCAGGGCAGCCGCCGCGATGCCGGGAAACAGTACAGCGGCACGATTCAAGCCGCCGTCAAGAAAGTAATTAAGCGTTGTGCCTGCGCACTGATTGAATGTTTTCTCAAAATGATGGATGGGCAGCAGGCATCTGTTCAGTATGCCCACCTCAGGAGCATGGCGTCAGGGGAACCAGCCGATACGACGGCTGTAATACAGGCGTGCCGGGGGTCACGCAGAGCCCGGTCAGACCTGGTGAGGCTTCCATGAGGACGACAGGTGCGGAGGGCGTGCAATAAGGTCAGTCCCGTCGTGGCTCACCTATCACGATGGTCAGGGCGTTGATGGCGGCGGGGCCGACGGAAAGGCCCAGCAGCGCCACGGAGAACTGCATGCAGACGTCGCCGACGGCCAGCGTGACGCCGCCCGCGATCGCAAAGCCCACCAGGGGCCCATTGGCCTGCCCCAGCTGGTCCGTGAAGTTGGGACGCCCCTGCTTCGGGCCGCCGATCTGCGGATCACGGCACACAGCTGCTCACCGACTGGCAGTGACCGGCCGTGATGAGCATTGCTATGCGGCGTGATCTTGACGGCTTCAGCTGGCATGCAGCCACGCGCAGGTTCAAAGAGGGGGTTTACACGTCGAAGCAGATTGGTTCCGGGAGTGCTCGATTGGCGAGGTTTGCGTTGCAAAGAGCTCTAGAGTCACGGCTGACGATAGCAAGATACAGCAGCATGGAGGAGGGCACTGACCTGCCCGAGCGTGAAGGCTAGGAAAATGGCGCTGACCAGGTAGGTGAGAGCATAGTCCAGGAAGGTGTGGCTGGGACGCCGCCCGCGCTTCTCGATCAGGTTCCAGACCACAGGCCTGCGCACCGCCGAGGAGCTTAAGCGTGGCATGCACTGGTGGTGCAGGCAATGTGGCGTGGTTGGTGGATCGCGCCGGGGGTTGGGGAGGGGTGGGTGTGGGGCGGGGCATTGGCTGTCCAGAAGCGGGCGGAGGCCCTCACCACGTGCCGAGCAGGACCAGTCCAGCCAGCATGAGTCCATATGCCCCTCCGACGCTCGTAACGATGAGCATACATCACCGCTGCGTAACGACTGATCCTCGCATGCTTGCGGAACGACGGCGTCCAAACTCCTTTTCACACCGCTGGTAAGAGTCCGCCCCTATGTCGCAGCGATCTCAGCACGAGTTCTGCTCAGCGTCGTGAGAACTAGCAATGTTGTCGAGCAAGTGATCGTCGAAGCCAAGGTCATCTGTCTGTCAGGCTGACGAGTTACGTACTTGACGGCGCTGACCTTGCTCTCGTTAACTCGTCGCATTGCTCGGCCAAGCGGATCGACGGCGCGGCCACTGGCGACCCCTGGGCCACTGTCTGCAGAAGGCGCTGTGTGGCGGAGTCGACTGCCAAGTCAAGCCGCGTAAGGCTGCGCAGCTGCCGCCGGTAGAAGTCATCTCGCGCTGCAGCCGCAGCAGTCTGCAGAGCACCTAGCTGCTTACCCTGCACACACCACAGCATGCCATGGCCTCCGCCGCACTGCTAACAACGCAAAACCGGCGATCATGAGCCCTCAAAGCCACGCGGCGCTCACGCATGTCCTCGCGAACACGTACGATGGCAAGCGTGTCCCAATGGCACCGGCGAGTGTGCATCAAGCAACGCGGCCTGAGGCTGACCTGGCTGTGCGCATGGATCACGTGTTCGGCTCGCTGCAGGACATCGCTGCGCAGGCCGGCCAGCTGCGCGCAGTGCACGCCGAAGCTCGCCGCTACGGTGCCTGGCGCAGAGTATCCGGTTGATGTCGGCAGCGATCTGCCGCTACCCATGTGGCTTCACAAGTCTCTGAAAATCAACCAGGGGGCGAAATGACAGCATGACCAGGTGTCGAGTCACAGGCTGGCTTACAAGGGAGGTGAACGTCATCTCGCGCAGTCTGGAGGTGGCGCCTACACTGGACTTGAGAGCTTTCTGGGCAGGCTCCTGCACCTGACATCAGCCGGTAGAGGAAAACGACCCTGTCCGGGGTTGACCCCAAGCGTGGCGGCTCCGCTGACGCCGCTTCGCTGGCCTCTGTCTGCGCCACGTCGCCGGTCGTGACGACGCTCATCGTGTGGAAGCTCAGCGGCGGTAGCCTGTCAGCATGCGGCGCTTGCTCATCGGGCAGTTGGCAGCATTAAGAGAAACCAGAAACATCGTCTGACGTATGGCCACAGGGTACAGACGCCCTTACAGCCACCAATGACGGGCGAGACTGCTTCAGTGGGTCAAATGCAGCAGAGGTCATGCCGGCGACGCTTGCCTGGGCAGCAGGCCGGCGTCCATGACCTCGCTGAAGTGCGTGCACGCGATGACCTTAGGCGCGGACGACATGTCCGCGAATCGCCGGAGCGTCGCGCACAGCAGGCCCACGCCATCAGCTGTCAGCGTCCCTTTTCCGAACTCATCGATGATGCACAGCGACCTGCCAGCAAGGCTCGATTGCTACCGTACATCCAGTGTGTACAGCCATAGTCTGACTTTGAATCAGACCAGATGGCGAGCACAGTGGAGGGAATGCTGGGGTCAGCGGCACCGTCCGGTAGCGGAGCGCAGCATGGAGGCGATCTGGCTGAGGTCCAGCATGAACTGCGACTGCCCGAGGGCGGTGGCCTCCTGGCTCGCGATGCGCGTGAAGATACGGTCCGTCAGCCCCACGATGGCCTGCTGCACATACAGCATGGCTGCTTTGGTGCGTGCTTCGACTCACAGAAGACATGCTAGGGACGCACTCCTCACCACCCATGCTTCGAGTGGACTTATGGTGGCCGCACCATCACATTCATTGCAGCCCTCAGCGACATTTCATGATGCCATCATGTGCTGGTTGCAGTAGCAGCCGGTAAGCGCTTCTCAACATAGCAGCAGGGCACGGAACAAAGGCGTTGGCAGGATGTATCACACACGGACCTTCTCGGCGGGTACAAAGGACCCGATGTGAGCCATGAACACGATGAGCGCGACCTGCTTCGCGTAACAGCTCTTGCCAGAGAAGTTAGGGCCCGTCACCACCTGCCATGCCCCAACGGACGCACAGCTGGTCTCAGGGACAGCGCATTCCGCTGCTGACCATTTGATAACGTGCATGTAAGTACTGCATTTGTTGGACGGGCAGGATTCAAGACCTGTATGCGCTCGCTGGCGCGGCCCATGAGCGTGTCGTTTGGGACATACAGGTTGACTACCCGCTCCGTGAGCGGGTGCCGCCCTGGGTGGCAGCAATTATGTTGGCAGGCCAAGTGGGCGCATCCCAGCAGAGCTGATGCGAGTGTGTTCCCGACAGTGTAAGCGTGTGCAGTTGCGTCAGTCTCAATGGTACGTGGGCAAGCCGTTACAGTATAGGGTGTATGCAGCACGCAGGGCGTTGAAGAATATGCCCACCACCATGCAGATGGCTATGCACGGCCTCAGCACCTTGCCGAATGTCCAGCACGTTCTCCAGCGTCAGCACGGGCCGCGTCAGATTGTGATCACGCGCCGCGGCCGCCAGGGCGATCAGGCAGTCGACCTCCGCGGCGAAGCTGACTGCCCGCGCCAGCTGGGCGCCGTGCTCGGACAGCCGGCTGATCAGCTCCGTGCAGATGCTGCCCTGCAAGGGTCAGACACAGCGTGTTGCTGCAGTCCTACTGGCAGCGAGCAAACGACACTGCCTGACGTGATGTGGCAGGCTATCAAACTGGGCGCACCTTCCATAGCATGCTTTGCTACACAGTCTGGACTGCGCCAAAACCTGTGCTAAGGGACCCAGTGTCTGGCAGTTTTCCGCACGGACATGGTGCAGCATATTCGTCAGCATGACGCTGATGGTGCCAGTGAGCGCGCCTCCAAGTCGTGGATCTTGTGCAGCATGTCGCCGAAGTGCTCGTCCAGCGCCCGGGTCCGCTCGCTGCGGTAGTATGCGCCGTATCCTTCCCCGTCGCCGCCTGCACAGCACCGGTCAGACCTTATTATGCTGACAGCATGCAGCCACGCACAAGCACACAGCGCAACAGGTGAGACCTGCAGCTTGTGAAACACCTTTGCTGCCAAGATCACAGGTCGTGACAGGCGGGTGAGCAGAAGCAAGGTCGGCATCATAACAGCTAGCGCCGCCACACCGGTGGACTCGAAGGCGAACTCGAAGTCCGGTAGCTCGTCCTCTAGGTCCGCTGTCAGCCGATGCCCCTCCAGCCGCACCACGAAGCCCACCTGCGGACAGCTGTCCGGCGCTGGCATCATATCCGGTACCAATCCATATCTGACCCTGATCCGCACCCTGACCTCACCTCCAGCCCTAGGCTAGACCTTGCCCCTCACTGCCACCGCGACCTCGAGCTCGCGACCATGATGCTGACTCTGAATTGCGCGTGATAGCCTGAGGGAGACAATGAAGTGCGCAAGGAGGGAAGAGCGTCGCGCAGCAAAGGCGGTGGCGCTCGCCTGAGGCATGTACACGATCGACCATAGCTCCTGGCTGTGGCCGCGCAGCAGCGCCCTCGGGATGCGCTGCAGCTCGGCTTCCACCACCTGTCGAAATGCTATGCTTTGAGTTTTCGTGGTGATGGCGAATGCGACATGTACTTGAGCGCAGATTGGCATCATGTAGTGGTTAATTCCTGCCGACTGACCTCCAGGATACGTACGGGAGGGTGCGCAATGTGCCAATGGTCCAAGTAGCAGCA
>JAABUX010009088.1_pt1 | contig 11326 bp, 9 predicted proteins | sample 5561851 | NCBI WGS metagenome assembly JAABUX01 (sample SAMN10711883, study PRJNA513361) | rock metagenome | isolation source: Antarctica rocks | place: Antarctica: Victoria Land, Richard Nunatak red sandstone | collected 2016-01-03 | reverse complement strand
TCCAGCGGTCGCCGTCCTCGTTGCGGCCCATGACCGCCTTGACTTCGCGGGCATAGGAGGCGCGCACCGCCTCGACGCTGAGCGCGACCTTTTTTGCCACCACGTCCTTACCGTAGCGCAGGACGCCATTGCGGCCCGGAAAGTCGACCGTCAGCTCGAAGCGGCCCATTTCGAAGCGGGGCGACTGGCCATGGACCTTGATGCCGTCCGCGGCAAAGGCATGGATCAGCGCCGCCGCGAACGTCGTGCCCAGGGCCTTTTGCGCCGCGTCCAACTGAGCGTGCAAGCCCTGCAGGACATCGGCCAGCGCGGCGTCCGGCGTGCGCGCTTGCGACACCTCGAGCGCGGCGACAGCGCGCCCGAGCCGGACCACGTCGACCGTCTCGCCACGCAACGCGGCGAGCGCGTCCTTCAGCGCGCTGTCGAGGTCGGCCAGCCGCTTCGTCTCACGGCGGAGATCGGGCAGCAGCGGGTCGATAGCGTCGTCGCGCAGGCGCGCCCCCTCGACGGCGTCGCGGGCCATGGATAGCCGGTCGGCGTCGACGCTGCCGGTCAGGCCTTGTCCCTGTCCCTGCGCCTCAAAGTCGGCGAGGCTGCGCGCGACTTTCGTCAGCGCGGTCGCGGTTCCCTTAAGTGCGGCCAGGGCGCTATTGGCCGCGCGTTGGCGCGCGGCGTAGGTCTCGCGCAATCCGTCCAGCGCGGCGATGAGTGAGTCGTTAGCTGTCATTGACATAGCAGGAAGTATAACAGGCCGAGGAGTGATCCCAAGGGGCGTAGCCCATTCGGGCTGGCCCGCGCGCCGAACGGGGCATGACCGGAGGGACTTAATTGCTATAGCCGCGCGCTCCCATCCCAACGTAGCGTAGGGACATAGCGCACCCGCGCAACATACAGAGAAAGGTCCGTGGAGGGACGCACAGCGATGGACAACAGTAGCAAATACCTGATGCTCGGCGGAGGCGTGCTGGCGATGGCGGTCGCGGCCGTCGTCTCCTTGATCCTGGCCCGCCAGCCGGCCGCCACCGTCGTGGTACCCGCTGCCCCCCCGCCCGTCGTCGGCGCGGCCAGCGCCGTCTTGCCGCAGGTTGCGCCGGTCCTGATCACGACCCAATCGATCAAAGTCGGGACCACCATCGCCTTCACGCAGGTGGCCTCTCTGTTCACGGTCAGATACGAACCCAAAGCCGTCGTGAACCTGACAACCGTCTTCTCGGACCCAGCCCAGCTCGTCGCCCTGTTGAAGGTCGTGCCGCGTCAAACGACCGTGACGCTGGCTAAAGGCGACCAACTGACCGCACTCGACCTCTCGGGGTTGAGCGCCCCCAGCACGATCAACACGGCCTCGGCTGCCATTCCTAAAGGTGACGACGCCGAATCCCTGGTCGTCGCCCCGACCAAAGCGGCCAACGGCGTCATCGCGGTGAACGACCACGTGGACGTGGTCTACAGCGTGCCGCCAAAGCCGGGCGTGGTGGTCGCGGGTACTGAGCCCGACCATAGCAACATCTTGATCGAGGATGCCACGGTGGTGGCCGCCCAGCCGATGAGCAGTACCTATACCCTGGCGCTCCAGCCGCAAGACGCGATCCGCCTGGCCCATGTCCAGGACGCCGGCTGGAGCGTGCACCTTGTGCTGCGCTCGGCGCTCGACGTCGACGTCTACCATCCAATCCACCGCGCAATGCAGTCAAACTTCTAGGGACGCCAATGACGTACATCCCATACATTGCCGGGCCAGTGGCGGCGCTGGCGGTCCTGCTGCTCACGGTCGGCCTGGTTCGGGTCCGCGTCCAGAACCCTCTGACGCGGACGCTGGGCAGCTACGTCGGCGCCTGGGGGACACCCAGCCCGGACGAGGGCGAGCGGCAAACGACGCGCCGCGCCGTGCGTGACATTTCCAAGGGCTCCCGTGGAGCCTTGCTAGCCCTGATTGCGCGAGCCATGACGCTCCTGCGTCTCGACCAGCGCGTGGCGCGCTTCCAGCCGTGGCTGACCCGCCAGCTGATCCGCGCCGACCTGTCCCTGACCGTGCGCGAGTTTATCTTGCTGGCCATAGGAGTCGCGGCGGGTGGACTCTTCGTCGGCTCGGTCCTGTGGGGTGCCGGCGTCGGCTCCCTCCTGGGCGCGGCCATCGCCATCGGCATACTCGTGTTCTACGTGCGCTTCAAGCAGAAACGGAGGCTGAAGGTATTCGGCGATCAACTGCCCGAGGTGCTGTCCGTGCTGATCATCAACCTGCGCGCGGGCCTGAGCATCATGCAGGCCTTCGACAACATGAGCAAGCAGATCCGGCCCCCAGCCGCGCTGGAGTTCGGGGCCGTGATCCGCGAAACTCGCCTCGGCGTCCCAGCGGAGCAGGCGTTGCGCGGGCTGGCCAGGCGCATCGACAACCCCGACCTGCACCTGCTTGTCAACGCCGTCATCATCCAGCGCGAGACCGGCGGCAACCTGATTAACATGATGGAGACAATCGAGGCCACGGTGCGCGAGCGGGTCAAGATCCGCGGTGAGGTGCGCACGCTAACGGCGCAGACATCGATGGGCGGCTACATCATCACCGGTCTGCCGATCGTGCTGGCGTTCGCCCTCTACTTTATCAACCCTTCGGGGATCAGCTTCTTCTGGAGCGACCTCCTGGGCATGGTCATGGGTGGGGCGACGATCCTGTGCGTCGCCGTGGGCAACATGGTGCTGCGCCGCATCGCAAAGATAGAGCTGTGACACGGGAACAGGGGAACGGGGGCTGGTGACACGATGAATGGTAGTACGATGGTGGCGGCGCGTATTCTAGCGGCGGGCGGGGCCGGGCTCGCGGTCTGGCTGCTCCTGCTCGCGGTCACGCGCCTCACCACGCAACGCCGTCTGGGGCGCATGCGTTCGCTGATGGTGGACGTGCCGCAGGATCGTCCCGACAAGATACCCGACTCCGAGGAGATCCGCGCGCAACAGATCGCCTCGCGGCGCTTCTATCAGCGCACCCTGCTGCCGCTCTGGCAACGCGTCACGCCCCTGATGGCCAAGTATGCCCCCACGCGCATCACCATCACGCTGCAGCGCCAACTCGACGGAGCCGGTAATCCCGGCAAAATGGGGCCGTACGAACTGCTGGTGGCCAAGGTCATCGGCTTGACCCTCGGCATCCCGGTCGGCTTCTTCCTCATCCCGCTCCTCCTCGGCCGCAACGACGCGGCGCATACGCTGTTCTACATAGCCCTCGTCGCCGTGGGCTGCTGCTTCCTCCCCGACCTCTGGGTGCGCCAGAAGCGTCGCGCCTACCTCTACGGCATCAGCCGCGCCCTGCCCGACGTGGTCGACCTGCTACGCGTGAGCATGGACGGCGGTCTGTCATTCGATGGCTCCGTGGGCTACGTGGTCACGCACATGAAAAACGCGCTGACCATCGAGATGAACCGCTACCTGGTGGAGCGACAAATCGGCCGCCGTCAGGACGAGGCCATGCACCTGATGGCCAACCGCACGCGCGAGCCCGACCTGGTGCGCTTCGTGGAGGTAGTGGTCCAGGGAGAGGCGTTGGGCACGGGCATCAACCGCGCCCTGACCGCGTTCTCGGACGACCTGCGCACCAAGCGGCGCCAGCGGGCCGAGAAAAAGGCCCACGAGGCCTCCATGAAGATGCTCTTCCCCATGGTCGGCCTGATCTTCCCCGCCATCTTCATCATCATCCTCGGCCCCACCGTGCCCATCTTCATCTCCAGCTTCGGACTCCATTAGCCTGCTATAGTTGTGTAAGATTCGGACGTTATTGGGCTTGGTGCTGCGGATGGGAGCCCACGCTGTGAGAGACGGGAGTTATTGGGCCTGATGACACTGTCCGGCCGTGGTAGGCTCCGACGAACAGCACCTACCCGCGAACGTCCGCTGGATCTCGCAGACCATAGCGTCGGCACCACACCCCAGGGGCGATCCGTCGCGTCGTGCGCAGTAGGATACCGCCCCCCTGCTCCATGGCGGGCGTGGCGAGGTTGTTGATGCGTCGCGTGGGGGCCATCACCGGCGTGCCGCTTGCGCAGGCGCGGCCGAGCGCACCCGTGCCCGCGGCGTCGGGCGCGTCGTGGGTGGCGATCGGGGACAGGTCCCCATGAGCGGCGCGGGTGTCCTCGTCCGCTAGCGTGAGGGCGGGTGGTCGCGTCGCCGTACGCGCAAAATCGCCGACATCCACTCCTGCAAGGTCTACTAGCACGAAGGCCGATCCACGAGAGGCGGTATAGGCGAAACGCAGGCGACTGGGCTGGCCCAGCTCTGTCCGGATCGTCCTGACCGGGTCGCCTACATGTAGGGTTACGAGGACCAACCCGCTGTCGATCAAGAGTAGACCGCGGCCACGAGCGAGTGGCTTATTGACAGAGGATGCGCCGCTCTTGATTGTAGGGGTGAAGTATTCTTGTGCAGTGGGCAGCCGGACTACTTAGGGTACGGCAACCGACCCACCATTGGATTGGAGGAGGTGTCGATCATGTCAGCCCCGACGCAACCCGTATCGCCCTCGCGCCCAATCCTTGGGTCGATCCTCGTCGTGGGCTTTCTACTGGTCAGTGTTGCCCTCGTAACTTGGCAAATTTTTAGGGTCGAACACGACATGGCTCAATCGAGTTTCTATGGCCCTACTAGCGCACCACAGGCAGCAACCATGGCAGTTGTCGCTGTCGCGTTGTGGGCGCTGCCCGTCGAATGGCTCGTTGGGGCGGCGATCTTAGCCACGGTCGGCGACACAGAGGACCTGTCGCACCGTTCGATCCTCGCGATTGTTGCGGTGACGGTGACTGCGCAACCCATCTTTCTCTCTTTTGTTGGATTCGTCCCTCTGCTAGGAGAGTTCGCTCTGCTATACCTGGTTCCAAGTCCTGCAATCCTGGGTGCTTTTCAAATGTATAAAGCACGGAAAGACGCGGACTCGAGTGAAACGTATCGTCTCATGCGGATCGCTATCGGCGTGACCGCCATCTACGATGGTCTGCTTAGCATCCTTGCCTTTTGGGGCGTGGGCACGGGGTTGCACCCTGTTCTCTTCATGGGTGACGGAGCGGTCGTCGTCTATTGCGTGATCTTCCTCCTATCCGCGCTGCGACGCGAATAAGGCTAGGGCGGCTGGCTTGTCTGTGGCAATGAGGCCGGCTACGCCGGGCCAGCCGTCAGCGGCGCCAACGGCCACGAGTGCGTCACCACCGCCTTGCTGCTGAGCAACAGTAGCTCCTCCCTGGACCACCTCACCCTGCGCCACGGCAACGGCCAGGGGTTCTATCTCCAGAACAACAGCGCGACGATCGAGGACAACGCGTCCTACGGGGTGGTCACGTACGGGAGCCGGTTGCACCTCAGCAACAGCAGCATCGACAAGAACAGCGCGGTCGGGCTGGCCATCGACGGCGCGAGCACGGTGCTGGTCGACAACAGCACCATCGCCGGCAACACGGGGGCCACGGGCGGCGGGATCAGCAACGGCGGCACGCTGACCCTGGCCAGCAGCACGGTGAGCGGCAATAGCGCCCAGGACGCGGGCGGCGTCTACAACGCCGGGACCCTGATGGTGGCGGACAGCGTGTTGGCGGGCAACCGCGCGGCCTCGGGCGCCGCCGATTGTTCCGGTGCCCTCGTCTCCAAGGGGCAAACAACGGTGTTCGTAGCCTTGACACACGAGGTATACTTGTGTCGCGCTGCGTGGCCGATGGGAAGATGGATGCGAAGGAGATGAGAAGATGGGGAGTTTGGAGACATACGGATGGCGCGTACAAGTCGTGTCACGTCGGCTGCGGAGGCCGGCGGCGTGGATCGCGCGCCTGATGGGTCGCCGGACGTGGATGGTCGCTGTCTTCCTCGCGGGGGGCGTCCCTCTCGTTGGACCGCATGTCGTGGGGAATTGGACGCCAACCGGGCCGCTACGATTTGGGCGCGCTTTGCAGTCGGCCACGTTGCTCCAGGACGGAAAGGTCCTGGTGGTCGGCGGCGAAGGAGATTCGATCGATAGCGGAGGGGCGTTCCCGCCGCTCGCGAGCACCGAGATATACGACCCGCGACAGGGACGGTGGCGGGCAATCACCGCGATGGCCCACCCGCGTGAGGAGCACATGGCCGTTCTCTTGCCCGACGGACGGGTGTTGGTCGTGGGAGGTCGCGCGGGACTGGACGCCACTACGCTGGCGAGCGCCGAGATCTACGATCCACGCCGCGCGGCCTGGGCGCGCACGGGGTCCATGCAAGACGCGCGCTACGCCGCCGCCGTCGCGTCGCTACCCAATGGCGAGGTACTGATCGCCGGAGGCGAAGGGAAAGGTCTCGGCCCCTTGTCGCATCCTCTGCGCAGCGCCGAGATATACGACCCACGGCGCGGGATATGGCGTCCCCAAACCTCGCCGTATCATCCTTGACGTTTGAGGGCTACATCGGTGGCCGAATAAACGGGGAGGCGCGCACGTTTTAGCTTCCCCTGCTCGGTGTGTGAGCAGGCGGCTTGCCCGCCGTGTTGGCTCTTTTTTCGGCCAAAGATATGGTGCTGATCTGTTAAGGATGATACGGCGAGGTTTGGGCGTCCTACGGGAGCGATGCATGTCGCCCGCGTGGACGCGGCGGCGGCCACCCTGCCCGATGGGCGGGTGCTTGTCATGGGCGGCGACGACAGCTATGAGCACGTCGTCGCCACAGCCGAGGTGTACGACCCGCGGCGCGGTACCTGGACGTTGACGACGCCCATGCATGGCGCGCGGGCCCAGGCCGAGGCCACGCCCCTGGTGGATGGTCGGGTGCTTGTCGCGGGCGGGGTCACTGTCGCGAGTCCGGCAGACGGCCGGCCCTACGCCATCCCGGCCGATGGGTGCGAAATCTACGACCCGCAGCGGGCGACCTGGACGCGGACAGGATCTCTCCTCGATGCTCGATTCGGGCAAAGCCAGGTGCGGCTGCGCGACGGGCGCGTGCTCGTCGCGGGCGGAGGGGGCTTCGTGGACGGGGAGACGACGACGCTCGACGACGCCGAAGTATACGATCCGGTGCGGGGAGCCTGGGCATATGCGGGCCGGATGTCCACGCGCCGATTTGGACAGACAGCCACGCCGCTGGCGGACGGTCGGGTTATGGTGGTCGGAGGCTTGCTGAACGACTATTTCAACGGCAGTCCGTTGCGCAACGTCGACGTATTTACGCCTTGAGCACGGTCTCGGTGTCGTATCGTCGGGACGACGATGTACCCGGCACGATCCCAAAGGTAGCCGGAGGCTACGGCTAGTGCGGCAGGCGCGTTCAAGTCACCGGCTGTGCGGCGTCAATGCCATCCATGAAAGGTACAGGAACGGGTCATTGACAGCGGCGACCTGCCCCTCGATTAGAGAGACGGGACGCCATTATGCGGGCGCGTGGCCGGGATACACGCAATCTTGTGGTATGGCTTCACCATACAGCACGTTAGGCACAGGCGAATAGGCGTGGGGCACGCGTCCTCATCGGACGGCGGGAGCATCGCGGCGAGACGGTCGCGGTGGATGGCGACGACCGCGCCCAGTGCCTGGAGTTCGTGATGCGTGGGGAACGGATTGTGGGAGAGCCTCTGCCACCGCGCGATCACGCTGCTACGGCCCGTCAGACGTCCGAGTATGGAGGCGCTCAACGTGTTCGCGCGGCGGTACCACCCGAGGTAGTGGCTCAAGTTCAAGCTGTCGCAGTGCGTGACAGGGACTGCCCAGTCGTCAATCGCGAACGGTGTCCCTCCCGCGCCGATACTCCTTGATGACCGCTTCCAAAAGAGCAATGTAACGGTATGTGGATAAGTCGGCTACTAGCAGGGTCGTAGAAATTTGGCACAAACTTCGCGCAAACTTACTTTGCGCGAAGTTTGTGCCAACGGCGCCTCTCACACAGAGGTAATGGCAAAAGATGTCCGCAAATCACCAATAGTGCGGTAGGGCATGAGGAGACGAAAATCGCGCCGCGTGATGTGTCGGATGTCACGATCGACCGATACGACAGGAAGAAGGGACATGCTTGAAGACTCGTAGCAGGGACAGTATGGGGAGGCAAGCGGTCCACTGGAGCAGTTGGGGTATGCTAGTGGTACTCTTGCTGAGCCTGGCGCCGTCCGGCGCCGTCGTGCTCACCTTCGCCACGTCGGGAGTTATCGCCACTATCCCTGTAGGCATTGATCCCGGCGGTGTGGCGGTCGACCCGGTCGCCCACCGAGCTTACGTCACGGACGGGGGCGACGGCGATGTCTCGGTGCTCGACACTGGACGTAACGCCGTCGTCGCCACCATCAGCGTGGGCGGCAGTCCCGCTGACGTGGCGGTCGACCCAGCCGCCCATCGCGCCTATGTCACGGCTCAGAGCACAAACAGCGTCTCCGTAATCGACGCCGGCCGTAATGCCGTCGTCGCTACCATCGGCGTGGGCATTAATCCTGGTGGCGTAGCGGTCGACCCGGTTGCCCACCGCGCCTATGTCACAAACATAGACAGCAACAGCATCTCGGTGCTCGACACCCACGGCAATGTCGTCGTTACTACGATTAGCCTGAACACGAGTCCTGTAGATGTCGCGGTTGATCCGGTCACCCACCTCGCCTACGTTGCGAACAGCAGCAGCAATCGAATCAGCGGCAGCGTCTCGGTGATCGATACTCGTAGCAACATCGTCGTTGCTAATATGGCTATAGATGACTATGTTGGCGGCCTGGCACTTGATCCAACCACGGGTCGTCTCTACGTCGCGAACGGCAGCAGGGCCTGTTGCACAAGCAACAACAGTATCTCGGTGATCAACACCCGCAACGGCAGCTTTGTCACCGACATTCACCACGGCTTCATCGCCGACATCCGCCCCTTTATTGTCGCCGACATCGGTGTGGGCGACAATCCCGGCGCCGTGGTGCTCGATGTGGCCGCCCAGCGCGTGTACGTCACGAACAACGACAACATTTTTGTGATCGACGCTCGTCGCAATGTCGCCGCCGCGACGATCCGCTTGGGTTCCAGCGCCGATGACCTAGCTGTCGATCCGTCCGCCCACCGCGCCTACGTAACGCACTACGGCGATATCGGTGACGGTGGCAACGTCTCGGTGATCGACACCCGTCGCAACGTCGTCGTCGCCACGATCCGCGTGGGCTACACCCCTGATGGGGTGGCGGTGGACCCGATCACCCACCGCGCCTATGTCACAAACTATCGTGGTGAAAGCGTCTCGGTGATCGACATGCCGACCGTAGCGCCACGCTCGTAACGTCGTCGCTCCCGCGCCCGTGACAGGTAGTCAAACAACGCGCCGGGTGCGGGTGGTGAGGGCACGGTCGACCACCCGCACCGGTAGCGTCACGGCTTAAGCCATGGCTCTACCCGCCCTATGAATGATTCCTTGGGGCATAGCCCCATACCTGATTGCGCGCCCGTCGGTGTCGCGGTGACATAGGGAGAAGAGCGACCGTCGACCTGACATCCCTCGGAGTAGTACTCGACGCCGTACATTTTTATTGGTCAATCGCTAGCTTGGAATCCGTCAGTATGTGTTAGACCCAGTCGGATCGGGTCCGACCGAGAGGGTCTACGAACCATGCGCGGATCACGGTGGAGCGCGACAACGCACTCGTAGACATCGTCCGCATCCCCCAGCGGTACTATCGACATCAACGCCTGCCATGCTCATACTGAAGAAAAGGGGCGGGAGGAGATATGGCCAGGCGACGCAGGCGGAGGCGGCGGGGACACCCGATAGCGGGCCTTGTCGTGGTGGAGGCGGTTGTCGTCGGGGCGCTGGCCTGGCAGCAGAAGATTCCAGCCCCCTACCTTGCGCTGGGGCACGCAGCCCTCATGGTCCTGCCCACGTCGCTGCGTTTGCCGCTCCTGCGGGCACTCCCGATCGAGGCCGCCGATCTGCTGCCCTACCTGGCCGGGCTGATCGCGCTCGCGTTCCTCGTCAAGACGGTGCGGAGCAGCAGGTCGCGCGTGCGCGCGAGGAACCTGGGGGAGATGCTCGCGCTGACGCCGTACCAATTCGAGGAATGCGTCGCCGGGCTGCTACGCTCGCAAGGCTACAAGAGCGTGCGCCGCGTGGGCGGGTCGGGCGACCTGAACGCCGATGTCATGGCACGGGACCCCGAGGGCCGCAGCGTGGTTGTGCAGTGCAAGCGATACGCCGTGGGCAATCGCATCGGCTCGCCCGCCATCCAGGCCTTCATCGGTATGGCGCATGTCCACCACAAAGCCGACCGGGGCATCTTCGTCACGACGTCGAGCTACACCGACGATGCCTGTACGCTTGCGCGCCAGCATGGGCTCACATTATGGGATGGGAGCGATCTTACGCGCATGGTCTCTCGTATGGGCAAGGGACCGCCCGTCGCCGCTTAGTGTTACCTCGCCACCGATCGGCCTCGGCCAGCGCCAAGACCACGCATCCAGCGATAAATATGAAGAAAGCTGGCGATGAGCTCACCAATACTGCGAAGCGGCGACCGCGTGTATGTACTACCATACACAGCGCGCGGCACGATTCTATTTTTTGTCATGGTCTCTGTTGTTGCTCTATGCGCGACGGCAATCATCTTTCTAAGCGTTATGATCGGCCACTTCCCCGCTCAAACTATGTTGCCCGTTTTGCTCGTCCTTTGGGGATTGACCTCACTCTTGTTGATACCCACAGGCATACGTCTTGATGTGCATCGCGACCGGGTGCGCGTACGTCGCTTCATTGTCGTGCGCGAGATGTTGTTTGAAGATATCGATGAGGTGTTGTTTAGCGATCCCATGGGTGGGGGCGTGCCAACGGTGCGATTGACGAGCCTGAGTGGCGCACGGCCGCTGCAACTGTCCTGGTTTAGCTTCACCCCAATCTTTATTTTGATCTATACGATCAAGACACACGCGCCACGGGTACAGTTGAACCAAGCGGCTGACGCTTTCTTGTCAGGCTTAACAGGAACAGGGGAGTGGTTCTCGGGCGCGTCTAATGAGTTGGAGTAGGCGGACGGAACATATCTTGCGTCCGTTTCCTAGTAAGCTCCCAGCAAACAACGGCGTGAGGTAACTGTGCCATCTAGGTAGTCGTGACCGGAAAGGCTGGGCCGTCACGTACAGCGGCCTAGCCACCGCAGTATCCCCGCCGGGCGATACAGTCTGAAGGAGGGCGATGCGACCATGAGTGACGATCAGCAAGACGCGACGGCAACCGATAGTAGCCGCGCTAGCAGTGATGCAGGCGCGCCGAACGTCGGAGATCGTTCCGCGGGGGGCGATGACAATGCGCAGGGAGGTTCCGGCAGTGGCACGTCGGCCACCCATGCCGGTACCACTCCGGCTCAGGGCGCCGATTTGAGCGGCGGCGGGACGAG
>JAABUX010009085.1_pt1 | contig 11327 bp, 7 predicted proteins | sample 5561851 | NCBI WGS metagenome assembly JAABUX01 (sample SAMN10711883, study PRJNA513361) | rock metagenome | isolation source: Antarctica rocks | place: Antarctica: Victoria Land, Richard Nunatak red sandstone | collected 2016-01-03 | reverse complement strand
TGTATTTGCGCGTCGCGTGACCAGCCGGCCCCGACGCGGTCGCGAGGTAGGCGCGCACAGGCCCGGCCACGACGGCGCAGGCGTAGACGCGGCCGGCATCGGGCGTGGCCAGGACATGTGTGACGCCCACGCGCGCTCCGTCGATCTCGCCGGCCACGGACGCGGCTAGGAACGAGGCCGCCTGGCGCGCCATCGGCTCGGCCGCCTCCGCCAAGATCGGCGGTCCGGCCTCCGGTCGCCATGCCCGCGCGTTCACATCAGCCACTGATCTATCCTTCCCGCCATCATGTGCGCCGTGGCCGGCACGACGGAGTATAGCACGAAACGCGGTGTATACTCCCCGCACCCGTCCCCTCCCGCCCCCTCCCGCCCCCTCCGCCCATGGCTGACTGGCCGCTCCCCACTCCGTGGGGTCCCCGCTGCGGCCGAGGTTGGGGCGCGCCTCCGGGGGAACCTGGGGAGATGGCTCCCCCCAGACCCCCGCCACCTAAATGCTTCCAAACAATAGTCGCGGGATGCGAACCTCGCACGCAATGTCGCGCGACCGCAGTCGCCGTACGCTGCCATGCGACCGCAGTCGCAGGCTTATTCCGTACAGTCAAGCTGGAAGCATTTACGAGGCGTGCGGGCAAAAAAGAGGTCTCGCGCGACGCGTTGCCCGCCGGCGACGTCACGGTCGCCGTGGCCTACTCCAGCCTCAACGACAAGGACGGCCTCGCCGTCAGGGATCGGGGCAAGATCGTGCGCTCCTAGTCCCATGGCGTCGGGGATCGACTTCGCGGGCACGGTGGTGGAGTCGCAGTCGCCCGACTATGCCCCGGCGACGAGGTGGTGCTGACGGGCTGGGGCGTCGGGGAGCGCCACTGGGGCGGCTATGCGGGCATGGCGCGGGTCAGGGGCGACTGGCTCGTCCCGCTCCCCGCGGGATTGAGCCCCGTGCAGGCCAGGGGCTTGGGCCCCATCCGAAACAGCAGGCCAGGGGCTTGGACCCCATCCGAAACAGCAGGCGACGGTTCAGCGTGACCGAGCGATCACATGATAACCGTGCGCCGTGTGGACGGCGCGGATGGACGATTCCTGGTGATACGGCGCGACCACCGGCCGCACCGAGGCCGGCGCTGTCCGCGCGCCCGCGCCCACATGGGCTAACACCGGCACGCCGACGAGCATGCCGCCTATGACCACTATGAGTCCTGTCATCTTGCGCATCGCAATCCTCTCTTTTCTTGATCAAGCTATCCGTCCGGGCCGCTCGCCCGCGAGACCGATCCGGCCCGCTATAGGACCTTATGGCTACTCTACCATCCCCATCCGGCCATGACCACACGTAACTCCCATGATTAACTCACGTAATAAGGGCGCCCTTATCACGTGATAGCGTCGGCGTCAGGCGCTATAGCTCGCTGCCGGCGCGTCCGGCGCCGCCGCGGCGACGTGGTCAGGGGAGAGAGAGGCGGGGATATGCCGCAGCCGGCGCACCGGCGAGAGGGCGAGCCACAGCGCGGCCGTCGCGAGACCCAGCGCCCCGACGAGCAGTGTCGCCCGCGGCCCGATGTCCTGCCCCAGCGTGCCGCCGAGCAGCGCGCCGAGCGGGATAGCGCCCCAGGTGACGAGGCGGTAGCTGCCGTTCATGCGCCCGAGCAGGTGGTCCGGCGTGATCGCCTGGCGTATGCTCACCGCGTGCACGTTGCAGCCGGACACGCCGATCCCGCGCACGAACAGCGCGCCGGCGAGGATGGCCACGGACGTGACGGTCCGATCGCCCGCGAGCGGGATCAGCACAGGCGCGACCGCGGAGAGCGTCGCCGCGCCCACTATGGTGGGGCCGAGTCCATGCCGGCGCGCGACGCGGCCGGTCAGCGTCGCCCCGAGCAACGCGCCGGCGCTGCCGGTGGCGAAGACCAGGCCGAGCGCGAGCGGGCTCAAGCCCAGCACGCGCACCGCGTAGAGCGCCAGGACCGTGTCGACGACCTGCCAGAACAGGTTATACGTCGCGGCCTCGCCGGCGAATGCGCGCAGGTAGGGATTGCCGAACGTCACCCGGAAGCCCTCGCCGATCTCGCGCCACAGACCCGGCCCGGACCCTTGCCGCTCGCGTTGGCCGTCCGCCCGATCCGGCAAGGGCTCAGGGGCATCGCCCCACCCCCACCCGAGGCTGAGCGCCGATACCAGGAACGAGAGCACGTCGGCTGCGATCGCGATCGGCGCGCCTAGCAGCTGCACCAGTATGCCGGCCACGCCGGGTCCAGAGAGATCGGCGATCGACTCGCTCGCGGCCAACGCGCCGTTGCCCGCGACCAGCTGGCCCCGCCCAACGACCGCGGGCAGATACGACTGGTAGGCGAGGTGGAAGAACACCGTCAGCACGCCGGCGAGAAACGCGATGGCGTCCAGCGACGCGAGGCTGAGCCGCCCGGCGAGGGCCAAGAGCGGGACGAGGCCCAGCGCCGCGGCCCGGCCCAGGTTGGCCACCAGCATCACCGGGCGTCGCCGCCGATGGTCCAGCCACGCCCCGGCAAACGGGGTCACGAACAGGAACGGCGCGAAGCCGGCCGCGCCCAGGACGCCCACCTGGAGGGGCGTGGCGTGGAGCGCGCTGATGGCCGTGAGCGGCAGCGCGAAGGTGGTGACCTGCGAGCCAACGAGCGAGACCGTCTCCCCGGCCCACAGTTTGACGAAAAATTTATTGCGCCAGAGCGTGCTATTCCCCCCCACCATCGTGCGCCTCCACTCCATGTGCTAACCTGCTAAAATAGCGTAGGCAGTTACAGCACGATGCGGGCCATTATAACCCCTAAAACTAATTTTGGCGGTTGTACTGGCGGAGAGTAGACGCGACGAAATGGACGAGATGGACCTGACCGACACGCCGATGGACGGCCTGAACCTGCTTGGCGGACGCGCCTGCCTCGACTTCGTCAACACGGTCGACCCACGCGACGCGGACGACTCCCACGAGTACCTGACGAGCTACGACACGCTCGTCGCCTGGGGCGTGCGCGCGGAGCTTATCGCCGCCGATGAGGCGAAACGGCTGCGCCGGGCGGCGCGGGATCGGCCTGCCGACGCAACCGTCGCCCTGCAGTGGGCTCTCGCCCTACGCGAAACGATGTACCGCGTGTTCGCGGCGGTCGCGCGCGGCACGGCGGTCGGTGGCGACGATCTCGCGCCGCTCAACGCCGCGATCGCGGCGACGATGGCGCACGCCCGGCTCATCCCCGGCGCGGGCAGCTTCACCTGGGGCTGGGACGGCGACGCGGGCGCGCTCGACTCTTTGCTCTGGCCCGTAGTACGCTCCGCAGGGGAGATCTTGACCGAAGGCGACGTGCACAGAGTGCGCGAGTGCGCCGGCGAGCGCTGCGGCTGGCTGTTCCTGGACACGAGCAAGAACGGCAGCCGGCGCTGGTGCAGCATGGACTCGTGCGGCAACCGCGCCAAGGCGCGCGGGTACTACGCCCGCAGTCGCGGCGCACAAGGGGCGAACAGCAGGGTACGGTGACACCGCCCTCTCGGTCTGCGCCGATTATGCTACACATCGCCGGCACGCTGTAACCGGACCCAGCTCTGCCTCGTTATATCTACGGGCGGCCCGGCCATCCCAGCCGTGCCCATGCCGCCGCGCGATCGGGAGGAGGACCGCATGACACGACGCGGATCGGTCGCCACTACCCTTATAGTCGTCTGCATATTGCTCGTAGCGCAGGTGAAGGGCGCGCGGTTCACGGCCGCGCGCGCCGCGCACACGGGGCACACGGCGCATAAGGCGGCGCAGGCGGGACAACAGCCGGTGGGCGCGTTCCAGGTCGTCGGACACAGCGCGCTGCTGGGGCGCGGCATGAACGCGGCCCTGGCGGTCGCCGGCCGCTACGCCTACGTCGGCAGCCGCACCGACGGATCCGCGGGGCATCCGCACGCCGGGGTGCTCGTGGTCGACATCGCGCGGCCCGCGTCGCCGCGCGTGGTGGGTGAGATCGGGCCGCCCGACGAAGGCAACCGCGGCGAGACCGCGCGCGAGCTGCGCGTGTGGCCGGCGCAACACCTGCTTATCGTGGCAAACTTCGCCTGCAGCCCGCTCTTGCACGGGTGCGCGCAGGGCGTGGCGGTGGCCCCGACGTTCCGCTTCTACGACATCGCAGGCCGTGACGCGGCCAGTCCGCGGCTCGTGGACACCTACTACCCGTCGCGCCTGCCGCACGAGTTCTACCTGTGGGCCGACCCGCGCCGCCCGGGCCGCGCTCTGCTCTACATCTCGACGCCCTACCTGGGCCGCGCGGGCGACCAGCTGCTCGTGGCCGACATCTCGCGCGCCCGCGCGGGCCTCGTGCGCGAGGTCGCCAGCTGGCGCGCCGAGATCCCCGACCCGGAGGCCTACGCCTACCTGCACTCGCTGAGCCTCTCGCCCGACGGCCGCCGCGCCTACCTGGCCTACCTCGGCGGCGGCGTCCTGGTGGCGAACACCTCGGATGTCGCGCGGGCGCTCCCGCGCCCCGCGGTCCGGCTGATCACGCCCGTGGAGGATCGCGCGCACTGGGGTAACCCCGGGGCGCACAGCGCGGTCAAGCTGCCCGGCCGCCCGTACGTATTCGTCACCGACGAGGTCTACGGTACCTTCGCCGGCCTCTACGGCGCACAGGGCTGCCCGTGGGGCTGGGCGCGCGTACTCGACGTGCGCGACGAGCGGCGGCCGGTCGTGGTCGCGCAGTACAAGCTGGTCACGTACAACAGCGCCGGCTACTGCTCCTCGGTCCCACAAGACCGCGAGCAATTCGCCAGCTACTCCTCGCACAACCCGACGCTGACCGCGCATCTGGCCTTCGTCAGCTGGCACTCGGGCGGGCTACAGGCGATCGACCTGGCGGACCCGCTGCGCCCGCGCCAGACCGCGCAGTTCCTGCCTGCGCCGCTCCCCGCTGTCGCGACCGAGGATCCCGCGCTCAGCGCCGGCCGCGACAAGGTTGTCATGTGGAGCTACCCGATCGTCGAGGACGGCCTGATCCTCGTCGTCGACGTGCGCAACGGGCTCTATATCCTCAAGTACCACGGGCCACACGAGGCCGAGGTCGCCGCGATCCGCTTCCTGGAAGGCAACTCTAACCTCGGCGACGCCGGGTCGTAGGCTGTACAGCAATCCGCCGGCTTAGTAGGCGCGCCGCGACGGCGGTTCTCTCCGACCGCTCGTCGCCCTACCGGTGGCGGCGGCGGTGGTTGAGCCGGCGCCGGTCGCGGGTAGGGCGCCTCCCGTTATGTCGAGTTGGACAGAGTACATGGCCTCGTCGAGCGCGCCGTTGCGCGGAGGCCCCGCCACGGCGAAGACGGGCACGGCGACGGTAGCGCCCGCGCCCGCGCCCGCGACGGAAGTCGAGATGTAGTCGCCGACCATGGGACCGAGCGTGGTCGTGGGCAGCCAGCCGAGCGACATCGGGCCCGCCAACTGGCGCGGGGCGCTCCACGTGGCGCCGCCGTTCGTCGAGGACACGAAGCCGACCTCGAGCTGGCAGGTGGAGGCGTCGCACTTCGCGTTCGGATAGTAGTAGTAGGTCAGGCCGAGCCGGGCCGTCGCGCCCGACGTGGCGCGGTCGACGCCGACGCCGGGGATGAAGTGGTCCACAGGGCTGCCCACGGGGTCGATAGGTACCCGGGCGACCGGCGACCACGCCGTGCCGTCGCGCGACACGCTGAGCACGATGTCGTTCGTCGAACTGACCGGGTTGGCGACGCAGTTGGCCTCGAAGGCGCAACTCTGCCACGCGACGTAGATCGTGCCCGCGCCGTCGACCTCGGCCGAGGGCAGGGGCTCGGAGCGCAGCCCTCCCGCCACGCGATGGTCGTTCGTCGCGCCCACGGTCGTCACGTCGCCCCACGTGGCGCCGCCGTCGACCGACGTGAAGGACTCGATGGCGGCGCCGTCGCCGCTCTCGAAGGGGACCACGACCGTGCCGTCCGGACGCGCCACGGGCTGCCCGCCCAGGCCAGAGGGCGCGCCGCTCGGCACGGCCGGCGCCCCCCAGGTCTTGCCGCCGTCGGTAGACACGCTCATCAGCACCTTGTCGTTCTGCGAGGCGTCGTCCCACTCTATATAGCAGTGGCCGTAGTAGGGGCTCGCCGCGGTGTTGTCGCAGACGACCCAGTCTTTGTCATAAAAGTTGGGTCCCGTGGTCGAAACGGTCGCGGTGTAGGGCGCGGCCGAACCGGTCCAGTCGACGCCGTCGGCCGAGCGGTTGACCACGACGCCCTTGCCGATCGCGCCACTGCTCGTGTTCATGATGGCGAGCGAGCCGACCAGCCAGACGCCATGCGCGGCGTCGTAGGCCACGCTGGGGTCGCTCGCGCGGTCGTACGGACCGGCGGGGACGCCGGCCCCGGTCACGCCGGGGAGCAGGCCGTGCCGCCAGGCGCCGCCACGGCGCGTGGCCCAGCCGATCGCGGTGCTGCCCCCGTCGTCGAAACGCCCCACCTGGAAGGCCGACACCACGGTGTCGCCATAGGCGAAGGTGTCGGGCTCGACCTCGCTCGCGTGCTGGCCGGGGACGGCGGGGGTGAAGGGGTCACTGCTGATCGCGGACGGCGTGGCGAGGACAGCGGTCCGGGTTGCCGCCGGCGAGACATCGGTTGCCGTCGGCGCGGCGGTGGTGATCGCCGTCGCCGTCGCCGTCGCCGTCGCCGTCGCCGCGTCGATCGCAGTACTGCTGGGGGCCGCCGACGGGATGGCCGTGGCAGCGCCCGTCGTGGCGGACGGGGTAGTGGTGGGCGGCCCCGAGGTCGATGCAGCGGTCGCCGTGCCGGCCGTCGCGGTGCTCGTGAGGGTCGCTGGCGCGCGTGTAGCGGTCGCCGTGCCGGCCGTCGCGGTGCTCGTGGCGGCCGGCACGGCGGTGCTTGTGGCTTGGGGCTGGGGCAACGCCGTCGAAGTGGGGCTACTTGCCGGCGCGGCCGTCGCCGTGCTAGTCGTCGCCGGGGCGCTCGTCGCGGCCGGCCCCATCGTGGGCGTGCCGGTGGCCACCGGCGGCGCGGTCCCGATTACGGCCGCCGTGGCCGTGCCGGCGGCCATCCTGGTGGCCGTGCCGGCGGCGAGGCTGGTCCGCGTCGCGGCGGGGGTCGGGGTGGCGGAAGGAGCGGGAAGTATCTCGACGGCGCTGCTCTTGGCGTTGTCGACGATGGCCATGTAGGCGACGGTGATCGTCCCGCTCGACGTCGCGTTCGCCACGAAGGACCTGACCACGGCGCGGTAGGACCCGCCGGCCGCGGCGTAGATGTCGAAATGGCTCAGGACGCGCGCGCCGTCGATGGCCACGTCGAAGACGCGCTTGCCTGCCGCCACCCAGTGGACCTCGGCGAAGTGCAGGCGCACCGTGTACGGGGCGCCCGGCGTCAGACGCGGCGCGACGTAGCTAAAGGTGCGGCCGTAGCGCTCGCTCTGATAGACCGCACGCGGGGCGGGATTGGTCACGCCCGCCACGCTGACCGCGCGCGCCGTGGCGCCGGGGCTGCCACCGTGGTAGTCCGTGTCGGCCACGAAGGGCGCGACGGCCGCGCCGCCGGAGTTGATCGCCAGCGCGCCGGTCCGGCGCGGGGCTGACGCCCGCGCGGAGGACGATGCGGCGCGGGAGGCGCAGGACGGCCCGCCCACGGTCAGAACAGTCGCGGCGACGCGGCGGCTGCCCGTCCCGATAGCCATGCGGGCGCCGGCCATCCCGCCCTTCAACCGCGCCTTGAACGCGACGCCGATCGTCACCGGCAAGGTCAGGGCCGCGCCATGCCGGCCGGCGACCGTCACCGCGCCCCCGCGCGACGCCACGGCGACGGACGACCCGGACGCGGCGCGTGCGACGGCGCGCGCCACCTGCGCCGTCCCCCAGCACCCAGACAGGGCGACCGACATCACCCGCGCGCTGACCCCGCGTGGCGCGTCGACATCCCACACGAAAGTGTTCGCCGCGCGCCCCGGCGCCGGCGCGCGCAGGGATGCCCGGAACCCACGCACACCCGACGCGCGAGGTATGACGGGGCGCGCGACCGACGCCACTTGGGCGATCGCCGAGGTCGCGGCCGCGGCGGCGGGGCGAGCGCCCGCGAACGCCCCCGCCACGAGAAGCGCCGGGAGCAGCGCGGAGAGAGCGTAGGCGGGAAGGCGAAGCCTGCATGCGCACATTTTATAATCGTCCTTCTTCGCACGGAGAGACGGCGGGTTAGCACGGAGAGACGGCGGACCCGCGAACGGGACACCTTATTAAAGCGCATGGCAGCCGGATGCGCAATACGGGCTGGAGTGCACCCAGGGTCTGTGCATTGTCGGGGGCCGAGCCTGTCCGCCGGCACGCCGCGTCTTTGGCAGGGGTCTGGGGGGAGACATCTCCCGGGGTTCCCCCGGAGGCGCGCCTCACTGTCGGAGCTGCGGCTAGGGTCCGGGAGACCAGTCAGCCAGGGGCGGAGGGGCGCGATCCCGCAGGTTTGGACATATTACAGGGAGGGAATCATGCCTCGCCTTGATAGACGACCGTCTGCGGGCCCTGCGGCAGCACGAGCAGGCGCGCCTCGGGTCCGCGCGCGGCGAGCGACGCGCGCAGTTGCGCGGAAACGTCGCGGATCGGCGTGAGCAGCGCGCGTCGCACCACGTCGTCCGGCAAGGACGAGTACAGGTAAACGCCGGCCCGGCGCTGGATGCCCGCCTGGATCTGCGCCTGCCACCCGTCGGCGATCGGCTCCGCCGCCCCCTCGACGCGGGCCAGCACGTCCTCGGGGCCGGTCGCCCGCCTCAGCAAGTCGGCGTAAACGCCGTGCGCGGGCAAGCCGTCGGCGCACTCGGCCGCGAGCACGATATCTCCGCCGGGGCGCACGGCGCGGGCGGCGGCCGCCATGCCCTTGACGCTCTGGTAGAGGTTCTGGTCGAGCGGGTAGCCGCTGTTCGTGGTCAGCGCCACGTCGTAGGCCCGCGCGACCGGGCGCAGCGCCGTCGCGCGCACGAAACGGACAGCGGCCGCGTGCACGGCCATCATCTCGCCCGCCCACACGCCGGTGATGTCCCGCCGGCTGTTGAGGGACACGTTGACGCTGAACGCCGGCCGCGTGGCGAGGGCGACCTCGCGCTGCTCCTCGTGGATAGGGTTGCCCGCGAGCACGCCGAACGTCGCGTTGGGGTGCGCGATCATGCGCGGGCCGTGGTTGTGCAGCACCGTCTCCAGGCCGGCGAGGCCCGGCATCACGAGCTTGGGGCCGCCCGAGTAGCCGGCGAAGAAGTGCGGCTCGACGAAGCCGGTCAGGATCGTGACCGACGCCTCCAGGTACAGCCGGTTGAGCAGGATGGGGTGGCCACGCGACGTCGCGCCCACGCGGACGAGCGAGCCCTCGTCGCGCGCGTCGTGGTTGACCACGCGGTAGCCGCGCGCGATAGCGGGTCCGAGCATCTCGTCGAGCTCGGCGGGCGTATTGGCGCGGTGCGTTCCCGTCGCCACCAGGATGGTGACCCCCTCGCGCGGCACGTCGGCCCCGTCGAGCTCGGCCAGCAGCGGCGGCAGCACGAGGTCGCTGCGCATCGGGCGCGTGCCGTCGTTGACCACGACCACGACCGTGTCTCCCGGCCCCGCCAGCTCGCGCAGCGGGCGCGTCCCCAACGGGGCGCGCAAGGCGGCGGCGACGGCGGCCCTCTCGTCGGGCAGGGCCGCCGCCTCGACCGGCTCGACCACGTCGGCGCGCCCCTCCGGCAGCTCGACCTCCAGCCCCGTGCGCCCGTAGGCCAGTGTTACTTTCATCGGCTCCTCCGAACGCGCGTGGTCAGTGGTCAGTGGTCAGTGGTCAGTGACGCCCTATTCCTTGACGAGCTGGCGGTACTTGCGCGCGGTGTCGGGGTCCTCTTTGAGGCCGAGCAACTCGAGCACCTCGGCGTCATGGCGCAGGGTCAGGAGCTGCATCTGCTCGCCGTTCCAGCCGCGCAACTGGCAGCGGCGCTCCTCCTGGGCGCGCGCGCGCATCTGCGCCACAGCGAAGGTCTCCCGCAGCACCTGCGGGGTCAGCCGCGGCTTGCTCGTTTCGATGCCCGCGCGCGCGCCGCACACCTCCACGATGAAGTTGATCCCGCGCACGCTGACGTCGAAGACGCGGCTCTCGCCCGTCTGCGGGTGGCGCGTGGCCTTATAGTAGGCGCGCAGGGCGTCGCGCAGCCGCTCCGAGACGGGCACGCGGCGCGTGCGCAGGCGCTTGGCCGCGTCGGTCTCGCGCACGACGAGGTAGCTGCCCGCCGGGTTCTCGTCGAGGCGCAGGTCGGCCACGCGCAGGGCCAGCGCCTCGTCGCGCTTGAGCCCCGTGTCGATCATCAGCGCCAGGAGGGCGTGCCAGAAAGGATTGCTCTCGGCGGCCTCCACGAGCCGCAGCGCGGCGTCCTCCTCCAGGAACTCGGGCAACGCCGCCTGAGCCTCGGGGTAGGGCACGAGGTCGGCCGGGCTGGCGGCGATGTAGCCCTCGTCGCGCAGGTAGCCGAAGAAGTTTTTGAGCGTGGCTACCTTGCGCCGCAGCGAGTTGGGCGTGTTGCCGCGCGTGACGCGCACCCAGGCGATGAACTGGCGCAACTGCCCTGTGTCGACCGCGCCGACCGGGCGGTTGCCGAGCTGGCCACGCAGGAGGCGCAGGTCGAGCTCGAAGCTCTTGATGGTATGCTGCGAGCGGCCCAGCGAGGTCAGATAGGTGATGTAGTCGGGGATGGCCTCGTCGAGCGCCACGTGCGGCGACGGCGGCACGCGCGGGCGCGCGGGGGCCGCCGGGCCTCGAGCCCCCCGCGCGTGCAGCGCCCCCGCGCGCCGTCTAGCGGCGCCCGCGTGGTCTCGAGCCGGCTCGGCCGGGCCCAGGTCCGCGCCGTCCGCGCCGTCCGCGCCGTCCGCGCCGCCGGCGTCCGCGGCAAGGCCCTCGGGCGTAGGCGCGCCGGCGTCGCGCTCAGGATCAGGCGGTGGCGCCGCCTGATCTTCAAACAGGGTAAGCTGACCCGGCTGTGAGTTGCCCCTCCGCATACGCTCGCCCTCCTCGTAAGACCTACGGGGGTATAGTAGTACATTTGTTCGCCTTTGTCAACGTTATGTGCACATCGGACGGCGCGGGGCGGGGCCGGACGGCGCAATAGAGCGTTACGGTGCTACGACGCTTATCTACTGTTCACGAGCCGCCGTTGCGACAAACAGGCGCGTATGGCGGGGGCCGGGGGGAGGCGTCTCCCCGGGCTCATATGCATCAGGCTAAGAAATGAGGAGGGACGCCTCTTTGGCATCATAAGGGTGTAGATGACCCTAGACGTCAAAGGAGCGTCCCTCTGACCACCGTAACACAACTCACTCAGGCGTTGCAGGAGG
>JAABUX010009084.1_pt1 | contig 11328 bp, 9 predicted proteins | sample 5561851 | NCBI WGS metagenome assembly JAABUX01 (sample SAMN10711883, study PRJNA513361) | rock metagenome | isolation source: Antarctica rocks | place: Antarctica: Victoria Land, Richard Nunatak red sandstone | collected 2016-01-03 | reverse complement strand
CAAGGTGGCGAGCATGAGCAGGAAGACGCCGTCGCGCCCGCGGAACTTGTATTTGCTGAGCGCGAACGCCGCCATCGAGTTGATCGTCAGGGTGATGATGGTGGCGACGACGGTGATGAAGACGGAGTTCCAGAGGTAAAGCGGGAAGTTGAACTGGGTCAGCAGCGCCGAGTAGTTGCTCCAGGCGGCATGGAGGCGCAGCACCGGCTTGGTGTCCTGGATCGGGGCGCGCGTGATGGCGCCGCCTTGCGCGGGGTCCACGAGCTGAGCCTGGACGCCCATCCGCCGCACCTGCGCCATCTGGCGTCCGCCGACCTCGACGAGCGGCAGCGGCGTCGTGAAGCCCGGCACCTGCACCTGCGTCCGCTCCCAAGGCAGGAAGGTCGGCGGATAGACGTCGAGGCCGGCCTGGGATTTGAGCGAACTGGCGCCGAGCCAGGCGACGGGGCCGAACATCAGCAGCACGCCGAGCGCTAGGTAGGCGTAGCTCACCCAATCGGTCCAGTCCGGCCCGCCACGGCCGCGGAAGGCGCGAAATCTAGCCACGGGCGCTCTTTCGTGTAAGGCCGAGCTGCGCCAGGGTCGGGATCAGCAGCACCCCCGCGAGCAGCAGGGAGGCGGCGGCGGCCAGGCCGTACTGGCGGACTTGCTGGGCGAAGCCGGTGTTGTAGATGAACTCCACGAGGTAGGTCGTCGCACTGCCGGGGCCGCCGCCGGTGAGCACGAAGACCTCGTCGAAGATCTGCACGGCGCGGATCAGCGACAGGACGAAGACGACGATGAGGCTCGGTGCGAGCAGGGGCAGAGTGAGCCGGCGGAATACCCGCCACGCCGGGGCCGCATCCATCGCCGCCGCCTCGTAGATGTCCCGCGGGATCGCTTGCAGCCCGGCGAGCAGGATGAGCGTGTAGAAGCCCATATGCGCCCAGATGCTGACGAAGACGGTCCAGGCAAAGGCCCAGTGCGCGTTCAGCAGCCAATCCACAGGGCGCAGGCCGCTGCCTTCCAGGGCGGCGTTCAGCACGCCGTAGCGCTGCAGCATCCACTTCCAGATCAGGGCGACGACCACGGGGGACAGCAGGACCGGGTAGAAGAACGCCGCGCGGAAGAAGCCCCGCGCCCGGATGGGGCGGTTCAGCACCAGCGCGGTCCCCAGGCTGAAGACGATCATCAACCCGACCTGGCACACGGTGAACCACAGCGTGTTCCAGACGCCGTACCAGAACTGGTCGTTGAGGCAGGTATCGGGCTGGAAGTGGTTTTTGCAGGCGAGGAGCTGGCCGAAATTGGCGCCGCCGACAATTGGCCGTTCGTCGGGCAGCAGGGCCGTCCCGCCGGTGACCGCATAGTAGATGTCGAGCGCGATCGGCAGGAAGGTGAACAGGCCGAACACCGCGAGGTTCGGCCCGACGAAGAGCCAGGCCAAGCGGTGGCCGAGCCGCTCCTGCGCCCAGCGCATCGGGCGCTCGGGCAGGTTCATCAGGGTGGCGAACAGGCCCGACATCCTACTGCTTCGCAGCCGCGAGCTGCTGCTTGATGTCCTCCGTGATGCGCGCATAGGCCTGGTCGAGCGTGATCTGCCCGGAGATGGCTTGGGAGAGGCGGTTCGCGACCGTCGTGAAGATCACCTGGTTCAGCCGGTAGCCCTGGAGCTGATAGGCGACGGGCGAGAGGGCCTGCGCGGATTTATCGAACGCCGCCATCGCCGCCTGGCCGGCGGGGCTGAGGTCGTAGTGGACCCCGGCCTTGAGCAGGCTCGCCTCGGCCGGGATGTTGTTCGTGCGGGTGACCATCTCCTGGTAGGTCGCCGGCTGGGCCATGTAGTCGAGGAAGGCGGCGACGGCCTTGGGGTTCTTGGTTTGCTTGAAGCCGACGAGGGCGGCGCCGCCGGGCATGCCGGTGCAGGCGGCGGGGCCGCACGGGTTCGGCACGGCGATCCACTCGAAGGCGTTGCCGATCTGCTTGTCCATGCGGGTGAGCTGCCAGGAGCCGGACAAATAGAGCACGATCTGGCCGTTGGAGAAGGCGGCGAAGGCGTCGCGGTAGCCCGACCCGGCGCTGGCCCACACGTCCTTCTCGACCGTGCCGTCCTGGTTCCACTTCACGAAGCGGCTGGCCATCGCCTTGAACCCTTCGTCCACGACATCGGGGGTGCCGTCCGCGGCGAAGAATTTGGCGCCGTACGAGATCGCGGGGCCGGCGAAGCGATGGCCGGTGCGGTCCCAGGCCATGCCGGCCGGGGTCTGCGTCGCTTTCGCCACCTTGTCGACGGCGGCGGCCCAATCGTCCCAGGTCGCCTGCGGTCCTGGGATCGGGACGCTCGCCTGGTCGAACAGGGTCTTGTTGACGTATGGCCCGGTCACGGTGAGCTGCGTCGGCATGCCGTAGATGCCGTGGTCGTCCGGCGTGGAACGCTGCCAGTCGAGCGTGCGGCCGAACTCCTGGTCCCATACCGCGGCGTCCGGGAGCAACGGGCGGATGTCGAGCAGGTACTTGCCCGTCGCGCCGAAATCGGTGATGCGCGCGATGTCCGGGCCTTGGCCGGCCGCGAGCTGGACGGGCAAGCTGGTCTGGATCGCGGAGTAGGGGACGGTGTCGATCTGGACCTGGGTGTCCGGGTTCTGCTTGGTGAAGCCTTCGGCGAGGGATTTATAAACGTCGCACTCGTTGCCGTCCGAGTAGCACATGACGCGGATGCTGGCGGCGTGCGCGGCCCCGGGCGCGGCGAAGGCGGCGAGCGCCAGGGCGGCGAGGGCGGATACCGGAAGTTTGCGCCGGGCCATACGTTTCCTCCTGATCCCTATCCGGGTTGGAACCAGTGTGGCTCGTCTCGGCGCGCGCGTCTAGTTGAAGGAAAGGCCCTCGTAGAGTTCGGCGAGCGGGAGGGCGATTTCGATCTCGGGGAGGGCGAGCGTGTCCTCTTCGGCGAGGGTCTGGACGGTCCAGGCATCGGCGTGGCGGGCGAAAGCGGTGGCGCCGACGAAGTCCTGCTCGAGCATGACGTAGCGCTGGATGGACGGGGTGGCCTGGTACTCGCGGGCTTTGATGATGCGGTCGGTGCGGGCGGTGCTGGGGCTGAGGACCTCGAAGACGATGACCGGATTGCGGACGAGAACGGTGCCGCGCTCAATGGGCGTGCAGGTGACGAAGCCGTCCGGATAGCGGATGGACCCCGCAACCTCGATCTTGAGGTCATTGCCCACGTACTGGCATGGCGTACCGCGCAGGCGGTTGCCCAGCGCAAGGTGGAGATTGTGCTGGATGCGCGCATGCGAAAACGTGCCGCCCGTCATTGCGAGCGGGTCGAACCCGTCAAACTCGTACCGAAACTCCTGCCGGGCTTCCCAGTCCAGGAACTCGGCTTGGCTCATAGGCTTGCGCAGCGCCGTGGTCATGCCGATGCTTGTATCAGGTTTCTGGAGGTGGTGCATGGCCCAGCTATCACACGAGGCGCGGCTCGACCGGCTGGCGGAGGTGGCCGTGCGCGTCGGCGTGGCGATCCAGCCGGGGCAGGAGCTGGTGATGACGGCGCCGCTCGACGCGGTGCCGCTCGTGCGGCGGATCACCGAGCACGCCTACCGCGCCGGCGCCTCGCTCGTGACGACGTTGCTGGCGGACGAGGCGGCGGCGGTGATGCGCTACGAGCATGGCGCGCCGGAGAGCTTCGACCGGGCGGCGGGGTGGCTGTTCGAGGGGATGGCGGCGGCGTTCCGGGGCGGCGCCGCGCGGCTCGCGATCGGCGGCGGCAACCCGGCGCTGCTCGCCGGCCAGGACCCGGAGAAGGTCGCGCGGGCGAACCGGGCGCAATCGACCGCCTATCGCCCGGCGCTCGAGCTGATCACCGGCTTCGCGGTCAATTGGTCGGTCGCCTGCTATGCGACGCCGGCCTGGGCGCGCGCCGTGTTCCCGGACTTGCCCGAGGCGGAGGCGGTGGTGCGGCTGTGGAACGCGATCTTCGCGGCGTCGCGCGTGGACGGGGCGGACCCGGTGGCGGCCTGGGAGGCGCATGACGCAATGCTGCTCGCGCGCACGCAAATCCTGAACGCGCGCGCCTATCACGCCTTGCGGTTCCGCGGGGCGGGCACGGACCTCGTCGTCGGGCTGGCAGACGGCCATCGCTGGGTGGGCGGGGCGGAGCGGGCGAAGAACGGCGTGCAGTGCAACCCGAACATCCCGACCGAGGAGGTGTTCACGACGCCGGATGCGCGCCGGGTCGAGGGCCGGGTGCGGAGCACGAAGCCGCTGTCGTACCAGGGGACGCTGATCGAGGACATCGCGGTGCGCTTCGAGGGCGGGCGGATCGTGGAGGCGACGGCGCGGAACGGCCAGCCCGTGCTCCAACGGGTGCTCGACACGGACGAAGGCGCGCGCCGGCTGGGCGAGGTGGCGCTCGTGCCACACTCCTCGCCCATCTCGGCGAGCGGGCTGCTGTTTTTCAACACGCTGTTCGACGAGAACGCGGCGAGCCACATAGCCCTCGGGCAGGCCTATACGACCTGCATCGAGGGCGGCGACGCGATGACGCCGGAGGCGCTGGCCGAGCGTGGCGCCAATGCCAGCTTGATCCACATCGACTGGATGATCGGCTCGGGGGAGATGGACGTGGACGGCCTCGCCCGCGACGGCAGCGCGGAGCCGGTGATGCGCGGCGGCGACTGGATGGCCGGGAACACTTGAGGGCAAGCCACGTTGACCAGTTGTTGCGCCGCACAATATTGTAGGTGAGCAACGGCTTGGAGCCCGCCGACATGCCTGATCTCGGAACCCTGATGACGACGCTGCTGGAGGAGGCAAAGGCTGGTTTGGGCCTCGGGGGAGACGAGGGCTCCCATAGGCTTGCCGAGATCGAGGAGTTCGGCACCAATCCAGGGCGGTTGCGGATGCTGGCTTTCGTGCCCACGGCGCTCCCGCCTGGCGCGCCGCTCGTGGTGGTGCTACATGGGTGCATGCAGAATGCGGCGGGGTATGACCACGGGGCGGGATGGTCGGCGCTGGCCGAGCGGTTCGGGTTCGCGCTGCTGTATCCGGAGCAGCGCCGGGTCAACAACGCGCAGGGGTGCTTCAACTGGTTCCGGCCGGAGGATACCGCGCGCGGGCAGGGCGAGGCGGAGTCGATCCGGCAGATGGCGGGGCACATGCTGGCCGAGCACGGGCTCGACCGGGGCCGGGTGTTCGTGACGGGGCTGTCGGCGGGGGGCGCCATGGCGGCGGCGTTGCTCGGGGCGTATCCGGAGGTGTTCGCGGCGGGCGCCATCATCGCGGGGCTGCCGGCGGGCGGTGCGGCGTCGGCGACCGAGGCTATGGAGGAGATGCAGGCGGGCAAGCCGCGGAGCGCCCGGGCGTGGGGGGAGTTGGTGCGCCGGGCGTCGCCGCATCGGGGGCCGTGGCCTGCGGTGCAGATTTGGCATGGCGAGGCCGACCACACGGTGAACCCGCTCAATGCGGAGGCGCTGGTGCTGCAGTGGACGGATGTGCACGGCGTCGGCGACGCGGCCCCGCAGGAGGATTGGGTGAGCGGGGTGCCGCATCGCGTGTGGCGGGACCGGAGCGGGCGGGTTAGCGTCGAGACGTACCGGGTGGCGGGGCTTGGGCATGGCACGCCGATCGGGCCGCATGCGGCGGAGGCCGAGCAGCGCGGCGGGGTGGCTGGGCCGTTCATGCTGGACTGCGACGTGGCGTCGACTTGGCTGATCGCGCGGTCCTGGGGCTTGCTCGGGCGCGAGCGGGCGGTGCGTGCGGAGGCCCCGCTTGCGGCGCCTGGTACATCGGATGGAACGATCAGCAAGGTGCTGCGGACGATGGGGCTGCTGGAGGACTAGCGGAAAAATTATCGCCGTGCGGCTTGCCGGGCCAGCACCATGAAGAGGCGGCGGACCAAGAGCGCGTCGGGCGCGCCGGTCTGCTTGCAGGCGAGTTCGGTTCGCCGCGCTTCGTCCATCGCGTTGGCGAGGCGTGGCTCGTCCCAGAGGCCGAGGGCTTTGGTGAAGGCTGGCGTGCGGCGGAAGAAGATGGGGGGCTGGAGGCCGCGGACGGCATCCTGGGCGCTGCGGCCGTCGGCCATGGCGAGGCGGGCCTGGCGGAGGCGGGCCAGGTGGTTGAGGGTGGCGCGGGTGGCGGCGACGGGGGCGGTGCCGCCGGCGAGGGCGAGGTCGATGGAGCGGTCGGCGGCGGGGAGGTCGCCGGCGGTTGCGGCGAACAGGGCGTCGTCGAGGTCGAGGGCGGATTGGTCGCCGACGCAGGCGCGGACGGCGTCGAGGTCGAGCCGTTGGCCGGGGCCGGCGTAGAGGACGAGCTTTTCCAGCTCGCCGCGGATGGCGCCGCGGTCGGCGCCCAGGTGGTCGAGGAGCCATGCGGCGGCGTCGGCGTCGAGGCGGACGCCATCGGCGGCGAGGGTGCGGTCGATGGTCTCGCGGAGGGCGCGGCCTTCCTCGGGATAGCAGGCGAGGGCGGCGCCGCGCGGGGCCTGTTCGAGCAGCGCGCGGAGCTTGGAGCGGGCCGGCAGCGCCGCGGCTTCGAGGATGACGAGGCTGTCGCCGGGCGCGGCCAGGATTTCGCGGCAGGCGGCGGTCAAGGCGTCGCCGGCGTCGCGCACGCGGACGACGCGGCGGCCGCCGGTCATCGCGATCGCCTGCGCCTCGGCGAACAGGCTTGCATGGTCCTCGCGGCCGAGCCAGGCGACGCGGAACGGGTCGTCTGCGCTGCCGGCGACGGCGCGGGTGAGTTGGGCGGCGCCGTCCCGCACCGCGCCTTCGTCGTCGCCGTGGAGCAGCGCGATCCGCGTGTCGCCGGGTCCTCGCAGGAAGCCCGGCGCGCGGCGGGCGTCGAGCTTCACGCCGGGTGGGCGAGGAAGTAGCCGCCGAGCTGCAGGGTGATCTGGTCGGCGAGGGTGTCGGCGATACGGCGCACGACGGTGCTGTTCTCGATGTCGGCGGCGAAGTATTGCTGGTCGAGGATGTTGTAGCCGTCGACGATTTGGGTGGCGCCGGTGGTGAGGATGGCGGGAGGGGTCGCGACGCTGGCGAGGGTCCAGCGCGCGTTGCCGATGATGCGGATGCGGCTGGCGGTGCTGTCCGGCTGGATGCCGAGGGCGTCGGCGGCCAGCCCGAAGGCGACGGCGAGGTTATAGCGTTTGGGGATGCCGGAATCGGCGCCCTCGAAGCGCTGTTGCAGGGCTTGCCGGAGGAGCTGGCCGGAGCGCTCGGGGATGACGGGGACGAAAATCTCGGCGAGGTGCGCCTGCGCCGGGCCGGGGGTGCCGTCGGCGTTGGGGGCGTAGAGGGCGTGCCAGCCGCAGCCGGCGAGCGGCGTGGCGATGAGGCCGGTCAAGAGGCCGCGGCGCTTCATGGCGCCACGACGAAGTTGACGATGCGGTCGGGGACGTGGATGCGCTTGACTACTTGGCGGCCGGCGAGCAGGCGGGCGATGGCGGGATCGGCTTCGGCGGCCTCGATGGCGACCGAGGCTGCGGCGCCGGGGGGCAGGGCGACGGTGCCGCGGAGCTTGCCGCCGATCTGGACGGCGAGGGTGACCTGGTCGCGGGCGAGGAGCGCGGGATCGGGCTCGGGCCAGGGGAGTTGGGCGACGAGGTGGGGGGAGGCCGGATCGAGGGCGGCGTGGAGGGTTTCGGCGAGGTGGGGCATCATGGGGGCGGCGAGGCGGAGGAAGATGGCGAGGGATTCGCGCCGGGCCCAGGCGAGGCCGGGGGTGTCGGGGGCGCGCTCGGCTTCGGCGAGGGCGGTGGCGAGTTCGTAGAGGCGGGCGACGGCGAGGTTGAAGGTGAAGGCCTCGAGCGAGTCGGTGACGGCGGCGATCGTGCGGTGGGCGGCGCGGCGCAGGGCGAGGGCGGCGGGGCTGAAGGAGGCGGGCTCGGGCGCGGCTGGAATGGCGAAGATGGGTTCGGCGAGGCGCCAGACGCGCTGGGTGAAGCGGTAGGCGCCGGCGACGCCTTGCTCGGTCCATTCGATGTCGCGGTCGGGGGGGTTGTCGCTGAGGATGAACCAGCGGGCGGTGTCGGCGCCGTAGCGGGCGATGATGGCGCCGGGGTCGACGGTGTTCCGGCGGCTTTTGGACATCGACTCGATGCGGCCGACCTCGACGGGGCCGCCGGTGGCGCGCTCGGTGGCGGTGCCGTCCGGGTGGCGCTCGACCTCTTCGGGGTAGAGCCAGGCGCCGTTAACGGATCGGTAGGATTCGTGTGTCACCATGCCTTGGGTGAAGAGGCCGGCGAAGGGCTCGTCGAGGTTGAGGTGGCCGGTGGCGTGCAGGGCGCGGGTGAAGAAGCGGGCGTAGAGGAGATGGAGGATCGCGTGTTCGACGCCGCCGATATATTGGTCCACGGGGAGCCAGCGGTCGGCGGCTGCGGGGACCGTGGGGGTAGGGGCGTGCGGCGAGCAGAAGCGCGCGAAGTACCAGGCGCTGTCGACGAAGGTGTCGAAGGTGTCGGTCTCGCGCCGGGCGGGCTGGCCGCAGCGTGGGCAAGAGACGTGTTTCCAGGTGGGATGGTAGTCCAGCGGGTTGCCGGGGCGGTCGAAGGTCGCGTCGGCGGGCAGGGTGACGGGTAGGTCCTGGTCGGGGACAGGGACGGGGCCGCAGGTTTCGCAGTGGATGATGGGGATGGGGCAGCCCCAGTAGCGCTGGCGGGAGACGCCCCAGTCGCGGAGGCGCCAGTTGACGACGCCTTCGCCGGCGCCGTCGCGTTCGAGGGCTTCGATGGCGCGGCGCTTGGCGGCGTCGGTGTCGAGGCCGTCGAGGAGGCCGGAGTTGATGAGGGTGCCGGGGCCGGTCCAGGCGTCGTCGGCGATGGTGAAGGTGGCGGGGTCGGCGCCGGGCGGGAGGACCACGGGGGGGACGGGGAGGGAGTATTTGTGGGCGAAGTCGAGGTCGCGCTGGTCGCCGCTGGGGCAGCCGAAGATGGCGCCGGCGCCGTATTCCATGAGGACGAAGTTGGCGATCCAGATGGGGAAAGTGCCGGGCAGGAAGGGGTGGCGGACGCGGAGGCCGGTGTCGAAGCCGCGTTTCTCGGCTTGCTCGATGGCGGCTTCGCTGGTGCCGAGGGCGCGGCATTCGGCGACGAAGGCGGCGGCGGCGGGATCCCGGGACGCGACTGCGGCGGCGATGGGGTGCTCGGGGGCGACGGCGAGGAAGGACATGCCGTAGAGGGTGTCGGGGCGGGTGGTGAAAACCTCGGCTTCGGCGATGGAGTCGATGGGCGTGGCGAGGGGAAAGCGCACGCGGGCGCCTTCGCTGCGGCCGATCCAGTGGGACTGCATGAGGCGGACGCGCTCGGGCCAGCGGGGGAGGTCGCCGAGGGCGGCGAGGAGTTCGGGGGCGTATTCGGTGATGCCGAGGAACCATTGAGTGAGCTTGCGCTTCTCGACGGGGGCGCCGCTGCGCCAGCCGCGGCCGTCGATGACCTGCTCGTTGGCGAGGACGGTGCCCTCCACCGGGTCCCAGTTGACCCAGGCGTCACGCTGCCCGGCGAGACCGGCGCGGAGGAGGTCGAGGAAAAGACGCTGTTGCTGGCCGTAATATCCGGGGTCGCAGGTGGCGAACTCGCGGGACCAGTCGATCGAAAGGCCCATGCGCTGGAGTTCGGCGCGCATGGCGGCGATGTTGGCGTGGGTCCAAATGGCGGGGTCGATGCCGCGCTCGCGGGCGGCGTTCTCGGCAGGCAGGCCGAAAGCGTCCCAGCCCATCGGGTGGAGGACAGCGAAACCGCGGGCGCGCTTGTAGCGGGCGACGACGTCGCCAAGAGTGTAGTTGCGGACGTGGCCCATGTGGATCTTGCCGCTGGGATAGGGGAACATCTCCAGGACGTAGTATTTGGGCTGGCCGGGCGGGGGAATGTCGTCGGCGTGGAAACAGGCGCGCGCTTCCCAGGCCTGCTGCCAATGCGATTCGGCGGCGGCGAAGTCGTATTCGGGCATGGTTAGGGGGGTGTAAGGCCAGGGCTCTGCCCTGGACCCGCTGGGGCCGGCGGCCCCAGACCGGCATTATTTAGGTTAATGGATTTCAAAGGCTGGCCTTTGATGGGGTCCAGGGGCGGAGGAGCAAAGGTTCCGGCTGGCCCCTTCGGCCAGTTGGAAAGCTCCGGAGGGGAGGCCCCTGGCCTTTGGATAGGTTCGTAGCGGAATGGCGCTGCGCGCATGGTTAGCTGGAGGCGGTTTGGGAGCGCAGTTCGCGGGCGCGGGCGAGAACTTTGTTGGTGATTTCGGAGCCGGTGGCGGGGCTTACGGGGGCGTCCACCCAAACGCTGCCGTCCTGGACTTGGCGGAAGACGCTGATGCGGATGCCGTCGGCGCGGAGCTGGCGGCCGAGGATGTAGGCGGTGGCTTTGAAGCGTTCGCCGGGGCTGGTGGGGGGCTGGTACCAGTCGGTGATGATGACGCCGCCGAAGGGGTCGGCGGAGGCGAGGGGCATGAAGGAGAGGGTGTCGAGGGCGCCGCGCCAGAGGTAGGCGTTGACGCCTAGGGCGGCGCCGGCGTTGGCGGGGTCGGAGTTGGCGCCTTTGCCGACGCCGAAGACGAGGCCGGAGTCGCCGAACAGCTTGCCTTGCTCGCCGCCCTTGTAGCGGTAGTCGTTGTACTCGTTCTCGGCGACGGGGCGGAGGTTCTGCGAGACGCTGCTGCAGCCGGCGAGGGCGAGCAGCAGGACCAGGGCCGAGCGGGAGGGGAGGGCTTCGAGGCGCATGGAGACCCGCGACTATGTGAAGGGGACGGTCATACTCCGGCGCCTGGTGGATGAAAAGGGAGGGCGGGTCGTTGGGCGCGGAGGGGAGGCGTGGGTGGCAACCTTAACATCGTGTTAGAGTGTTTCACGTGAAACGTTTCTCATGTGAACTGTGAGGGAAAGTTTGCAAGGGGCTGCGAAGATTAAGGGTAAAAAAGTGGATTCGGCGTTTTCCGGTTTTTCGACGTCGCCGTAATTATTACTGAACAGATATCATGGGATAAAAGATTAAGGGGCGGTGGTTGCCCACCGCCCCTTTGCCTGAGGGATCGAGTTCAGACGATTACCAAGCGAAGCTGGTGCCGAGCACGAAGGCCTGCGAGGTCATGCGGTTGTGGTCAGGGCCAAGAGTGCCGGTCACGAAGTTCTGACCATTTTGCTTGTGGACGCCGTAGAGATAGGACGCGAAGAGCGAGAGGCCTGGCGCCACGGAATAGGTACCACCTGCGGCGATACCCTGCGCCCGACGCTGGCGGCCCGTAGCCGACAGGACCGCGTTGCCGGCGCTCACGAAGTCGAAGTAGCTGGCGCCGACGATGACCGGGCCGAGCGTGTAGGATGCACCGACGATCCAAGCTTCGGCATTGGGCGCATTCTTCG
>JAABUX010009083.1_pt1 | contig 11328 bp, 11 predicted proteins | sample 5561851 | NCBI WGS metagenome assembly JAABUX01 (sample SAMN10711883, study PRJNA513361) | rock metagenome | isolation source: Antarctica rocks | place: Antarctica: Victoria Land, Richard Nunatak red sandstone | collected 2016-01-03 | reverse complement strand
GATTGGTCGCGGCGGCCCAGGCAGCGACGTGGTCGTAGGACCAGACCCGCCCGGTGCTCAACGTGGCGATCGGCGCCGGGAAACCCTGCCTGGCCAGCAGCTGATTCGCCCGCCCGCGCGACACCCCCAGCATCGCCGCGATCTCCGTCGGCCCCACCACCGGCGGCTGTCCCTGCACCCACGGAACACTACGCAACTCGTACCCTGTACGACTTGTACACTGTACGACAAGGTGAGTGCACTGGTCGTATACCCCAGCGGGCAGCGGAGGCACCCGGACATGACCCTGGACTGCACCGACATCTTCAGCGGCGCAGACGGTTTCCCGGCCGGCCTCGCCGCCGCCGGGAACAGCGGTGGGCAGCACATGCAGGCCGGTCAGCCCGTCGCCGGCACCGTCGCCCCAGGGGCTGAGCACCAGCACCGTGCAGACCGTGCCATGAGCCGCGCCGCCGGCACCGGCGGCACCGCGACCCCGTCGCGGGCGCGCAGCAGGCTCCTACACCCGGGCGACCGGGACGCACCGGACCAGCTGGACCTGCTAGCCGACGCTGACGCCGCCGCGAAGGCCGCCGCCGAGGCCCTCCCCCGGCGGCGCGCCGACCAGGCACCGGGCCTGTCCGACAGCCCGGCCCGGGGCTGCCGGGCCCGCCAGGACGCGTTCGAGGCCCCGATCGCCGAGTACGGCAGCGTCGGCTCCCCCGCCCGGTCCCGGGGCTGGCAGGCCGCCAGCACCTCCCCGGTCGCCGACACCCCCACCGACCGGTGCCAGCCGACGCTGCTGTCCGCGGACCTGCGCTGCCAGCACTACTCCGGCGGCTGCGCATGCGTCGGCGAGCTCTACGACCGCGGCGCCTGCCCGCGGTGCCCCTATGAAAGCCCCGTCCGCGACCGCGAGGACCACGCCTGGCCCGGCTGGCGCCATCTGCCCACCGTGCCCCGGGCCCCCGAGCGCACCGGGAACACCACCAGCAAGACCCGGCTCGCCGCCTGGGCCGACCCGGTCTGCGAGACCTACCCGGCCGGGTGGCTCGCCGCCGACGGCCCCATCCGCACCCGGCGGGACCGCACCGGCGGCCGCCACGCCCCCCACCACAACGGCCTCGGCGGTGACGACCTCGCCGTCCTCGCCGACGACCACGCAGGACCCGAGTCCGCCGCGCGCGAGCGGGCCCGACGTAGGAGCACCACCACCCAGGTGGGGTCGCGGTGACCAGCACCCTGACCTGCCCGGTCTGCGGCTATACCCGCGGCTACGCCGACAACCACTCCGCCGACGACCACTCCGCCGACGACCACTGCGCCGCCGCCCGGCACGCGCGGCACTCCTGCGACAAGCAGCTCCGCCGAACCGCGGCCGCCGCCGCTCGCGCCGCCGCCCGCATCACCCGTGCCTGCGAACACCCGCGCGCCCGGCACCAGCACGGCACCCGCACCGCCTACGTCGGTGACCGGTGCCGCTGCCAGCCCTGCACCGAGGCCAACGCACGGGCCAGCAAGGACAACCGGCGCCAACGCGCCCACGGCCGTGACCGCTACAGCGACACCGCACCCGTGCGGGCGCACCTGCTCGCCCTGCGCGCCAACGGCATCGGGCTACGCCGGCTCGCCCAGCTCACCGGCCTGTCCGAGCACAACCTGCGACGCCTCACCAGCAACAACACCCACGACCTCCCCCACCGGGTTCGCACCACCACCGCGAACAAGATCCACCAGGTCCAGCCCACCGAAGCCAACCGCGCCGGCCACGTCCGCGTCGACGCCGCCGACACACACCAGCGGCTGCACGACCTCATCCGGCGCGGCTGGACCACCCAACAGATCGCCGCCGACCTCGCAGTCCTCCCGCACAACCTCACCCGGACCCTGACCACCGCCACCGTCGCCACCGAACGACGGGTGCACGCCCTGCACGCCCGGCTGACCGCGCTCACGCCCCGCCAGGCCGCCGTCCAGCAGCGCCGCGCCGACCTCGCCCGCGCCCCCCGCCGCCAGGTCGACGCCCGCGGCAGCCGACGCCGCCTGCAGGCCCTCATGCGCCTGGGCTGGACCCCCACCGGGCTCACCACACACCTCGGAATGCGCGCCAGCCGCTTCCAGCAGCTCCACGCTTCAAGTCGCGTCACCCTGACCACAGCCGACCGGATCGACGACCTCTACGAGCGCATCAGCCACTCCGGCCCGCCCGAGACCACCGAGATCGCCCGCGCCGCCGCCCAGGCCACCCGGGACCACGCCCGCCACCAGGGATGGCTCGCACCCCTGGCCTGGGACGACATCGACAACGACCCCGACCCCGGCCCGAGCGCCCCCAACGACAGCCCCCGCCCCGACGACGACATCGACGAGGTCGCCGTCGAGCGCGCGATCAACGGTGGCCTACCGCTGGGCGCCCTCACCGTCGCCGAGCAGGACGAGGCCGTCCGCCGGCTCACCGAGAACGGCCGCTCGCTGCGCGACATCGCCGAGCAGCTCGCCACCACCAGCCGCAACATCTCCCGGCGCCGGCTTCGTCTCCGCACCGCCGCCTGACCGCCCCCTGACCGCCCCTGACCTCCGCCTGACCGCCGCCGCCTGATGTCACACAGTCCCTCCCTCACAGCAGGAGTCCGCCATGACGCCACCCCAGCCCGACCTGCCGAGCAACGTCCGCCGGCTGCCGACCCGCCCACCCCGGGCCGTGTTCATCACCGCAGACCCGCTGCTCGCCGAGCACGTGGCCGCCCTGGACCCGCGGGTGCACACCACCGTGCTGCAGCAGCTGCCCGGCACCCACCCGCCCCAGATCCCCGACACCGACGGCCTGCTCCTCATCGCCGGGGGACCCACCGACCTCACCGCGGCCACCACCGGCATCGCCACCATCACCCGCACCCTCTACGTCGCCACCAACCTCGACGACGCCGCCGTCTGGTCGCGCAGCGCCGACCTGCACGCCCACGACACGCTGCTCCTGCCCGAGGACGACAATCGGCTCGCCACTGAGATCACCACCCAGCTCGGGCCGGCCCCCAGCGCCGCACTCACCCCCGGCCCGGGGCACCCCCCTGTCGCTGCCCCCGACGCCGCCCAGAACACCACCCCGGAGCTCACCGCAGCGCACCAGCACAACCCCCTCGTGCGCTGGCAGGAACACACCAAGGCCGACGACCCCCGGCTGCTCACCGACCCCCACATGGCCGGGCTCGCCGCCCAGCCGGAGCGCGTGCACGCCGCCGGCCGCGACATCGCCCTCGTACTCAGCGCCGTCACCTTCCACGACCCGCTACCCGCTGAGAACGCCGGTCGGGAACTCACCCACCGCGTCAGCCAGCGCCTGAACAGCCCCGCCGCCGGCAAGCCGGCCCCGACGCAGCCGGACCACGGACCCGCGCACCCCGCCGCGCCGCCGCCGCCGGAACCGGAACCGGAACCGCCAACACCGCGGCCCCGCAGGGGGCGCTGACATGCTCGCCCGCACCGTCCGCCAGCCCTGATAGGTCCCCGCGCGCAGGGTGCCCTCGCCGACGTCGGGCACCGCATCGAGGCGGGCCCCTCCGGGACTACCAGCGGCCCCTGGCCGGCCCGGCCGGGGCAACCGCCCACCAGGTCGACACCGCCCGGCCCAGCCGCCCGGACGGGTCCGCCAGATCGAGGCCGTCGTCCGCGACGCCACCCCGCCGGCACGCCCGGCTAGCGGACTCCGGCAGGTGAGTGCACGGGAACGGCAAGCACGGCTCCATGGGGAGGGGCGCAACCCACCCCCAGGCTTACGGACGCTCCTGCTCGATTACTACTCAGACCCCGGTTCTACCGATCCGGCGTCCATGACTTCGCCAACACGCTCCTGCGGCCGGGCAGTGCACCCACCCACCAATGCCGAAGTGAGCAAGTTGCCGGCAAGTCGATCCCTCAGCGGCGACGGTCGCGGACGTCGGGGCGAGGTGGCAAGAGGCCGTTGGGGGCGGTAGTCGCCTCACAGGGCAAGGATCTCGGGGGATGAGGCAATCGATCGCCAGTGACTCGCGGGATCGGTGACGAGACGCCGCCGGTGAAGGTCGAGCAGACCGCCGACGCTGGTCAAGGTGGCCAATGGCGTGCCGTCGTCGCTGCGGAACTCTTGTTCGACCTGGAACGTCTTGCCGGCCCCCCAAACGAACATGCAAGAGACGTGAACGTGATCGCCTCCACGTAGCTCTCGGTGGAACCGGATGGTGTCTTGGAGGGTTACGGGTCCCACGCCGGTGGCGAGAAGAGCATCGATGGACACACCGGCGGAACGCAGGCACTCCCATCGGGCGTGGTCGCCGTACTCGTGGTAAACGGCGTTGCGCAGGTGTCCTTGAGTGTCGAGCTCGTAACCTCGGACCTCGATGCGAACCCGGAACGGTTCAGTCATGCGCAGCTTCCTCCTGTTCGATCAGCCATTGTCGTGAAATGTTCGTGACACGCCGGCTCGTCAACCCTGAGCACGTGATCAGATCACATCAGAGCAGTCCCGCGTGCGACAGTGCTGCGTCGACCGCGCCCCGGCTCGTCGGGTTGGGGCATGTCATGGGTAGCCGCAGCGCTGAATGGAACCCGGGTACGAGGCGGGTGAGGGCGTACTTGACCGGGCCGGGTGAGGCGTCGCTGAACAGTGCGGCGTGCAACGGGGCCAGCAGGTCCTGCAGGACGAGGGCCGTGGCCTGATCGCCTGATCGGCAGGCTGCCTGCAGGTCGGCACACAGTCGGGGCGCGACATTGGCCGTCACCGAGATGCAGCCGACCCCGCCCACGGCGATGAACGCGGCGGCGAGCTCGTCGTTGCCGGTGAGTTGGAGGAAGTCAGGGCCCAAGCTGGCCCGGTGTTCGCTGACCCGGGTGAGCACACCGCTGGAGTCCTTGAGCCCGATGACGACATTCGAGAAGTCGGCCACGATGCGGGCGAGCGTCGCCGGCTCGATGTCGGTCCCGGTGCGTGAGGGCACGTTGTACACCACCAATGGCAAGGCGGCTCCCCGCGCCAGGGTGGCGAAGTGCTGGTAGATGCCCTCTTGGCTGGGTCGGTTGTAGGCCGGGGCCGCCACCAGCGCGGCGTCGGCCCCGGCCTCGGCGACCGCACGCAGTTTCTCGGCTGCTACGCGGGTGTCGTTTGATCCGGCGCCGGCGACGACGGGCACGCGGCCGGCGCTCTGCTCGACGCAGGCGCGTACCACCTGGGTGTGCTCCTGCGGGGTGAGGGTGGACGCCTCGCCCGTGGTGCCGCACGCCACCACCGCCGTGGAGCCGTGCTCAATCATCCGCTCGACGTGCTCGCGGAAGGTGTCCTCGGCGACGCTGCCATCAGCTTCGAAAGGTGTGACCAGCGCGGGGATGGATCCCGACAGCATCACGGGGCCGTGCCCTTCTCTGCGGTGGCGCTGGCCCGCGTCGTGTTACCACGGCGACGACGGTGGCCCAGCCGGCGGCGGAGGGCAGCAACGCCGATCTCCCCGCCGATGATACCGAGCAGCCCGCACAGCGCCCACCACGGTGGGGCCGGCGTGGGCACGCCGGTAACCCGATAGAGCAGACCTGCCAGTAGGCCAACCCCGAGCGCGGCGGCGAAAGCGGGAACGGTTTTGCTCACAGCAGCGCTCCGGCCGCGGCGAAGCCGATCAGCATGCCCGCCAGCCCGGTCAGCCCGGTCAGCGGCGGGGCGGGCGAGCGGACTCGTAGGACGGCGTACATCCCCCCGACGACCAGCCCGGCCAACAGGGATTGGAGGTAGAGCACCGTTCAGCCTGCGCACTTACTGTCGGCGGCGCCGTGCCCGGCGGCGACGTGCTCGCCGTCGATGGGCGGCGGAGGTGGCGTGCCGTCGCCGAAAGGCCGGCCGCCGAGTATTTCTCGCTGGTGGGGTATGAGCCATCCCGAGGTGTCGGGCCCGGCTGGGACGATGCCGGACGGGTTCAGCTCGGGCTGTGTCTGGTAGTAGTGCTGCTTGATCTGCACGAAGTCGATGGTGTCGCCGAACCCGGGGGTCTGGAACAGGTCGCGAGCGTAGGCCCAGAGCACTGGCATCTCGGTGAGTTTCTGCCGGTTGCATTTGAAATGACTGTGGTAAACCGCGTCGAACCGCGCCAACGTGGTGAACAGGCGCACGTCGGCCTCGGTGACGGTGTCCCCAACGAGGTAGCGCTGTACGGTGAGCCGTTCGGTTAGCCACTGGAGACGGTCGAACAGGGCCTGGTAGGCCTCCTCGTACGCGCTCTGCGTGCTGGCACGGCCACATCGGTAGACACCGTTGTTCACGTCTGTGAACACGACCGCGTTGATTTGATCGATCTCCCCGCGCAGCGGTTCGGGGTAGAGCGTGGGCGCGCCGGCCCGGTGGAACCTCGTCCATTGAGTGGACAGGTCAAGGCTCATCTGCGGGTAGTCGTTGGTGACGACTTCCCCGGACGTGGTGTCAACTAGCGCCGGCACGGTGATACCGCGCGGGTAGTCCGGGGACCGCGCGAAGTAGGCCTCCTGCAGCCTTTCGATGCCCAGAACGGGGTCGACCCCGCCCGGATCGAGGTCGAAGGTCCAGCTGCGTTCGTCGTGGGTGGGTCCGCACAGCCCCATCGACATCACCGGCTCGAGCCCCAGCAGTCGCCGGACAATGATCGAGCGGTTGGCCCACGGGCATGCCCGCGCGGCGATGAGCCGGTAGCGGCCGGGTTCGACGGGATAGCCGTCGCGACCGTCGGCGGTCACTCGTGTCGCGATGTAGGCGTGGTTGCGTTCGTAGGTGCCGTCGGCGCGGGTGTCTGGATGCACCTGGCGGCCGGGGTGGTTCGTGGTGGTCACGGTAGATCCTTCGCAGCGGGTAGGCGGCGTCAGGCGACGACGGCAAAGCCTCCGGACCAGGCGATCTTCTCGTCGTTGGCCAAGGTGAGCTGGAGGAACCCGATCGCCTCGAGTTCGTGCGCACGCTTCAGCGCACCAGCGTCGATCGCGTTGACGTCTGCGGCTGTGAGTGCGCCAATGAGCGTCTGCTTCGCGGTCGCATCGTCACCGGCAACGAGCACGGTCGTGCGGTTCGGGCCGACCTCTTTGCCGATCAGCGTCGCCGCAAACGTCGTATTGAAGGCTTTGACCACCGCCGAGTCGGGCAAAGTGGCCTGCAGTTCTGCCGCGGCAGAACTGTCAACAGCGACCTTCAGCGAGTCGAAGGTGTCGAAGTCCAACGGGTTGCTGATATCCACGACAACCTTGCCCACGAGCTGGTCGCGGTAATCGAGCGCGATACCGCCGAGCTCCTCATACGGAACGGCAAGGACGACAATGTCTCCGCTGAGGATGGCATCCTCGGATTTCGTGACGTACTGCACCGTGGCGCCGCCCCCGGTCAGGAGATCTCCAATCGCGCTACCCATGGCGCCGGTTCCGAAGATACTAATGCTGGTCATGTTAGAGTTCCTCTTCCTAGTGTCGCGTTCTCTCGTTCCGCGTCTGCGGGACTCCCGCTCATCGCAGTGCCGTTCGTCTGTCACTGTCGACGATAGGAGGGGGAAGACGATCCGTGAAGACCGCACTTTCTTGTGCTATAAGTACCGGATGGTGCCCACCCCCGAACAGGCCAGCGAAGGTTCCGCCCTGGCAAGGCCGCGCTCGCCCGACTCACAGTCGTCTTGCGCCGCTCACGAGCTGATCACAATCATCGGCGACCGCTGGTCGACCCTTGTCCTCATCCAGCTTGGTGACCACGGCCAGACCCGCAGCGCCGACCTGAAACGAGCCGTCGAGGGAATCAGCCAGAAGGTCATGACGAGTTGCCTGCGCCGGCTCGAGGACCGGGGGCTTATCGCCCGTACCGTCGAGGCCACGGTGCCGGTCTCCGTCAGCTACCAGCTCACACCGTTCGGAGACAGCTTCTTCACCGCGTTCGGCCAGCTGAGACGGTGGGCCGACGATCACGCCAGCGAACTCGACCCCACACAGGCCGACGAATGCGCAGTCCCGCCGTGATGAAGGCGGACCGTTCAACGCACAGGCCCTGCGCCGCGTCGGAGTTCGAGTTTTCAAGGTGAGGCCTTCGCCGATGAGTGGCGGTCCTGGGCGCGTCAGTTGGGGATTCCCCCGTACGGGGACGAAATTGCGGGGTGTGCTGTGGTTCGCACTGGTAGTGCGGTGGTCTGCAGAGGGCGAAGGTCTCGTCGCCGACGACGGCGAGGAGACTCCAGGCGGGCGGCGTCGGGGGTGCCGGGCGCGGCGGAGTAGACGATCAGGTGCAGGTCGCGTTCTGGGGCCTGGAGCACGTCGCTGTCCAGGGTCATCGAGCGACGTGCGGGTGGGCGATCTGCTTGCGCGCGCCCCGGTGGAGCACCGGGCCGCGCGGCGTGCCAGCGCTCGGTGAACTCGGCGCTGACCGCGTGTAGGCCGCTGGCCAGTCGTCCAACGACACCTTCCCCACCGCCATGCACATCGCGACCGTGCAGGAGTTCACCGGACGTCTCGTCCCGTCCGTGCAGGCGCTGGCGGGGGCCCTGGCCGCCAAGGCCCGTCAGTGGCACGACGTCGTCAAGATCGGCCGCACGCACCTGGAGGACGCCGTCCCGCTCACGGTCGGCCAGGAGTGGTCCGGCTACGCCGTCCAGGTCGAGCAGGGGCTGGACCGTCTCCAGTCCAGCCTCGGTGGTCTCTACGAGGTCGCGATGGGCGGGACCGCGGTCGGCACCGGGCTGAACGCGCCGCCCGGGTTCGGCACGGACGTGGCCGCGCGGATCGCGGAGCTGACCGAGCAGCCGTTCACCACGGCGCCCAACAAGTTCGCCGCCCAGGGTGGTCTCGACGCGATGGTGGCCGCCTCGGCCGGACTGCGGGCGCTGGCGGTGCCGCTGATGAAGATCGCCAACGACATCCGCTGGCTGGCCTCCGGGCCGCGCTGCGGGATCAGCGAGCTGGTCGTGCCCGCCAACGAGCCGGGCTCCTCGATCATGCCGGGCAAGGTCAACCCCACCCAGTGCGAGGCCATGGTGATGGTGTGCATCCAGGTGCTCTCCGAGGACGGCTGCGTGGCCTTCGCCGGCAGCCAGGGCAACTTCGAGCTCAACGCGATGCGCCCGATCATCATCAACAACGTCCTACACTCCGCGCGCATCCTGGGCGACGCCTGCACCAAGCTGCGCGAGTACTGCATCGAGGGCACCGAGCTGAACCGGGAGAAGATCGCCGGCTACGTGCAGAACTCCCTCATGCTGGTGACCGCCCTCTCGCCGGTCATCGGCTACGACAAGGCCTCGGCCATCGCCCACCACGCCAGCGACACCGGCTCGACCCTGCGCGAGGCGGCCCTGGCCTCGGGCGACATCAGCGCGCAGGACTTCGACCGCGTCGTCGACCCGAAGACCATGGTCGGGTCGTCGTGACCGGCGGGCACCCTGCGGGCGGGGCGGTCCGTGGGAGGGTGACCTCCACCGAGGGGAGCGCTGCAGCCAGGGGGCCGGCCGCGGTGGACCGGCGCACCAGCCGCACCTCGGACGTGGCCCGCGGGGTGGCCCTGGCCGTCGCGTGCATGGTGACGTACTACATCATCGTCGGCCTGCTCTCGCTGGTTCCCGCGGTGGGTCTCGAGAACGACAAGCTCGGGGGGATGTGGGCGGTGATCGCCACGATCTTCGTCTACCGCCAAAGCCTGGCCACCAGCCGGAGGTCGGCGTTATCGCGCCTGTCGGCCACCCTGGTCGCCTTCGGGCTGTGCCTGGTCTACCTGCTGCTGCTGCCCTTCACGGGGGTGGGGCTCGCGGTGCTCGTGGGTTTCGGGGCGATCATCGTCTCCTTCATCGGCCGTGCGGAGGACGTGATCACCACCGGCATCAGCATCACCGTGGTCATGGTCGTCGCTGGGCTCGGTCCCCGCTCGGCCGCGTGGGAGCAGCCGATCCTGCGCCTGGTCGACACCCTCGTCGGCATGGGCGTAGGTCTCGCGCTCGCCCGGGTGGCGGACAGGGCCGCTCGCGGGCGGGCGTGAGGAGGCCCCGCCCCGCGCGAGGGCGTGGTGCCGCGTGCCTGCGAGCGGTCAGGTCTGGAGGACGGCCTCGAGGTCGGTCGACGGTGATGCGCAGCGTGGTGCCGAAGACGGAGATGCCCAGGCCGACGGCCTGGTTCCGATCCATACGGAAGTCGTCGCGGGCCAGGTCGGCCGTGGCACGCGGAGCAGGCTGGCCAACCCCAGTGACCCGGGCCGGTTCGGCCCCGCATGGCGCCCGACGACGACGACGGACGTGTTGTTGTCGACGCCGACCGCGCGAGCGACTGCGGCGACGGGCACGTGGCCTCCCAAGAAGCTGGTGAACACGGCGTCGGGCGCCAGGTGAGCGCGGCGGGCGGCCCGCGGCTTCACCCCGCCACCAGCGAGCCACCTGGGGCGGCGACGGCGGAGCGCGAGATCGGCTGCGTCGCAGGCACTCTGGGGTCAATGTGTCATAATCTCCATTATCGGCTGGACGGACTGACCGGGGGAGCCCGCGACGACCCGGCCCTTCAGGTGGCACCTGAATGCGGCTCCGCGGCCAGGTCCGACAGCCAGTCGCGGGTGCGCGGGATGCCGCTGAGGTACACGTCGTCGCCGTAGCGGCAGCAGACGATCTCGATGCGCCGAGGTCGCCCCGAGCGGACGCCGGTCGATACCAAGGTCACCCTAGTGCATTATGATCCCAGCGAACGTTGAAGCCAAAGAGTAGAGGCCGTGGACTATCCACGGAGAAGGGCCAACCTGAAGTCAAGACGTCAATGGTCCAGTGGTCTGTGCTGGCCGTGCGCGTGGTTACCACCAGGAACGATCCTCTACCGCGGCTCGACGCCAGGAGCTCCACGTCCGACCTTCGTATTCGTTCCCTAAGCTGTGCCACACCGACTTATCGAAGAGTCTCGCGAAAGCTACGGGCAACTCCCCAGGCTAAGTTGTTGGCCGTTGAGCGCAGTACGCCCTATTAGGATGATCAGCATGTTCATACGCCACATGTCCCGATGGGAAGCTTGCGCGCTTAGAGTCGCGTGCCGAGAGCCTGGGGGGGGGTGCGGCAGCGAGTGCTCTGTCGTGATTCACCTGCCATGCCTCAGCAGCAGGCAATTCGTACGTCCCCGCTGATGGAGATATGCGTCCTGTCGGTGATCGGCGAAGACAACTTCTTCCTGATATCAGTATTAAGCGTCTGCAGGTTAGTGAAACTGCCCGCGGCAGGGACACCGCCCAGGGCTCCGTCACATCGGGGGTTTGTCCGGTTTTGGGGGGCGGTGGAGTAGCCGCAGGGTAACTGTTCAGCAGGTTCTTGGTTCGGGTTGCCAGGGGTGCCCGTCGGCGAGTTGACGGAGGACGTCGAGGCTGTTCTGGCCGTTCTT